>RCUF01000130.1_pt1 | contig 42373 bp, 39 predicted proteins | sample 2166311 | NCBI WGS metagenome assembly RCUF01 (sample SAMN09932608, study PRJNA488358) | compost metagenome | feature: garden; material: soil; isolation source: compost soil in 4-hydroxybenzonitrile-enriched culture | place: Germany: Experimental Botanical Garden Goettingen | collected 2016-01-27
GCCCAAGCAAGGTCGGCTCCGATTTGTTTAATCGGATTAATGTCGTAGCTGGAGTCTGGATCTGTAGAAGAGGGTTCAATAGGAATGGGATACCAAGTGCTGTTCTCCTGAATCGATTTAACTCCGGGTATTTCTGCAAGCTTTGGAATTTCGTTGGCAGGGATCGTAATCTCCATACCATTTAAAACTGTATTATATTGATAGTTAATGTCCAGATTGATGCCTTGATCGCTGGTTTCTTCAATAAATTCGTGCTGTTCCTGATCCACACTTTCTTCTGTTGCTGTTGCAGCTAAAGACCGAAGGCCGATATCAGAAGCATATTTGCCTACTGCTGCCGGTTGTCCCTCTAGCTGTACAATGACTCGAATTTTATTGCTAGATTCTGTGTCAATCTCTGGTGAAACGTATGTCTCCCCTATATCGTAGGATGGCTGTAGTAACTGTCGAGGTAGAGGGCTTGCACCTGCGTCAGCAGCGGGAAAGGTACTGAGGATCAGGCCCAATGCCAATGTAACAGCAGGCAATTTGCGAAAAATTGTTGAACGATTACTCAAAATAAATCTCCTCCAGATGACAAAATTTTACTCCTGCCATAGATAATTTATTATCTATAAAAAGTAAATAATAAGAATATTTTACCATACAGGATGCCTGTAATCTATTAAAAATTGGAAGAAAACAAAGTATTTTCATATATATACTGAATTTAAAGTGTGAAATCATCCGATTTGAGAGATTTTATTGCAGAATAGTCTAGGAATGTGACAAAATCAATACTAGGTAATAAAGACAAATAATAGGGGGTATCCAGTTGAAAAAAGCGATAGCAACAACAGGAAAGATTTTGCTTGGATTCACTATGTCTATCATTTTCATCGTAATTATTTCAACAATTCTGACCATGACTGGAGCAATGCAAGAATGGAACATGCAGTTGATTACACCTACGGGAATGATTTTTGGTGGGGTGATTATATATTTCATTTTTGAAAGAAAGAACAAATGGAGCATTGGGTTCAGACAGACGAGACTAGGCATAAATTTAATAGAAGGAATGGCTGCGGGTATATTATTCATCTCTCTAGCATTTTTAGGGATTTGGATACTTGGCGGAATACATATTGACCATTTTCAGTCTGATGTAACAGCTTGGAGCTTGCTAGGTACACAATTTGTAGTCTTTCTTTTTGTTGCGGTGGGTGAAGAGCTTTTATGTCGCGGATATTTCCAAGGATTGATAAAACATAATTACGGATTGCGACCAGCTATATATGTCCCTTCAATTATTTTTGCATTGCTTCATTTGGGGAATCCGGGCATTTTAATGAATCCTTTGCCTCTATTGAATATTTTCCTGGTTGGAGTGTTGTTTGCATTGGCCCGCGAGCTGACTCAAGGCTTGTGGTTTCCGATAGGATTTCATCTAACCTGGAACTTATTTCAAGGAAATGTGTTTGGATTCGCAGTGTCCGGTACGGACCCAGGTGGGTTTATGAAGATTGCTCCACAGGGGAGCTCCTTAATCTCTGGGGGCACATTTGGTGCAGAGGGAAGCTTTATCACGACTATTATTTTGATCGTGGGCTGCATTACTGCATTGACTAAGCTACAAAAGCAGAAATCCGGCAAGTTTAATTTATCGAGATAAAACATTAATCATTTTTAACCTAGCCCATGAGGGTTAGGTTTCTTTGCATAAAGGAAAACAAGGCTGGATAAGATATGACAAAGAAATATTGATCAAATTCAAAGAAAAATGATTGCGCACTTCAAATTGATATGTTACTATGACAATGTACCGAAAACGTTACCGATAAGGATTTCGGTAGAAATAGAAAGCGTTAACATTTTTTGCTGAAAACTTTCGTGACGTTTAATCAAATTTTTAATCATCAAAAAGAGGGGGATAAAAAATGAAGGTTAAAAAGCTTTTAGGTATGGCGCTGGCTTTAACTCTTGTTGCCGGTTTGGCAGTAGGATGTGGCAACAAAAACGAAAATGCAGGTACATCCAATACTCCAAGTAACTCTGGTACAGCAGCTAAAGGTGCTGGGGAAATTTACTTCCTTAACTTCAAACCAGAAATCGCTCCAATTTATGAGAAGATTGCTAAGGATTACGAAGCAGAAACCGGGGTTAAGGTTAAAGTTCAAACTGCTGCAGCTGGTACTTATGAAACTCAGTTGAAGGCTGAGATCGCTAAATCTGATGCTCCAACGATTTTCCAAATGAACGGGCCGGTTGGATATCAGAACTGGAAAGATTACACTTTGAATTTGAAAGATACTAAGCTTTACAGCTACTTGTCTGACCAAAGCCTTGCTGTAACTGATGGCGATGGCGTTTATGGTATCCCTTACGTTGTAGAAGGTTATGGTATCATTTATAACAACGCTATTATGCAAAAATACTTTGCACTAGCTGACAAAGCAGTATCCGTCTCCTCAATGGAAGAAGTTAACGACTTCGCTACTTTGAAAGCGGTTGTTGAGGATATGACTGCCAAGAAAGATCAGCTTGGAATTAAAGGCGTATTCTCTTCTACTTCCCTCGCTGCTGGTGAACAATGGAGATGGCAAACTCACTTAGCTAACATACCGCTCTACTATGAATTCAAAGATAACACTGAATATGACAACACGATTCTTGCAGGTCTTGCTACTAATGAAGCTCAATTCAAATATGCAGACAACTTCAAGAACATTTTCGACCTATATATCAACAACTCGGTTACTAAAGGTACGCTTCTTGGAAGTAAATCTGTAACTGATTCCATGGCTGAATTTGCTCTTGGTCAATCAGCTATGGTTCAAAACGGTAACTGGGCATGGGGACAAATCAACGAAGTTGGCGGTAACGTAGTAAAAGCTGAAGACATCAAATTCTTGCCTGTATACACAGGTATGCCAGATGATAAGAGTCAAGGTCTTGCAATCGGTACTGAGAACTACTTCGCAATTAACAGCAAAGTATCACCTGAGAAGCAACAAGCTTCTATCGCTTTCTTGGAATGGTTGTTCTCCAGTGACAAAGGTAAGGCTTATGTAACAAATGAACTTGGTTTCATCGCTCCATTCAACACATTTAAAGACAACGAAAAACCTGCTGATCCACTTGCGAAAGAAGTATTGGCATGGATGGAAAAAGACGGAATCACTTCTGTACCTTGGACATTTGCAGCATTCCCAAGTGAAGAGTTCAAGAATATTTTTGGTGATGCACTCTTGCAATACGCTCAAGGCAACGAAACTTGGGATCAAGTTGTAACTGCATTCAAGGATGCCTGGAAGTCTGAAAAAGCAAAATAATGACTGATTAGTTTTATGCCACGGTGTGCCTTTCACGGTGCACTGTGGCATAAATTTCTAGATGAGAAAAACCTGCTGAACCTCACTAATTTTTAATCCTGGATAAGGAGAAGAACATCATGCAAAGGTCTATAAAAAAATACTTTCCTCTTTTTGCATTACCAACCATACTGGCGTTTACAATAGCATTTGTAATTCCCTTTATTTTAGGGGTATACCTGTCCTTTACAGAATTTACAACAGTGAATAATGCTAAATGGGTAGGGTTTAGTAATTATATTAAAGCATTTTCTAACAAAGAATTTCTTGATGCATTATGGTTTACAGTAAAATTTACAGTCGTAAATGTCATTACAATAAATGTACTTGCTTTTACTTTTGCTTTATTACTTACACGTGGAAAAAAAGGCACCAACGTATTCAGAACGATATTTTTTATGCCGAACTTGATTGGCGGGATCGTGCTCGGTTATATTTGGCAACTGATTATTAACGGTGTTTTGTATAAATTCGAAGCTACACTGACCTCTGATGCTAAGTATGGCTTCTGGGGATTGATTGTTCTCATGTGCTGGCAATTAATTGGTTACATGATGATCATCTATATCGCAGGTATTCAGAATGTATCGAAAGATGTTATTGAAGCAGCAAAAATTGATGGATGTACGCGTTTCGGAATTTTACGTAATGTAACAATTCCGCTGGTTATGCCTTCGATTACGATTTGCTTGTTCCTTTCATTGTCCAACTCATTCAAATTGTTTGACCAGAACCTGGCGTTAACTGCAGGTGCTCCGGCTAAACAAACGACGATGCTGGCGCTTGATATTTATAATACCTTCTATGGAAGAGTAGGTTATGAAGGCGTTGGTCAAGCTAAAGCCGTAGTATTCTTTATTCTTGTAGCTCTCATCGCTTTAATACAACTTAAGATGACCAGAAGTAAGGAGGTTGAAAACTAATGCAGCAGAAGGCGCGTATTCAAAATGTTGTAATTTTTATCATAATGTTGGCCTTGGCGGTGTTGTTTCTATCTCCGATCTTTATCGTCTTAATGAACTCATTTAAAGGAAAATTCTTTATCAGTGATGCACCTTTTAAGCTGCCGGACAGTACGACTTTCGTTAAATTTGAAAACTATACGAGCGGTATTGAGAAGACAGGATTTATCAATGCTTTTGGTTTGTCTCTGTTCATTACAGTGTTCTCTGTCGGAGTTATAGTCTTGTTCACGTCCATGACTGCATGGTATATCACAAGAGTCAAGGGTAAATTTACAAATACGTTGTATTATGTGTTCGTGTTCTCCATGATCGTTCCGTTCCAAATGGTAATGTTCACGATGTCGAAGGTTGCTAATATGACATATATTGATAATCCAATCGGTATTATTTTGATTTACTTGGGCTTTGGATCAGGCTTATCGGTGTTCCTGTTTAGCGGATTTGTAAAATCCATTCCACTTGAAATTGAAGAAGCGGTTATGATTGATGGATGTAATCCGGTGCAATCCTTCTTCAAAGTTGTATTGCCGATTCTAAAACCGATTGCGATTACAGTAGCGATTCTTAATGTCATGTGGGTATGGAATGACTATCTGTTACCACTCTTGGTTATTGGTTCGGAGTGGAAAACAATCCCGATTGCGATTCAGTACCTTAAGGGTGGATATGGTTCGATTGATATGGGCGCAATGATGGCTATGTTGGTTCTGGCTATCGTTCCTATCGTTATTTTCTTCCTGACTTGTCAAAAGTATATTATTGAGGGCGTTGTAGCCGGGGCTGTTAAGGGTTAATCGCTTGCAATTAATTGGTTAATAACTGCTGCAAGGCAAGGATAGTCGTGTAAAGTAGGGTGTTCCTAACAGGTGATTTCAAAGTCCCTAGAATGCCCTGCTTTTTTATATCCAGCATGTTTTCAAGCGATTTAATTGCTATATTCTCATTTATAATATAGCATTATAGAGAAACGATTATTTAGTATTATTTTTTGGATGAAATAAGGTGTAAGGGAAGAACGCGTATGGCTTCAATTACGATAATAGATATTGCAAAAATGTGCGGTGTTGGAGTTACTACGGTGTCTCGCGCGATCAATAATCATCCTGACATTAGTGAAGAAACTAAAGCGATGATTATGCAAGTAATCAAAGAGAACCACTATGTGCCGAATAACAGCGCAAGAAATTTAAAGCGTTCCGCATCGAAGACGATTGCTGTGTTGATCAAAGGGATAACAAATGCCTTCTTCAACAGGTTGATTCAAGTATTTGAGAAGGAAATCCAGCAGAAGAAATATTCGTTTATACTCCAGAGAGTTGACGATAAAGAAGATGAACTTGAAGTTGCCATAGAATTGGAAAAGGAAAAACGTCTTAGAGGAATCGTATTTCTCGGAGGTTATTTTTCCCATGCTAAAGAAAAGCTTGAACAGCTTTCAGTACCTTATGTACTGTGTACCATTGGCATGACGGAGGAATTTGATCCTAATGAGTATTCCTCGGTTTCGGTTGATGACTTCAAGGAAAGCTACAAAATGGTAGATTATTTGTGCAGTCAAGGTCATAAGAAAATCGCTCTTATCTCTGCCACGATGGACGATGTAAGTATCGGGAAGCTGAGACTTGAAGGATACAAGAAAGCGTTGGCTGATCATGGTTTGGCGTATAATGAACGATTAGTAAGATGTATGAAGGAAGACCTGGAAAGTTATTCCATGAAAAATGGTTATGTGGTCACCAAAGAGCTGTTAGAGTCCGAGGACGAGTTTACGGCTATTTTTGCGATATCTGACAGTTTGGCGATAGGTGCTTGCAAAGCGATCTTTGAAGCAGGCAAGCGAATTCCGGAAGATTATTCTGTGGCAGGATTTGATGGCGTGGATATTTCTTATTACTACAATCCGTCTATAACGACGATCCGGCAGCCTGCTGAAGATATAGCTGAAGAAACAATTAAAATCCTGTTTGATCTAATTCATAAGAAAACTACACACATTCATAAAGTGTTCCCTGCAGAATTAGTAGTTCGGGAGTCAACGATGCGTATTGAGCAAGGATAATCTTACAAGCAGTTCTATCTCTCTAAAATAAAGCCCAGTCTACTTAGACTGGGCTTTGGATATGTAAATATTTGTTTCTGTTTATGGCAAATACATGTAAAATGCATTAATATAGGAGGAAGTATAAATAGGGAAGGGTGGAATAGATTGAAAACTAGAAAAATAGCATTGCTAACTGTAATAGCGTTATCATTGATGTTGCCACAAGGGTTAGCTTCGGCAAATACGGTGACGGTAACTACAAATGCATCGGGTAGCTCATCTCAAATTGATGCTCCCTTGTATACAGGAGATGACTCAATAACTGAGGAATCTGAGAATGTTAAGTTTTCCAAGGATCAAGCAATCGCTAAAATCAAGGAATTAGTGCCTTCGTTGAAGAACGCCAAGGTGGAATATGCTCAGCTGAGAGAGAATGATACATACATGTCCAAGGATAGCTTTTTGATATGGGACATACAATGGAGAAATGGTGATTCGTATAGGGATTATAATGGAACCTCTACTCAGTTGAATGCAAATACCGGAGAATTGATTAATTTGTATTCCAGTTTGTCTAGCCAAGAGGATGCATCATATTATCCTCCTAAGCTATCGAGGGAAGAAGCAAAGGAACAAGCAATTAAGTTTATTTCCAAGGTATTACCGTCCTTGAAAATTACGGATTTGCATTTACAGGATCAGTATTGGGACTCTTCATCAACGGCGCTTTTTGGACCTATTCAATATAGTTATTTTTTTACACTTAATCGTAACGGGATTCCTTCACTAGATAATGTATCGATGACTATAGATTCTAATGGGAATATCACTCAATACTCTAGTATTGCCGAGGGCTTGGAATATCCTTCTGCAACTCCTAAAATTTCAAAGTCTGCTGCTGAGAAGAAATTTAATAATGAGTTTAATGTGGAGCTATATTATGTTCCGGTAATTAAAAAAGATGTTGTTCAAGAATGGATTCTTGGCTGGCGTCCTTCTGATGAATCTCTTTATGCTATTGATGCTATAACGGGAAAGAGATTAAACTACTCAGGAGAGTCACTATCTTCTACTAAGAATGAAAAAATAGCTGTTCCAAAAAGTAAATCAGTTTTTCAACCGAGAAGTGAAAATACAGAGATGACGTCCAAGGAAGCAGTGGAAATTATTAAGAAGGTGGCAGTGATACCTTCAGATCGTTCGCTCTCATCTCAAACCATAGGGAAAGATTACAACGATTCTAAGAGAAAAGTTTGGAGATTAATGTGGCAAGAAGATACTCCTAATACTGGGCAAGGCTATCCGCTTCAAACCGAGGGAGTAGTAGATGCAGTTACAGGCCAAATACTGGATTATCGTATTGAGAGTTATGGATTGTCTGAAGGACAGGAATCATTACCTGCACCAGTCAAAGGAACAGTATTGACTAAGGAAACCGCGAAGCAAAAGGCATATGAATTTATTAACTCTTTGTATCCAGACGCCAGTTCTAAGTTAAAACTGCTGGAGTTTTCTGGTGAAGATCATTATAGCAAGGAGAGCGGACAGTATAGTTATCAGTTTGGTCTTTTTGTAAATGACGTTCCAGTCTCCAATGCCCTGACAAGCGTTAATTTTGATAAATATGGCCGTTTAACGAGCTACTACGCTGATCGTATCACTGCTTTGGATAAAATCACATTATCTCCGGTTGCTTCTGTAACGAAAGAAACGGCATTACAAACCTATTCGTCACTTTTTAAATTGGATCTGAAATATAGTTATTCAGGTGGTTATTATAATAGTGCATCCAGTGTACCTGAAATCAAGCTCGTATATGAAGTAAACACAGAGGGTCAAGATCTATACAGCAACGTACTTGATGCCAATACCGGTAAATGGGTAAAAGTTAATGATTACTCTGTGTATGGAAATAAAGGAATAATAGCAGACGCGGTAGATTTGAAAGGACATTGGGCGGAGAAGGATCTGGCCACCCTGATCGAGCATAAGATCATTGAGCTTGATGAGGAGAGCCGAATAAATCCGGATAAACAGGTGACGCTCGGGGAATGGCTCACTATGATGGTTAAGGCGGTAGCACCTTATTATTCGAGTTATTCCAGCTATTCATATGGTGAAGATGAAAGCGACAAGAAGCCAATAGCAGGGGTTGCTCCAGACAATACTTACTATGATGTTATTGGTTTTGCAGCCGAGCGAAAATGGATCGATTGGAATCAGACGCTGAAACTCGAGGACAAACTGACACGTGAACAGCTGGCAGTTTCTCTCGCTTCTATCGTGAACTACGATAAATTCACATCATTTTTGAATCAGGATGCTTCTCTTAACCAGTTTAGTGATGCCGCATCCATTCAAAATCGAGGTGCAGTTGCCCTTAGTCTTAAATTAGGCCTCCTACAAGGACAGAATGGACAGATTAATCCTAATGGAAATGTAACTAGAGCAGATGCAGCTACAATCATCATGAATCTTGTCAAACTGCAAGGTAAGATAGATCAGGTCATTAGTCAATAATATAAAATAACTGATACGAACTGCCTGGGTTTTTCCGGGCGGTTTATTTATTTTTTGTCTCTCAATTACGCTGATTTGCTATTTTACTCTGTTGAAACTTGATGGGAAAGAGGTTGGAATGTGGAAAAGAAGATGAAGGAACAGATCAAGAACCAGCTTTTACAGCTAGCGGATCACAAGTATCAGAAGTTTGCTACATCACTTATTCCGAATATTGATAACGATACTGTATTAGGCGTACGGTTGCCTGAGCTTCGTAAACTTGCTAAATCATTGGCTAAGGATGATTGTAGAACATATCTTAAGGCGAGCCTTAAGGGCTCAGAGTGTGAATATTTTGAGGAGATTATGCTACAGGGAATGCTGATCGGCTATGTAAAGACAGATATAGAAGAAATACTGGAATACGTAGGCAATTTTGTGCCGAAAATCAACAATTGGTCCATATGCGACAGCTTCTGCATCGGGCTTAAATTTACCAATAAAAATAAAGACAAGGTATGGCCTTTTCTACAGTCATACCTATCCTCGGCTCAGGAATATGAACTGCGATTTGGCGTCGTTATGCTGCTGAATTTCTTTGTTGATGAGGAGTACATTGATGAAGTTCTAAGGCTTCTGAATCGTATCGAGCATAAAGGCTACTATGTGAAAATGGCAGTTGCCTGGGCGGTCTCTATATGCTTCATAAAACTGCCCGGGCAAACGATGGTGTTACTGCGGAACAATACGCTTGACGATTTTACCTTCAATAAAGCACTGCAAAAAATTACAGAGTCCTACCGTGTCGATCAAGAGACAAAAATGCGCATAAGGGGAATGAAGCGTAAAGCTTAGCTGGGCTGGCGTGATGCTGGTTAGCTTTTTGAACAGCCTAATGAAGTAAGGAGTGTAATGGGTAATAGGTCGAAATCCACTCGTCATCAGGGATAACAAAATCAACAATTATTTGCACTATTATACATAACGAATAGACTTACAAGCTTAATACAATTAAGATCAAAAAAACAGTAAGCAACATGTTTAATTGACAGATGGAGAGTGAATCCTATGAATATTTTGATACTGAAGCATTTTGAATTAGGCAATTATGATGTAGTTCATCAATGGGCTGAGCAGCGCGGCTATAATGCTTGGATTCGAGAAGCTGCCATAGGATTATCCAGGAAGGAATTCGATACAGCTGATTTAATTATCATTATGGGCGGACCGATGAGTGTATATGAAGAGGAAACCTATCCATGGTTAATACAAGAGAAGGAGTACATACTTGAAGCAATCAGGCAGAACCAAAAGGTGCTGGGGATTTGCTTTGGCGCTCAAATGCTGGCAGAATTGTTAGGAGGACGTGTCTATCGTCATGATCACAAAGAAATAGGATGGCATCGTATATCAAGAACGGGTGAAAATCATCCTTGGTTGCAAGAACTACCGGAGGATTTCTATTCATTCCAGTGGCATGGCGACACCTTTGAGCTGCCGCAAGGGGCAGTATGGTTAGCCCAATCTGAAGGATGCAGGAATCAGGCGTTTGCTTATAATGAGAATACGGTCGGATTACAGTTCCATTTGGAGACGTCCCCGGAGAGTGTCGAATTGATGCTGCATCATTGGAAGGACGCATTGGTGGAAGCACCTTATATACAGACCAAAGAGCAAATCGTGAAGGAAATGGATCGGAGCGAAACGGCCATCGGCATATTATACAGCATTCTTGACCGTATAGCTGGTGAGATTGCTTCAGGAGGAGACAGGAATGAGACATAATATTCAAGTTCCCTTTGGATACGAACCACCTCAGAAGAAGCGCAAAGGGACACTGTTTTATTATGATACCTTTGAAGAAGTAACAGAAGAAGATTTGGAACGTGCTGCTGCAGTAGCCACGGGCAGGGATTTTGAGAAGCTAGTGTTGTATCCCCTGCATGAGGAAACGGTTAGAAGGATGTACCGCCATGTAACGGTCAGCTCGTATTATAAACGGGAGGATCGCCTTCATGACTGGAGACGGCATGCTGGACATCGGCATGTTATCGTTGAGGGCTGGGAGGGGAAAAGAAAGAAGTACACTCCACTCGAAGCAGCGCTTCGTCATTTGACGGAGAACTATCCAGCTCCTTATTTTGTATACGTAACACCGGAAATGGCGAATGTGCTGGCTTCCTTCTCTTCCTTTGAAGAATGGATTGTGAAGGTTAGATTGATATTGACGGCTCAACCTCAAAATTTGCATCCACGGCTTCAGCAGTATCATCATCGTTGGGATGCAGGGGAGGACCAACAATGAAACGCAGCATATGGGCATCGCTCTTCATTGTATTCGTTATTGTCATAGTAATTGGAGGATGTTCAAAGGGTTCCAGCTCATCTTCCAATGGACAGGCCGGAGGTGCGGAGGAACAGCAAGGGCAAAATCAGGAGGAGACAAATTCATCCAGTGAACCTGTAGATCCTATCCGGGAGCAGTTGAACCAAATGACAACCGCTGAAAAAATTGGTCAGCTTGTGTTGGTGGGGATGGACGGTAAAACAGCTAATGCCAATACACGAGATTTAATCGAGAAATACCATGTGGGTGGGTTTATATTTTATAAAGACAACATTACAAATTCTGAGCAGACTTTGACACTGATTAATCAATTAAAGATTGACAACAAAAACTCCAAAATTCCATTGTTTCTTAGCGTAGATGAGGAAGGTGGGCGTGTGACACGGTTGCCCGGTGATTTTCTAAAAGCGCCTTCCGCCGCTAAAATTGGGGCCACTGGTAAAGTGGAGGCTGCTTCAGAAGTTGGCGCTGTAATAGGCCAGCAGCTGAGCGGGTTTGGTCTGAACATGGACTTTGCTCCTGTTCTTGATATTAACAGTAATCCGAACAATCCAGTTATTGGAGATCGTTCTTTTGGCGATAATGCTGATGTTGTTAGCAAAATGGGAGTAGCAGCAATGAAAGGGCTTAGTCAGCAGGGGATTATTCCTGTGGTGAAGCATTTTCCGGGCCACGGCGACACATCGGTTGATTCACATATTGGATTGCCTGTAGTTGAGCACAATATGGATCGGCTTCGCGAATTGGAGCTTGTACCTTTTCAGAATGCAATCGCTGAAGGGGCTGACGTTGTCATGATTGCACATCTGCTTATGCCAAAGCTTGACCCTGATCATCCGGCATCTTTTTCTAAGGCAATCATCCATGATCTGCTCCGGGAGGAGCTTGGTTTTGAGGGAGTTGTCATTTCCGATGATATGACGATGGGAGCTATAACAAAAAATTATAATGTGGATGAAGCAGCGGTAGAATTTATTGCGGCAGGCGGGAATATTGTGCTTGTTGGGCATGAGTATCTTAAAGAGAAGACCGTTATCGAAGCCATTAAGTTGGCTGTTGAAACAGGGGGAATTTCTGAAGAGACGTTAAATAGTCGAGTGTATGATGTGTTGAAGCTGAAGCATAAATATGGACTTAGTGGAGAGTTGGCTAAAGGGCCTGACGTGAAATCTATAAACAAACAATTGCAAACCGTGCTGGATAAATACGGTGTGAAATAGCCAATGCATAATGGAGATTTATCTGTAGTAACTATCTGCCTACACCAAACGTATATTGGGTGACTGTTCTTAAGAACAAGAACAAACTTTACGAGACACAATAGGCAGGAGGTAGCGCAAATTGCTGCTAAAACTTAAAAAAATGGGATATCCCGCAAAAATATATTTGTACGTATTTCTAGTTATCGCAACTGTAATCGGGATGAAATATGTGGTTGAGACAACTTTGCCAGAGGGAGGGAGACCTCCTTATTTATTTTTGATATGGAATACTTTTTTAGCCTGGATTCCCGTAGGATTAGCTGTAATGCTGGATTTAATCAGTGCAGGCACACGGAATAGATCGCTAAAAATGATTTTGCTGCTCGGAATCGGCTTATTGTGGCTGTTTTTTTATCCGAATGCGGCTTATCTGCTCACTGATCTTCTGCATCCATTTCATCGCTATCCGATCGAGTCTGACTTTTGGTGGGAAAATTCCTTTTGGAATCATTTATTTACTGTACTTTTCACTGCATTGCTTGGGTTAGCTCTGGGAACAGTATCACTGGCTTCAGTACACGCTCTTGTCAGACAATCCTTAGGTAAATTCGCTGGCTGGGCATTTGCAGTGATCGTCCTGCTGCTGAGCAGCTTCGGAGTTTATCTGGGGCGATTTATACGCTGGAATAGCTGGGATATCCTGCAGGAGCCTTTTTATGTTTTGAAGGAAACCTTGCTTTATTTTACCGATCTCAATAATGTGTCACATGCGGTATCATTTTGCAAATGGATATTTCTAATTACCTTCTTCAGTTACGTGGTAATGTATTTGTTCAGAACAATCAATGTGCACAATACAAGCGTGAAAAGAGACAGTGGAGAAGTTGCAGATTAACTATGTGATATGACTGTGATGATTTGTTACACAATTGAAATATAACTGTGATCAATCCCTAATAGTAAGAGGGTACACTTATTACATGACCCCCTTTTGAATATATTTGTCTTAAGAATCCAGCGGTGTTACCGTGGATTCTCTTTTTTTTTTTGTGATTTGTAAACTACAATGGTACGACGACCTTTTGCTTATTCTTAAAATATACCCATTCGGAATAGCCGATCTCTTTTAACCGTTTTGCAACATTATCCCATTCATCAGCCACCCGTTTTGGAGTATGGGCATCTGAACCGAAGGTTACTTCTACTCCATAATGAAGTGCTCTCTCCAAAATGGCATCAGAAGGATACCAGCCGCCTGACAATTTGGTTTTGCCGGATGTATTGATCTCAATTGCGATTTGGTTTTCGGCGATTACCCGCAGTGTCTCATCAATCGCTGCATCGGCCGGAATATCAGAAAAAGTCGGGTAATTCCCCTTCATCGCGTCGATATGTCCCAAAATCTGAAACATTCCGCTGCGGGCAGATTGCTGTATTAAGGAGTAGTAAGCCTCTTTTGTGGCGATCTTGTCCTGCTTGTTTTGGTTTTTCCAACGATTTTTGTTAAAAATACTTACTTCGCTGACACTATGCACCGAACCGATAATGTAATCAAACGGATACTGCGCCAGTACTTTACGATAAACCTCGGCATGAGCGGGGAAAAAATCAGATTCAATACCGAGCAAAACGTCAATGGTCCCCTCGTACTCTTGCTTCAGCTTCAACACTTCTTCTACATAATTGGCAAATTCCTTCTTCGCCATTGCGATATGGGGAAAGGGATGTTCTTCTGGATCTCCAAAATAGGGAGTATGGTCACTAATGCCGATGACCGACAATCCGGCGGCGATGCCAGCTTCAATGTAATCACGAATGTTTCCGTCAGCATGACCACAGCGAAAATGATGTGTATGTAGATCGAATTTCATGTTGTTGCTCCTTTCTTGTTTAAACCTGGGGCCTATTCCGAGCTAATAAAATTCGTTTCAGGCATTCCCTTTAAGTCACCAAGGAACTGCTGCATGGCAGAGTTGATATAGCGGCTGGATTTATAGATAACTCCAACAGGATGAGTGACTTCGAGTTCAGGAATATGCACGATTTTTAGAGTTCCTTGCCGCAGCTCGCGCAGTATAGATTGTCTGGAGATGATCGCTGCACCCAAATTGAGCTCGACCATACGCTTTACTTCCTCACTACTGGACAATTCCATCACAATATGTGGTTCAATCTCATTCTCTTTGAATACCTCGTCAACGAATCTGCGGCCTACAGTATCAGGCGACAACATGATTAATGGAACCTCTCGTAATGTATCCAGAGTAGGCATTGAGTTGTTAGCAAGCGGGTGGAGTGGAGAGACGACCAATTCGAACGTATCGTAATACAGCACTGATGACAGAACTTGAGGATTGTTCTCGATTAAATAGCCAATCCCGATATCAACGAGCCCTTGCTCGACGTTCTGATAAATAAGACATGAGGGCATGGATTGAATTGTTGTTTTGATTAATGGGAACTGATCTTGAAAATAGGATAATATACGCGGGAGAATCTGAATGGCGATTGAGGTAGTTGTACCTAGAACAATATGTCCTTGAGGTGTATGCTCCATGTCAGACAGTTTTTGCTTAAGCTCCTCCACAATATCCAGGATTTGTTCAGCACGGTCGAGAAATACTTGTCCCCGATCGGTTAATGTCACAGGTTGGTTACGATCAACAAGGACGGTATTGAATTCATCTTCCAGGCTCTTGATCTGAGCGGAGACAGCGGGCTGCGTCAAATTCAGCATTTCGCCTGCCTTTCGGAAGCTTCTGGTTTTAGAGATCATAATTAGTGTCTCCAATTGACTTATATTCACTCGTAATCCCCCTTTCATGATTTTCTCTGCCGAGACTTGATTTTATTAATTATAGGTGATTTTCTGTAGTGAAATCAATGATTCTATAGAGAACTAGTATGGAGAAACTATGCAATTCAAGATAATGATGAGTAAAGGGTTGGATTTTTAATGACTTATAATTAGGAATAAAGTATAATAAACTTCAATGAAAAGTCGGGACTTTGGTAGCGGTATTATTCTTTTTCATAGGAAAGGGGAGCCTATAGTGAAAGCGGAAGTGATCAATCCTTTTCTTGAATCCGCACGTTCGGTTATTGAACAAGTTATCCAGATTTCTCCTTCCACTGGCAGCATGGGTGTTAAGGAAGTAGTTCCGCTTCGGGACCATATTTGGATACAGGTTGGTATGACCGGCCATTTTAGCGGTATGGTAGTTTTCGGGCTGCAGGAAAATGTTGCTCTTCGGATCGTATCGGCGATGATGGGTGGGTTTGTTTTGACTGAAATGAATGAGATGGGACAGAGCGCGATCTCTGAGCTGGGAAATATGATAAGCGGTAACGCCAGTACTATTTTGTCCAATCAAGGCTTTGCTGTAGATATTACGCCTCCTAGAGTCATTACAATGGATGTTATCCATGCAGAGACTGGCCCTCGCAAGGCGTTATGTATACCACTCTTGATGGATGGCATTGGTGAATTGGATATTCAGGTCATGATCTCATAAAATAGAATCAAATGTCCATGTAGTGGAAGGGATGAGAGATCATGTCGCTGAATGATAAAGTGATCGTCGTTACAGGGGCTTCCAGCGGAATCGGTGCATTGGCCGCACAAATGCTGTCAGAACAAGGAGCTACAGTAGTACTTGCGGCAAGATCGATGGATAAGCTGCAAGAGGTAAGCACTGGGATGATGGGAGCATATAAGCTGCTGGAGCTGAATGTAGGAAATCAACAATCTGTAGACTCGGGATTCAAACAAATTTACGATGAATTTGGAAGAATCGACTGCTTGATCAACAATGCTGGCTATGGCTCATTTCAGTATTGTGATGAGATGCCGGTAGAGGAATTTGCCGAGATGATGAACGTGAATTACTTGGGAATCGTCCGCTGCACGAAAGCCGTACTTCCGATGATGAAGGCGGCCAGATCAGGACGAATCGTTAATGTTGCTTCAATTGCTGGCAAGATTGGAACCTCTAAATCAACCGCCTATACGGCCACCAAACACGCGGTTCTTGGATTCAGCAGTGCGCTAAGACAGGAAGTGCGTGAATACGGAATTACGGTCTCAACGATTAATCCAGGGCCTATTGATACACCTTTCTTCAACATAGCTGATCCGGAAGGACATTATGTAAACAATGTTAAATGGTTCATGATGAAGCCGGAGCGCGTTGCCAAGGCAATGGTAGCTGCTGTCAGAACCGGAACGACGGAAGTGAACCTGCCTTGGGTTGCTGGAGTAGGAGCGAAATTTTATCAATTGTTTCCAAGGCTTGCGGATGTTTTAAGCTATCGAATGTTGAACAAAAAATAATTATACTAAATCGACTGTCTCAAAGATGCAACAATGCTGTTGAGGCAGTCTTTTTTGTGTTTCAGGGCCGGCAGGTTGGTTGGAATGAAGTTATCGCATATAATGGAAATAATGATTACAACTAAAGGATGAAGAAGAATGACTAATATGACATTTGCCGGCTTAGGCATTGGAGAACAGCTTGTAACTAAATTAGGGGATTACGGCATTGTTGAACCGTCTCCGGTGCAGGCTGAATGTATTCCTGCTGCGCTGGCTGGCAAAGATATACTCGCTCAATCCCAGACAGGTACTGGCAAAACGCTAGCTTATTTGCTACCGCTGCTACAGACCATTCAGCCTGAGCAGAAAACGCTGCAAGGGCTGGTTATGGCTCCTACTCAGGAATTAGCTATGCAGATCCATAGGGAAGCAGAAAAATACGGGGAATCGCTAGGTATCCATGTACAAGCTTTGATTGGAGGAGCTTCGACAAAGAGACAATTGGAGCGCTTGAAGGTACATCCTCAGCTTGTGGTAGGTACACCTGGACGGATTCGTGAAATATTGGCTTTGAAAAAACTGAAGCTGCATACAGTGAAAACGGTTGTCGTGGACGAGGTGGACCAAATGTTTCAACTCGGCGGAACTGCCGATGTAGAGCATATTTTACGAGGAACATTGCGTGAACGCCAGCTGCTGTTCTTATCGGCAACGATTAATCCGGAAATTCGCAGCCTTGCAAATAGGGAAATGAAGGACCCGTTGGAGGTGGGCATCGATCCAGACCAGCGGACATCAAAATCACTGGAGCATTTGTATTTTATTTGCGATGAACGCGACAAAATTGATACTTTGCGTCGAATCATTCGGCATTATAATTCGGCCCGGACGATAGTGTTCATTAATAATACAGCAGATATAGCTGAAGTGGAGGCCAAAATGAATTTTGTTGGTCTAAGTGCCGGGGCTCTGTATGGTGATGCAGACAAAACCGTTCGCAGCGTCGTTTTGCGTCGTTTCCGTGAGGGCAAAATTCACGTTCTGGTTGCTAGTGATGTTGCTGCACGTGGACTCGATATTGAAGATTTATCTTTAGTCGTTAATCTGGACCCACCGATCGATTCGGAGCATTATGTGCATCGTGTTGGACGGACTGGACGAATGGGACGTGCTGGACTTGCTGTCTCTATCATTACGCCTAAGGAACAATTTATCATTCGCAAATTTTCAAGAGAACTTGGAATCGAAATACTTCCTCGCAGCTTGTATGGAGGACGAGTTATAGAAGCCGGAGACGAAACGTCTACCGAACGTCGCTCCGGCAATCGTGTCTTTAATGGAAATGGAAATCGTGAGCGTAATAGCGGTGAGGATAAAAAGCAAGCGGCCAATGGGAATAAGGATGCCCGTATCTCCGGAAGACAAGGACAAGGCCCTAAAGAGACTACTAAATCGAACGCTGGGAGAACATCCTCGAGTAAGCCTTCTATGCCGACTTCTGCCCGCAAAAAGGACAGTGATAAAGATCGTAAGAATAAAGGGGCTCCAAAGTGGCTTAAGGAGAAGCGCAACAAGGAGTAGCTGACTAGGACAGGTTTATATGGACATGAGGATGGTTGATAAAAATGGAGGGGAAGCCAAATGAACGAGCTTAATGAGACGACCGTATTGCAGGTTGAAGAGCTCAGCGGGGGATACAGTCTTGGTCGTCCGGTACTTCATAATATCAGTTTTGAAGTCAAGCCAGGGGAAATGGTCGGTCTGATCGGATTAAACGGCGCTGGTAAGAGTACGACGATGAAGCACATTCTTGGCCTGATGCTTCCACATCAGGGAGGGGTTGTCGTACAGGGGAAAACGCGGGAGGAGGACCCTGAGGGATATCAGTCCTCTTTGGCTTTTGTTCCGGAATCTCCGCTCCTGTACGAAGAGTTAACGGTCAGGGAGCATCTTGAGTTCGCTGCCAGAGCCTACGGAGTCAGTGAAGAAGATTATCGCCAAAGATCAGAGAGACTGCTTAAGTTGTTTAATATGGAGGAAAAGGTGGACAGCTTGTCCATGCACTTGTCCAAAGGCATGAAGCAGAAGGTGATGATTATGTGCGCCTTCGTTGCCCGGCCCCCATTATACATTATTGATGAGCCGTTTCTTGGACTTGACCCGCTAGGTATTCGCTCTTTGCTTGATTTCATGATCGAGATCAAGGGTGCGGGCTCATCCATTTTGCTGAGTTCACATATTTTATCGACCATCGAGAATTACTGTGATCGCTTCATCGTGCTCCACCGGGGAGCAGTTATCGCACAAGGTACGCTCGTTGAAATCGCTGAGCAGGCTAAAGCGCCTGGAGCTTCCCTTGAGGATATCTTCTATAGTCTGGTCAAAGGCGGAGATTAATCGATGAAGCTTCGAGAGTTGCGTAATAAGCGAAAGGTTTCCTTTTGGGCAAAAGTGCTTCCTTATCTACCTTATGCGTTCCAGAGTGGAGTACTCGTATTATCCCTGCTTCTGATCATCGCTTTCTCGGCATGGTATACAGCATTTCTACAGAATTTGCCTCCCGGTCTGCCAATTTTGTGGATGATGCTGGTGATATTAGGTCCGTTGACCGTCTATTCCGGATTTCGAACTTATGTTCAGCCTGCCGATGTCGTATTTCTGCTGCCTCAGGAAAATCGGATGAAGGAGTATTTAGCTCCGACTTATCGCAGCGGTGTAATTTACAAGCTCATTGGATTATTTGTTGTTTTACTCGTATTGTGGCCGTTGTACATTCGTAATGGGGGCCAGACTCATCCTCTATGGCTGATTCTGATCGTGCTCTGTCTGCTAAAGATACTAAGTGCTTACGGGGCATGGCAGGAGCTGAGAATTACGACAAATAGAGCCAGAATGGGCTATCGATTGCTTCGCTGGAGTTTTATCATACTGATGCTAGCTGCATGGTTATGGCAGCCTGCATGGAAGAGTATGTTGTTCATGGTGCTCGTGAGCGTTAATTATATCCTGGCACTGCGTTTTCCTATGAAGCATGTGGTTCCGTGGGACAATCTTATCGCTAACGAAAAAGCAGGAGCTGCAAAGGTCATGTTAATTTTGGGATGGTTTGTTGAGGTTCCTGCCGAGGGTCAAAAAGTGATCCGCCGCCGCTGGCTGTCTGCTGTAGGCAACCATATTACATGGACCCGCAAGACATCCTATCGATATTTGCTGGCTAAGACATTTGTACGCAGTGAGTTATTAGGTATCCTAATTCGCCTGGGACTTCTCGGTATGGTAGTCGTGGGTTGGAATGGCAGCACATGGCTTGGAGCCGGCATTTACTTATTCTTTATTTTTTTGACGGGTACACAGCTTACTTCTCTTCGATATGTGCATAGCGATTCCCCTGCTGCTTCTTACTATCCGATTTCCTCGGGAGTCCGTATGCAGGAAATAGTTCGGCTAGCTTCAAATGTTTTGTTGGGCCTTTCTTTACTGCTGTGGATTCCAATGGCTGTTGCTGAGGGTAGAAACTGGCCAATACTACTGGGCAGCCTCGTTCTAGGTATATTGCTTGCCCTTGGCATGAGATCATCATGGATCAAAAAGTGGCGGGATGATGAAGATGAGTAGAGTAAGTAAAATAAATGAAGACCTCGCCGTGGGCGAGGTCTTTATTTATATCTTAATTAATATACAAATGTACGGCTGATAATTACCAGCAGGATGAAGAGTACAAGGATTGCTCCAGTACTAGTAAACATACTACCATATCCAGGTCCTGGTCCCGGACAACATCCGCCTCTATCTTCAACAACTCCACTCATGTACATTCCCCTTTCACGTTTTGGATGGTTTATACACCATATACTATGAACGTAAAAGGAGGCGTGCTTGGGCTAGTGTACGAATGAAATTGGAAATTGAGGTTTTATGCCTGGAGATCAAGTACACCTTTGTAGACCAGATCGAACAGATCTTCCAGATTTTCTTCAGCGATACAAGAGAATGCAACGCGAAGATCAGTGTCTCCCAAAGCGATGGTCCCAACTCCATATTCATGGATCAAATGTTGACGAAGCGCCTCAGCATTTACTGTTTTCAGCTTGAGACACATGAAATAGCCGGAGTTGAAAGGATAGTATTCCCATACATCTCCATATTTTCCGCTGTCCAGAAGGGCCTTGACCTTATTGGCACGACCTTTCATAATAGCGAACTTCTCTTCTTTTTGAGCTTCAAAATCTGGTGATTTCAATGCTTGTAAAACGAACGTTTGGGACGGATGGGAAGCGCTAGAAATGGTCGCACGGATGATGCCGAGCGTTTTTTGTTCCAGAGCAGCCAGAACATCCCCGCTCTCAGCCGCATATGTGATGAAGCCGACACGGAAGCCCCATACATATTCTTCTTTGGTTGCACCATCAACCTTAACAGGTAAAATACGAGGATGCAGACCGGATAGCTTACCGAACAATGATTCGGACAAGGAATCCTCGAAGAACAGTCCGAAGTAGGCATCGTCTGTAACGACAACAACGTTAATACCAGCTTCAGCAGCTTCTTTGATCGCGGATACGATCTCCTCGCCTTCCTTTGCACCTGGAGTATATCCAGTCGGGTTGTTCGGGAAATTCAGAATGACGATCGCTTTACCTTTATCCTTTTGTGCCAGCAGTGCATCACGTAAGCCTTGGCTGTTAAATTTCATATCTTCAGTAAACAGCGGATAGTTGATGATTTCTGCGTGACGGCGAATACCAAATGTTAATTCATAGTTCTCCCAGTTTTTATCAGGGTAGATAACAGCATCGCCTTCATCAGCAAAAAGATCAGCTACAATGCTTAGGCCATGAGTAAGCGCATTGGTAACGACTGGGTTGCCGAAGCTTTTATCCGTAAGGGCAGGGTTCTCACGCAGCATTTTCTCACGCCATACTTTGCGCAGCTCAGGTTTACCTGCGGGAGGTGCATATGGGTACAGATCTTGCGGTTTATATGCTGACAACGTTTCTTGAATCGATGCCAAGTGCATAGGTCCGCCATTTTCTGTAGCGATTCCGATAGTAGCATTATACTTCTTAGCGTTAGCCGAAGCTTCGGCAGATTGGCTCAGAATACCTTCCTTTGGAAAATAAATTTCTTTACCCAGTGTAGACAGCATTTCATACACATGGACATTGCCGGATTTCAGATTCTCGTTTAACTGCTCCGCGAGTGGGTTCATCACGTTTCATCCTTCCAATCGGTTTTGATATAGGACAGTGCCGTTTTGACTGCCTAACATTATATCATTTCGTTCCTTTACCGTCACGGATAAATCGCGCGTTCCCATATCAATTTTAATTATGGTGGGGACAATATTTTTTCATTAAGGAAATCGTTTCGTGATCCACAGGGCAATTTCGTTCCTGAAGACCCTGTACGATTCCTTCGAACTTCTCACTGTTTGTATTTTGTCCAAATTTAAATTTAGCAGTGATTGATTCTGGAACGATTCTGCACAGAGATACTGCCTTTAATTGTCCCTTATATTGTGAGTCATTTGCGGTAATCGGCTGATATCCGCCCTCAGGCTGGAGCTTTTCCATAAATAAAGTGAACACGGAAGCTTTTTCATCAAGATCCTCCACTTTTTCTACTTTTCCTCTTACCATAACACTTTTAAAAAAAGCAGAAGCAGGACAAGCCAATACCGGATCGGTAAAATATGACGGAATGATCGCGTACTCCTTGGCAACCGTAAAGCTGACTCTGGGATCATGCGCTAAATGCTTCATCTTTTCGCCTGCAAGACTTCCGTGGAAATAAAAATAATTGCCGTCATACACAAAATTAAGCGGAGTCACTCTGCTCCAGCCGTCTTCACCTACAGTCCCGAGAAAACCAAAGGTCATTTCCTTTAAAAATTGCTCGATTTCTTGCTTGTCTTCTACTGCGAATTCTTTTCTTCTCATTAAGGGTTCCCTCCGTAATTGAATGAATGAAAAATGTTGAATTCAGCTTATGATATAGATTGACATGAAAAAAGAACCAATTTACATTATTTTTATTGGTCCAATTGTTATGAGATTTCAGTTCAGATTCGAAGGAGATGAAAGGAATGGACTTTACGATCTCGCTGGATGCTCATCAGAAAAGCTATCGATATAAGTATTTAGCACTGTATCACGCCATTCGAACCGCGATTCATGAGGGAACTTTACGGGGAGGAACCCGGCTTCCTTCTTCAAGGGAGCTGGCTGAACAATATAGCTTGTCTAGGGGAAGCGTTGCTCAAGCCTATGACATGCTACAGGCGGAAGGATATGTCTATTCCCTCGTAGGAAGCGGTACTTATGTTGCTGACATCATACCGAATCCTGAAGTAAGCCGTAGTCAATCTGCGTCTATTACGTTGTCTTCATGGGGACGGAGAGTAATGGAGCTTGATGTTTCCAGTAGCAATGAATTACATAGAGGGAAAAATGCAGAGATTAATAAAAAAAGGATGATTTCCTTTCAGGATAGCGGACCCTTGATGAGCGCCTTTCCATATAAGGAATGGAAAAGCGCCCTGGCTTGGGCTACTCGGGAATCTTCGGACAGCTTAAGCATGCCTCCTGATCCTGCTGGAGATATAGAGCTTCGTCAGGCGATTGCTGCTCATTTGCGAAGAAGCCGCGGGATCGCCGCAGAGGCAGATCAAATCTGCCTCTTTAATGGCTCGATGCAGGCGATCATGCTGCTGACTCAGCTGCTGCTGAGCGAAGGCGAGCCAGCGGTGCTGGAGAATCCGTGTTATCACGGATTCTCCAAGGCTGTGTCCGCCTGCGGAGGCGTGGCCGTTCCGGCCGAGGTAGACGCAGGCGGAATCGTACCGCGCGACTGGGACGCGCGGCTTCTGTTTGTGACCCCGGGTCGGCAGTTCCCGACCGGGGCGGTGTTATCTCCGGCGCGCCGCGCGGAGATTTTGTCTTGGGCCGCGCGAGTGAACGCCGTAATCATCGAGGATGATTACGATAGTGAATTCCGCTGGCGCGGCCGCCGGCTGGAGCCGCTTAAGGCGCTCGACAGTGAGGATCGAGTCGTCTACATCGGCTCTTTTTCCAAGACGATGTTCGCCTCGCTTCGAATCGGTTACGCGGTACTCCCTCGCGGGATAGTGGTTCCGCTTAGTCGATCCAAAGAGCTGTATGAGCCCGTGTCATCCGCAAGAATCGAGCAGCGCGCACTCGCCAAGTTTATGTTTCGCGGTGAGTATGATCGCCATTTGCGCCGGATGAGGCGTATATATGGAGCAAAGCATGAGCTGTTTCGTCGGCTTATGGAGAAAGAGGGGATGACAAGCTTGTTCGATCTGAAGTCTGCTGATGCAGGACTTCTGGTGTATGCTCCATGGAAACACTCTCCGGAGCAATATCAGGATTTTCTCCATGCTGCCTACAATAGAGATGTTCAGTTTCGGGACGCGGCTATGTATCAGCTTGGTACGGGATCTCCAGCTGCCTGTTTCAGTTTGTCCCATCTGGAGGAATATGAGCTGAAAGAAGGAGTTTTTCGTTTGACAATGGCATGGAGGGATATTCAGAAATAGTGTAAAAGGAGTATAATTAGGAAAGAAAACATAAAGAAGACAAGCTATAAAGATGTATTGTAATTTTTGGGGGGATGATCATGCTACACATATCACCGTCATCATTTATTTTGAAGCCGGCTTTTGCAAAAATCGTATGCGAGCCAGGATGGAAATGGCATAAGCGGGAAAAGCCGCTTCAGAACTACGATTTGTTCTATGTGTGGAGCGGTGAAGGCATGGTTACTCTTAACGATCAGCAGATTCCTGTCAGCAAAGGGAGCTGTTTTCTGTTCCGTAAGGGCGATCATACGATGGCCACTCACAATCCGCAGCGTCCGCTTGTACTCACCTACATTCATTTTGATGTGGATGAGCCAGTATATGAGGTTCCGGGTCCTTACCGCAAGCTGCAGGATACGCTTGATTTTGAATATATGCTGTCTCGTTATGTTCGGTTGTTTCTGGTGCAGGCCTATGGAGCGGAGGAGGAAGCCCGTCTTATCTTGAAGCAGCTGCTCATCTATTTGCTGCGAGAAGAGAAGGAAGTACCGCGTGAGAAAAAAGTAAGCAACCAGTTAACTGAGATTATTCACGAGGTGGCGAATTTTGTAATTCAGCATCCGGGTCTACCACATAAAGTAGAGGATTTGGCTGGACGTGCCGGGCTTTCCCCAAGATATTTTTCTATAAAGTTCAAAGAGATCATTGGACTATCCGTCCAATCCTATATAATTAAAGCGCGAATCGACCGGGCGCAGCATCTGCTTCTTCATGCAGGCATGAACGTTACAGAGGTCGCGGATGCGCTCGGGTATCGAGATATTTTCTTCTTTAGTCGGCAGTTTAAGCAATACACTGGAAAAAGTCCGTCCGAAATTCGCTAATGGAATGTAGGTAATTTATATTTAAATGGAAAATTTAGCAGCATGGTTCACTCTTCTTCCAGATGGTTAATAGTAACTATAGTCTGGTTGGAAGGAGGAATTGCATCACATGGTGAAAAGACGGCGGATACGCAGCCATCACATTGCTGCACCAGGTCAAAGCATATTTCGTAATCGTGCTCGCCGGCAAAAACGGTTTGACCGAAACGATGATAATTGGTTCTAATATATGTTCATTTAATTATATAGCATGTCATATAGAGACAGCGTTCCATTGGATCGCTGTTTTGTTGCTTTTATAGGGACTCTTTTACAAATCGAACATTGCCTGAATAGCTGCCGAGGATTGTAAACGCACAGACCGATCGTGAATATGCGTCCATTCATTAGTACAAGAGTTGTAGTGATAATCATAACGCCATAAAGCGTAGTGATAAGCGATTTCTGCAATAGCTGAAATAATGCGGGTGATTTCCTCATTGGTCATAATGGGATGAAGGGATACACGAACCCAACCAGGCTTCATAGAATTGTCTCCATGAGCGATATGATGTTCTATCATATGAGAGTGTGCAGGCGCTATTCCGAGCAAATAATGACCATACGGACCCGCGCAGGAGCAGCCGCCGCGTGTTTGAATTCCGTAGCGGTCGCTTAACATTTTGACAACGAGATTATAGTGACAGTTTGCAATGCTGAAGGAAACGATCCCCAGTCGATCCTCTTTGTCTGATTCCAAGACGACAAGGTTGGGGATCTTCTTCAGACCTTTTAAGAGCAGGGCAGTTAGCTGAGCTTCTCTCATTTTTATCTGGTGCAGTCCCATTTTCTCCTTCAAGTTGATACATAACGCTGCTCGAATACTTTGCAGTATGGGTGGGGTTCCCCCGTCCTCCCGTTTTTCAATATCACGAATATAGCGACGAGTTCCCCATGGATTCACCCATTCAACAGTGCCGCCTCCGGCATGATCAGGAACGGGGTTGTTGCTGAGGGAAGCGTGGAGTACCAATACCCCGCAGCTCCCCGGGCCACCGAGAAATTTATGGGGTGAAAAGGTGATGCCATCCAGTCGCTCTAAGGGATCATCTGGGTGCATATTGATAGGAACATACGGAGCTGAAGCGGAGAAATCGATAAAGCAAAGCCCGCCATACTCATGCATGGCCTTGGCCAAGCTGTGGTAAGGAGTAGTAAGTCCGGTGACGTTAGAGCAGGCGGTAAATGCTCCAATTTTATAGCTGCGGGTTTGGAAATATTTTAGGGCTCTTCTAAGCTGGTTTGGACATACTTCACCGTTTGAATCAGGGTCAACGACGATTACTTCTCCTACTGTCTCTTCCCAGGAAATATGATTGGAATGATGCTCCATATGACTGACAAAAATGACTGGACGATCATTATGCCTCCATGTCGTCGACGAACCGAACGGATACAGCCATGTTGGAACCTTCAGACCTAGCAGACGTTGCAGCTTGTTGATAGCTGAGGTCATACCCGCCCCGGGAAGCAGAAGAACATCTTCATTATTCGCATGGACATGCTTTTTAATAATTTGACGTGCCGTTTGATACGCTTGAGAAATGATCTGGCCACTGTGGCTTGAGTCGGTATGCGTATTTGCCATATAAGGTCCAAAGGATTCGGCAATGACGGATTCTATAGGCTCATACAATCTTCCGCTTGCGGCCCAGTCTGCATAAAGCATCATTTGTTTTCCATAATGCGTCATATATGGCTGTTCCACACCGATGCTTTTGTGGCGGAAGGGATGAAAATATCGTTCAAGCGACATTTCACAGTTATCGGGAATATGACGAGCTTCAAACGGGTCAACTTTGTTATTCAACACGGTGGAGTCCTCGCATTTTTTTTGATACAGCAGTATATGTCATGAGTGATGGCAAAGGCGAATGTCCTGATGTCGTTTTTTTGTCCTTTTTTTGAACCCTTGCATTAGGCTGAAAACTTCCATAAATTATATGTTAGGGAATTTCCCAGACTTTGGTCTAGGAAATCGGCAAGTCTTCAGCCTGTGTTCAATTATTTTCCAATGGATATACTGGTAACAGTAGATGTTTGATGTGGGAAGGGGAACGAAGGATGAATAGGAAAAAGGGATTGAAACCTGTGGGTCTGATTGCAGCTACAGTGCTGCTTGGGCTGATGACAGGTTGCGGAGGACTAGGTGAAAATGCAGAGCAAGCTATAAACTCATCGGCAAGAACGATAGAGAACGCTGTTTCTGAAGTAGCGAAGAGCAGCAAGGAAATCGTTAAGGAGAATGGATATGCCAAGGAAGTGACTACGGAAGAAGAGGTCGGAACAGCTACGACTTTACATATGAACAATGCGGTAGGAGACATAGATATTCGAAGTGTTTCAGGAACTAAAATAACTGCCAAATCGACGATAACAGCTTCTACATCGCTGTTCCGCAGTAAGAAGCAATTGCAGAAGGTTATAGAGCAAGCCGAAGTGTCAGTGGTGATCGAGGGAGATAAGGTTCGCGTTTTCACTCACGCGAAGGATCATCCTGAGCAGGATTTGTGGGATTGGTCGGAGAGCAAATACGGATATTCTGATTTCAGTATTGACTATGAGATCGGCTTGCCTAGTAATGTGAAAGTGTTGGATGTTACGAATGATGTGGGCGAAATTGCCTTAGCAGATATCACTGGTGAATATCGTATTCAATCTGATGTAGGATCAATAGAAATCAAAGGAGCTCATTTTTCAGGAGATTCCTCATTGTCCTCCTCTACAGGAAGTATTGACCTTGAAATAGGACAAATCGATAGCGACGGCAGTCTTAAAGCAGTAGCTGATGTCGGTAGCATTGATTTGAAGCTGGCTGATGCAGTATCCTGTATTCTTGATTTAGATGCCGATGTAGGTGTCATTAACGGGGCGTCCAGAGGGGAAAGCAAGCGGGGAGACGGCGGGCCACGTGTATCACTCACTACTTCAGTAGGTGCAATAAACGTAGAATAACGTTTTCGTCGGGCTGTTCCAATCAATTTTTGGAGCAGTTTTGGCACGAATAGAGGAAAAGACCTCCCTTATTTTTTCATAATCACTGTAATCTCAAAAAATAAGGGAGGCTATTTCTGCAATTTTTTATTAACAGCTTTCAGCTTTGATCTTGTAAGACAACCTCACTTAAATCTTCCAAGCAATTCACCCATACGTACCTTATGCCCCACTGTAAGATTTGAAAGCGGTTCAAAAGTATTGTTTTTGGTTATGAGCACAACAGTAGAGCCAAATTCGAAATAAGCGAGATCGTCCCCTTGCTGCCATTTTGTTGCTTTGTCATTAGAGTACACGATACTACTGACGTTCATCGCTCCGACTTTTACTAACGCGATTTCTCCATATTCATGTGAAATGTATGTAATCAAGCGTTCATTGCGGCTAAGTACAGTTCTCATGTGGCGCATAGCAAAATCATGGACAGGATAGACCTTACCCTTGATATGTTCGCTTTCCATCTTGGTTCCGGCCACCGGAGCATGAATTCGATGGTAATCCGTTGGACTAAGATAGAGAACAAATGCGTAGCCATGTCTGTATGCCTCTGCCCTAGGTGAGTGATTGAGCAGCTCATCAAGAGAGTAATCCTGGCCTTTGACGTTTAGGATAGTACCAGACTGAATGGTTCCCATGAATGTAATGAGAGCATCTACCGGACTAATCATTCCCGATTGCTCCTGTTGGATCGGTCGCATACCAGGCTTTAATTTACGTGTAAAAAATGAATTGAGTGTAGGGTAATCCTGTAATTCCTTTTCTGCCTCATGCAATGGAATACCGTATGATTTTGCGAAGTAAGGGATTAAATAGCGGCTTATATTCGAATGTGAGAATCTACCCATGAGCTGAGAAATCCATTTGCGTGATGTAAGTTCAGTCATCCATATCAACCATTTAGCGGACAAGACGTATCCTCCTATTTCTTTGGGAACACCCGTTTTTCACTTCCGCTTATATTGACATAGAATGGGATTTAAATCAACAGCATTATAGTAATAATTTATTTTTCTTGATTGTTTGAAAACGATTCGTTATATTGTATTTAACAAAATAGGGATACGGGGGCTTGGGTGAACCAAGCTGAGATTGCAGTATATTCCGCTGCGGACCGTTAATCTGATCTGGATAATGCCAGCGTAGAGAATCCGCACGTCCGTTAATAACGGATGTATATCTTTCCCGTGGACCTATTGCCGACTGAACTTATTCAGTCGGCTTTTTTGTTTTGCTGTAAGAACAAAAAAAGTAGAAGGGGTGGCATTCATGCACGAAGTAAAGGAAGTTGTACAAGTAAAACCAGTAAAAAGAGGACTTAAACTAAGCGATCTGTTAGTGACGGTGATCGTATCGATTGTGCTTGGCGTAGTATATCATTTTTGGAGCTCGGTCTATAATCTCTTCTCACCGTTGTTTCCGCAGGCGGATGAACTTGTATACGGGATGTGGTTCATTGCTGCTACCCTGGTATTTTTACTGATTCGCAAGCCCGGTGTAGCGCTTATCGCTGAGGTTGCCGCGGCTCATGTGGAAATTCTGTTTGGCAGTGAATGGGGGATACAGCTGCTTTTGTATAGCGTGCTTCAAGGATTAGGGGCTGAGCTAGTATTTGCGGCATTTCGTTATCGGAAATTTTCAGGGTCTGTGGCTGCATTGGCTGGGGTTGGCGCCGCGATCGGCTCGATCATTCCTGATATCTACTATGGATATGTTGCTGATTACGAAACCTGGCTGCTGGTTACGAAGTATGTACTTCGTGGTATAAGCGCTGCACTGATTGCCGGTTATCTAGCATACGCGATAGCTAAAGCAGTGGAAGCTACAGGAGTTACACAGCAGCTGCGGCCTGTGAGTGACAGTGATTATGCAGCACTGGATGACTAAAAGAAATGATAGAAATCAATCGTATGCATGAGCTGGACGAAAAAAAACATGACATTGTCGCAGGAGTTACCGATCTAAGACTGAAATTTTCTGGCGAGGAATCGCGTTCCCGTGTGTTTAATGATTTGTCTCTGGAGGTAAGGCGCGGAGAAAAAATATTGCTGCTGGGTCCAAGCGGATGCGGTAAATCTACGCTCCTGCAGGTGTTGTCCGGTATCATCCCGGAGCTTATTGAAGCTCCGATGCGCTGCTCCAGCAGAACGATACCCGACTCGCGCGGAATTGTATTTCAGGACCCGGACACACAATTTTGCATGCCTTATGTAGATGAAGAGTTGGCTTTTGTGCTGGAAAATTTGAGCGTTCCAAGAGAAGATATGTCTCTGCAAATGAACAACGCTCTGCAAGCAGTAGGTCTAGTGCTTGAGGACGTGCATGTTCCTATAGATTCCCTGTCCCAGGGAATGAAGCAACGATTGGCGCTTGCTTCGGTGCTGCTATGTAATCCGGAAGTGATATTCCTTGATGAGCCTTCAGCTTTGCTTGATCCGGAAGGCAGAGAGCAAATATGGCAAGCCGTCCATAAAATATCGAATAACCGCACCCTGATCATCGTTGAGCATCGAATTGAAGAATTGCTTGGGCTCGGTTTGGTCGATAGAGTAGCATTGTTCGGACCTGGGGGTGAGATGCTAGCTTTGGCGCCGCCTGCTGAAATTTTCAAGAAATATAAGAGAGAGCTAATACAGTACGGAATATGGTATCCGGGCGTATGGGAGGATTTTTTTCTGTCTCCTTCAGGACAATTGCTGGTGTCAACAAAGATAATGGAATCGGGGAATTCTCAATTTTTGAATAAACCCATTATTGAACTAGAGGATTTTTGTGGAGCTCGTTATGGGAAGTCTGTGGTCAAGGTAGAACGATTAGCCCTCTATCCTGGTGATTTTGTTGCTGTGACAGGGCCGAATGGAGCTGGGAAAAGCTCGCTGCTGCTTAGCCTCATGGGACTTATTAATACGTCAGGCAGTTATCTTCTTCAGGGACAGCAGATGGTGAGCAAGAAAAAGCGGAAATTACAAATACAACTATCATCACAGCATATTGGATTTGTATTTCAAAATCCAGAATATCAATTTGTCGAGGATACTGTTAGTAGTGAAATTGCATATTCATTAAAAGAAACAGACATGTCGGATAGAGAATTGCAGAGCAAGGTGAAGCAAGCGCTTGAACAATTTGGTCTTTCGGGGCTTGAAGGGCGACACCCTTTTCAGCTATCGCTTGGTCAAAAGAGAAGACTTAGTGTAGCAGGTACAATTGTGCTGGAGAAATCTGTCCTGCTCCTTGATGAACCAACCTTTGGGCAGGATGCGTTAAATACCTTCGCTATTCTCTCATTATGTGAGGAGCTTCGCCAAAGCGGGGTTGCTATTATCATGGTTACACATGAAGAAATGATCGCCAATCGGTTAGCAACGCATCGTTGGGAAGTGAGAGAGGGAACCTTGCTTCAAAAAGTAACGGATCGAGGAAGGAAGCTCGCTGGCGTTATGAATGAAGATCATCATCGTACCATGGAGGTTATGGTATGAGGGTAAGAAACTTGCTTGTTCCCGGTACTAAGACATGGATGCATTTGGCTAACCCGGTAGTCAAATTGGTAGGTATGGTCCTGTTATTTTTACTGACATTGTTTACGCACCGAATGGATTTTATGTTCTACCAAATGGTCATTTTTACTGTGTTGCTGTTTTGGCAGAGCGGGTATGCTTTTTGGAAAATTATGATCATCGTGTTGTCCTTTTGTATTGTATTTATCTCATCCTCTTCCAGTATGATTCTATTTGGTAAAGGGGATACCATGTGGTGGACATGGGGGCTTATTCGAATTTCTGAAGAAAGTTTTTTTCGCGGGGTGCATATCGGTATTAAATCGGTGACATTTGCGGCCGAGGGCTTGTTATTCGTTCTGACAACTCCTTCAGTCTCTCTATTTTATGCCCTTATGCAAAAAGCGAAGCTTCCTCCAAAATATGCGTACAGTTTTATGGCTTCGATTCGACTTCTGCCCATGGTGTGGGAGGAGTTTCAAATTCGTAGAAACGCACTTGCCATTCGAGGAACCAAATCCTCAAAGGGAATACGGGGATGGATATTACAGATTAAATTATATGCTGTTCCAATGCTGGCTCAGAGTATTCGCAGAGCTCATCGTGTAGCAGTGGCGATGGAGTCGAAGGCCTTTGTCAGTGACAACAAGAGAACCTATTATTATCCTTCTGTGTTTACAAAATATGATCCATTAGTAGTGATCGTACTATGTGTTTCAGTTGTTGCAGCATTTGTTCTGGCTGCACAGCTGCCGATTTTCGGAATTGAAGATGTCAGATACAAGAGCGGTATATAGGAGATGCGGAAAACGGCTACGATCTCATGGGAGATGATGTAGCCGTTTTTTGTTTCCCTTATTAGCCTATCGACGGTAACTTGCCGCCGGGCTTACAGAGTGATCAAAGAGTAAAGGGGAGGAAGGGGTGTTCAGCAAATAACGGGCAAATGCCATCGGCTGCCGGTATGTCTCCAGCCATACATCGATCATATTTGCTTTGCGAAAACCGTAGCGTTGGTCGCGTCCGTTGCATTCTATAAAGTATGGATGCCCGTTGTCTGTAAGGCCGATGTCTAGTCCTAAATCAGCCATTAACGGCAGACGGCTAGAGAGCAGCTGTGCGCAAGTGAGGGCTAACAGCTCTACTCTGGAAATGACTGCAGGTATATATAGTCCTGGTAATGCTTTAGCTAATACCATCGGTGCAGGTAGAGCTTCTCCGCCTCTGGCGATGTTAGAGATGAAGCTGCCTTGTGTAGCTGCTTTTGCAAACAATCCAGTAATACTCCATGTTCCGTTAATTCCGCGCTGCACAGTAACACGAAGATCCACAGAACGATCGTGATACTCTGCTAAAGGGATTCTTTCCTGAATGAGGTAAGGCACGCGAAGCCACAGACGACGAACCCAAGGTGGAAGTTCTCCGCGTCTTAATTTGATCGATGACCAGCTCTTTTTTGATGAGGCTGGTGCATAGGTTAGTTTCCACGCGTCGTTTAATCGTTGTAATCGCATAATACCCTGACCCACTGAACCGCGTACTGGCTTCACGATGAGATCATCATATCGCTGCATCATCATACGCATTGCCGCGGTTGATGCATACACTGAATATGGCAAGTAAGGACGGAGAGAAGGTTCACCCCATAAGATGTCATGAATAAAATCTTTGGAATATCGGTTGTTGATATTGAACACTTTTGTCCCATTTAAGGTGAGTTTTCGTATTTTGCGATGGGATGATGAATCTGGATATAGTGCCCGATTATGAATGACAGTTGGGGTTGGAATGACCGCCTTAACATACTCCCTGCCATTCGATATATAGGCGATGCTGCTGCCTTGCTCTGGATTGATATCTGCTAGACGAAAGAAGCAGGGGGTGAATCCATATTTACGCGCCGCTTCTTCGTGGTTGGTTAACGACTCTTGCCCGGTCTTCCGCTGGGGAATTCCCCTATACATGCTAGAGTTGAGCAGAATCCCGACATAGTCCTGCCCCATAGGCATACCTCCTCGTTACGGCTTCAATATTAACCTATGTTGTCCTCGTAGAATAAGAGTGGACGACTGTTCTCTCGGCAGCAGCCTTTTTTATTCGCCTGATAGGCGAGATCATTAAGGAACACTAAACACGGAATCGCCGTATATTTAAAATAGAAATAGAAGTGAATGATTATCACACAGGGGGGAGACGTCCTTGGGTAGACAAAAAGTAGCAATTATTACGCCAGGGTCTTTTGTCATTCCTTCAGGTCGAAGCAGTTCGGTAGAACGTGTTATAGAAAAGGTCGCTCCTTTGGGGGCTGAGCAGCTGGAAATTTCAATTTACGGACCTATCGGTGAAGGCTTGCCTTCTGCAGGAAATATCGGATCGGTTCCATGCTTCCGCCTGCCTGCCGGGCAACACTATGCAGATTCCGTACTGATGCATCTTCGAAAATGGCTTCCTGATGTGATTGATGTGCACAATCGTCCTATGCTGGCATACAAGCTTAAGCGTGGCCTTTCAAAAGCTAAGGTTTTTCTTACACTTCATTCTACAACGTTTATTTCACCAGCCCAGTACACAGAGATAGGTATTCATCAAATGCTTCATAGTTTAGATGGGCTAATTGTAAATAGTGAATATTTAAAAAATATTATCATCGAGCGCTTTCCTTCCTTAAAAACGAAAACCTATGTAAATCATCTGGGCGTAAGTCTGGAAGATTTCCTTCCAAGGTGGACGACGACGGGGGAATCATTGCGCAGTGCCAGATTATTTGATCTCGGCTGGAGTGATCGGAAAATCGTGCTTTATGTAGGCCGGCTGCTCCCATCTAAAGGAGTCCATTATTTATTGGAGGCATGGCCGTCGATTATGAGCAGGGAGCCGAAGGCCATGCTGCTTATAGTCGGAAGTGCTTTTTACAGTGGGGATCGAGAAACCAGTTATGTACGCAAGCTGAAGTCAATGGCTGAACCATTAGGTGACAGGATCGTGTTTTTGCCATTTGTCCCTTATCCGCAAATAGCGGTTTGGTACAATCTTGCTGATGTGGTTGCCGTACCTTCCACTGGAGAAGAAGCCTTCGGACTTGTAAACGTGGAAGCAATGGCCTCCGCTGTTCCGATTGTAGCCGCTGATAATGGAGGAATTCCGGAGATTGTCAATCATGGTGTATCCGGCTACCTTATACCAACCTCAGCTATGGGGCAAGGGTTTACTAGTTCGATCCTTCGTCTGCTGAGTAATGAGGCAGAACGAAGAAGAATGGGCAGAGCAGGAAGAGAGCTTGCAAGGAATTCATTTCGCTGGCAGCATACAGCGAGTCGGTGGCTGGACTTAATGAGCAGGGATTTATAGACAGCGAAGGGATATCATCCTGCGCTGTTTTTTTGTCTATTGAGCGAAGGGAGCAAGACTGTACGTTTGCCGTTGCAACCTCATAGAAGCAACATACACTATGGTATATGCTCCGGTACATTTTGAAGCTAGGGTGGTGGAGACTTGATCAGGAAACGCAAACGGAACACACGCAAAGTCAGCAAAATTCATATACATCGCAAGCGGGCAGTCCGTAAGACAGTCCAGCGGCTCCACAATCATCCCGAACCTTTGGTCTCTATCATTATTCCAGCGATGAACGAAAAGGCGACTTTACCTGACGTTCTGCGAGAAGCTGGCCGGGTGCATCCCCGTAGCGAGACAATTGTCGTAGCGAATGGCTCAACTGATGGGACACCGGAAGTGGCGCGGCGGCTGGGAGCAAAACTGATCGTATCCGAGACTCCGCTTGGACATGATGTAGGTCGTCGCATAGGAGCATCTGTTGCCAAAGGTTCTATATTGTTGTTTATCGATGCGGATATGGTTATTCCCGCTAAACAATTGCGCCCTTACGTGGATGCAGTGGTCTCTGGAGTAGATGTAGCATTAAACGGCTACTCAGGCCCTACGGCGAAAAAGAAATCTCATCCCGTCGTTGTAGCCAAGTATGTGCTTAATGCATGGATGCTGAGACCCGATTTGCAGGGAACGTCAATGACGGCCATTCCGCATGCGCTCAGCCGCAGGGCATTGGATGTGATCGGTCTTGAATCGCTGGAGATTCCACCGCTAGCTCAAGCCAAGGCCGTAGCATGGGGGCTTAACGTGCAAGCCGTCCATACTGTGCCTGTTGGACGACTAAATCCGATTCGGCGAAAAAATGGTGATGAGGATATCCTCACATCACTGGTTGCCGGTGATCATTTGGAAGCTCTCCATTGGCTGATCCAGCATCGTGGGGTCCGGGGCGGTTTTGATGATTTAGGGCGGCTTCGTGACAAGGTGAGGTGATGGTATGAGAAGCAAATTGCATCGAGCGAAACCTCGGAAGAATCAAAAAACTAGAATACGAAAGTTTAAGAGACTGAGACAAATAAGGAAAGTGCCCCACTCTGAGCATTCAGAGGGACAAAAGTTGACTGAGACCCGATCTGATCAAGCGGTTATAGAGAAAATGGCGATAGAGGCCGGATTTTTAGCCTCCTCAGGCATTCATGAGGGAGAACGCTCCTGTGAACATATGCAGCAGTCCCTTAAATCGTGGTATCGCCATAACATGACTGGCGAAATGTCTTTTTCTGAAGTTGTTCAATTGTCCCTGGCCTTTAGCAGAGGATATACAATCACGGCAAGACAGCTTGGTGACTTTCTTCCGTTGCCACTTCATGGAACTGCATCTGTCATTATCACTGCCAGCAATGAAGAAAAGACGCTGCCCAGTGTCATTGCTCAGCTGCGAAGATTGCCTTTTCACGAGATTATCGTCGTACTTAATGGTTGTACGGATGGCAGCTATGAGGCGGTTGAGGACCATCCTTCAGTAATCAAGCTGAATTATCCTGATCGACTGGGTCATGATGTTGGTCGAGCGATAGGAGCTTCGGCTGCTAGGGGAGATATTTTACTGTTTACGGATGGAGATTTGCCACTGCGTGCTGAGGAGCTTGCGCCTTATATAATTTCAGTAGATCGTGGTGATGATGTAGCACTGAATAACTTGTCCCCGTATTTACCTCCGTTTTCAGGACAGGATGAAGTAAGCCGCAGTAAGACATTTCTGAACCAGTGCCTTGGACGGAGCGATTTAAAGGCAAACTCCATGACAGCTGTACCTCATGCTTTGTCCAGAAGAGCGATCAACACTATCGGGACGGCCTCTTTGATTGTTCCACCCAAGGCTCAGGCATTAGCACTCGTTCATGGACTGAAAGTAACCGCTCCGTACACGGTTGATGTGATTCGAAATAATCGTGTGCGTAGTGGCAACACTGGAGCAGGAAATACAGTTGCTAGACTCATAACTGGCGACCATATTGAAGCGATTGGAGAAGCAATGAGAATAAAAGGGATCAGGCTCGGTTTTAAGACTTTATCCCGCAGTGAATTGGCAAAAGTGAGGAACGGCATTTGAATGATATGGAGATATCTTTTCGTGCATTAAAAGTAAATACTTCTTAGGAGGGTAGTACATGAAAGGTGTGATTTTGGCGGGAGGCACAGGAACGCGTCTATACCCGCTGACCCGATTGATCAACAAGCATCTTCTTCCGGTCGGAAATTACCCGATGGTCTGTTACGGCATAGAACGGCTGCGTCAAGCCGGAATCACTGACATTCTTATGGTTATTAGCAAACAATCCGCTGGATTATATGTAGATTTTTTTGGAAGCGGTGAGAACTTTGGTGTTAATCTTAACTTTCGCGTTCAAGAGACTGCAGGTGGTATTGCAGAGGCATTGCAGCTAGCAGAAGGGTTCATAACTCCAGGTGAAAAATTTGTAGTGCTGCTAGGTGATAATTTATTTTTGGATGATCTCACACCCTTTGTGAATAAATTCAATAGTCAGGCAGATTCCAGCGCAAGAGTGCTATTGAAGTGGGTGGCTGATCCGAGAAGATATGGAGTGGCAGTTTTTGATCCCGATGATGAAGAGAAAATTGCTTATATTGAGGAAAAACCTAAAGAACCAAAGTCCAAGTATTCGGTCACTGGAATTTACATGTATGACGATGCCGTTTTTGAAATTATTCAGGGAATCCATCCATCCAAACGGGGCGAATTAGAAATTACTGATGTTAATAATCGTTATGCCCAGGATGGCAAGCTGGAATATGATGTTCTGCAATTGTGGTGGGGAGATGCCGGTACGTTTGAATCTCTAAAAGAAGCGGAGACTCAAATGAGGGGAGTTCTACCTTAAGCTCAGCATAATAAGTTCAAGTTCATATGGATATTTCGTGTTATTGAGAGGGGAGACGCGTGATGCCGGTCAGCAGATATAAGGTTCGAAAGTTGAGGAAATCCCGTAAAGCAGTCAAAAAAATACACCTGGCCGGCACAAAGCGTAAGCGGATTACACAACGATCAGGACATCGGAAAAATCGTTTATCTCGCAGTAAGGGTAAATTAGGAAGACATATGATTGCGGAAGAGCAAAAATCAGCCCGATTAGATAAATCAACCGGCACAGAGGCATTGCAGAGAAGGATGTTGTCTCAAAATGAGGGCGGATTGGGAACTGAACAGATTGTAGCTGAAAACGTGGTATCCGAAGGAAGAAACAATGAGACGGACGAGCAAGAAACTAGGAATGATAATGAAATGGCTCCAGTAATGCATTTCGAGGAATCGGATATTTCAGCCGTATTTGAGGAAGGATTTCGTCAGGGATATTTTGAAGGCGGAGAAGGAAAGGTTAGTCGATACATTCCCAGGTACGTCATTTTGCCGGAGATGAGTGTGGATGACGTTATTTCAACAGGAGTCAGGGCGCTTTCCTCATATTTGTATCCTTTGGTGAGCCCAGCTTATGTATTTGAAGAAATTAATGATGCATTAAATAATAGAACTCCATTATCAGTCATCCGACTGGGGGATGGAGAAGTGCTGACACTGGCCCATGAGACTATTATATCGTTGGAGCAGGCTAAAAATTGGGGCAAATTCCTTCCTTATGCCGGAGTTCATCTACCTGACTACTCCGCTCGCGAAAGTTTGGCAGAATCCATTCGATATGCTGACATTGTAGGGATTCCGGAATCAAGACATCCATCCTATCAAGGCCTGTTATTTCCAGTGTTTAAATACTATGGCATGGACTATCGAAATATGAAGCTGACCACTTCAACAGTGAATTATGCACTTAATGAAGAAGCATGGCTTAGCAAGCTGTTGACACAGCGCAGGATTATACTTATTGGAAATCAGGCTCCGGAATTAGCAAGATGGTTTCAAATTCAAGGATATGAGATTGTTGATATTATCGCTCCGGTTCAAGGTGCAGGTGATGTTGAACGTATCATGGAGCAGGTTGCTCAGCTGGATTTTGATATAGCTCTAGTAGCAGCTGGTATAGCAGCCGTAGTCATTTGTACTAGAATTGCTAGGGAAAAGGGTAAGGTGGCGCTTGATATGGGGCATTTGGCAGATATGTTCGTAAAAGGAGAAGCCCCCCTTCTATGATAGGAAATTCAAAAAGTAGGCTTTTGATCACGAAGTAGCTCTTGTAGAATATTCGGCATCGAATCTTGAACTCAGCCGGGCCTTCCGGTGCTCACGTACTCAAACGTACGCTCCGCTCCTCAGCCCCGGCTTCATCCAATCTTCTCGGTGCTGAAAAGCCAACTTTTTGAACCTGATTGAAATGTGGAAGTTCAAAAAGTAGGCTTTTGATTACGAAGTAGCTCTTGTAGAATATTCGGCGTCGAATCTTGAATTCAGCAGGGCCTAAGCTTATGCTTCCGAAGCATGTTTCCTTCGGAAACATTTCCGGTGCTCACGTACTCAAACGTACGCTCCGCTCCTCAGTCCCGGCTTCATCCAATCTTAACCTTCAAGGGAGGTGTTAAGTTGAAGAATAGTCAGAGAGATTTTCAAAGGGGATATGAAGCGGGATACGCTCGTGGTGCTGAGATAGGCAGGCAGTCTTTTGGCTCACCGTTTGAAGGTACTAGCATTATTATCCCTACTTATAATCGTAAGGACCTGTTGGTAGAGTGCCTTGATAGCATAGAAGCTTATACAGAACAGCCGTATGAGATAATTGTAGTCGACAACGGTTCGAATGACGGAACAGCGGAAATGCTTCGTCGGCGAGGCGGAGCGCTTCGGATTGGGGTGCATTCGCAAAATCTGGGATTTGCAAGAGCGGTGAATACTGGCCTAATGATGGCTAAGGGAAGTACGATTGTACTCCTGAATAATGACGTGCTTGTTACAGAACGATGGCTCAGCCAACTGCTGCGATGTTTAAATGAGAGTCCGGGAGCTGCTGCTGTTGGTCCTGTTACTAATTATATTGGCGGGGAGCAGCAGATGGATGTTCCTTATACCGATATTCCTGGTATGCGCGAATTTGCCGCCAGACATAATCGCTATAATCCTGGTCTATGGAGAAAGTCAGAACGACTTGTTGGGTATTGTATTTTATTTTCTCGCAGCACTTTTGAACAGGTTGGTTATTTTGATGAGGGATACAAAGTTGGCAATTTTGAAGATGATGACTGGATGGTACGTCTTCGTTTTCAAGGAAAAGGGATGACAATCGCCGGTGATACTTTTGTACATCATTATGGAAGTATGACGATGAGAGAACTAGGCTCTAATGGCTATCTAAAAGTAAATACTCGAAATCAGCAGTTTTTTGAAGAAAAGTGGGGTTCACCTCATGAAATGCTTAATCGGATGCAGCCATTACTTAATGCAGGCTCATTGCGTAATATAGATTTTTACCCTTCTTACACTTGGATTAACGACAGTGCAGGAAGATTATTTTGGCTTGAGCACGGTGTGAAGCATGCTCCTGTTAATGGTATGGCTATAAACCAATCCATTCATCATACAACTCGCCTGTCTGTTATGGATATGCTTCAGATTCCTTCGGGACCCCAGTTACTTGCTTCTGAAGTGAAAAGATCTCCTAAGGGGCTAAGTGAAGGTGCGGTGATTCGCAATTCCTGCGGTATTTTGTTTCAAATTGATCGGGGACAACGTCGTGAAATGCTCTCGCACTATACTTGTGAAGCATGGGGATTACACATTACAGAAGTGTTGGAAAGTGAACGTTCAGAGCTTATGCAATTGCCGACGGGTCTTCCAATATTGCCCCCTCCTCGCCTGCTCTCTGATGATTTGTAAATCATGTAATCCTGAGGAACGGCATGCTTTGTTCTGGCATATGCTGAAAATGGATGAACACCGGGCAGGATCGTCGCCGGTTTAGTACTGTAATCTGAAATGATGTGGAGGAGTCAGGATGGAGGACAAAATTACGGAGATTATTGTTCACTTGTCCCACTCTCATCAGCAAATGGCGAGAGTCATCGATGCTGAGCGACATGTTTCCGTCCGAATGGCACAAATCGTGCATGCAATCCCTGATAATGAACCGGCTTTTGATGGAATACCGGGAATGCTGGAAAACACAGGGCTAGTAAACAAGAGCGTAGTATCCTATCTCAATGCTATTGCTGATCTCGAGGAAGCGATGGCTGAAAACTTGGGTCTTGTTATTAAAGAGATGAGAGACCAAAGTGAAGAATAAGAGGGCGATAGTGGGGATGATCGTATGAGCAGAGAACAGGCCTACTTACACATCCTGGATGCAAACTCCAAAATCCAGTGGAACGTGGCAATGATTTTGGAAGCCAAAGCGGTGGAAGCAGAGAAAGTTAGAAACTGGATTTTAAATCATGTGCATCAGGGCAGTTTTGAAACTCACGAAAAACAGTTATCTGAGCCACTCAGTGTTCATGAGCAGTTGGTGGAAGTTGTTGAAGGATTAACTAAGCTGCAGAACGGGTTATGCAGCAATCTAAAATCACTTATTGTCTCTGATGATGATTCTTCTGGTGGTGATGGTGACTTCGGCGGCATGTTCAGCGGCAACTTTGATATGGAGGACAATGATTCATGATTCACGATCTTGGGGCGGCGGAGGCAGCTAAACTGAGGTTGATCGATTCAATAGCTCAAAGTCAGGTAGCTATGGCGCGAATCATGAGCAGTTTAGCTGATATTACGGAGCATTCAGAAACTACGGCCCGTCATCTGGCAGATAATGTTAAAATTTTAGTTAAATATCAGGACGCGATGGCCCGAACCGTATGCGGGATAACACTTCATCGCGTTAATTACGGAACTCCTACATCACCGTGGATTATGCAGCCTTGCTATCCAGCAAACATCGTTACCCGAGGAGAACAGGAGGATTATAAACATGGCAAAAACAAAGGTGCGGCGCAGTCGCCGGCTTAAATCCAAAGGAGCTACTAAGGCACGTAAGTCTCGCCTGGGTAGACGCAGATTTTCACTAAAACGCGGACGTTTAAAGCGTGGACGCAAGTTTACGGGCAAACGTGCCCGTCGAAAAACGGGATTACGAAGACGTCGTCTTCGCCGCAGAATAAAGTCGCGGCGGAGAATACCAGTGGCTCCTAATTTACCTGTTCCTATACCTGAGCCTCCGCCACTCCCTGATGATGCGGCAGCTTATGATCAAGCTTATAATCAGGCATATCAGGAAGGATTCAATTCCGGCTTTGCTCAAGGGTTTGAGGACGGGCATAAGTTAGGATACAAAGAGAGAACATCATAAGTTTTGTTCTTGCATGGGCTGTCCCAAAAGTAGGGTTACTGTTAAAACTAGAAATAGCGGTGCAAGGAA
>RCUF01000131.1_pt1 | contig 41441 bp, 37 predicted proteins | sample 2166311 | NCBI WGS metagenome assembly RCUF01 (sample SAMN09932608, study PRJNA488358) | compost metagenome | feature: garden; material: soil; isolation source: compost soil in 4-hydroxybenzonitrile-enriched culture | place: Germany: Experimental Botanical Garden Goettingen | collected 2016-01-27
CGATAGCACCCAAATAGCTAAAAATAGCGGAAATAGCTTCGAAAATTCAGCTGTTGGATCGAACTCGAATATCATCTCGTAGATGAAAATCTACTTATGCGACAGCTCCTCTTTAGATGGATTTACGCCATAACGCTCAAGTGCCTTCATAGAGGCTTCTAACAATCGTCTTTTTAAATATTTCCCCTCAATTACACGTACACGTTTACCTAGAAAACGGAGCTTGGAGAGCAGGTACTCGGGTTCGCCGCCAAGCAAGCAAATTTTGACTCTATAAATATCATTTTCTTCGTCGTATTCAACTTCTTTTTCGAAGCTGGAGAGGGCGTACAGGATACGGGACAGCTCTCTGTTGTATTCAGGAACAACTTCAAGGATAACGCTGCTTTTACGAGAATCGAGTATTTGACTGATTCTATTAAAGATCCGGTCAACATCTGACAACTGGATGGTCTCTGGCGATATGGATACGATATTTTTCAGTCTGGTACTCATAAACGCTTTACGCTTGAGGTGGTACCATAGCAGATACCATTCTCTTTTAACCATGGAGTATTCCAATTTGTACGGTAGGGCTAATTGATCATTAATCGTGCGCCCTCCCTTGATTTCATAAGATAAATGTACACCGCATTTATTCATAATGTGTCGGCGAAAAATACGCAGAAGCGGATGATATACTTGCTTTTCTATACTGCGAGCTTTTTCTATCAGGAAGTGTGAAGTGTCCATCACTTGATCTGTCTTGAGGATCGATTGCAGTTTGTCCAAGGTTTCAGAAGTGAAGGCTTGGGCCGCTGCTGGATGCTCCAGCATTGTTTTTAGCCAAGCCCTTTCCTGGGAGCTTACCATAAACGTACCTGAATCCTCGAGTCGGGAGATGATCTGGTAGTTAAATATTTTTTCAAACAAATTCATAGTAGGACTGAATCTCCTTCCATTCAGCGATCATTTCCCGGCGTAACTGAATCGGCTCCAGAACCTCACAGCTAGAACCAAAGCTACGCAGCCATGGCTTGATTTCTGTAGTTCCGTTAACGGTTATTTCATATGTAAAAGAAACATCGTCTTCAGATACAATCTCACCCCACTGCCCCTGCAGCAGAACACGTTCCTTCACAAAATTGGACTCTGTAGGACCAGGATTGTAAAATCGGGCTCGAACCATCACTGGTCGACCGGTGTCGATCAGCCAACTGTATCGTATTTTTTCCTCAAGCTCGTTAGTTTTCGTCTCAAACAAGCTTTCGTCAACGGGCAGATCCTCTTCGATTTGAGTAATACCTTCCATTCGGAATTTCAGAATTCCTTCTCTCCCATGGGACAGAAGATACCACCGTCCATACTGGTGATCATAGACAACCTTTAGCGGAAGCGTTGTTACTACTTTTCCATTACTTTCTCGCTCGAATAATGGGTTTGTATTTTTAGAGGCGTAGCTTTTTTCGGACTTTGGCGAAAAATATAAGAAGCGTACTCTACAGTGATGCCTTATGGCACTTAATAGTGTAAACAAATGTGCTTCGTCTAAAATCCGAGAGTAGTACTGATATCTATATAAAAAAGGCTCAATGGCATGTTTATCCGTATGGTTGCGCAACAGATTTTTTTTAAGTCCGTCACGCAGCAGGTAGCCTTGAACCGAAGGAACCTGAGTGTTTGCCATTACATCCACAAAATCATACAAATCAATAAGCTCATCATCAGACAATGCAGAGACCAAATCATTTTGTATGCGATATCGGTAAGGACGGGGACCTTGCTCCTTCTTGATCACCCCAACCTCCTCCAGATACTTGAGATCGGAACGAATGGTTTTTTCATCGGGAAGGGGAAGATCAGAAGACATTCCACTGCAGCAAATATCCAGCAGCTCCATAGCAGTCAAGGCTTGTTCATTCATAGCCCCCAAAAGCAGTGATATTCTTTGGCTCTCTGATCCTTTAACAGACTTTGCACGGAACAAAAATAACAGTACCGGATCGGTGGAATCGTAATAGCTGAACCTAAAGGTCTCAGCAAATTCTTTACTTTGTTCCTCCGGTAAGTGCTGATACATTGAACCTAAGATTTCTTTGAGGCGTCGGGTCGTTTTATCAAAGGTATGAATGGAAATGCCCAATCGATCTGCGAATTGCTGTCTGCTGAACGCTCCGCTAGTAAGCACGAGCATGCGCAGGAACTGTATTTCTTTATCGAAGCTTTCCTTAGCCAACAGAAGTCCCCCATTCCAACAAAACGTCTCCTATCATTGTAACAGGGGAAGGAATCGGGCGAAATGGATAACTTTATCTTCGATCGTAATACTTACGCCATGTTCGTTCCTTCCAAAATAGGCGAAGATAAACACAGGCGGCTTGCGATCTTATCAGCTTATCGTTCGGATTTGTTCGCGAAGATTTGGCTGGAGCGATACTGTTCTGCGCTTGATCTGGAGAGTTGAAAAAAGATAAGTAAGGAGGAAGACCATCATGTCCAACATACAGCAACAAATCATGGAAGAGTTAAGACGAATCGAAAGGGAAGAAGACGTTCGGATACTTTATGCTTGTGAATCAGGCAGTCGTGCATGGGGCTTCCCGTCAAAGGACAGCGATTACGACGTAAGATTTATATATATCAGGCCGCTGGAATGGTATTTATCGATTTTTGAAAAGCGGGATGTCATCGAACGGCCGATCAGCGACATGCTTGATGTGAATGGATGGGATTTGAAGAAGGTCCTGAACCTGTTTCGTAAATCGAATCCCCCGTTGCTCGAATGGCTGCAGTCACCGATACGCTATATGGAGAATTACTCAGTTGCTGAACAGATCCGCAGCATCTCTCCGTACACCTTTTCCCCTAGATCATGCATGTATCACTATTTGCATATGGCAAGAGGGAACTATCGGGATTATCTGCAGGGCGACCAGGTTAAAATCAAAAAATATTTCTACGTACTCCGTCCAATTCTCGCTTGTGAGTGGATAGAGAAGTTCAATACAATGCCGCCAATTGAGTTTCATACGCTAATCGATAGCTTAGTTCCGGAGGGGAGCGAGCTAAAGCAGGTAATCCTGAATCTACTTTCCCGCAAAATAGCAGGTGAGGAATTGGACTATGAAGCAAGAATCAACCCGATCAACGATTTTTTAGAAGAGAGAATCTCTTATTACGAACGAACGGCTTCAAGCATGCAGACTTCTGAGACGGGTCAGAGTAAGCAGCTTGACGATTTGTTCAGATCAGCTTTAAAGGAAGTAAAAGAAATATAGTGATTTATGCCGAAATCTTTGTTACTGGAGTTGAATTATAGCCAAAATGAAAAAAGCAATTTTTCTTCATTACCCAGCAATAAACAGGAAGAGTTGCTGTCTCTCGAGACTTATAATAGGATTTGAAAAATCAGAGTTTCTGATTTTACAACAATATGGAGCGGTGATGGAATGAACATAGAGTTAGTTTTTGAACAGTTTCCTATTATTAAATCCGATCATTTAGTATTGAAAAAGATTGAAGACGGCGATTTGGATGAGGTTTATGAAATTTACAGCAATGACAAAGTATTTGAGTACTGCGGAATCATCCCTAAACACAATAAAGCTACGGTTCAGTCGATGATTGGCCACTTTGAGAGGGACTATAATAAGCGGTCCAGGGTCAAGTGGGGAATATTCACAAACGATGAACCCCGCAAATTGCTCGGGATTATTGAGGCTATGGATTTTAATCAGAAGGTCGACATGGTGACGATCGGTTATTTTTTGGCGGAATCAAATTGGGGAAAAGGTATCGCTACAGAAGCAGTCGAGATGCTGTTGAAATTCTTGTTTCTGGACGTGAACATCAACAGAATTCAAGCTGAAGTGATGCCTATGAACGAATCGTCTAAAAAGGTTCTTCTGAAGAATGGCTTCATCAAAGAAGGGACACTGAGACAAGCCTCTTTATGGTCCGGCAAAGGGATCGTCGATTTAGAAATGTACGGTATTTTAAAAGAGGATTACGTAAAATAACTGATTAGAGAAGTTCAGAATAGCGTACATAAAAAAGAGGGGCGAAGGGTATCGCCCCCTATTATGACTCTAACTCCGCAATACATTCTTCAGCCCATTCGATCTCCGCTTTTGCAACCTTTAATCCTTTGCGTAGAGAGAGGAGCCAGAAAGGTTTTTCCGAATCGAACTCACTTTCCATTATGTCCTGTTCGATTTGGGTGAAGAAGAGCAGCAATTGTTGTTTTTCCTTCACTAAAAATTTTAACTGAAATATCAATTCCTTCTTATCGAGGTGTGAACCAAAAAACATTCGAAGGGACGTTTCGTCACGTGGGACGGATATCGTGTTATGTGGTGTTTTGTGGATCCAGTCTAAAAAAGCTTGTTGGCCCTTCGGGGTAATTCGATAGACTCTGCGATCAGGTCTTGTTTCTTGTGGTTCAATATGCGAATCAACCAACCCATTGCCCTCTAAGGATTTTAAATCACGATATATTTGGCTAAGATGTGCAGGCCAGATATGTTTGATCGAAGCATCGAAATAATATTTCAGATCATATCCTGTCATTTCTTTACAAGAAAGCAGGCCTAGTATGGCGTGTGAGAGTGACATGAATATTCTAACCCCCGGTGAATTGATATAACGATTTTATCACATCTGTTTACTTCATTCTCCCTTTTGAAAACAACAAAACTTCACAATAGAAATATTTTCTTGCCCCATAAGCATATTAAGTTCTTCAATAATCGTCTCTATTTTTTTCTGAGAACCATTAATCAGATTTTGTTCTATTAGACAATTTTCAGCCAAAACAACTTCTGAAGGGGGCTCATGCATACTTACATGTGTAGGGCGCTCGGCTGCAATATGCATCACAATCGATTTCACGAAGGAAATAAATTGCGGTTGGTTTAATGTCTCCGTACGATCTGTTTGAACCTCGACCAGAACACCAAGTTTTCCTTCCGTTAAGTAATCTTCATGGATATATGAAGCAACCATCCCATGCTCACAGACCTCATAACGTGTAAATCGTTTAAGAAGTATTCGCTCACCCAAGGTTGTTGTCAGACTTTTTATAACGTTGCCTACGGTCTCACCATTGTGCATTGTCAAATGATCTACAGCATTCAAATCAATAGGATTCTCGATAGCAATCAAATGGGCTAGCTCACGAATTATGGCTTTGAATTCAGACGTTTTTGCAACAAAATCTGTCTCGCAATTGACTTCCAAGAGGACACCGATACGCTGATTATCATTTATATATGCATGCACGAGACCTTCGGCAGCCACTCGCCCAGCTTTTTTTACGGCAGTAGAAATCCCTTTTTCCCGTAAATATGTAATGGATTGCTCCAAATCTCCGTTTACAGCCAATAAGGCTTCTTTACAATCCAGCATACCTGCACCCGTTCTTGTACGTAATTCTTTGATTAAACCTGCATTAATATGAGACATAAGCTTTCTCCTTTATAGAATGATTTATATATAACATGTTATATAATTAAACTGATTATACAACTAATACATAAATTGTCAATCGGTTCACAAAAATCGCAGAAATGATTTTGTTCTTTCGAGGTGGACAAATATAAAAAATGTCCATCAAAAGGTGGACATGAGGGTATAATCAACACTGGACAATAAATTTCTATATATAGTTGATTGCTCGATGTCCACTATTTAAAAGACATTTCGTTGAAAAATCCACGATACGAGGACAAAATCAGAAAACTAGCATGAAACGGTGTCTTTAACCCTATACCAGTACTTATAAGCTTCTAAATATCCGATTTTCGAGTATAGCTGCAAAGCTGGTATGTTGTTCATGACAACAGCCAAGTAACTATATTTAGCTCCGTTTTCGCAGCCCCATTTTAACAAATTCAATAGGAGTTGCTCTCCAAATCCCCGGTTTCTATACTCTATATCTGTAATGATATCGTATAGTCCAATGTATTCTCTCTCGATCACTCCAAGGCCGCAAGCAACAACTTTGCCTTCGTAATAAAGTGAAATGAATCCGTAAAGCAAAGTGGATAAGGATGGCCAATTGTTTAACGATAATTCCTCAATCATTTTATTGTTCATATGAATCCCCCGTCACATTTTATGCATAATAATACATTATTATGGATGGATATTCAACGCTGGCTATGAACCTAAATGTGTTAATCCGTGATTTTTTTTAGCCGATAATAATAAGAGCAGGTGTAAATCATCACGAAGGGAACTATTCAACTTGAAGACGATCATTAAAACTACCTTTAAGATCATACTTCCATTTATTTTAATTGTGCTGGCTTATTTTCTGTACACAAAAACCAGCGTTATGTCCGAGCCGCAAAAAGATGTCATTAAGGTTTCTCCTTATGCGATTTTTGTGATTGGGGCTGCAATCTCCTGGAAATTTAATCGAAGCCGAGAGTTTTTTATCCTGATCATTTTTACCTTATGTTTGGTTTCACTTGCATATTTGCCGGGAACCATTGATAAATCGATACAAATGGCTGATAGCTATTCGATTATTTGCTTAGTAATTCCTATAAACATCGCGTTGTTCTCCCTTTTTAAAGAGCGGGGAATTTTAAGCTTATGGGGAGGGATTCGGATAGGTATTATTCTCTCTCAAATTTTATTATCATTATGGCTAATCGACTCACAGCAACAAGAGATTTTTACGCTGATCAAAAAGGACGTATTCCCTGTAAACCTCCATTCCATAACCTCGATCTCTCAAGTATCGATCATTTTCTTTGTAATTGCGCTAGTCATCCTGATCTTAAGGCAAATCAAATATAAATCCTCTCAGGATATATCTTTTATAGCTGTGCTGATTGCATTGTTTTTTGTGTTGCATCAAAATAGTAACCCGACCCTCTATTCCATTTTTTTCGCAGCCTCAGGAATTGTACTTATCGCTTCCATTATTCAAGATTCGTATTCCATGGCATTTTCTGATGAACTGACGGGCTTGCCTTCAAGACGGGCTCTTAAGCAAGATATGATGAAACTAGGGATGAACTATGTTATTGCTATGCTAGACATCGACCATTTCAAAAAGTTCAACGATACATATGGCCATGATACAGGGGATGAGGTGCTTAAGCTCGTTGCTTCCACGATCAAGGATGTGACGGGTGGGGGGAAATCGTACCGGTATGGTGGAGAGGAATTTACAATTCTTTTTCCAGGCAAAAATGTGAATGATGTGCTTCCCCATCTTGAGGAGTTAAGAGAGAAAATATCTAAAAGGGCTTTTACATTGCGGAATAAAAGGGGTAAGGGAAAAAGTAGATCAAAACGTAAGACTCGCAGCGCAAGAGCAGGAAAACAAATATACATAACCGTAAGTATCGGCGTCTCTCAAAAGAATGAAAAGTCCAAAACTCCAGATGCCGTAATGAAATCTGCCGACACCGCTTTATATCGTGCGAAGAAAAAGGGTAGAAACTGTGTAAGTAAGTAGCTCTAGTAAATTTTGAATAAAGCTATTCTCCACCATATTAAGGAGTTCGTTTTATGGTAATCTGGCTGAGAACCAGAATTGGTTTTGTCGATTTAAGGAGGAAGCTAAATGAGTAATCATGAACATATCATCATTCAGAACGCCCAAGAAGAAGATTATGAACAGTTGAGAAGGATCTTTTTTCAGTCACAAAGAGATGATTTTCATTGGGTGGATAGCAGCTCCCTGCAAATGAGCGATTTCGATCATAGTGTGGAGGGTGAACTAATTATTACTGCTTCAATAAAAGGGCAGATTGCGGGATTTATGTCAATTTGGGAAGAGGATCATTTTATTCATAATTTGTTTGTAGCCTCTGAATTTAGAAGATATGGCGTAGGAAAAGCTTTATTGGACGAGGCAATCAAATTACTGGGAAAACCATTGTCGTTAAAATGTGTTAGCAAGAACACGAATGCTGTACAATTTTATTTATCGCAGGGATGGAGTATACAAAAAGAGGAAACTGACACGCAAGAGCCTTACTATTTTATGGTTTGCTAAGGAAATGTATTGCCAGCGGTAGTACAACAAAACTATACAGTTCCAATCTCTTAACGTAATATATTAGTTAATATTGCTTAATGGAGGTTGTCGAACAAGTGAGTAATGAATTTGGCTATACACAATATTTAGTTAGAAGAAAGGTACTGTCTGTACTTGGTGCCAAGTTTCATATTTATAATGCGAATCAGGAATTAGTTATGTTCTCTCAGATGAAAGCCTTCAAGCTCAAAGAAGATATTCGTCTGTACAGTGACGAGAGTATGACTCAGGAATTACTTACGATCCAGGCCCGTAATGTGATCGATTTCTCGGCTACTTACGATGTTAAGGATGCACGTACTGGGGAACATGTTGGCAGCTTGCGCAGAAAAGGCCTTAAGTCGATCCTGAAGGATGAATGGCTCATTTTGAATTCTGGTGAGACAGAGATCGGGCGAATTAAGGAAGAAAGCCGATTGCTTGCGTTCCTGCGTCGTTTTCTTACAGGACTTATTCCTCAGAAGTACCTTGTTCAAATAAATGGAAACACGATTAGCACCTTCAAACAAAACTTTAATCCTTTTGTCACCAAGATCAATGTTGATTTCTCAGCAGATTCGGCTGGGTCGCTGGATCGCCGTTTAGGGCTCGCAGCAAGTGTGCTGCTGTGTGCGATTGATGGGAAGCAGCAGGGTTAGGGAATTGTGTCAAATGTCACCATATGATAAAATCGAGGGACTAATTTTACCGGGTGCATTGTTGAGGAAATGAGACTACATTTGACAATTGAAGCTCAATTCAATATACTTTCTGTAATCTTATATGATTTACGATGAAAGAGCGAAGTAGCGGGCAGTCACTGTTCTCAGAAAGCCAGGGGTTGATGGAACCTGGCAGCATTACTGACCCTTGCGAATTACACTCCGGAGTATCTTGGGTAATGCCAAGCGGGTTAGCTCACGATAATGAGCTGAGAGAGGTATGATGAGTTGGCTATTAAGGCTGTTAATGTCATCATACAATTTGGGTGGTAACACGGTTAATTCAATCGTCCCTATAGTCTGATTATAGACTTAGGGACGATTTTTTATTTTCTGTACAAAGGAAAAAAAGGCAACTAAAAATATAGGGAGCTGAACATGATGAATATTATCGACGAATTGGCATGGCGCGAGGCGATTAATCAACAGACGGATGAGGAGGGACTTCGCAAGCTGGTCGATGAGAAGTCGATCTCGTTGTACTGCGGGGTTGACCCGACAGGAGACAGTATGCATATTGGGCATTTGATTCCGTTTATGATGCTCAAAAGATTTCAATTAGCAGGACACAAGCCTGTTATTCTGATCGGCGGAGCGACAGGAACGATCGGCGACCCAAGCGGACGTCAATCCGAGCGCAGCTTGCAGACGATGGAGCAGGTGCAAGCCAATGTTGATGCGCTAACAGCGCAAATGAAGAAGTTGTTCCTGACGGATGCGGACAATCAACTGCGGTTGGTGAACAACTACGATTGGACGCATCAATTGAACGTAATTGATTTCCTGCGCGATTTCGGGAAAAATTTCAGTATCAATGCGATGCTGGCTAAAGATGTTGTAGCGAGCCGGCTTGATAGCGGTATTTCATTCACAGAGTTTTCTTATCAAATACTGCAGTCGATTGACTTCCTTCACCTCTATCAAAACGAGGACGTGCAATTGCAAATCGGCGGTTCTGATCAATGGGGTAACATTACAAGCGGTCTGGACCTGATTCGTAAAAAAGAAGGCTCTGAAGCCCAAGCGTTCGGCTTAACGATTCCGTTGATGCTAAAGGCTGATGGAACGAAGTTCGGCAAAACAGCAGGTGGTGCGATCTGGCTTGATCCGAAGAAAACGACGCCTTATGAATTTTACCAATTCTGGGCTAACACCGATGATCGGGATGTTATTAAATACTTGAAGTACTTCACTTTCCTGGATAAAGCAACGATTGAAGCACTGGAAGAGAAGGTACAAACCGAGCCGCATAAGCGCGAAGCGCAAATTACGCTGGCCGAAGAAATGACCCGATTCGTGCACAGTGAAGAAATGCTGGAGCAGGCGAAAAGAATTACGGCCGCTTTGTTCAGTGGAGATATTAAGTCTTTGAGTGCCGACGAAATCGAGCAAGGCTTCAAGGAAATGCCAACCTTCGAAGCGAGCAAGGCTTCCAAGAATATCGTGGATTGGCTTGTGGATGTAGGCATTGAACCATCCAAGCGTCAAGCGCGTGAGGATATTACGAGCGGTGCGATTTCCTTGAACGGCGATCGTGTAAATGAGCTTGAGTCTGAGGTTAGCGTTGATTTAGCCATCGAAGGCCGTTTCATCATCGTTCGCAAAGGGAAGAAAAAATATCATTTGGTGAAATTGGTTTAGGATACAAACAGCGAATTGGCACGAAATCAGGAAAGGCTTGCAAAAATGCAGTTTTTTAAAGTAGGAATGAAGGAAATGAACAAAAGCCTGCAAATGTACAGGAATATTTTTCGGAAGGGCTAGTTTGAAGAGGATTCTTAGAAAAAGCCTGTAGATTTGCAGCAATTTGGCGTGTTTAGAGAATTCATATGATCAAAGCCTGCACATTTGCAGGAATTCCGAAATGTTGATTATACTGAGAAGAGTTCTACCAAAATACCCCTTACCATCAAGTGTATTGAGGTAAGGGGTATAAAAACATACCTGATTGACGATTATTGACGCAAAGTTTTCAATGCACCGCTCCATGCGATTACTTGATCGAGCATACCGTTTACATTGGTAAGATGCAGATCGGCTGGCTTGAACACTGATCCGTTCTCAAAATCAGTGAACAGGGACAATGCTGGATGTACCCGAACGTCGGCTACGGATAATTCTCCCAAGATGCCGCGCAGATGTTCAGCTGCACGAGCGCCGCCAACCGAACCGTAGCTTACGATACCAGCCGCTTTATTGTTCCATGCTTCACGTGCATAATCCAGTGCATTTTTTAATGCCCCCGTAATGCTGTGGTTGTATTCTTGAACGATAAATACGAAGCCGTCCAAGCTAGCAAGCTTAGTATTCCAAGCTGTTGCTTGTTCTGTAGCATCAGCTTCCCCAAGCAATGGCAGCTTGTAGTCCGCAATATCTACGATCTCATAATTTGCATCTCCGCGTTGATCAGCGATACTTTTAACCCATTCACCAACCTGTGGACTCACACGACCTTCACGAGTGCTACCCAAAATAATACCGATGTTTAATTTAGACATGTTTTTTTCCTCCTTAGTGGTAGATCTACCTAATAATTTATTTAAAAAGCCCATTACATATACCCACCATTTCAATTTCTTTTCTAAGTGTATTTTGAATACGTGATAATAATAATTCATTTAATTTATTAAGTCAAGTACCTAACAAAAAGTTAGTATTTGTCGAAATTTGTTTGATTGTATAAGACGTAAAGTATTTTTAAAATAAGAGAAAGGGAATATTCAAAAATATCGACAAAATGAAAAGAGGCCTAAGTGTAAATGACGTTACAGCAACTGAAATATGTCATCGAAGTAGCGAGCCGGGGGTCAATGAATGAAGCGGCCAAACGTCTATTCATCTCACAGCCCAGCCTGTCTAACGCCATAATGGATCTGGAGGAAGAGCTTCGAATTACTATTTTTTCGCGTACTAATAAGGGAATATCCTTGACGAACGAGGGATCGGAGTTTTTGAGCTATGCACGCCAAGTGATTGAGCAGGCTGAACTGCTGGAGAACCGTTATTTGAATGGCAAGCTCTCACCCCAGCATTTTTCGGTTTCTACTCAGCATTATGCTTTTGCAGTGAACGCTTTTGTTAATCTTGTAAAAGAATATGGTCATGATGAATACGAGCTTGCCCTTCGAGAGACGAAGACGTACGAGATCATTGAGGATGTTAAGTCCCGCTACAGTGAAATTGGAATTCTCTATCTAAATGACTTCAACATCAAAGTAATTAATAAGTTGTTAAAAGAAGCTGGCCTCCAGTTCAATAGTCTATTTATCGCGAAGCCGCATGTTTTCATTAGCACTCATAATCCACTCGCCAGGCAGGACCTCGTAACGATCGATCAGTTGCAGGAGTATCCGTATTTGTCTTTTGAGCAGGGAGAGTACAATTCGTTTCATTTTTCTGAGGAGATATTAAGTACGTTGTCGCATCCTAAAAGTATTCGGGTCAATGATCGGGCGACACTCTTTAATCTGCTGATTGGCCTTAACGGGTATACGATCTCCACAGGTGTTCTTAGCTCAGACTTAAACGGTAATGAGATTATTCCGGTTCCTCTGGATTGCAGCGAAAGCATCAATGTCGGATGGATTTGTCATAAAAATGCTTCACTTTCTCCGTTGGCCAAGGCTTACATTAAGGCTTTGGAGCAGGCGATTCAGGAGTAAAAGGTACGGGATATAGCTTTTAGCTATAGCTGGTTATAGTTTATTGGAGTTACATTATAACTGAGCAGGTATGATATTTTTCTATTATCGAATTTGAATTGAAGCTTGAGTTCACTAATTGAAAATAGAGGAGAATATCTACCATGTGTAATGTGACGGTTCAGGGAAAAGTAAGAAAGGCAGCACCATACAGATTTGATGTAGTTGGCAGCTATTTGCGTCCGGTAAGGATCAAAGTCGCGAGAGCGCAATATAACAATGGAGAAATTACTGCGGACGAGCTGGCACGGATCGAAGATGCTGAAATTATCAAGCTGGTGGAGAAGCAAAAAGAGGTCGGTCTTCAGGCGGTCACGGACGGGGAATTCAGACGCTCCTGGTGGCATCTTGATTTTATGTGGGGACTTGATGGTGTGGAAAAAGCCGATGTGGATCAAGGGTATCTGTTTCAGGGAATCGAGACGAGAGCAGAAACTGCGCGTTTGAACGGGAAAATTGAATTTTCCTCTCATCCTTTTGTGGATCATTTCCGTTTCTTGAAGCAAGTGGCAGGTGAAGAGGTTGTTGCTCGCCAGACAATTCCGGCGCCAGCTCAATTTTTGGCGGAGCTGCTGCGTCCTGAAAATAAAGCGTCCACGGATACGTATTATCACAGTTTGGATGAGCTGGTAAAGGATATAGCAAAGGCATATCATGATGCAATACTTGCCTTCTATGATGCGGGCTGCCGTAATTTGCAATTGGACGATTGCACATGGGGAATGCTCTGTGATAGCGATTTTTGCAAGATTTTGGAGCAAGGTGGTCTTCGGGTGGAGGATATTTCTGAGCTATATGCCCGCGTGAACCAAGAAGCGATCAATGACCTGCCTTCTGATCTTATAGTTACAACTCACGTATGTCGGGGCAACTATCACTCCACTTGGGCATCGTCAGGCGGTTATGAGCCTGTTGCAAAAACGTTGTTTGAAATCCAAAATATCGATGGATACTATCTGGAATTTGATACGGAACGCTCGGGAGATTTTACACCGCTCAAAGAACTGAAGGATCAGCAGGTTGTGTTAGGGTTGTTCTCTTCTAAAATTGGTGAATTAGAGGATAAAGCAGAGATTGTGGCACGTATTAAGGAAGCAGCCGAAATCGTTGATCTTGACCAAATTTGTCTCAGTCCTCAGTGTGGATTTGCTTCTACAGAGGAAGGCAATATTTTGACTGAAGAGCAGCAATGGAGCAAGCTGGCGTTTATTAAAGAAATTGCGGATGAAATTTGGAAGTAAGAAAAAAGAATGAAGGTATGATTAAGATTAGATTTGAGTCAAGCTGAGTTCAGGAATTTTTTCCTGATCTTACTTGGCTTTTTTTGTTTGAATAGAGAGTAAGTTGATATATTTCATGTAATACAAGAGTCATGTAGTGTTATTATCAGTATTGAGTAAACGTTTAAGAACAAGGAGTGAGCCTGGTGGCAAAAAGAACACAAAAAGTGTTGCGCAACAAGGTAATGTATTCGATTTACGTTCGTAATCATAGTGAGGAAGGAACCTTCAAGGCGGTCGAAAAAGACCTGGATCGCATCAAACAGCTGGGTGTGGACATCATCTGGTTTATGCCTATCCATCCTATCGGTGTGAAGGCACGAAAGGGCAAGCTTGGCAGTCCGTATGCCAACGAGGACTTTCGCAAGATAAACCCGGAGTATGGAACAATGGAGGATTTTAAAGATCTGGTCAACGCCATTCACGATAAAGGGATGCAGTGTATTATCGATGTTGTCTATAACCATACTTCTCCTGACTCCTGGCTAGTGGACAATCATCCCGAGTATTTCTTCAAAAAAACGGATGGCAGCATGGGCAATCGTGTCGGTGATTGGAGCGATATTGTTGATCTGGATTATAATCATCCCGGACTTTGGGATTATCAAATTGAATCGCTAAAAATGTGGGCGGAAATCGTGGATGGCTTCCGCTGTGATGTAGCGCCTCTGGTTCCGCTGGATTTTTGGCTTCGTGCCCGTGAAGAGGTGGATAAGGTCAGACCTGACTGCTTATGGCTCAGCGAGTCCGTTGAACCGGAATTTATTTTATTTCTTCGATCACAAGGTATGATTAGCCTGTCTGACTCCGAAATTTTTCAGGCCTTTGACGTGAGCTACGATTACGACATTCATAATTATTTCAAGGGTTATTTAACCGGGGACAACAAGCTTAGCTATTATGCCGACAAGGTTAATATGCAGGAGTACATATACCCTGAAAACTATGTCAAACTGCGTTATTTGGAAAACCATGATCAGCCTCGCGCCAAAGAATTGATTCCAAATGATAACGAATTATTGAATTGGACCGCATTCCTCTATTTCCAAAAGGGGATGACCTTGATCTATGCCGGTCAAGAAACAGAAAACGATGTTCGCCCGGATTTATTCAATAAGGATACCGTGAACTGGAATACGGGCAAAGACATCTCTTCATTTCTAAGCGCGCTTTATCCTATTAAGAAAAAAGAAATCGTAGCTAATGGCAGTTATTTATTGAGAGCCATTGATGAGGAAGATATTCTTGTCGGAGAATATACATGGGGAGATCAAAAGCTGATCGGTGTGTTCAACATGAAGGGGAAATCAGTTGAGGTCGAGGTAAACCTGCCTGACAACGCTTATACGAACCTGATTGACGGGAGCAAGGTTATCGTTAAGGATGGGAAATTGCTCTCCGTCTCCAAACCAATCATTATTGAAGTGTAATCTAGGCCGCTTTTACCTATACGATCAAACTCAAACCCACTAAGATGAGATAAAGAATAATTAAAGGAGCTAAGCCATGGAGCATGAACTAAATAGTCATTGGAAGATCGCCGGACAAGGGTTAAGGACGAGATGGGCCAAAGAGATTCATCCGCAAAATGTGCTTCAGGAGTATCCGCGCCCCCAAATGATCCGTGATGAATGGATGAATTTGAACGGCTTGTGGGAATATGCGATTACACCAAAAGAGACGCAGCTAGATGAGATCAAAGAGTACGATGGCTGTATTCTGGTGCCTTTTCCCGTTGAATCTGCGCTGTCCGGCGTACAAAAACCACTAAAGCCTGATGAGCATCTGTGGTATCGCAGAACTTTTTCTGTCCCGAAGAATTGGGAAGGGTGCAAGCTTTTACTGCATTTTGGTGCGGTGGATTGGAAAACGGAAGTATGGGTCAACGGCGATAAAGCAGGTGAGCATAGCGGCGGATATACCCCATTTTCCTTTGACATTACCTCATGTTTAACAGAAGGAGAGAATGAGCTTGTCGTTCGGGTGTGGGACCCCACGGAAACCTTTCTTCAAGAACGCGGCAAACAAACTTTACATCCTAAGGGATTGTTCTATACAGCGGTTTCGGGCATATGGCAGACCGTATGGCTTGAGCCTGCTCCTAATCAGCACATCTCCTCTTTTAAAATGGTGACTAACATCGTTAATAAAGAACTAACTATACATATTGATTTGGCGAGCATTCGTAACGACATCCATTATGAAGTCGAAGCAGAGGCGTACGAGAATGGCAAATTAATAAGTTCTGCAAGAGGCGCGGTTGGTGAGGGTTTAAAGCTGCATTTTTCCGAGATCAGCCTGTGGAGTACAGAAACACCCTTTCTTTATGATCTTAACCTTCGGTTAATTGAGGACGGTCATCCTATTGATACTATTCGGAGCTATTTTGCCATGAGGTCATTTACTGTAGAGCAGGATAAGCAGGGTGTCAAAAGATTGTTCCTAAACGGAGAGCCGTTATTTCAGCATGGTATTCTTGATCAAGGATATTGGCCTGACGGTTTGTACACCGCACCTACTGATGAGGCTCTCGCCTACGATATCGAAATCGCCAAGCAGCTTGGCTTCAACATGATACGGAAGCATATCAAGATTGAACCGGCAAGATGGTATTATCATTGCGATCGGCTCGGCATGATTGTCTGGCAGGATATGATCAATGGCGGAGGGGGCTGGAACAATCTTTATCACTTAATTATCCCTAATTTTGCAAGCTCGCTCAAAGTGAAGGATAACAAGTACAAAGCCCTGGGACGGCAGGATAAACAAAATCGCGACAACTATCGTAAGGAACTCAAAGAAATGATCGACGCCTTATATAACGTGCCAAGCATCGGTATGTGGGTGCCGTTTAATGAAGCGTGGGGGCAGTTTGATGCTGCGGAGATTGCAGAGTGGGTAAGAGATTATGACCCGTCGCGTCCGGTAGTTCATGCCAGCGGATGGTATGACCAGGGAGTTGGCGATATCAAGAGTGTACATATTTATTTCCGAAAGCTTAAAATGCCTCAAAACATTGAAGGACGCGCCGTAGTTATTTCCGAGTATGGCGGCTACAGTCTGATGGAGAAGGGCCATATGTGGAAGGAAGGTAAAGGCTTCGGCTATAAAAAATGCAGGAGCCGCGAGGCGCTGAATGCGTCCTATGCTTCCCTGATTCGCCAGCAATTGAAGCCGTTAATTTCAAGCGGAGTGGCTGCGGCTGTATATACGCAACTAACGGATGTAGAGACCGAACTGAACGGTATTCTGACTTATGATCGTGAGTTCGTCAAGCTGGACATGGAGCTGTCCCAAGAGCTGTCCATGATATTAATAGAGGGGAGATAAGATCATTGCCAGGTTGCTGCCCATGATATCGTAGTGTTCAGCTATAGCATTGAGCCATATCAGCATCAGTCTGAGTACCTTGACACGTACAAAAACGGGTCGCAACGAATCTTAAGGCTGCAAGGTCAAGGTTTATCCCTGAGCATTAACGATTCGGTTGCGGCCCTCATTTTTGGCCTGATATAATGCTTTATCTACGGCATCAAACAGTGTATTTAATACTGCCTGAGGATTTTGAGAATCTTCACTAGTGATGTGATTTATGAAAAGTAATCCCATACTTATAGTTATAGATATTGGAGACTCCACTTGTTGAACGATAATCTTATTGGATTCAACAGAGGCTTTGATTCTTTCAGCCAAGCTGTTTGCTCCATCCTGATCTGTATTTGGTAAATAAATGACAAATTCCTCTCCACCATAACGCGCTAAAATATCATTCTTCCGAAGCGTTCGCTGGATCGCCTCTACTGTACTACGCAGCACGGCATCGCCAGCTAAATGTCCATAGGTGTCATTGATTGACTTGAAGAAGTCGATGTCCAGAAGCAGGATCGTAAACGGTTCAGGAGCTCTATTGTGCTTCATCACTTTTAGCTCCAATTGATGAGTCAGGTAACTACGGTTATAGCAGCCAGTTAAGCTATCGGTAATGGTCATTCGTTGAAGTTTTTGATTCGTCTCAAAAAGCTCCTGTTGAATAGTTATTAGCGATTGATTTCTTCTCTGTAGAACTTCATTCTGGGAATGGGTCTCATCTATGAGATGGCGAATCTCTGTTATATCCTGAAATGTAATGATTCGTCCAACCATCGTATGACTAACAACAATTGGAGCAACTTGAATTTTGACATGGAATGGATCGATTGCATTATATACACGATAAGTCAGTTCAATTTCTGCAGGATTTAAAGGTGATTCTTGGTAAGAGTCCAGAAACGGACGGGTTTTAGAAATAGATTCGCCTTGTGGAACTACAACCTCAATGTTAAAGCGCTCGCCAATATGTAAGTTAATATAAGGAGGCAGGGATTGATTAATTTCCACTACAATTTCATTTTCGTCCAGCACCAAAATACCGAGTGTTATAGTATCAATAATATCCTGATGAGCGATAGTCACAATATCCAATACCTTATCGCGGTGAATGGCAATAACAAAGAAGATAACAGACACCAGAATACCAAGTGATGTTAATCCAGGAACAACGGGAAAAGATTTGGGTGAAGTGACATTGCAAATAATATCGGCCGCAATAAACAAAATCATTACAATCATACCCCGGAGCACCTGTCTGACCTGTCTTTTGATCCGGGGAGTTTTTATTTTGGAAGCTAATGTCATAATCATGACAAAAAGTGAAATAACAACATAAGCGGCTAATATGCTAACAATAAGCCAAAAAAGAGGCCCGTAATCTCTCACTATGTAACCGCCATTTATTGGCTCGACAAACATGGACTTTGGATTATAAACAACAATTAGAGCTGCTATCAAAGCAGGAATAAAAAGCGCCGCATATTTGGTTGTGCGCAAAAATTGCGATTGTCCTGTGAGAAATAATGTAAAGAGCAACCACCCAATCGATAACAGAGCGAGATCCACAAAGGCAAGCTTTACATAGAACAATTGATATTCAAGGTTATCCGTTGTTTTGATGGCAAATTGGCTGAAGGGCCATAACATCATAGAAAAGTGGAAGCCTAAGTAAACCTTATGCAGTTTTGTAATTGTAACAGAAGCAAATATATAAACAAAAAGTGCAAACAACAGAAAGAACAATATGAGGTCTATCCACACAATAAGACCCAATATGTAACACCTCTTATGTGTATAATATTTAAAAAAATTTTTAGGTCAAAAGTCTTGCATTATATACTAATATATTAGTAGCGCGACAATAATACAACAAAATTAAGCTATAGTATCATCATATTTTACAATTTATTTACATGCAATATGAAGGAGAGGCTGCTAGTGAAGGCAATTACTTATTCATTGTACGGAAATACTGCAGGAACTCAAGAGTATTATCGAGACGCATCTGCAATGGCGGATGAACTGATCGATAAAATAAACGGGGAGAGGACACTCAAGGAATTCAGTCGTTTTACTGAAGATAATGGGTTGGAATCACTGGATGATCTGGTCTATGCTCTGGAATTTGTTATGATCGGCGTTTTATTTAATAAATATGGGAACAGGGGATCTTTATTACATAAACTTGGTGGCAAAAAACTTGCAAGAGTATATGCTCTAAAAAGTACAGGAAAAGTGGCAAGATCTGTCGTTGAGGGACTTAAAGGGATTGTGAATACAACACTGTTACCGCAAAAAGGAAGGTCAAGTTCGGTTGCTTCTTTTATTGACGTTAAGCAATTTTCCAAGTTAATCGGATGGTTGCATGCTACTGGAGAATTCGAACAGGAAACCAAAAGATTAGAAGTCTGGGCATGTTTTTTTAGAGGAAATCCATCAAGGGACAGCTCCCGCATGCTTGTAAGTGCTGTTCAACTCGCTGACTGGTTTGAAAACAGGAGTCTTGAGTTGTTAGGGGCCTACACCTGCAACGTAGACTCATACATAGATAATCATCAAACCCGTCTCAAGTGGAAGGAAAATCAAATATTTTGTGCACGGGCACGTGTGGAATATCATTTGAACATGGTAGGCGCCGAGCTGATGAATCGAGCATTTCATAACGATTTCGTGAACACAAAAGAGAAGAGGGTATTGCTCCCGATTTGTATGAGAGAAAAAGGAGAGGAGCAGTGCAGATCCGTACAAACGGAGCATGGATATGTGTGTAAAGGCTGTGCGAAGGATTGTCAGGTTAATGCTATAACGGCCTTGGGCAACAATCATAATTTCAAGGTTTATATGATCCCGCATGCTTCTACAGCATTTGGACATCAACACGTGGATAAGGGGAATACTGGTATCGTCGGGGTAGCATGCCCTTTGAACCTGATTTCTGGAGGATACAAAGCGAAGGAGCTTGGTTATGAACCACAGTGTGTACTGTTGAATTACTGTGGATGCGCCAGACACTGGCATGAGACCGGGATCGTCACAAATATTGAACTTGAGAGACTCAAAACGATGCTGCATGTTAGTGATTTGTCATAATCTCCTAGTCGCCATCACTGTAAACTATTTTCAGGAGTGGTATAATAGAAGATCGATGATGTGTCTAACATAATTCAGCTAAAGAAGTGATAAAAGGTGAATAGAATCAGGCCGAGCTTACAACAAAATTCTGCAACGCTATTGAACAAATATTTTACAGGCAATTCAATGGATTACAAGCAAATTATCGCTATTATTATCCCTATTTTAGTAGATCAGGCTTTCATTATTTTGATGAGCTTGCTGAATACTGCAATGGTTAGCTCCTCCGGTGTTGCAGCGGTGAGTGCGGTCAGCATGGTCGATTCACTAAATATTTTTCTCATTAACGTGTTTGTTGCAGTAGCAACAGGCGGAACCGTGATCGTTGCGCAATATAAAGGCAGCGGCAATCTGGAAATGGTATCCAGAGCTGCATCTCAAGCTATTTCGGCAGTTGCTATCCTGTCTATTCTACTCAGCAGCTTTGTTATTGTTTTTCATACTCCTACCTTAAATTTACTCTTTGGTAACGCAGATGCTGATGTGCTTCAGAACGCCAAGATTTATCTCATCGGCAGCTGTATCTCTTATCCATTTATTGCTATATTCCAGGCAGTAAGCGGTGTGCTCCGCGGTGTTGCTGAAACAAGAGCATGCTTGCGGTTGTCGTTAATTATGAATTTAACATTTCTTGGTTTAAATGTATTGCTGATTACAATTTTTAATATGGGTGTCAGGGGCCTCATCATATCCATGATTCTGGCAAGAGTATTAGGTATGGTGACTTCCTTAATCTATTTGTTGAAATATAATCAGACACTACGCTTCAAAATAAAAAATGCGCTGAGCATCGATTTCTCTATGCTTAAGAAAATAATGTTTATCGGACTTCCGTTTGCTGCGGAACAGATGTTTTTTAATGGAGGCAAACTATTAACACAGACGTTTATCGTACAATTGGGTACGTTTGCTATTACGGTAAATGCGATTAGTGGCTCTATAGCGCTTGTATATCAGATTGGCTCACAGGCATTGAGTATAGCCGTTGTAACGGTGGTGGGTCAGTGTATAGGGCGCAGAGATATTCAAGATGCCAGAAAGTTTATTAAGTCATTTCTCGGACTTTCCACAGTGTTCTTTATAATAGGAATTGTGGTGTTGTTGCCCCTATTCCCTTTATTAATGAAATTGTTCTCGCCTCCTGAAGAGATTATTTCTACTATCTTTGCATTGACTCTATTAAATGCGATTGCACAGCCCTTTTTATGGTCGTGTAGCTTTATTCTGCCGTCTGCACTGCGCGCAGCTGGTGATTCAAGCTTTACGTCGATCTCTTCCTTGCTCACGATGTGGTTGTTCCGTGTAATACTGGGGTATTTTTTGGGAATCACTCTGAATTTCGGTATAATGGGCGTGTGGGTTGCTATGGTTGCCGAATGGGGCATTCGCGGAATGATCTTTGCCTGGAGATTTAGAGGGGACAAGTGGTATGCTCATAAGCTGATATAGATAAAGAGGCAATCTCAAGTAGAACCATCTACTTATGGGAAAGCCTCTTCTTGTATTATATTAAAAGAAATTGTTATTTATCTGGGGGAGGAACAACCATCACCGGACAATTTGCAATATTAAGTACGCCCTGACTTACACTGCCTAGAACACTGCCTACAAAAGGGCTATACCCGCGTGAACCGATAACGATATAACGAACGCGACGGTTGTGCGCTTCCTTGCAGATTTCTTCTTTCGGAATACCGATCAGAAGCTTTGTCGCATACTTGATTCCAGTCTCCTTAAGAATTTGAACTCCTGAAGCGATCGCTTCCTCATACAGTGATTGTTGATAGCTGCGTATATCCTCCTCACTGAAAAAAATCTTGCTATGAGGTGTTCTGAAGCTAGGCTGAACATGAATTAAAAGGACTGCTTCGTCAAACTTTACCGCCATATCGATGGCTATACGCAAGGCTGCCTGTGCACTATCGGAGCCATCAAACGGCACTAGGATGTTACTGTTAGTTGTCATAGTCGTTCCCTCCTAGTTTATTATTAAGTTTATTATACCAATATTTATCATAATAATAAAACGCTTTCATTTGGTAGGGGGGGATTACTGAGATCATTTTATCAAAATATAGTGTAATAAATAGTAATTTAATATATGAAAATGGGTAAATATGTTACATTATAAATATTATGGCAAAAGGTGTGAATCCTGTGAAGGTTACAATTAATGATATCGCGAAGGCTGCTAATGTGGCTAAGTCTACTGTTTCGAAAGTATTAAATAATTCACCACATATCTCGGATGCAACAAAAGAGAGAATCAGAACCATTATGAAAGAGATGAACTACATTCCGAGCAGCATAGCTACAGGATTAGCCAAACGCAGATGCAACAATATTGCACTTATGATTGACCTTTCACGTAGAAACGATTTTTTGAACAATTTATTCTATAATATTATTGGTGGAGTAGAGAGCATTGTGGGGCCGCAAAATTATGATTTGACGATCTGTAACGTAACTCAAGGAGAAGGCCGCAAATTTCTGAGTAGGTATGCATTAAGTCAGAAGGCGGATGCAATTATAATAGATAATTCTATTCTGGATAAGGAAACAGCAGCAGATTTGGAGAAAATGAAATTTCCATTTGTAGCGCTCGGAGATTTGGAAACTGAACAGAGAATCCATAGTGTAGACATTGATAATCGACTTGGAGCCAAGAAAATAACAGAGCATTTATTATCTCAAGGGTATCGCAGGATCGCATTTATTGGTGGAAAAAAAAATGAATCATTATTTTTGCGGAGATTTTCCGGGTATACAGATATACTGCGCAGCAAGGGATTAAACGTAAATCCGGTGTGGTGTTTTCCTGAAGGAAACAACGAAGAGAATGGATATGAAATTATAAAAAAGATGCTCACCCTTCCTATTCTTCCAGATGCAATCATATGCATGAACAATTATGTGGCATTTGGTGCGCTTAGACGATTGCAGGAAGAGGGCATCTCTGTTCCGGAGGAGATCGGAATTGTTACATTTGATAACGAACCTCTGGCTCCGTATACGACACCACCTTTAACTAGTCTGCATATGGACACGTTTGAACTTGGCGTAAAATCAGCGGAGGTGCTGATGGACATCATTCACAATAACGCTTTAGCTAATGATGTGACAGACATTGAGGAAACGGCTTTCCAAACCTGGATAGAGCCTCAGTTGGTAGTAAGAGGATCAAGTGTAAGATATAAATGATTAATTGGATGCATGAATCCTTTGAATGAGTTGATTCGAAGGATTTATTTCTGCCGCAAAAAATAATATATTGAAAAAAATTCAAAAATATGGATTGACCAATAGAGTGACAAATGTTATGTTAAATTCAGGGAACCAGTTCCTTATTATGAAAATAGTGGATAGTGAAGTTTGTTCAACATCATCCAATATGATTATTATCAATCTGTTGATTTCGCTGCTTTCGAACATTTCGAAGGAGGGGATTTAATAAAATGTAAGCGGTTACACTTATGTAATCTTGCACCTAATGAGCATATCGTTTTAAAGATGTGATATTGATCAAATGGGAGGGATATAGGAGATGAAGTTTAAGAGAATAAAAAAAGGGATAAGCGCTATCGCAGCATTGGCAGTAGTAGTTTCATTGTTTACTGGTGTTTTAGGTCCTATTAAGAAAGCGGAAGCAGCAAGGCTGGGCTTTGACGAAAATGATACAATCTATCAAATCATGGTCGATAGATTTCATGATGGTGATTCTTCAAACAATGCGACTGGATCAGCGATACGTTATGGGGAATCATCTGAAGAGGATTTCAGATATATGAAGGGCGGCGACTGGCAGGGGGTTATTGATAAGCTTCCATACATTAAAGGAATGGGATATACTGCTATTTGGATTTCACCTGTTGCAGAACCTCAGGTAACTAGCCGCGATAATAACGGTACAGGCAGAAATACAGCTTATCACGGTTTCAACGTGAAAGATCCTAATAAAGCCAATCCGTATTTTGGCACCAAAGAAAAGCTGAAGGAATTGGTTGATAGTGCTCACAATTTGGGAATAAGAGTAATCATCGATGTAGTTCCAAATCATATTGGAGACTATATGCTTGGTACGAACAATTATTATGATATTCCTAGTCTTCAGCCGGCAGCTCCATTCAATAATCCGGCCTGGTACCACCATAATGGTGATATCAACTGGTCCTTGGTAGACGGCAATTATACGCAGTGGGCTCAGGATTATATTGAAAATCATGATTTGGCAGGTCTTGATGATATCGATCACGATAATGCAGCTGCCAAGAATGCGATCTTCAGCTCAATCAAAGGCTGGTTTGATTATACAGGAGCCGATGCGATGCGTGTTGATGCAGCGAAGCTCATTAAACCTTCGGTGATCCACGAGCTTGAGCAATATGTTGGCGTTAAATCCTTCGGGGAGAACTTTGACGGAAATGCCGAATTTGTATCGCGCTGGGTAGGCAGCAATGCTGAATGGGGCATGCTCGATTTCCCACTGTTTTTCTCAATTTTGAACAGCTTCGCTTATGGACAATCCTTTGACACTAACATTAAGGCAACGTTAGCACAGGATTCACTCTATAATGGCAGCGAGAACCACATGGTTACATTCATTGATAATCATGACCGCAACCGCTTCTTGACCGAGACTGGTGGGAATGTGCAAAAGCTGCAAAATGCGTTGACCTTTATTTTTACAGTACGCGGTGTACCTGTTGTATTCCAGGGTACTGAGCAGAATAAAGGAAATGGAAATGGCTCTATTATCACTGGTGGGATTGCTGATACATGGAATCGCTGGTCCATGGTGAAGCGTGATAGCAATGGTAACGTAATTACGGATTACTTCAATACAAACACGGACACGTACCAATACGTAGCTAAGCTTAACAAGCTTCGCCAGGATTACCCTGCACTTCGTACAGGGAAGCAAAGAGAAATGTGGTCGGCTGCGAATCTGTATGCATTCTCACGGAAAATCGATGCAGGTTCGAATGCTGGCGATGAAGTAATTTCAGTGTTCAACAACTCGGGCAGCTCGATTACTCAGACAATTCCACTTCGAGCTGAAAGCTCGTTGACAGTAGGAGCTGTTCTTACAAATCTGTTAAACACTTCAGAAACAGTTACTGTACAGTCCGGCGGGGCAACAGGCAAACAAATTACGATAACGGTAGGAGAAAACTCAAATAAAGTCTTGGCTGTGAAGAAGACTGTTGAAGATACACAGGCACCAACGGTTCCTGATAATGTAACAGCAGTATTAAACGGGGATACAGCAGCTAGCATTAGCTGGAGCGCATCAACAGACAATGTTGGAGTTACTGGATACGAGGTTTATCGGAATGGGGTCAAGATTGCTACGGTACCAGGAACTTCCTATATTGACACTGGATTGCAATCGGCAACAACTTATTCTTACACGGTAAAAGCCAAGGATGCAGCAGGTAATCTCTCTGCATTCAGCAGTGCGGCAGAGGTGACGACGCCAGTTATCACTCCGGATACACAGGCTCCTACCGTACCGGATAATGTAACGGCTACATTGGCTGGCTCTAATACAGCTCAGCTCAGTTGGAGCGCTTCAACTGACAATATCGGGGTTACCGGATATGAAGTTTATCGGGACAATGTATTGCTGACGACAGTGACCACAACCTCTTATCAGGACACTAATTTACAGGCAAATACAACATATAGTTACACAGTGCAAGCTAAGGATGCAGCAGGGAATGTATCCGGACATAGTAGTAGTGTTACTGTTACGACACCTCAAGGAAATAATGTAACGATTTATTACAAGACATCTTTCACTACTCCTTATATTCACTATAAAGTAGACGGTGAAAGCAACTGGACGACTGCACCTGGTGTGCCAATGACTGCAGCAACTCATCCGGGATACTTCACAATTACTTTGCCGGTTGGAACGGCTACGGGAATTACAGCTGCCTTCAATAATGGCGGCGGGACATGGGATAACAATAGTGGCAACAACTACCACTTCTCAACAGGAACTTCAACTTTGGTTAATGGCAGCATCAGCCAAGGTGAACCGCAACCGGACAGCTTGACCTTTATAGTCAATGTTCCAACCAATACGACGACAAGCGATGCGGTATATATTACGGGAGATTTTAATAGCTGGAATCCTGCAGACCCGGCATATCAGCTTACTCGCCAGTCTGATGGAACATACAGCATTAAGCTTGACCTAGCAGTTGGTACAACGATTTCGTACAAGTTCACTCGTGGAAGTTGGGCAGCGGTTGAGACTAACAGCAATGGCAGCGATATTAATAACCGTACCAAAACTACTGCAGGCGGTGGGGAAACATTTACGGCAACGGTTCAGCGTTGGAAGGATCGTTAAAAGACTAGATTTTGTTGATATTGATTACAATTGTGTAGAAGTCCTATGCCAGGTTACTGGTATAGGACTTCTACTTTGTGGATTACGAAATTGCTGTAAAAGTGCATCTTTTGTTATCTCGATTGATTAAATTGAGTTGAATTGCTGCAATTGCGCATCCTTTTGCAACTCAATTTGTTATTATCGGCGATATCGCACGAAAAAGCTGCATTACCGCAGTTTTTACAGATTGCTGAAATTTAGATTGGAAAAATCCTGTATTTTTGCAGTTTTTTATTGATTTTTTAACCAGTTAGCATCAAAAATAGCATCCTTCCTGAAAGAAAACTTGTGCGTAAAATAACTTACTACGGGCACAATAATGCTGATTTGAATAGGTTAGACAATTTGCAGCATGATCATGTACATTTTCAGGAGGACACCATGACAAATCATACCAGCGAATTTTTTATGCCATCGGTTAACTTGTTTGGACAAGGCAAAGTAAAAGAGGTTGGGCCGCGTCTTGTCGGTATTGGCTGTAAGAAACCGCTTATTGTCACAGACGAGGGACTTCACAAGCTCGGGCTATCCGAGGAAATCGCATCCATTATTCGTGAAGCGGGACTGCAAGTAGAGATTTTTCCGAAAGCTCAGCCAAACCCTACAGATCAGAATGTAGAAGAAGGATTAAAGGTATACAACGATTCAAAATGTGATTCCATCGTATCCTTAGGTGGGGGAAGTGCCCATGATGCTGCTAAAGGTATAGCACTAGTTGCAGCCAACGGAGGGAAAATACACGACTATGAGGGTGTGGATCAGTCGCAAAATCCGATTGTTCCGTTAGTCGCAATCAATACTACAGCAGGAACTGCGAGTGAAATGACAAGGTTTACGATTATTACGGATACTTCGCGCAAGGTTAAAATGGCGATTGTCGATAAGCACGTAACTCCTCTGCTTTCCATTAATGATCCGGTACTTATGGTCAAAATGCCGCCATTTCTTACAGCAGCAACTGGTCTCGATGCTTTGACTCATTCCATTGAATCCTATGTGTCCACAGCGGCAACACCGATTACGGATGCTTGCGCGATTCAGGCAATGAAGATTATCCCTGAGTTTTTGCCGCGTGCTGTTGCCAACGGTGAGGATATGGAAGCACGCGAACAAATGGTATATGCGCAGTTTCTTGCCGGAATGGCGTTTAATAACGCGAACCTCGGCTATGTGCATGCTATTGCGCATCAGTTTGGCGGTTTTTACAATTTGCCGCATGGATTGTGTAATGCGCTGTTACTGCCGCATGTATGCCGCTTTAACTTGATTGCACGTACGAAGCGTTACGCAGAGATTGCTGAGTTTCTTGGTGAAAATACGTATGGTCTTAGTACTCGTGATGCGGCGGAGCTGGCAATTGATGCGATCGTAAGATTGTCTTCGGATCTGGGGGTTTCGGGCGGATTCAAGGCAATGGGCGCGAAGGAAGAGGATATTGAAACACTCGCGAAAAACGCGATGAAAGATGCGACTGCAGTAACGAATCCTCGTCGTCCTAAATTAGAAGAGGTTATTCAAATTATTACGAATGCGATGTAATGAGACATGAGTTAAGTTTGACATCTACTGTAAATCTCGATACATTATTTATAAATGAATAGGAAGTCCACTAGGGGAGCCGTTAGCGGCTGAGACAAGAGTATATCTTGGACCCTTTGAACCTGATCTAGTTCGCACTAGCGTAGGAAAGTGGAGCACGGAATAATGACGCTGCGCACCCGATGTAATGGTGCAGATCACTATGAAGCCGCTCCCGATCCGGGGTGGCTTTTTTTGCTTTACCTTGGTATCGGAACACTCCTTAACCAGGGACTTCCTCCCATTACTTAAAACTATGGAGGTGGATGAAATTGAGTTTTTCTCAGGAGCTTCGTCAGCAAGGAAACTATATTTTTGAAGCGATTTATGATCATCCTTTTGTACGCGGGATAGCCGAGGGGAATTTGAAAAAGGAGCAGCTCATACATTATGTGAAGCAGGATTTTGAATATTTGAATGCTTACATGCGAATTTATGGGATAGCGATTTCTAAAAGTAGTACTAGAGAGGAAATAGAAGTATTTAACGAGCAGATTCAATTTATTTTGCATAGTGAGATTCATCCGCATAACAATTTTTGCAGAATGGCAGGTGTAAGCTATGAGCAGCTTCAGGGTTATCCGTTATCTCCATCAGCGCACCACTATATTCGTCATATGTTGACCGTTGCACATGAAGGAAGTCTCGGAGAGATTATGGCGGTGCTGCTGCCCTGTCCTTGGACTTATTTGGATATTGGCCAAAGATTGCTAGACGAGGTTAAACCTACTGAACGTCATCCATTCTATGAGTGGATTCATTTTTATGGCAGCCATGCTGATGGAGTGACGTCCAAATTTTGCAACCGACTGGATGAATGGGCTTTGAAATCGACGGATGAGGAGCTTGCCAGGATGAGAGAGCATTTTATGCTGAGCTGCCAGCTTGAATATATGTTTTGGGATATGGCTTATAAGCTGGAGGAGTGGCCTGTTCCTGTGACTGTGAATAAATAAAAAAGAGAGGAAGAATAGAATGGGTATTGCTGATCATGAATTGTCTGGTTTGTTAGTTAAGGTACAGAAGCTGAAGCCATTGGTTCATAATATAACGAATGTTGTGGTTACGAATTTTACAGCGAATGGGTTGTATGCTTTAGGTGCTTCACCTGTGATGGCTTATGCTCCTGAAGAAGTGGCAGACATGGCCAAAATTGCTGGAGCCGTTGTGCTGAATATTGGCACTTTGTCTAGCGAGCAGGTGGAAGCGATGATCATAGCTGGCTTATCGGCCAATAGGCATGGTGTGCCAGTGCTGCTCGACCCGGTGGGGGCGGGAGCAACACAGTTTCGAACGGATTCAGCGCTGAAAATTTTACGAGAGGTAAAGGTATCACTTGTGCGCGGAAATGCGTCGGAAATTGCACATTTGGTAGGCGAGGCGCGTGAAATCAAAGGCGTAGACGTTGGAGAATCAGGCAGTGATGCTGCAGCGAATATTGAATTGGCTATCCGAGCCTCTCGAGAATTAGGAACAGTAATCGTAATTACCGGCAAAGAAGATATCATCACCGATGGAGATAGTTATCGAATCATTAGCGGTGGGGATGCACTTCTCACTCAGGTGACCGGAACAGGGTGCTTGCTTACGTCGGTGTTGGGTGCTTTTGCAGCAATAGAGGACGATATTTTACAAGCAGGAACAGCGGGGTTAGCGTTTTATGGAGCGGCAGCTTCACGAGCGGCAGAACGAACAGCCGAGGTTGGACCGGGAAGCTTTCAGATTGCTTTTCTAGATGAATTGGCTAAGCTGCATCCTCATTCGCTTAAAGGACATGCGGCTGTTAAAGAATTCGTTACTAGAAAAGTAGAGGAAGTGTAATAATGAAAGGAGAAGCTTCAGAGACTTTAATGAATCAAGTGACGGTTGCAAATCAGAATCAGAATGTTCCTAGAGCGTTAACGATTGCTGGATCAGATAGTGGAGGCGGCGCAGGGATTCAAGCGGATCTGAAAACTTTTCAAGAGCTGGACGTCTATGGTATGTCATCCATAACGGCTGTGACCGCACAAAATACGTTAGGTGTTCATGGCGTGTATCCTCTCTCTGTTGAAGCGGTTACTCAGCAGATCGATGCCATCGGTACTGACCTTGGACTTGATGCATTAAAGACAGGAATGTTATTTAGTGCCGAGATTATCAGAGCTGTCGCGGATCGCATTTCACATTTTGGATGGAGACAGGTTGTAGTTGATCCCGTAATGGTGGCTAAAGGTGGGGCTAAGCTGCTGCAATCTGAGGCGGTAGAGGCAATCACATCAAGCTTGCTGCCATTAGCTCGTATAGTAACACCGAACATTCCGGAAGCAGAGGTATTGACTGGACTTCAGATCAACTCGATGACCGATATACGTGAGGCTGCCAAGCATCTTATGGATTTCGGGCCCTCTATGGTTGTTATTAAGGGTGGTCATGCTGCTGAGGATCAAGAGGAGGTTGTTGATCTGGTATATGACGGGCGTTCGTTTACTGAATTTGCGCATACAAGAATACACACTGTTCATACGCACGGCACGGGTTGTACCTTTTCCTCAGCGATTACTGCTGGTCTGGCAAAAGGAATGTCAGCGGAAGAATCTATTAAGATGGCCAGAACCTACATTCAATTTGCTATAGAAGATAGCTTGGGCATAGGTGGAGGACATGGGCCAACGAATCATTGGGCGTACCGCCGCAGATTAGAGGTTGCGCGATGAATCAAGATCAAATCAGACATTATCTGCAGATGTATCTAGTCGTAGGCAGCGTAAATTGTAAAGCATCTGACCCGATTACGATAGTTAAAGCTGCTCTTTCTGGAGGAGTAACTCTTGTGCAATTCCGTGAAAAGGGTGCTGATGCACTCCAAGGGGCAGACCTGTTAAGACTAGCTCTTCAAATTCAAGCGTTATGTCGAGCGGAAGGAGTACCGTTTATCATCAATGATGATGTGGATTTGGCTCTGGAAATCGATGCGGATGGAGTCCATATCGGACAGGATGATGAAAATGCTGGAGCAGTTCGAGCTAAAATCGGTGACCGCATCCTCGGTGTGTCCGCACATACGGTAAGTGAGGCCAGATTTGCTATGCAACAGGGAGCTGATTATCTTGGAATTGGTCCTATCTATCCAACACATTCCAAGGACGATGCACATGAGGTACAAGGGACTGCGATTTTGTGCGAGCTGCGTGAGAATGGAATACATGTGCCACTGGTCGGTATTGGCGGGATAACGGAGGAGCGTGCCGCTGAAGTGATTAAAGCCGGAGCAGATGGCGTGGCTGTGATCTCAGCGATTACCGAAGCGAAGGATGTTCATGAAACAGTGGTACGGATGAAGAGTAAGGTCGGTAATACATTAAGAGAGCGTATCACAAGCCAGAGATTGATCTAAGGTTTCGAGATAGATGTTGACATCGAAAAACAGAATTTGTAAGATAAAACTATGGGTTAGCACTCTTTGTATGAGAGTGCTAACAGAATCGTTCTATAGAGGAAGGAGATTAAATTAGTAATGGCTAAACAACAGTTTAAAGCAGAATCGAAAAGACTTCTGGAAATGATGATCAACTCTATCTACACACAGCGGGAAATTTTCCTTAGAGAACTAATCTCGAATTCAAGTGATGCTATCGATAAAATATACTACAAGGCTCTGACCGATGATGGGTTGGTATTCAACAAAGATGACTATTTCATTAAATTGACCATCGATAAAGAGAACCGTGCTTTGACTATTACCGATACAGGGATCGGGATGACGAAAGAAGATCTGGAGAACAATCTGGGTATTATCGCGAATAGCGGTTCATTTGCCTTCAAGAACGAAAACGAAGCGAAAGATGGACATAACATTATCGGCCAATTTGGTGTAGGCTTCTATTCTGCATTTATGGTTGCTGACAAGGTTACCGTACTTAGCCGTGCGTTGGGCAGTGACGAAGCATATAAATGGGAATCAACTGGAGCAGACGGCTACAGTATTGAACCAGCTGATAAAGAAACTGTAGGTACGGAAATTATTTTGACCATTAAAGAAAATACAGAAGACGATAGCTACGACGAGTATTTGGAAGAATACCGCCTGAAGTCGATCATCAAGAAATATTCTGATTTTATTAGATACCCTATCAAAATGGATGTTACCGGACATCGTCCTAAAGAGGGCGCTGAAGGTGAGTTTGAGGAATACAAAGAAGAGCAAACCGTTAACAGCATGGTTCCAATCTGGCGCAAGAACAAAAGTGAGCTGACAGATGAGGACTACCACAACTTCTACATGGAGAAGCGCTACGGTTTTGATAAACCGATTTCCCACATTCACATTAAAGCCGACGGTGCAGTTGTATATAACGCGATCCTGTTCATTCCTGAGAAGACGCCGTTTGATTATTACACAAAGGAATATGAAAAAGGGCTTGAGCTGTACTCCAACGGCGTGTTAATTATGGACAAGTGTGGAGATTTGCTGCCAGATTATTTTAGCTTCGTTAAAGGTATGGTGGATTCCGAGGATTTGTCGCTGAACATTTCCCGGGAATTGCTGCAGCACGACCGTCAATTGAAGCTGATTGCCAAAAATATTCAAAGCAAAATCAAGAGTCAGCTTCAATCCTTACTGAAGGATGATCGTGAGAAATACGAGAATTTCTATGAATCCTTTGGCCGTCAATTGAAGTTTGGCGTATACAATGATTACGGAATGAATAAGGACGTGCTTCAGGATCTTCTCCTGTTCACTTCTTCCAAAGAGAAAAAGCTTGTATCGCTGGATGAATACGTATCTAGAATGCCTGAGGATCAAAAGTATATTTACTATGCGGCTGGTGAATCAGTAGAACGTCTGGAAAAACTTCCTCAATGTGAGCTTGTCGCAGATAAAGGCTTTGAGATTCTGTACTTCACTGATGATATCGATGAATTCGCAATCAAAATGATCCTGAACTACAAGGAAAAAGAATTCAAAAACGTATCCAGCGGCGACCTTGGTATTGAGCCGGACGAAAAAGATGAAGAAGCTAAAAATGAAGAGAACGACAATAAAGAACTGTTTGAGCATTTGAGCTCACTTTTGTCTGGCAAAGTAGTCAAGGTAAAAGCTTCTAAACGCTTGAAATCTCATCCGGTATGCCTCTCTACAGAGGGCGAAGTAACGATTGAGATGGAAAAGGTGTTAAACGCTATGCCTAGCGGTCAGGAAGTCAAAGCAGAAAAAGTTCTCGAAATCAACGTACAGCATGAGGTGTTCCAATCGCTGAAAGACGCCTATGCGAACGATAAAGAGAAGCTGGATCTGTTCACCAACCTGCTCTACAATCAAGCACTCTTGATTGAAGGCTTGCCAATTCAGGACCCTGTAGAGTTTACAAACAATATTTGCAAAGTGATGGTTTAATAAGGAAATTGTGTTCCCGATTAAAAGCCGTTCCGATGATCAAATTCATTGGGACGGTTTTTTTGCCTTCCAAATATTTTTTATGAATTTTATACTAGAGATATATGAATTTTGGAGGTTTGGGTATGAACGGAAACTGGTGGCCTAAATTACTTATCTGTATAGCTTTGATTCCTTGCATTATTTTTTTCGGATTTTTTGTGATGATATACGTCTCATTAATGGGTGGTGACAAGTTTTATGTCCCGCTTATCGCTACAATTTCGATCACAGTGATCATCTATCTTATAGTACGATTATTCATCCCCCTCAGACCTCGGATCATCAATATGTCTTTACTCGTATTGCTGCTTATTGCGGGGCTTGTTGTTACTGGTTACGAGATTAATAGAGCGTATCATAATAGCATTTCGACCGTAAGTGAGCAAGGTGTTGATGTTAGTGAATACGAACCTTTTCAAAAAAATGTAAAAATCGCTGCACTTGATGAGCCTTCAAATTTATCTCTTGAGGCCGATCTTCCAAGGCTTGATGGAGCGACAGCATTATATCCGTTATACTCAGCTTTTGCACAGGCTGTGTATCCAGAGAAAAGATATGATCCATACGACAGTGAAGTCATGGTAAATACAACGCCCGAAGCATATACCAATCTGATGACAGGTAAAGTGGATGTGATTTTTGTTGCGGGGCCTTCCGCCAGACAGCTTGAAGAGGCTGAACAAAAAGGCGTTGAATTGAAGCTGACTCCGATCGGACGCGAGGCCTTCGTGTTTTTTGTGAATGCTGAGAATCCGGTTAAAGGGATAACCACTGAGCAGATTCAGAACATCTATTCAGGAAAAATTACAAATTGGGACGAAGTTGGTGGCAACAAGGAAAAAATTCGTCCATTTCAGCGTCCAGAAGGTAGTGGCAGTCAGACGATGCTGCAAAAAGTAATGAATGGAAAAACGTTAATGTCACCTCCACTTAAGGATGTCGTCTCAGGCATGGGAGGAATTATCGAACAAACGGCAGATTATCGGAACTATAAAAATGCGCTTGGATTCTCATTCTTGTATTTTGCCACCGAAATGGTTCAGAACGGGAATATTCGATTGCTTGAGGTCGATGGAGTAGCGCCAAATCGCAACACAATCGGTAGCGGTGAATATCCACTGGCTGCAGAGTTTTATGCGGTGACAAGAAATGATGATCATCCGAACCCGAATGTAGATCAATTGATCGAATGGATATTATCCCCTCAGGGTCAGGAATTAGTGGAGAAGACGGGATATACATCTATATCAAAAAAATGAAGCTCTGAGAGTGATGAGTTGATCAAAAAGGTTTATGAGATTCATATAGCTCTTTAGAATATAAAAATTTTTACTGAAATTGACATGAGGTAGTTATTTAACTAATATAGATACCAACGGTCGGTATTTATAAAGGGGTGCTTTATTCTATGGCAAGAAATAAATATCCAGAGCTGACATTAGAACAAATTATGTCTGTATCCACTAAACTGTTCACGGAAAAAGGCTTCGAGAAAACAAGTATTCAGGATATTATTGCTGAGCTTGGGATGTCGAAGGGAGCGATTTATCACCATTTTAAATCAAAAGAAGATATTTTGGATGCTGTGATGAAGAAGCAATTTCAATATACAGCGAGAATGCTGAACGAGTTGATTCAGAACACGAAAGCTGCGAGCGCTCGGGAGAAGCTGATCCTTATTTTGGAGCATGTTGTATCTGATCCTGAGGCACATTCCATCGACGATATTTTAAGCACGCAAATTAAAAATCCGCAATTTGTGATGACTGGAATTAAGGAAGGTGTAAATAAAGATGCACCTGTTATAGCCAAGTTGATGATTGATGGACAAGTGGATGGTTCACTTACGGTAGAATATCCTGCCGAATGTGCGGAGGTATTTATGCTGCTCGTTAACATATGGATTAATCCTGTCTTGTTCGAGCGAAGCAGGAGCGAGACAATGCGGCGCCTTAAATTCCTGCAGCACATGATGAGACTGTTAGGAGCGGACATTGTAAGTGATGAACTGATTGATAAAATTACTTCGCGTCACGCTGAACTTGGAGGATACAGGACAGATGATCGAGCAGGAGTGGATGAATGATGGTGTTTAATAGTAATTTAATGATTCTACGAAAAGAACAGCATATAGTAGATGCTGTGACGGCGATTTCTCTGGAATGGCTGACTGGAGAAGTACGAATTTTGGCCAGTGAGACGGATGATGTCCGAATCATCCAGTATACGAGCAATAGCTTCTCAGATAAGAAGCTTGTTCAAGTTGACCTGCAGGCTGGAATACTCCGAATAGCTGATGGCAGAAGGAAATATAGTCGCATTGGCTTCAATATTAATACAACGGTTCTGGAAGTATATCTTCCTGAGAAAAAGCTGCATTCCTTTTCAATGAATGGTGTAGGCAGTCATGTATTTATTCAAAATTTGGAGGCTGGGTTGGCCAAATTCAGACTTACTTCCAGTCATGCAACTATATCAGGTAAATATGATAAGTGCGAAATAAATGCGATAGGCACTCATTTTGCGGCAGAAGATATAGCAATCTATAAGCTGAATTTGCGCTCAACCTCATCCAAAATAGAAATAGCAGGCGAAATTTTTCAAATTCACGTCAATGCAACCGGCAGAGGAATAAATATCCACTCATTTGTAGTGCCTAATGAAATCCAATCTGTGTCAACCGGAGCAAGTGTTGCAGTGGCTATGCCAGATCATGAGGGCTTTGTTCTGGAATTCAAAAAAATATCCGGTCAATTCAAAAGTGATTTTCCAATTACCTCGCAGGGCTCTATCTATACTTATAAAAATGGTGGCAGATCATATTGTGCTGAAGTAAGAGGAGGACAATTTTATCTTCGCAAAAATTATCTAGACTCTAAATCCTCCAGTCATTTCTCTTAATTTCTTCGCCATTTGTGATAAACTATCCGCCGTATGGTCAATTTCGTTCATCGTACTCAGCTGCTCCTGAATGCTGGCATTGATCTGCTCTGTACCGCTAGCGATGTCGTTGGTTGACTCCGCAATATTTTGCAGGGCTTGTTCCATTTCCCGGCTGCTGTTGGCCTGCTGTTCATTATCATAATCAATTTGATCAATTTGAGTGACGATGGTCCCGATGCTATCCAGAATATGAACAATACTGTCTTTGGCCTCTGCACTTTTTTGAACCCCGAGTTGGATCTTGTCCGTAACTTCTTTTGTTGATTTAACGGCGGTTATCGATTTTTCCTGATTTTCTGACACCATCCTAGCGATCTCCTGTGCCGCCACATTGCTCTCATCAGCAAGCTTTCTGATTTCGTCTGCGACAACTGAAAAACCTCTGCCAGCTTCACCTGCACGAGCAGCTTCAATGGCGGCATTGAGAGCGAGCAAATTAGTCTGAGCGGATATACCGGAAATTAATGAGCTGATATCACCTATCGTCTTAGAAGATTCGTTCAATTGGTAGATCGTCTCAGACACAGATTGGGAGGCAAAGTCGATATCGTTCATAGATGACGTAATGTCTTCAATTCTGGCTGCACCTGATTGGGCGGCTTCCTTCACTTTTTTGCTCGTATCCGCAGTTCTCTTGCTTGCAACAGCTGTGGATTCTGAAAATTTGGCCATCTCAGTCAGGCTGGCGGTCGTCTCTTCTGCAACGGCTGCATTCTCAATGGTTGCTTCTGCAATTTCGCTAATTGTAGTGGACACACTCTGAAGGGATGCTGTTGTATTACTTGTAACCTCACTAAGTATTTCGCTTGAAGTATAAATCGTTCCCGTTGAAGTAATTATTTCCGAAATCATAGCTTGAAGTTTTGCGATGAACGCATCGAAACTGCTGCTCAGTTCTCCCAGCTCATCCTTGCTGTCGTAGTCGATCCTTCCTGTTAGGTCACCGTTATTTTGCGAAATTTCCTTTAGCTTGGCTGTTACTTTTGCAACAGGGTTTACTACGGTCCGCGTAATAAAGATAGATAAAATTATTGTGACTAAGGCGCTGATCAATAATAAGACGATAAAAGATACCGTAGTAGTTTTATATACGACTTTGCTGTCCTCATAAGTATGCTGAGCGGCTTGAATGTGCTTGTCTATCCAGGCATCCATGGATTTGATGAGATCATTTTTAGATTGATCCAATGTCGCCATTTCGGTAGGACCGCCATTTTGTGGAGCACTGGGATTATTCTCTCCGGTTCCTGAATTATCACCTTTATTTTCCGCCGGATTTGCCTGTGCTGCTGGTTCGGCTGGAGGCTGGGCGCCCAAGTTATCTTTACCAGAACTAAAGCGCTCCACGAACTGTTCAAGGGCAGAGCTATATGTATCGAAAAGAGTTAATACGTTGTTCACCTCAGCTTCATCGCTGAATGGGGATAGCCCATTTTTGATTGAAGATTGGTATGCTTTAAGCTCCTCTTGAATGGTTGACCGTTCAGTATCATCACTTGCATCCATATATGAGTTTGCCAGTGATCTTGTGGATTCCATGTCGGACTTGATTTGTTCAAGCTCTACGATTGGAATAAGTCTGGAATTGTTTAGCTCTTCCAATTTAGCATTCACACTGTAAATTTGCGCGATGCCCGCAGTGCCGATGACAATTAGAAAAATAAAAAAACTGATGGAGAGTAGCCGGATTTTAGATGCGATTTTCATGTTCTGAATCATTTTCATGTGATTGTCCCCCTGTGTACGAGTTCGTATAATGAATGTTATAGATGTAGTTTAGAGGGTCTTACTTAATGACACTTGAAAGGCTACTGAATGTTTGCTTAAAGATTAAGGAGGATAATCGATATGTCACTTGAAATTGAACGTAAGTTTCTGCTTAAAGAATTCCCGGAACAGTTAATAAAGGAAGGTCAACTTAAGGTTATATCAGAGCAAGTGATCGATCAGACTTACATAGCAATGGATGAGGATCAGGAATTGCGAGTGAGAAAAATCGTGGATAAACTCTCCGGAGATGTCACGTATACACATACTTTTAAAAAGGGAAATGGACTTGTCCGTGAGGAAGTTGAGTACTCGATTTCGGGTGGAATATATGAGCAAATATTCAGTGCCTTTAATTTTATCCCTTTGATTAAAACGCGGACAACAGCGCAATGGGAGGGCATCACGGTAGAAATGGATCAATACCACCAAATTGATTTTATTGTATTGGAGGTTGAATTTACGTCGGAGCAAGAAGCTGCGGAATTTCATATTCCCTATTGGTTTGGTGAAGATATCAGCTCAAATAGGCAATTTAGCAATAAAACGGTGTGGAGAGAGCTTCAGCGGAATAATAATAGCCATGATCTGCATATATAGAGAAGTACAGTGCAAACGCTGTTCATGTGATTTTATAACGACATGCGCATCTTAGTTCATCATCAGAAAGGAGGCAAGGGGCAATTGGGGCTTTTGTATGAAATCATTCACCATTCCAGCAAACAACAGTATGAGAAGAAATCATTTCCCAAGCTGCTGGTTGACAAGGTGATCTCAGTCAGCAGTGGAACTGCAGATCGGAAATTGAGGGAATACATGCTACAGGAAAAGGCAGCGACTCATAGCACAAGTACCAACATGATATAGTGAATGAACCGCCTGGACGAAGCCATCCAGGCGGTTATTTACATTGAGAAGTGGACATATGATGTCATTTAAGAGAAAATACTATAAAGATAAAAAAAGAAATTGAGTGAAGGGGTTGAGTCGGTAGTGCTACGATTCGGAATTATCGGAACGAATTGGATCACGGAACGCTTTATTCAGGCTGCGGAGGAGACAGAGCAATTTACTTTGACAGCAATATACTCTCGAACAAAAGACAAAGGTCAGGATTTTGCTGCCAAATATCATGATGTTGATGTATATACGAGTTTGGAGGAAATGGTGTCAAGCGACAAGGTAGACGCTGTGTATATCGCTAGTCCGAATTCCTTTCATATGGAACAAGCTATCATTTGTATGAATCATGGTAAGCATGTGTTATGTGAAAAGCCAATTGGTTCGAATGTATTCGAAACCAAGAAAATGATCGAAGCGGCAAAAGCGAATAATGTGCTGCTTATGGAAGCTATGAAATCCACGCTTATGCCGAATTTTCGTGTGATCAAAAACAATCTGTACAAATTAGGAAGAATTAGACGGTATTTTGCAAGCTACTGTCAATACTCATCACGTTATGATGCTTTTCTTGAAGGTACTGTGTTGAATGCTTTTAATCCTACATTTTCAAATGGTGCGCTAATGGATTTGGGTACATATTGTCTGTATCCGATGGTAACATTATTCGGTAGACCGGAGTCAATTCAGGCGACTGGAATTAAGCTCTCATCAGGCGTTGATGGTGAGGGTAGTATCATCATGCGATATGAGGATATGGACGCTATTGTCATGTACTCCAAAATATCCGATTCCTACCTCCCAGCTGAAATTCAAGGTGAGAACGGAACGCTTGTTATTGACAAGATAAATCAGCCATATGATGTCAAAATCTATTATCGAGATGGGACGATTGAGGATTTGAGACAGCCGCAAATGCAGGAATCCATGTTTTATGAAGCGAGAGAGTTTATTGAGTTAGTGCAATCAGGACAAAGAGAATGCAGTGTGAATTCGCACGCTAACTCCCTCGTTGTGGCTGAAATCATGGAAGAAGCCAGACGTCAGATCGGAATTGAATATCCGGCAGATCTGCGGTAATAAGCTCCAAACTCTGATCCTCTAGTCACCAGTTTGCTGGCGAATGACAAAAACGTGCAAAAGTACATTTTTTTTAACTAAAGATAGTCGAATAAAGCAGAAAACCTGCGAAAGTGCAGGCTTTTTGCTTTATTTTGTGTGGAATCTAAAATTTATGAGTTGAAAGATGCACTTTTGCAGCAATTTAGATTGACGATGATATGAATGGAGTAAAAGATGTATTTTTGCAGTTTTTGGGAGTAGCTTTACTCATTACAGCAGTTGTAACGCACATTGCTGAAGCTCATAGCGGACAACATGTTTGCCTTTTACACCAGGTGTCGAAGAGAAGATTCCTTTTGACGCGAGAGATTGTAGTGTTCGAACGGCTGTACGATGATTGATATCCAAGTGAGTCTTTACATCGATGGGACGTAATGGGCGGGATAGTGAATATGCAAGCCGGATAATCTCTCGTTCTATTAAACTTTCTAGACTGATAGGTGAAGAGGACGACTGAAAGCGACCAAGTACCATACGCAGAAGCGTGATACAAATTTCCGGCCGATGCGCAACGTCGTCGTAAGCGAATGAAATCACCTGATAGCCCATGGAGGATAAAAAGGTTTCACGATTAAGCTCGTTACAGTATTTTTGCCGATCCATATCCCGAACATGCGGGCCAAATCCTTTGATTTCAATAACCAGTTTTAGGGGTTGTTTCAGCCAGACAAAATCACAAAAATAGGACATGCCTCGCCAATCAAGTACCTCAAATTCAGGGTGCAAGCCATCGAAGTTACCACGAAGGGGCCACCATACATTCTGACAAAACAACTTCTCAGCCTCCCGATGTCCCCTTCCTAAACGACCTCTTCGTTCTCCCGTTCTTTTCTTCAAATGGTACTGGATAAATGCATCATGTGAATCCTCAAAGTTCATCGTTAACATCCCTCCAAAATAAAAGAACGCCCCGGTTCCATTCATTTAAGAATGTAGCGGGACGTTCCTCGTCTCATACTTCTATTATAATAGAAAATCCATTATTTTGGTATATTAGTTTACTGATGGAATTTTGATTGAACATACATGAGAAATTGCTGCATAAATGCAGTTTTCTACAACTTCCAGCAGACTCTGCACAATTTTAA
>RCUF01000132.1_pt1 | contig 41256 bp, 27 predicted proteins | sample 2166311 | NCBI WGS metagenome assembly RCUF01 (sample SAMN09932608, study PRJNA488358) | compost metagenome | feature: garden; material: soil; isolation source: compost soil in 4-hydroxybenzonitrile-enriched culture | place: Germany: Experimental Botanical Garden Goettingen | collected 2016-01-27
GGAAAAAAATCCAAAGGACTATGTATTACGGATATCAGTGAAGGTTGAACTGCTTCGATAGGGATTGATCCCGCCTTTCCTATATCTGTCTAAAATCGCTGTATCACCCGCCCCCAACTCTTGGCCAGACAGTTTCTGGCCCATTGCTCAAGCTCCTGATTATTGTATTGATAGAAATAACATTGCACAACCAGAATCAGATCGAGGTACAGATCATAGAGACTCCGCCGGATTTCTTGCGAAGCAGTGAAGTTTGTCATCTGGTAACCTCTGAGAAAAGCGGGAGAATGGTTCATATGCCGTAAGTAAAACTCAAGCAGAGGGTCCCCCCATAACGCTCTTTCAAAATCGATGATCCCTACAATCGTTTCGTCTTGAACAAAGAAATTTCCGTCCCAAAGATCCCAATGAACGAGCCGAGGCTCCGTTACCTCTCTTAATGCCTCCTCAGCTTCCTGGAGCAGAATGGATACATCAATAGCTCCCACAGGTAAGGATACGTTCATATCCCGTGCATCTTCCAGAACGTCAAGAAGCATCCGCGAGAACGCAGTAGGCCAATCATCCCCGTAGGAGACAGGAGAGGAGTAGGGGCCAAAGGAGGTACCTTTGACCTCGTTGATGATTTGATTATATTGTCCCAATTGAAATTCGATGGCTTCACGTTGTGCTTCCGTCATTGAGCTTTTCACCTTATTGTAAGGGCTGCCTTCCAAAAATTCCATCAGATAATACTCATGAGGCAATAGCCGGCAACTGTCATCATACGCGTAAACATAAGGCACGGGTATCTTGTTATGCAATTGCTTGAGCACCTCTACTTCCGTCCGCATGATGTCGATTTCGTAGCGCATACGTACCATCGTCGAAGCTGGGGAGACCTTTAACACGATTTGACGGTCATTCTCCAAACAAATCCGGTAAGCTGTATTCGCCCACCCATCGGTCATTTCAACAGCTGTTTTTATCCGCATGCCAGAATGGAATGTTACCAGTTTCTCCAATTGGGTGACGGTGAGCTTCGGTTTGGTATTGCTGTCCATAATGTTTCTCACTCCTTAGTAGTTAAGCGATAACATCTTCATTAGGTTATCTTACTTGCGATGAAAAATGTCACCTGGTTTCTGATATAAGCTTGATTTATCTTGTATTTTAGCGAAATTTCATTAAAACGAGGTAGAGGATATATGGCTAAAAAAGCGACGGATTATGCTATTCATCGCCCTTCAGGTAGCAGAGAGTGGCTCTTAATGTACAAGATCTCTGATGAGGGGCTTTCTTTCATCCATCAATTTTCAAGCAGCGGCAGACGTAAAGTAACTTTTGTTCCTACTCCGGCTTTGCCTTCAACTATCAGGCCGTAAGTGGGGCCGAACATAATCTCCAGACGGTGATGAATATTTTTCATACCGTACCCGCCGTTTTGCCGTTCCAGAGTGCCGTTCATAATGCTCTGCATGGTTTCCTTGTCCATACCTACGCCGTCGTCTTCAACGACAAGCCAGATTCCGGAATTTTCTCTATAACCGTGAATTCTGATCGTGCCGGAGGGGCTCTTTTTTTCCGTAATCCCATGCAGAATAGCGTTCTCGACTAAAGGTTGCAGAACCAGCTTGGGCGTCAAACAATTGAGGACCTCCTCTGGAATATCGATCTCCAGACTAATCAGGTTTCGAAAGCGCATATTCTGGATGAGTACGTACGCACGAATATGCTCAATTTCAGATCGGATCGAAATGATATCTTCCCCGTTGCTGAGGCTAATTTTATAAAAATCGGACAATGATGTAATTAATGTCCTTATATCATCGGCATTGTATTTCATCGATAGCCAGTTAACCATGTCAAGGGTATTGTACAAAAAATGTGGATTGATTTGTGCCTGTAGTGCGCGTAGCTCCATACTTTTTACTTCCAAACCAAGCTGATACTTATCAATACCCAAATCCTCTATACGGGTAAGCATCTGGTTGAAGGACTTAGTCAGATCTCCAATTTCGTCGTTGTTTACGGGATCGAGCACCACCTTGAGTTCGTCGACGCCGACCTTGCGCATCATTTTGCTCAGTTTGCGGATACGAAGCGTCCCCGAAGAAGAAACATAATAGGCCATTGGCAGGGTGAGCAGGGCTACAGCCAAAAACGTCAGCAGCAGTTGATTTAGCGCCTTTTTCCAAATGGCAGCAATATCTTTATGTGGTACAACCAGAACGAACTTCCAATCGGTATTGTCAACGGAAATAGAGGCTAGCAGTGTTTTTTCTCCGTTTAGCATTACCGTATCCACTTGCTGGATGTCTGTATTCAGCTGAGTTTTCAATGCGTCAAAAATCATGCTAGGATGATCTATTCGGTTCCTGTTGGAGCCTGCAATGAATTCCTGATGGCTGTTGAACAGCAGAGCCGAGCTAGAGGGTGTGAACAAAGATTGATCGAGAATCTGCTCCAGCACCGATATAGGCATCTCTGCGCGCAGCAAACCTGAGTAGCTGCCCGTTTCTAGCGGATTGTTGATTTTCCGGATAAGTGTGACGGTCTTTTTCTGTTGGTTGTCGACCATACCAGGTGGCAGCCAAAGAAAAGGAGAATCCTCCTCATTGATCCGCTTCAACCAGGGTTGACTCTGGGGAGATTCAAGCAGCATAAACTGGTTGGTTGACTGGAGGGCTGCCATACCGTCACGCATATAGAGGCCTATGTTCTGAATGTCCGGATTGGTCTGGACATTAAAAATAAGCTGGTTGAAAAAGTATTCATCAAGCAGCCAGTTTCCAATGTTTTGCTGATACTCCATCATAGGCTTGTTCACCAAGGTTCGGATCGTATCATGCAGGACAATCACATCGATGACCTTCCGAACAGAGTTAGTTTTATAGTTGAGAAATGAACTGGACTGCTGCAGCATAGCCTCCAGGGAATTCCGCGCCTGCATCTCGGTGTTCCGTGATGTAATGAAGGAGCTTACGGAAATAAACAGAGTGGAGGAGATTACCAAAATGAGGAAATAAGAGAAGAATAGTTTTTTTCGGATGCTTAAATTGGCGAACCGCTGAAATAAAAGCCTCATGATTTCACATTCTCTCTCGGTATTGGGATGGTGTCAGTCCCGTTGATTTTTTGAAAAGTGATGAGAAGTAGTTAGAATCCACAATGCCGATTTCCAGTGCGACCTCGTATAATTTCATGTGACGGTTCTGTAACAATTCCTTCGCTTTGTCTATCCGTATCTCAGTCACATATTCATTAATTGTTTTGCCAGTTTCTTTTTTAAATAGTGCGCACAAATACGTCTGTGTCAGGTAGGTGCTGTCTGCAATTTGCCGTATTGTCAGTCCTTTATCTGCGTAATGGGTCTGAATGTAGTCTAAGATCGCTGATACCCGTACCCCAACATCGGACTTTTCCTTAAGCTGGGAAAATACAGCTTCCACGTTACCAGCGACATAATCATGCAGCGCATCCAGTGTAGGCAGCATTCCAATTTCCTGCCATAAAAATCGTTCTTCCTGTAAGGTATCCGTAACAGACAACGTTTTATCGATAGCGAATTCATGCAGGGTAATCAAAAAGCGGAAAAACAGGTTCGTGATTCGCTTGGTATCTCCTTCCATCAGCTTATGCAGTTCTTCGGTGATCTGGGCGAGAATGCTGAGTACATCGGTTTTCCGCTCTGTCCGCAGGGCGACGCGTAATTCGCGGATCACGGCTTCCTCACGAACCTGGGGAAGCCCCCCTGAACTCCCCTCGTTAGATCCGGTGAGCACTTTGCCGTAACCCTTGTAAAACTGTTGTCTGGATATTTCAATTGCCTGTAGGCAGGAGAGACCAATTCCAGTTCCTTTGCTGGAAACTGGACCCAGACCAATAGCGAATTCGAAGTCCACACCGAACGCTTCATACAATTCCTCCAGCAGTTGCTCCGCTTGCTCAATCTGCACATCGGCGAGTGAACTGGAAGCTTCAACAAGAACAAGGAGAGTATAGGCTTCACCGTAGCCTGTAACAGATTGCTCGCCGAAGTGCTCTGACAGCCAATGTACAATAAAATTCGTAGATTCGGCTTGCCGGGTTTCCACACCGTCCTGTTTGAGCGTGAGCCGTATAGCCAGGGGAAGTACTTGCCCGGCCAAGAAGTGAAAACGGGTGAGGGGTCCCTCTTCCACCAGTAACTCATGGTATGTTTTTTTTTCTTTAATAAAGCGGGTCAGCCACTTCTGCTCAACATATGATCGGGTCAAATCACGTAAGCTTTGCTCTGAATGATACTGGGTTACACTTTCCTGAATCGCTTCAGTCAGCTCGCTCAGCTTGACCGGCTTCTCAACATAACGAATGGCTTTTAAATGAATCGCAGACTTCAGATATTCTTTATCAGAGTATCCGCTTAGAAAAATGAGTTTGACCTCCGGATTGATCTCCCGTATCTTTTTCGCAAACTCAATACCGTTCATCTTTGGCATCCGGACATCACTAATGATAATTTGCGGTTTGAAAACACCCGAAAGCATAAGCCCTTCCATTCCATTGGAAGCGGTTTCTAATTTATCAATGCCAAGTTGGTCCCAATTGACGTACTTTACCAGGCTCTCAATGGTGAGTGGCTCATCGTCGACAAGCATTACCCGCATGGCTTCGTCCCCCTTATAATACTCATACTCTTCATATTAAAGATAAAGGTTACTTGAAGTCCAGTGCAACTATTATGTGTTGGAAAATCAAAAGTCCATAATCCTGTCTAGAAAATCGTAATTCTGTGTTATGTTTCTGTCCGAAATACTCATTTATAATTTATTTCGAGGAAACGTAAGCGCATTCAAAGAAAAAGCAGAAAAGAGGGAGAGTATGGCAACAGAAGCCAATGCTGTCATAAAGGCAGCACAGAATCCTAAGCCGAAAGCAAAAGGCGGAGGTTTTTTTAAAGAGCTCGCGCGAAACAAAGTGCTGTATTTGATGTTTCTACCGATCGCGCTCTACTTTATTGTATTCAACTATATACCGATGGCCGGTATCGTGGTTGCCTTCAAAAACTTTAATTATCATCAGGGGATTTTTGGCAGTCCCTGGATCGGATTTGACAATTTTGAATACTTCTTCAGTTCAGGTAAAGCGTGGCTGGTGACCAAAAATACCTTCATGTACAACTCTGTATTTTTAGTGGCCTATTTATTCTTCTCACTCGTAGTTGCCGTGTTGATCGCAGAATTGACCGGTAAAATATTCAAAAAAACATCGCAAACTCTGCTGTTCCTGCCATACTTTTTGTCTTGGGTAGCAGTAGCCGCGATTGTCTACAACCTGTTCAATTATGAGTATGGGCTTCTAAATACAGTTCTGAAGGGGATTGGGCTTGACCCGATTGATATCTATTCATCTGTATCTTACTGGTACTTCATTCTTCCATTCTTTTATGTATGGAAGTGGGTCGGATTCGGGAGTGTTTTATATTTGTCAGCGATCATGGGCTTTGATACTTCTGCATATGAGGCGGCTAAAATTGATGGAGCGAATGTGTTCCAACGTATCCGCTATTTGACCATTCCGCTGCTTAAACCGACGACCATTATACTGTTGCTTTTGGGCATCGGAAAGATCATGCGAGGCGAGTTCGACATGTTTTACCAACTCATCGGTAACAACGGTATTTTAATGGACGCCACCGATATTATCGATACGTTGGTGTTCCGTTCACTGATCGTAAGCCAAGACTTTGGAATGGCCTCTGCCGGCGGCTTGTATCAATCCATTCTTTGCTTCGTCATCATTATGCTTGCCAATGGCCTGGTGAAACGTTATGACCGGGATCAAGCGCTTTTCTAAAAAGGAGTGATTCATAACATGACTATTCGTACGCCCGATGAAAAAATTCTGAGTGTTATCTCATATATTATTGTCAGTCTGTTCGCAATCGTGGCCGTAGTTCCATTCATAATCGTCCTCATTAACTCGTTCGCCTCTGAGCATTCCATTATTTATAATGGTTATTCCTTTTGGCCAAGTGAATTTTCGCTGGAAGCATACCAAATGGTATTTCAAAATCCGGGGAAAATGTTCCGTGCCTATGGGGTTACGATTTTTGTTACTGGTGTCGGCACTGCGATCTCCTTGTTCCTGTCGATGATGGCCGCCTACGTTATGTATCGGAAGGATGTCCTTTATCGGAATTCATTGTCCTTTTTCCTCTTCTTCACGACATTATTTAATGGAGGTCTTGTTCCCTCCTACTTGTTGATCGTACAAAATCTTCATCTAAAAAACACGTTATTGGTTCTATTGCTGGTCGGCTTGTTCAATGTCTTTAATATTCTGATTTTGCGCAATTTCCTAAATGGATCACTCCCCGATGCACTGATCGAGTCAGCAAAAATAGATGGGGCTGGGGATTTCAGGATTTTTTGGAAAATCGTAATCCCCCTCTCCAAGCCTGCGATGGCTTCCATCGGAATGTTTACGGCGCTAAACTATTGGAATGACTGGTGGACACCGATGATGTACATCGAAAAAGAGAGCCTCTACCCGTTGCAGTATACCCTTTATCAGATCTTATCAAGTGCCAATTTCTCCAGCCAGATGGTAAACAGCATCCCGCGTGTGGATATGCCTAAGGAATCCCTGAAACTGGCATTGACAATAGTGGCAACCGGCCCAATCGTCCTGTTGTATCCGTTCGTACAAAAATATTTTGTCCAAGGGATTACGGTAGGAGCAGTCAAGGGATAAAAGAGCGGCTGCTTTAAAGGAGGTGATGTGCAACATCATGATTTGAAGGTCATGTTTGGGGGTTTGGCAGAATAAAAAAGGAGGATATTCTATGCGATTCAAGAAACCAATGTTTACTCTGATTTCGACACTGCTTGTGACCGTGATGGTAATGACAGGCTGCTCGGGAAACAACAGCAAAACCGGCAGCGGGGAGGCTAAGAGCAATAACGTACTGGCAACCGCCAATACGGGAGGAGATACAAAAGTCGACACTTCCAAGCCGGTGAAGCTTACCGGTTACCTTGTGGGCATGGCGCCAGTCGGGATGAATGCTGTAGTCGAGGAACTGAACAAAAGATTGAAAGCGGACATCAATGCGGAAATCGAGTTTCGCCATATCGGCTTTGGTGATCTTGCCTCTAAGTATCCGCTCGTGCTTGCGGCAGGCGAGGATGTAGATTTCGTTTTCTCGGCCAACTGGGCCTACTATAATCAGGAATCGTCAAAAGGCGCTTTCCGCGAGATTACATTGGATGAAGTGAAGACGTATATGCCGAAGCATTTTGCGGCGACGAATGAAATCGCCTGGAAAGAAGCCAAGGTAGGCGGAAAAATCTATATGATTCCGACCTCTTCGCCTGACCGGAAAGTACCGGTCACCTTGATCCGCGATGATTTGCGGAAGAAATACGGGCTTCCAGAAATCAAGAAATTCCAGGACATCGAGCCGTTTCTGGAAGCGGTCAAGAAGAACGAAAAGGGTATGATTCCGATCAATGCCGATAGTTCATATGATTTTGGCAAATATTTCTTTAACCTCCAGTGGGAGATGGGAGCTGCGACGATAGACACTGTGATGACTACCAACGGCTGGTCCGGTACGCATACCGAGTGGGATGATCCGGAAGGAAAAGTCTATTCGCAATTCGATCCACATATTATGGACGTGCAAAAGAAAGCGGCAGCTATCGTAAAATCCTGGAATGACAAGGGATATATCAATAAAAATGCAATTTCCAATAAAGTCCGCAGCAAGGATGCGCTTGAGCAAGGAAAATCGGCGGTATCTTTCGGTAACACGAACGATATTCAGACTACGCTGGCCAAGGCGAAAGAGCAGGGCTGGGAACTGACAATTATTCCGGGCGTTTCCGCCAAGGGAACGTATCCGCAGGATCCTTATATCAACAACGGCATCTCCATTGCGGCAGGTTCAAAAAATCCGGAACGCGCCATGATGGCGCTTGATCTGATCATGGAAGATCCAAGCTATAACAAGCTCGTCTATTTCGGCATTGAAGGCGTCAACTATGTCGAGAAGGACGGAAAGATCGCTTTGCCGGAAGGTGTAACAGTTGAATCAAACACATACCCTCCGGACGCGGCAGGTTTCTGGTTTACAAACAAGAACCAGTTCCCGCCGTTGGCCAACTGGACAGAGCAGTATATTAAGCACAAGGAATCTTTGAAGGATGTTCTGGTTCCGTATGTGTATGGTTCTTTGGCTATGAATACAGCAAATATAAAAACAGAATTGGCGAACATGAATACAGTCAAAACGCAATATGGTCTTCCGATTCAAGGCGGCATCGCGAAGGATATCGACAAGGCATTCGCGGAGCTTGAGCAAAAAGCGAAGGATGCGGGAATCGATAAGATTGTTGCGGAGGCGCAAAAGCAGGCGCAGGAATTCCGCGAGAGCCAGAAGTAAGCTGTATAGATGAGAAGGAGTCGAGCGTGAGTCCACGGCTCCTTTTCACATATTTTCCAAAAGGATTTCTCCCTTGTCGTAGCGAATCCGTTTACTAGCGATAAAGGGGGATAACAGCAATGAAACGTGGAAAATTCCGGATGCTTGCGGTCGTCTTGTTGAGTTTAATCATACTGCTTACTTCGGGTTGTACAAAAACGGCGGAGCGGGACCCTGCGGAAGAGGTTCAGGCTGTAACGCTGGTCGGATATCTGATTGGCAATCCTCCTGCCGGTTTAAAGGATGTGCTGGATCAACTTAATGCTGAGCTATTGAAGGATCTGAATGTCCGCATTGACTTGCGGTTTATCGCCTGGGGCGAGCTTGCCGCCCGTTATCCGCTTGTGCTTACATCGGAAGAAAGACCCGATTTTATCTTTGCCGGCAACTGGACGTATTACACGCAGATCGCCGCACAGGGCGGCTTCCGGGAAATTACTCCCGAGATGATGAAGACCTATATGCCGCTTCATTATAAAGCGACGGATCCCCGGGCATGGCAGCAGACGAAGATCGGAGGCAAAGTATACATGATCCCGTCGGCTTCTCCCGATCTGAAGGTGCCTGTTACACTAATTCGCGGTGATTTACGAAAGAAATACGGCCTTCCGGTAATCAAACGTTTTTCAGATTTGCAGCCCTATCTGGAGGCCGTCAAGGCGAATGAGCCGGGCATGGTGCCCATTCGGGTCGACAAACAATATGATTTCTCCAAGACTTTCTCCAATCTGCAATGGGAGCTGGGTCCAGGCGTAGTGGATTTAGTGACGACAACCAATGGCTTTTCCGGCGTATTCACAAGCTGGGACAACAGCGGCGGAGAGTTATTGTCCATCTTCGATGAGCCGCTGCGGAGCAGCTACCTCCAGGCAGCTTCTATCGTGAAAGAATGGTATGACAAAGACTACATCAATCATGACGCGATAGCCAATAAGGTTAGAAGCAAGGATTCCTTTGAACAAGGGTTATCTGCTGTTGCTTTCGGAAATTCCAATGATATCCAGTCTACTCTGATTGCAGCAGAACAAAAAGGATGGGAGGTCGAAATTATCCCTTCGCTTTCCGAGAAGGGGACCTATATTGCCGATCCGTTTGTCAATAACGGTGTAGCGTTGCCTGCGGACTCCAGGCACCCGGAGCTGACCATGCAAGCGCTGGATTTGATTATGGAGGACCCTGTTTATAGCAAACTCGTTTATTTCGGTATTGAGGGCAAAAATTATATTTTGAAAAACGGTGAAATAGCCACACCTGAGGGAGTACCTGCAGAAATGAATGATTATCCGCCGGATGCCGCCGGCTTCTGGTTTACGAATAAAAGCGGATACCCGCCCTTTGCCTCATGGAGCGGCGTTTATCGGGCGCACCGTGAACAAATCAGCAGCATGCTGGTTCCGTACCGCTACGCATCGTTTAATTTCAATGCGGCGCCAGTCAAAGGTGAACTAGAGCAAATCAACCAAGCGGCGATCCAGTACTTGAGTCCGCTGCTCGGCGGTATGGTGCACGACGTAAATAAAGCATTTAGTCAAATGCAAACAGCGGTGACCGAAGCAGGTTTCCCGAAGGTAATGAACGAAGCCAGACGGCAAGCCCGGGAATTCCTGCTGCAAGGTAACTAGGTTTATCTCAAATTACGAATCTGGAGGAATCAGAATGTATCGAAGCTGTAAACAAGGCGTCAGGGCCGGATTCCATCTCATGTTAATCTGTGCAATTTTGATTAGTCTTGTATTTCCCACGGAATGGGCCACTGCCGCCCCGGATGCAGATATTGTTGTGAACGGCAGTTTTGAAAGCGGTCTCGCATCATGGGAAACCGATAACGATGCATCCGTCTCAATCCAGTACGGATCTACCGCGCAAGGGGGCGGGGACTATCGACTGGGCTTCTGGGACGACACTGCCTTCACGGCGAATACTCATCAAACGGTGACCGAGCTTGTCTATGGGGACTATGTGCTGTCAGCCTGGGTCACCAGCAGCGGCGGTTTTAATAAGAGCTACATGTACGCCAAAGCCGAAGGAGCACCGGAAATGAAGGTGGACATACCGGCATCAGCCTGGACGAAAATCGAGCTTCCGGTTACGGTATCCAGCAATTCGCTGACGATTGGTTTTTATGCGGACGGACCTGCAAATAAATGGATCAGCGTCGATCTTGTATCCCTGACTCCTCACCAAGGTCCAATTACTAATCCAGAAGGGATTGATATTGTTAATCGAGGCTTTGAGAACGGGGGATCCGGGGAGTCAATTGAAGGCTGGAATGAAGAAGGGGATACGGCTGCTTCCTATGTTGTAGAACCCGGATATGACAGCGCTTACAGCTTGAGCCATGGAGGAACCGAGGCGTACCGCGTAGCGACCTCGCAAACGATTTCCGGACTGAAAGAGGGGTACTACACACTGACAGGCTGGACGCAGAGCAGCGGAGGACAGAAGGCAGCCTACCTGTTTGCCAATAATAATGGAACTTCTGAATCCAGAACGGCTCTTCCGATGAGTAGCGACTGGACGAAGGTAACGGTCAGGGGTATTCATGTCACGACCGGGCAAGTGACTGTGGGTCTATATTCCGACGCCAAAGCCCGACAATGGGCCAAGCTCGATTTTGTTGAACTGGTCAGGGATGATAGACCTCACCGACTGCTGAAGGGCGGTGATGTCTCCGAGATTACTTATGTGGAATCCTTGGGAGGCAAATACTATGACCGGAACGGAGTAGAGAAGGACCCGTTCCAGATTCTGAAAGAAAACGGCCAGGACATCGTCAGGCTCCGTCTCTATGAAAATCCAGGCAAGGGGCGGGGCGATGGCACCTACTATGTTCCGGAAGGCTTCATGGATAAAGCGGATATATTGAAGCTGGCCAAACGTGCCAAAAATGCAGGAATGCAAATTGTATTCAGCTTCCATTATAGCGATTATTGGAGCAATGGCAGCATACAGATCATTCCTCATAAATGGCAGGAGCAAATCAACGGCCTTGCGAATGACGCGGCCAAGGTCGACAAACTGGAGCAGCTTGTAGCTGAATATACCGAAGAGATTATGCAGGCTTTGAAGGATCAGGGCACCACGCCTGAATATGTGTCCCTTGGCAATGAAATGCAGTCGGGAATTCTATATCCATACGGTAGAGCCAAAGATGGGACTTGGGAAAACCTGGGCCGGTTTTTAACCGCCGGGTCAAACGCAGTCAAGAAGGTTTCACCGTCGACAAAAGTAATTATCCATTTGGATGACGCCGGAAATCATTATAAATATGAAACCCTTTTTGATAAGTTGGAAGAAATGAAAGTGCCTTATGACATTATCGGCCCATCGTATTACCCGTACTGGACGTATAAGTCTGTGCAGCAGATTGTGCAATTCTGCAATGATATGATTGATAAGTACGACAAGGACATTATGATCATGGAGACGGGGTATAACTGGCATCCGACTATGCCTGATGGGTTACCTGGACAGTTATCTCATAATGGACCGTATTCTATAGACACAAGTACCCCTGAAGGCCAAAAAAACTTTATGATCGATTTATTTAACGAGTTGAAAAATGCAAAAAACGGCAGAGTGATTGGCGACTTGTATTGGGACCCGGTTATGATTGAAGTTCCTGGCGTCGCTTGGGCTTTACGGGAAGCGGACGATCAGCCGGATATAAATGGTGTCTCGAACACCACTTTGTTTGATTTTGAAGGAAAAGCATTGCCGGTCCATGATGCCTATCTGCACAATGCGGATGGCACTGTCCATGGCATGATCAACGGTGTCATCCGTGGAACTGATGGAAACCGTATTGGCGGGGCTGAGATTGAAGCGGATATTAAAGGAACCCTGCGCAAGGTTTATGCAGACCGGAACGGCAATTATTTGATTCCGGACGTACCTGCAGGAACAGGATATACGCTGACCGCAGTAAAACCCGGCTACCAAGGCGGTACGTCCAGTGTACCCAGCGTGGTATATGGCGAGATCGCTCCGGTAGATATCATTGTTGCCGGTGGTGCAATTTCGGGTATTATCAGTGACGAACAAGGTCAGCCTGTGCCAAATGCTATCATTTCTGTCAGCGGAGCCGGCATTGTACATTCGGCTAAGAGCAATGAAAACGGCGAATACACGCTGGCAGACTTGCCTGAAGGGCAGGCCTTGACCATAACTGCAGGTAAGCCTGGCTATACTCCCGAATCCAAACCCGGGGTGGAAGTATCAATTGGTGAGGTGAAAACGGGTGTCAATCTGACTATTGTTCTTAGCTCAGGAACGATTCAGGGAAAGGTAGTAGACGATGAAGGCACACCAATAACGGATGCGAAAGTATTCCTAAGATCTTCGGGTCAGTTATTTGAAGTGCGTTCTGACTCTCATGGCGTTTACATGCTACCGTATGTGCCAGCAGGCCAGAATTATACTGTGACCTCGGTTAAGGAAAATTATTTGCAAGCAACTAAAGATGGCATCAATGTTGCCGTTGGAAAAATAACGGATGCTGTGAATTTTACGCTTGCCCGGAATACCGGCTCAATTTCAGGAAAAGTCACAGACAGCAGTAGCAAACCTGTCTCTGGGGTGAATGTTACCGCCATGTCTGGCCTCAAGGTTTATCGGACCACTACGAACAGTAGCGGCAGTTATTCACTCCCGCTGGTTCTGGCGGGTAATTCCTATCAGGTTACCGCTGTGAAAGAGGGGTATATAGACGGAATATTGTCCGAAGTAAAGGTAACGCCCCTTAAAGAAACATCGAGTACCAATTTGCGGCTGGGCACTGAAGTTCCGATCGTTAATGGCGATTTCGAGACATTTGGAGCATCACCAGATGAAATTCCGGGATGGAAACTGGAAGGAACGAAGGGGGCTTCTTATGTACAACAGCATAGCGCCGTAACACAAGGGAAGAACGCACTGTCCAGCTATGCAGAAGGAGCATACACCACTAAAGTTACTCAGACGGTGACGGGACTTGCCGATGGAGATTATGTTGTTTCCTTCTTGTCCTATAGCGGCGGCGGGCAAAAGGAGTACTTTATGTTCGCACAAGCGGGCAGCGGAAGCATGGCTAAGCTGAACATTCCTCCAACCGGCCAAATGACCAGAATGAGTTTCAACGTTACCGCAACCGGCGGCGTTCTGACCTTCGGGCTTCAGGCGGATGCGAATAAAGGAAACTGGTCGTTGATTGATGACGTAAAGCTCGGGTATTTGGGAAAAGAAGAGCCTGCAACTGAACAGCCAACACCAACACCAACGCCGGGAACTTCATTGACTGGCGGCGTTTCAGGGACGCCGACTCCTTCACCTACAGCTTCCCTGACACCGGTTAAAGTTACTAACGGTACGGTATCCGTAACACCGGCAGTTGGCGCCGACGGTATAGCCAAAGCAACTATAAGCGTGGATGATCTTACTACCGCGGCAAATGCAGCAGGTTCTGGAGAGCTGAAGATCGTCGCCGCACTTGAGAAGGCTGCAGCAGGGGTTCAAGTGCAACTGCCTGCAGATCCGCTTACTGGCAAGGGCGGTATCACAACAGTTACATTCGATATGGGATTAGCATCCATTTCGCTTAATCCGTCTCTGTTCCTGAAGTCGGATGGAAGCTCGCCAGGCAATATCCTGCTTACTGTAGCCAAGTCTGATAAAAGCAATCTGTCGCAAGCCGTGAAAAGTCAGCTTGGCACAGCTGACGTACTAGACATTACACTGCTAATCGACGGAAAGCCAGTTAATTTGCGAGGAGGTGCAGCGCTGGTTACCCTTCCGTATAAGCTCCAGCCGGGACAGAAGCCACAACAGGTAGTGGTTTACTATATTAACGAAAGTGGAGCTTTGGAGATCATAAAAAACGGACAGTATGATCCTTCAAGCGGAATGGCGAAATTCAAAGTGAAGCATTTCAGCAAGTACTCCGCGGTCTATGCTCAGGTATCATTCTCAGATCTGAATATCGTTCCTTGGGCGCAGGCAAGTGTTGAGGCACTCGCGGCCAGAGATATTGTAAAAGGAACTGCGGCGGGGATATTCTCTCCGGCACGTAATGTCACACGTGCCGAGTTTGTAAGCATGCTTCTGGGAGCATTTGATTTAAACGGTACATTACGCGATAGTAGCTATAGCGATGTTCCGGGAGGTGTATGGTATGCCAAGCCGGTAGCAGTGGCAGAGCAACTCGGTATTATTCAAGGAAAAGGAGACGGAACATTCGGTCCCGGGGAACCGATTAGCCGTCAAGATATGGCTGTGATGATTTACAAAGCTGCGCAGGCTGAAAAGCTAAAGTTCGTCAAGGGACAATCAGCAATTCCATTTGTTGATTATGCAGGAATCAGTGCATATGCATCCGAGGCTGTGAATCAGCTCGCAGCAGAAGGCATCATCAGCGGCATGGGGAATGGAAGCTTTGCACCACAGAATAACGCAACCCGCGCTCAAGCGGCTGTGATTATCGAACGGTTAATGAATTTTCAATAGATAAACGAAAGGGCACAAGCCAGATGAATTGGCTTGTGCCTTTTTTTGTTATATATACGTAAAATTGCTTTACGCTATGTTACAACTTCTCGTGATTAGAGCTGATGCTCTTGCGGTAGCTGCTCGGATTCGTGCCGATCCATTTGTGGAACTGCTTAATGAAGTGGTTGTAGTTATGAAATCCGACGTCATAGGCAGTTTCGGAGGCACTGCGGTTCGTATGCTTAAGCAGCAGGGCAGCCTGCCGGATTCTCAACTGATTTAAAGTGTCAATGATCGAGAGTCCTGTCTGCTCCTTGAACAAATGGGATAACCGTGAGGGCGATATGCCAATTGACCTTGACAGCTCCTCGACTTGTACTGGTGAACGCATATGAATGGAGAGATAATGCATTGCCTCGATGATGCGGGGATCGAGTTTTTGGCGCTGACCCTGGGACAGTAATATTAGAATTTCATGCAACGAATGAAGACATAACTCCTGCCAATAGTCATTCCGCTCTCTTGAATCGGAAAGGAGCCGTCTGAATGCCTGATAGACTCTATTGCGCACCGCATCAGGTCTAAACGTATAGATAAGCAGCGGCTCAGCAGGCAGTAGATTAGCGCTTACCGGATGGGAAGTGAAATGCGCCCATATGAAATTCCAGACTTCACCCTTGACAGTACCGTATGAATGGGGTGTGCCGGGTCTCAATAAAACGATATCCCCGCTTGAGCACTCTCTATTACCCTCAGGTGTATTGAAATATCCCTTGCCGCTTAGGGTATAGGCAATCAGCCAATCGTTCATACCATCAGGCCGGTTGGTGGAGTAGGTGTCGTTGACCTGAAAATGTCCGGAAATTAAAATACCTGAAGTGATCTTGTCATAGTGTGATGGGTCATCGAAGCGTTCCACTGCGACACCTCCTGATTAGCTATGATGTATTCTTTCATTATAAATGAACTAATTGATATACTCCAGTGAATAGCAGAATTGTGTGAGTGAACAGCAGGATTGCTACTCCCTCAGTGATTCGTTAGATACTAAACTATATATGGAAAACGAATAAATTTGCAGTACTATTTGATACTATGAGGAGAGATCGATAGTGGAAAAGTTACTTTACGGGGTATCCTATTATGATGAATATATGCCCTATGATCGGCTTGAAGAAGATGTCCGAATGATGCAAGAGGCAGGGATCAACATTGTCCGCTTTGGAGAATCTACTTGGAGCACTTACGAGCCTCAGAACGGAGTGTTTGATTTCACATCCATCGATAGGGTGCTTGAAGCTATGCACCGGTCCGGGATCAGTGTTATCATCGGAACGCCGACCTACGCTGTACCTACCTGGATGGTTAAGGAGCATCCAGGAGTGCTTGCTGTCACTAGGAATGGTCAGAATAAGTATGGCGCAAGACAGATTATGGACATTACGAATCCGGCCTATCTGTACTTCGCGGAGCGGGCGATCCGCAGGATTATTGAGCATGTTCATCGCCATCCTGCTGTTATTGGCTTTCAGGCGGATAACGAAACTAGTCATTATGGAACCTGTGGTCCTAATGTACAGACATTGTTCGTTAAATATATGAAGGATAGATTCGGCGGGGATCTAAACCGTTTGAATAAGGAATTCGGACTCGATTACTGGAGTAATCGGATAAACGCATGGGAGGATTTTCCCTCTGTTGAAGGCACGATTAACGGAAGCCTGGGTGCTGAATTTGACAGATTCCAGCGGTCTCAGGTAACTAAATTTCTTAATTGGCAAGCAAATATCATAAGAGAATACAAACGGCCGGATCAATTTGTAACGCATAATTTCAACTTTGAGTGGCGAGGAATTACATTCGGCATCAATCCGGATGTAGATCATTTTGAGGCGAGTCAGGCTTTCGATGTTGCGGGCATCGATGTATATCATCATACACAAGATCAATTAACCGGGATTGAAATTGCCTTTAATGGAGATATTGGCCGCTCAATGAAAAGAGATAACTACCTTGTTCTTGAAACGGAAGCGCAAGGATTTGCGAATTGGTTGCCATACCCCGGACAACTGCGCCTTCAAGCGTTTAGTCATTTAGCTTCAGGAGCGAATATGGTCGCTTACTGGCCTTGGCATTCCATCCATAATTCCATTGAAACGTACTGGAAAGGGCTGCTTAGCCACGATTTCGCCCCAAATCCGACCTATGAAGAAGCAAAAACCATCGGCCGGGATTTCGCCAAATTAAGTGATAAATTATTCGGTCTGCAGAAAACGAACCGGGTGGCCATTCTTTTTAGCAACGAGGCACTGACGGCACTTCAATGGTTTAAGCTTCCGGGCGGAAAGAATTATAATGATGTGCTGCGCCAGATGTATGACTCTTTATTCCGGATGAATGTGGAATGCGATATGATCGATCCTAGTAGTGCTGAAATTGAAGAATATCAGTTAATTATCGTGCCAGCCTTATATGCTGCTTCGGATTCACTGCTCGAACGCTTGAACCGTTATGTAGCAGGTGGAGGACATATTGTATATGGTTTCAAGAGCGGATTTACTAATGAAAATGTAAAAGTAAGGTGGACGACCCAGCCTGGAATTATTGGGGAAACATGCGGCGTTACGTACAACCAATTTACCGAAGGAGAGAACGTGAAGCTCTCGGGCTCTCTAATCGATGCAAGTGTGGTTGATTCTTCTGTAACAGGCTGGATGGAGCTGCTTACATCGGTTACCGCAGACGTTCTGGCAAGCTATGATCATCCTTACTGGGGTAAATATGCGGCGATCACCAGAAATTCGGTCGAGGGCGGAGGGAAGGTTACCTACATCGGATGCATGATATCAGATTCTCTTATGGATCTGGTGCTATCAGAGGCAGTGAAAACGGCTGGATTATGGGGCACGGAACAGTCGCTGCAGACGCCTTTGGCCGTAAAGACAGGAGTCAACCAGAGCGGTAATACAATCCGTTATATCTTTAACTATTCGGATATCCAACAAGAATTCAAGTACCCTTTTGAATCGGGATATGAGTTATTGAGTGATCGTAGAATCGACAAGGGAGCCAATGTAAGCGTTGTTCCTTGGGGATTCTTTATAATAGAATCATAAAAACTGAAAGGTTGAGTAAATATGCCTGATATGTTGGTAAAACTCTATGATTTGCCTGACTCGCTGCTGTCTGTAGAGACAAATCTTCCTCCAGGGGTTGAAATTCGTCGGGCAAAAGCCCCCGAAAAAAATATTGTACTCGGATGGGTTGAACAACAGTTCAGTTCGGTTTGGAAAAGCGAATGTGATGTAGCATTTTCTGAACATCCTATTAGCTGCTTTATAGCTACTCAAAATGGTGAAATTGTCGGGTTTGCGTGCTATGATGCAAGTTGTAGGAACTTTTTCGGTCCTACCGGTGTCCAAACAACGCATCAAGGGAAAGGGATCGGCAAAGCACTTTTATTAAGATCCTTATTGGCAATGAAAGAAAATGGGTATGCCTATGCCATTATAGGCGATGCTGGTCCTACCGATTTTTATAAAAAAGCGGTAAACGCTGAAATTATTGAAGGGTCCAGTCCCGGATTTTATCGAGGTGTTTTAAAAGAACACTAAAAGTGCGTGTTCAAAAAGTCGGCTTTTCAGTACCGAGAAGGGGCCAAGTATTCCCCTCTCGGTATTGTCCGATACACTCTTACGCTAAAGACCTGGAAGAAGTGTACATTATGAAAAAAGTGGCCTTCTAAGAGAGTACTGCAAAACGAATACAGCTTCTTAAAAATAATTCGATTCCGATCATAAACAAAAAAGATGACTCCTGATGAATACAGAAGTCATCTTTTTGCGTGTTACTTCATTCCTGGATGATTCTCCAACATCAGCAGTTCAAATTTAACTTTGATATTGTCAGGATCGAGTTCCAGGCTCTGCTGGAAGTAATTCTTGGCGCCTGCCGGATCGTTGAAGAACAATCTACTGTAGCCAAGCGCTGCAATAATAGTGGCTTTATGCGTCTTCACCGCGTCAGGAACATAGGACCAGTACAACGATGTTACGATAGGCTTTCTGTCGAGGTCGCACTTGCTGTCTTTCTCCCATTCGACCACGTACTTGCTGATGTGATTTTTGGCGACAACCTCGTCTCCCAGTAAGCGGTGCGCCAGAGCCACGTAGTAGTCAGTTTCAGGTCCCATATACGGGCTGTAGCCGCTGTGAATGAACGGAATCAGATTGCTTGCAACCTGACGCGCTTCGTTTTCTTGACCCAGCAGAAGCAGGGCTTCGGCTTCGAAGTATACCGCATAATACAAGGCTTGTGTATCCCACCATCCGGCTCGGAAATTTGCAGGAATGACTTGTGCCTGTTTAAAGCATTGGAGCGCTTCTGCCAATTTCCCTTCCTTGCGGAGTAGCCGGCCTTTGGCGCACAGCGCAAAGGTGTAGGCTTCGGTCAGGTAGGTTTCCTGGCATTCCGCCGCGACAAATTCGTGGTTCAACAATGTATCGATGGCTTGTTGATATTCAAAAATATTGCTGTATGCATCTGCCAAATCCCATGTAATATTATCCGATGGAGCGGAAGGGATATTGTTCAGGAGGAACTCAAGCCGTTCCTTACCGTCTACCCCCAACTTGGCCATTACATAGTTGGTTTCCTTGACGAGCACATCATCCTTCGGATTAATGCTGCAAGCCTTCTTGAGCAACTCCAATGCTTCGCTATGTCTACCAAATTTGCTGTAATAGACCACGGCCAGGTTTCTGTAAGGAATATAGAAATCAGGTTTTATCTCAATAGCCTTCCGGAAGCATACCGCCGCCTGTTCATAATGAGTCTTATCATACTGAATACACCCCAAAAGATATACGGCTGTATAGTCGTTGTTATCCGCGGAAACGGCGGCTTTAAGTACCTCGATTTCTTCAAGACGGTAAGGGAATGTGTCCACATACGGTTTGTCCTTCACTACGTTTCTGTTGACTTCAGCCTTACTCGGCTCACCCAGCTGCTCATAGGTGTAGGCTAATGTGTAGTGAGCCATAGTTGACATGGAAGAGTATGCTTTTAGGCCTTCCAGCAGTGCCGCCACTTCCTCAGCCAATCCTGCATCCAGCAGATTGAAGGCGATATCCAGGCAAGTCTGCGAAGGGTTGCTGTTCAGAAGGGCATAGAAGCCGCCAAGATCCGATTTCGTGTAGTGAGCATACAGATATCTGGCCAGATGGTCCAGCTTATCTTTGGCAATAATTTCTTTCAGCAGCTGAATTGCTGCTTCTTCATTACCAAGCTTGTATTCGGCAACAGCTAGATAGCTTTGACAGATAGCATGCTCGGCTTCTTTTTTCAAAGCAGTCAGGGCATACTCCTTCATCTTCACATAATCCTTGCGTCGACCGTCTATAGCAGAGATAAAGGTCAACGCAGGAGAGATTGTATTGAAGCTCCAGGATGCTTTATGGAATACTTCGTAGGCGGAATCATATTTCTGGAGGCCATACAGGCAGAGTGCCTTGAGATAGCTGCTGGTACCGTCATACGGATTCTGGTTGTATTTGTTCTGGACCTTCTCAGCCCGGGCGATATACTCCAGACCTTCTTCATACAGTGCATTGTTATAGGATACCTCTGCCATGGCGAGCAGTGCCGGGATATAATCCGATTGTCTATCCAGCGCCACCTTGTAATATTCGCTTCCTTTCCAGGAAGGATCTCTGTATTGATCCAGATGCTGGCCGGCGAGGAAAATATCTTGTGCTGTCTTCAACTGGTTTGGTGTCGGAACACCTGTATTATCCTCAGGGATTCTTAACACATCCGGCACATCTTCAGTGTATTCAAGTAACAATATACCATTATTGTCTGTGAGCTGAATTGTGTAGGATTCTTGGCCTAAAGACACTTCAAACTCTTTACAGTCTGAAGGCAGCAGGCTGATGGACTCGCTCAATACAGTGGTTCCATTACAGCTAATAGTGAATACTGCGTTTTCAACAGAAGTGGTGACGGCAATTCTTGCCTTTGACGCTGCTTTATCAAGTGAAACAACCGCATGCAGATTGGCGAATACCGGAACCTTTACTTTGTGGATTGGATACCAATACTGTGAGAAACATTTGACTTCATAGGGCGCAATATAGGTGAAGTCCGGCTGATCGTCTGCAAAAGAGCCTGCCATAAGTTCGGCATGCTCGCCGTCAGTGTCTGTTAAATTGCTATTCCACGCGTCTCCTAAGTCTTCAAGGGCCCATTGGAACATTTTTTTGCCGGGGGTAATATGGTGATCGGCAAAATGTACAGTTCCACAATCCTTCTGATGGTCGTACCCACCAAAGAAATCGTATTTCGACGGACCGGCGAAAAATGAGTTTCCTTTGATAGTGTTTTTGTGGATGCTGATGTCGGTTTCTTCCTTATGATTCTCAACGGCATACCAGCCCTTGGTAATAGGGAACGAGGCATGGTGGCGATCATTATGGTGGTGCACATAACCGACGTCCTGAGGGAAGAATAATTGATAATCTTCATTGACATGAATGCCTGCGTTCTCCCACCACATGAAAGGATGCTTCATTGGAGTACGGTTATCAATCTTGACGATCGTTTCCAGATAGGAAGCGTCCTTACGCAGCTTGATGCCGAAGGTTCCCTTCAAACGGAACTGGCCTGGAGAGGGAGCTGCTTCAGACAACCAGACAATGGTTGACCCACCCTCGCATTCCTCAACCGTAAAGTCAACAGGCATAAATGTGGAAGGCCGGTGATGGAACGGGAAATTGAATTCCATTCCCCCTGAAATCCACGAACCGTAGGAACCGACAATAACAGGCTTGATCCGGGTATGACGGTACAGGAAGTGGTAGTTAGAGGTTTTATCGTAACCTTCGAGGATACGTCCGCCCAGTTCAGGCAGAATAAGCAGCCGGATATAATCGTTTTCCAAACGGACAACCGTGTATTCCTTTTCGGTCAGGGTGTTTCGCTCAACGCCGATCGTAACCTTGTTGGGATACGCATACCCCGTGGAACCTTGATGTTGGCGGAATTCAGAGTACATCGGCATTTCTTCCGGTGCGGGAGGGACGTAGGTGGGAATAATCATTTTTTCAATGGCATGGACTACTTTTCCATTTGACATATTTATTGCTCCTTTGCTTATAGAATTCTGCGTGTTTTGCATGCGCTTTCAATTAAATTGTATAGGGAGAGCGCTGAAGAAACCATATATAATCCGATGATCAACATGGACAAAACAATGATTATTGATGAGTTTATTTTTGATAAAATAGATATAAAGGAGGAGGGCTATGGTTCAGAAAAAAGACGGGTTTAAAAATGAGCGTCTGTTTGTTGTGCCTGGATTTTATTATCAAAATATGGACGAAGAAGCGCTGTGCGTCAACTGTTATGTAACGAGTATCGGATATTTCCCTTCTGCTCTGCATCACTACCGTGAACGACCGCATGGACTGGAAGACTTTCTGCTGATGTATTGTGTGGGCGGCGAAGGCCTGGTCCAAATCGCACAAAATCCAATGTACCCGCTCAAGCAAGGCCAAATCGCTCTGTTGCCCCCGGACACTGCGCACCTGTATTATGCTTCAAAGAATAACCCATGGAGCATTTACTGGATCCATTTAAACGGTAAGCAGATCGCAAAGCTGTGGGAGAGAGGTTACCTGGGCGAATCCAAATATCTTCTCAGTTCCGGCTGTGTCTTGTTGGAAACCTTATTTAACGAGTGCTTCCAAATGATGAAGCAAAAATACACTGAGAAGGATTACTTTTATTTATGTCAGATTGTTTCGCATATTTTGGGGGTCGTGTGCAACTTCGTAACGGAAACCGTCACCACAGAAAAAGGAGAAAACGCAGTGGAGACTGCAATTGCTTATATGAAGCAAAATCTTCATAGAACTATCGCATTGGAGGAACTCTCGGGGCTAACTCATTACTCTTCTTCTCATTTAAATCAATTATTCCAACGAATAAAGCAAAGCTCGCCAATCGAGTATTTTATTCAGATGAGGCTTCAAGCTGCCAGCAGGGAATTGTACTTTTCAAAATTACCGATAAAAGATATTGCATTGAACTACGGCTTTGATGATCCATTATATTTTTCACGTTTATTTAGGAAAACGTTCGGGGTATCTCCAAATGCGTTCCGCAATCAACCAAGAGGGTAACTACATGTGATAAAAAACGAAGAGCAGCGAATTTCCAATAATGGGGAACGCTGCTCCGTTTTTTGGTGATTAATGTGCTGCGCTAAGCTCAACCATCAGACTTGAATCATTTATAAACCATTCCAAAATAACACTTCATCGACCGATAACCTTACTGTAGGATGGCCTTCCCTTAAAGCTTTTCCTACCGACATAAGTGTGATTGGAATATAACGTTTGGGAATATTGAAGGTTTCCGCGAATTTTCGAGCATCATAACCTGCCATTGCAACTGTGTCAAACCCATGAGCCTTGGCAACAAGCATAAATTGCATTGTAACGAGACCTACATCAAATATTACATTATCTTTAATCGTTTCTGGCGAAAGATGCGACATGAGACCTTTGATATTCCCTACTAAAGTATTTCTGATATCATCAGTCATATAACCTTTTTCCAAAGCTCTATTATAAATATCATCCGTCAGGTTGTCCGCCTCTAAGTCGCCTAAGAATGCAATTACCGCTGAAGCTTCCAGAACTTGCTGTTGATTATATGCAATGGGTAACAGCTTCTCTTTCAGATCAGGATCGGTAAAAACTATAAATCTCCATGGTTGCAGGTTATTAAACGAAGGTGCACGCATGGATTTTTGCAACATATCTTTTAGTTCCTGCTCTGAAATGACAAAATCAGGGTCATAATGCCTCACTGAACGTCTTTCTATTAAAAGCCTTTCAAAATCATTTAATTGATGTTCAACCTTCATTTTTATTCCTCCATCATTGTTATGTTTAGAATAATAGGGACCACTTTGAACCAACCTTGAATTTATCTATCTTTATCCACTTTTATAATTACCCCACGACACTTTAAGACGCTCCAGTTGTAAAAGATGATGGCGGTAGTGCATATCGATAGATAAAAACCATTCTATAGCGTTCAATTCTCCAAATGCCGGATGATAAACAGTACAGTTGGGTGATGTTTGTTCAAGGATCGGCTCAACTTCTTTCATCTGCACAAGGACTTGTTTAAAACCTCTAAAAATCTCATCAGGTTGCTCTGGTTGTTTTGGAACATACTTTAGCTCATCTGGCAACTTGATTTGAATGGGTGGATAGCTTCCGTTGGCAAAAACAGTTTCCCCAAATTCTGTTTTTCCTGCAACGACTACTTGCTTGTTATCTTCACATTTATAGATGCACTTTTGAAGATTTGGCATGTTTACAGTTAGTGAGAATTCAATCAAATGCATCATGATTTGCCCAAGGGACCATTGGTCCTCGCCAGGCTTAAACTTTAATTGCTCATTACTGATGTTCTCCAACTCGTCCCAGTAGGATTTCGTGGTTTCCTCAAAACTTTGTAAAACGGACTTAGTATCAATCTTCTTCATATTCTCAGCCCTCCACTATTTTCGAAAGTTTCTGTTATCACGATAATTACATACTAATTCAGGCGTACCTCCTGTTTTTTTTAGATGCTCTAATATAAGAAATTTAGAACTTTTTCAATATATCATATGCATGTCAAGTACCTGCATAAATCAAAAAAAAAGTCAATACATTTTTTTGTTTAGTATCTTACATGCTGATAGATGCAGGGAATTACTCCTGCTTTTCCAGGCGATCCAGGTGGTTCGCCATCTTCTTCATGCTCTGCACAGCATTTGTCATTAGACGCTTGTTCCCTGACGTTTGGAGGTCTGCGCAAATGGCAATAGCGAAACTCGTGGAGCTCTTTAGCATCCGCGAAGCTTCGCTCAATCGTCTCTTTTCGTTTGCAGTACCCGATTTATATTGCTCTATAGTAGAAATTTTCAATGATCCATTGCCCGCAGTAGCTTCATGTCAAATCGCTCTATAATATAACCATGCAGTATGGGTAAAGCTCATCTGTATTGTGCTTTCAAAGGCCAATAAAAGATATCGCTAGGTATTCGGTGTATCTCCAATTGTGTTCCGCCACCAACAGGCGATTGAGCTTGATAAGACAACGTAAAGTGCCCCGCAGCCGATAACGAACCGGCTCCGGGGCATCTAATTAAAATGATATTTTTATTTCTTCACAATTGATAGAGCCACGCGATATTGAGGAGACGCCTCTATACGGTGGAACACAGCGATTTCAACGCCTTCAAACACTTCAATTTGCGCTTGATTGATATACGTATGAACGGTGCCCTTACGCAGCGGAGTGATGGAAATATGAAGCTTTTCTTTTTCCAACTGATTGTAGGAGGATTTCAATCCGATACTCCAGGTTTGACCGAAATGGACATTATCCGTCAGCAGTTTGTCTCCCAGAAAAGCTTCTGCAACATCCCCGTCATAGTCAATTTCCAGCCATACATCCTCTACGTGGGACGGCCAGGCGGTATCAACTTCAATGATAGCCGTTTTCTCTGCAGGCTTCACTACGTTTATTTCCGGCATATATTCAGGAAGCTGCAGGGAATAGGTGCTAAACACACCTTCCTGCTGAACAGGCTCTAACTGACCAAAGGTAGAACGCAATTCTTCTACTGGAGCAGGGAAGAGAGAGACGCTGAATGAACGAATTCCCAGAGAATTGCATACGAGTTGATCGTTCTGAATGGTTAAAGCACAATCACTAACCGCTACAATCTGCTGTCCCCAGATGTCAAACCGGTATGTTTGCAGCGCTTCTTGACGGGTTAACGTAACAAAACGGATCTGCTTGCCCTCAGCAGTACGGAAGATTACTCCGTTATTTTTGCCCGTAACAGGGCGAATGACATACAACTGATCGTTGTCCTGGATCTGACCATCAACTGTTGTCATATCGGTGATAGAAGATTTCGCTACAACATACTCCGGGGTTAGACCATCATGAGCATAGAAGAAGATAACATGTTCGCCATCTGTTGTGATTTCCGTCAGCAGTTGAGCCGTGGAGCTGACCAGCGATACACCGTGTAGATTAAGATGGAATGGAAGTACAGCACCTGTACCACTGTTCAAAACAGCTTCTCCTTCATAAGGAAAAGAAACCTTTCCGAGAGCGGTATCCAGCTCAATTCGGAAGCTGCGATCCGGCATATCCACGCTGTCCTGGAAATTGTTCAGGAATACAAATCCGCTGCCGGCTTGTTGTCTGACGCACCAGCGCAGTGTCTCTGTATCTTTAACATCAAGATCTGCCTGCCCTTCAGGTAATACAGTGGCCATTGGGGCGAGAATATCTCCAAACGTTTCCATAAAGAGCGAAAGGGAGCGAATGCGGTCATAAGACTCTCCGATACGGCCAAATTCCCCGAGCGGTGCTTGATAATCATATGTGATTTTAGGAAGAAACTGCTCGTTCATATAGGTTTTCTTTCCAATTGGATTGGATCCGCCATGGTACATATAGTAGCCCAGCATATTGCTGCCGCTGGCAAGTTTGACCAGCGTCATTGCCTCAACACTCTCGGCAGGAACAAATGGACGCGCTTTATAGCTAACCTGCATACCTCCAGCCATTTCACAATAAGCGACAGGATATTCGCGGGTATTGAAATCCACTGGCTCCATAGGGACAGCATGTAAATCACGGTAAAGAAATTCGCGGCTTGCCGGTTGGTCCGGAAGCCAGGAAGTATAGGCATAGCCGGCAAGCATCGGCAGGAAATCGTCTTTCGGAATGGCTGCTCCGCCCCAAGCCGTAACAGTAAAGAACAAGGGATGAATTCCAGCTTCTTCAGCAATCCGGCGAAGCTCGGCCAGATGCGCCGTGCCTTCGGTACCTGAGGTCATAAACTTGCCGGATGTATAGCCCCAGGCATCGTTTGGAGCGCTGCAATGCATATATTCATTTTCGAGTTGGACAGCAATTACAGGGCCACCCTCCTGATACATAGTTCCTTTAATCTGTTTAGAAATTTCACGGTAAAGCTTTCTGGAAAGTTCTAAATAAGCCGGGTCATTTGAGCGGAGTTCGATTGGTTTGGCGAACACCCAATCCGGAATGCCACCGTTTCTGACCTCGCCGTGACAGAATGGGCCGATACGCAGAATCAGCGGGTATTCGAGCTTTGCACAAAGGTCAATAAAGTGCCGCAAATTGCGGCTACCGCTCCAATCAAATACACCTTCTTCTTCCTCATGATAATTCCAGAACACATATGTTGCCACAATATGAACGCCGCCTGCTTTCATTTTGAGCAACTCTTCCTCCCATTGGAGATAACTAAAACGGGAAAAATGAAACTCACCGACGACCGGTATGAAAGGCTTTCCGTTGCGGGTCATGTAATAGTTCGTAAAACCAAAGGTTTCGCCTTTTGGATTTGATCCGCCATTTGTTCCCAGTTTTCCTGGATTAATTTCAAATTGAGGTGCATCAGTCAGATTAAGTCTGGTTACTGCAGTCATTACGTGTAGCCCTCCTCATAAAAGTTAGATATGATGAATTTTATTGTCAGATTTAATTGATAAATCTGATTTCTCTTGTATTTTAGGATATTTTCATGAAAATCAGTTAGAGGAGATATGGCTAAAAAACCGATGTATTATGCTATTTTTTTGCTGCTTTGAAGTGATTGTTGCTCGACTTTGAACGGGGCTGTCCCAAAAGTAGGTTTACTGTCAAAACTAGAAATAGCGGTGCAAGGTAGACGATCCCTGCACCGCTTGGCCCATGACAGTATCTCATGTGTAAAATAGTGTCATGATTCGGAATTCCTGCAAATGTGCAGGCTTTGTTTATGTAAAGCCTCTAAATACCCTAAATTGCTGCGAATATGCAGGCTTTCTCTAAGGATTCTCTTCAACTAGTTTATTCTGAAACATATTCCTGCATTTTTGCACGCTTTTGTTCATCTTTTCATGGCTACTTATATAAAACATTTTTGCAGCTTTTCCTGATATCTTGCCTTTCCACTGCTAAAAAAGAAGCCCCTCAAAGTTATCCTAGATAACTTTTGGGACGGCCTCGTTTTAATTAAGAAAACATGTATAGTGTTTTTATTTGGTAATAACAAACAAGTTTGGATCTAGTTGAGTACGTTGAGCAATGCAATGCCGAAACTCTCTGCTCCTTCAGGGCCATCTGCTGTAATAATATCATCAAGTACCACAATGTGTTGTTCCAAATATTCGGCATTATAAGCTTTTAATTGTTCCTTTTGCCAATCGACCGGGTAGCAGGTTGCTTTTCGGCCAGTGAGCAAACCTGTTTCAGCGATAGCTACAGCTCCTGCGCAAATGCCAGCTACAACACATTTTTCAGTATGGGCCTGCTTTATATAGCTGTGTAACTCAGGGTTGTTACAAAGAAAGTCATTGGTTCCCGATCCGCCCATAACAGCTACTACTCCATAATCGGATGAAGGAGTTTCCGAAAAGACTGTAGTAGCGGTTACTCTCCCTTGGTAATCGCCAATAATTTCACCAGTTGATGTGCTTGCAATAGTCACTTCAACTCCAGCCTTTTCCAAAACTTCCTTTGGCCAAAAAAATTCAACCTCATTAAACCGTTCCGGCGGTACAATAAACAGTGCTTTTTTACTCATCATTGCGTCCTCCTAATAAATTAGTATTGAGCAATAAAAATAACAAACTTTTTTGTTGCATAAATGCCTTTACTATGATATCTTGCTTGCGATTAATTCTCTTGCCTGAATTCAAAGTAAAGTCAAACTTCTCTAGTATTTTAAGAAAAGTCAATAAAAAAAGGTAGATGAAATATGGCTAAAAAAGTGATGGATTATGCTATTCATGAAGAGCGATCTTATGGCATTCTGATTGCGGGACACTATAGCGTAGCGGTAGATTACGCAATACATCGCCCATCGGGCAGCAGAGACTGGTTGTTAATGTACACAATCTCCGGAGAAGGGCAAATTCAGCTTGGTCAGGAGAACGTATCCTGTTCCGCTGGAGATATGGCCATTTTACTGCCCGGAATGCCCCATCATTACAGCACCAAGGGGAATGAGTGGGAGATAATTTGGGCGCACTTTATCCCAGATCCACAGTGGAGCACCTGGCTGCGACTACCGGAATCAGAACAGAAATTTATTTTTCATCGCATCTCGTCTATAGAATCCCGCCACTCCATACAGGAAGCCCTAATGCGGATGGTTTGTCATGAACTTCCGGGTGTTACTTCGATCCTTCACCGCAGACTGTCTGAGCTTGGGCTAGAAGAGGCACTTGTTCATGTGCAATTAAACGGAAACCAAGAAAATACTGTTTCGATGGACCCCAGAATCTCCGATATCTTGCGGGATTTGCAACTAAATCCGGCACAGAAGATTAGCTTGCCTGAGCTGGCTAAAAAAAGTTGCTTATCGATTTCCCGTTTGTCCCATCTCTTTAAGGAGCAAGTTGGTGATACCATTTTGAGTACACTCACCAAATTTAGATTGGAGAGAGCTGCTCAGCTTCTTATTGGTACACAACGGCAAGTGGCGGAGATCGCTGCAGATGTTGGATTTGACTGCGCTGTTCATTTTACGCGCAAGTTCCGGGACACCTTTGGTGAAACGCCTTCCAAATACCGGAAACGGAAACGGGAGGAATTGCAGAATGTTGGCGCGCAAGAAGATAGTCCATGAAATAACGAGGATTATCGATTGGATTTTGAACCCGCTTGCGTTACATTGTGTATACCCTGGAAAGGGAAAACGCAATGATACGTAAGGAGTGAATTCAGTGGAACAACTGGGGAGAACAATTATTCTGCTTGATAAGCCTTGGGGATTTCAAATTGATCCTGAAGCCGTGGGATTAAAAATGGGGTGGACAACAACTGGTCTGCCATCTCCTGAAGCAGTAACGGTACCGCATACATGGAATGTAAGACCGGAAACGGAAAATTACCGGGGGCTTGGTTGGTATGAAATCCGGTTTAAAGCTCCGGAGCTTCCTCTTGGAAGCCGGGTTTGGTTTGATTTTGAAGCTGTATACCGAGATGCCGTTATTTGGATTAACGGTGAACAAGCCGGAAGCCATTTGAATTCAGGGTATACCCCATTCCGAATTGAGGCGACCCGGTTTATTAAGACAGGAGAAGAGAATTTACTAATGATATCCGTTGATAACGGAAACAGTGAAGTGGCACTTCCTCAAGGCAACAGCTTTGATTGGGCGGATGACGGTGGCATTATCCGTGATGTAACCATGATTATAACTGGAGAAGCTGCAATTGATGCTGTCAGCATAGAGGCAACTCCGCTTTTTCCGTGTGCTGAACATCCTGATGTTGCCGGAAAAATTATTGGATCGGTCACGCTTCACAATGCACTGCAGAATCGCGAACATGAAATAATGCTAGAACTAGTGCTTCAGCAGCAGGGGCAGACGATATGGACGGGAAGGCAAATAGCCGATTATCCATGTTCATCTATTCCGTTTCCGGATATAAAAATTGAAGGCATCGAGCTTTGGCATTTTGATCATCCGCATTTGTATGAGCTGAATATACGAATTACGGCAGGTAACCAGTTGCAGGACAAAATAACGAGAAGTATTGGTTTTCGCGAATTTAAAGCAGAGGGCAGCCGCTTTCTATTGAATGGTGAGCCAATAAGGTTAACAGGTGTAGAATGGATGCCTGGTTCTCACCCGGATACCGGAATGGCAGAATCTATTGATGATATCAAACGTGTTCTTAGGCAATTGAAGCAGGCTAACTGCGTATTTACGCGTTTTCACTGGCAACAAAGCGAGCAGTTGCTGGAGTGGTGTGATCGTTACGGAATTTTGGTGCAGGAAGAGGTACCGCTGTGGCAGCAGCCAGCAGAGCCAGGTGATGAAACCATTCCACTGGTACAGCAGCAGCTCTTTGAAATGATCTCTCGGCACAATCATCATCCTAGTGTTATCGCATGGGGAGTAGGTAATGAGCTGGACGGACAATCCACCCAAACGATGCGTTATGTTCATGAAATAAAAGCATACATCAAGACTCTGGATTCTGCCCGTATGGTCAATTATGTAAGTAATACAGTTCATCTTGAGCCTTCGCTCGATGTGACTGGTGCAGGTGACGCCATTATGTGGAATGATTATATCGGAACATGGCATGGAGATTACGATATGGATGAAACGGTCCAGAGACTGATCGCGGCTCATCCTGACAAGCCAATCGTTGTTTCAGAATTCGGCCTTTGTGAGCCCCTGTATCCAGGTGGGGATAAACGACGGCAAGAACAGATGGTCGAAAAAATAAACATCTACCAGAAGTATAATAATATTGCCGGAATTATTTATTTTAACCTCAACGATTACCGCACCCAGATGGGAGAAGAGGGAGAAGGGCGTTTGCGCCAGCGAGTGCATGGCGTAACCGATCTTTATGGCACGGAAAAACAGTCCTATCGTTTATTACAGGAGATATCGGCTCCGGTTACGCTTGAAGTCGTACACCAAAAATCAAATAATGAGCTGCTCTGCCGTGTAATCTGCAGTAATCAACTTCCAAGTTACACTGTCGACGGGTACAAGCTTTATTTGGCAAATGAGGAGGGAGATTGGGAGCAATGTTTCGACATTCCGGATTTATCACCGGGAGAACGGGTTGATATCATTGTTGCGACTCTTAATATTCCCCGCAGGATTCAGGCGGTTGTCCGCCGTCCAACAGGTTTTGATGTACTGAATCAATGGATAGAGATATAAATAATTAAGGTAAAAGCCCCATGAGAGGGGCTTTTTTTGTATTACTTTCTTCGTAGCATCTTATGTCGAGGTATGCTTTATCATCAAATCCATGAATTTTTTCATTTGAGGTGTTACCAACTTGTTTTTATGGTAAGCAAGCTGACTCCACATTTGAATGCTGATATTGTCGAGATGGATTATCGACAACTCCCCGGATTCTACCAACTGACGTACAACGAAGTATGGGAGGAATGATATACCTATATTGCTGAGGAGAAATTTGAGGATCACGTCTGTATTGCCGATCTCAAGAACGGGACGAAGTTCATACCCTTTGGCTGCCAAGAATTGCTCTAAATCATAACGGTAGCTGTACCCCTTTTCTGTAAGGACTAGCTGTTCCTGAAGTAATCGTTCAATCTGAATCTTCTTTGCATGTGCCAGAGGATGTTTGCATGAGGCTACAAAAACGATAGGTTCTGGTCGTTCTATCACTTTGATCCACTCGGGATGGTATATCTTTTGGTCCAAAAAAAAGATCAAATCAACCTCGTTGCGTTGCACTAATTCATACATGTCCGTGTTCAGTCCGGTTACGACCCTTGTTTCCACGTGAGGATACAACCTTTGGAAATTCATCAATATTGCCGGGAGAATACTACTGGATAACGATTCAATAACCCCGATTCGTAAGGTTCCTTTTGGGTCATCATCCATACTAGCCAATGATTTTGCCGCATGTACTGTTCTCAATATATCCGTTGCATAGTTAATAAACTGTTTGCCATACTCAGTTAGTTGCACTTGTTTGCCGAATCTTTCAAAAAGCAACGTGCCGAGTTCTTCCTCAAGCTGTTTAATCTGCACAGTCACCGTTGATTGGGAATAACCTAGGTGATTTGCTGCACGAGAGAAATTTCTGAGCTCCGCTACTTTCAGAAACGTTGTGATATTTCTGATTTCCATATTTATCACCTATTAAAAATAGTAAATGTAACGTTGAAAACTATGAATTTAACAAAATAACAATTCGATGATATATTTAAAACCCAAATATGTCAATCCAAGGAGAAGCTTGCGATGAGTCGAGAACAGAACCAGCAAATTAGTGATATTATTCAGCGGTTTGTGCATACCTACGTAACAGCTATTGACGACATCCGAATGAAAGATGTATTCAACATCGCCGGGCCGGATACGATCGCCCGTTTACGAGACATCGGCTTTTCCGGGAAGGGGAAGGCTGTCGAAGAGGTTTTTGAAGAAATGATAAGCAATGTCTACAACCATCAAGCCATCATGCAGCATCCTCGTTGCTTTGCGTTTATTCCCAGTCCGGTGTCTCTGCTATCCTGGCTGGGAGATATCATGACCAGCGCTTATAATCCCCATGCCGGAAGCTGGCTTCAGAGCTCGGCTGCTAGCTTCATCGAAAAAGAGGTAATTGGGTGGATGTGCGATTTAGCAGGGTATTCCGAGATCTCCGGAGGATTGTTTACATCCGGAGGATCGATATCAAACCTGACTGCTTTAGCAGCCGCACGTCATGTCAAGTTATCCGAGAAAGAATATACGAATGGCACAGCATACGTATCAAGTCAAACTCACTCATCAGTTACAAAAGGATTGCGCATCTTGGGATTTCGAACTGATCAGATCAGGAGAATTCCGAGTGATGATTGTTTTCGTATGGATATGGTTGCCTTGGAAAAAGCCGTGGTCGCAGATCGGAAGGCGGGAAAGAAACCCTTTGCTGTCATTGCTACGGCAGGTACAACCAATACAGGAAGCATCGATCCGTTAAATGAAATAGCTGATTTGTGCGAGCGCCATAATATTTGGCTACATGTGGATGGAGCATACGGGGCATCTGTTTTGGTTTCCTCAAAGCATAATCATTTACTGGAGGGAATTTCGCGAGCCGATAGTATCAGTTGGGATGCGCATAAATGGTTGATGCAGACTTACGGCTGCAGCGCGCTGCTGGTCAAAGATAGAAAGCACCTTAGGAGTTGTTTCAGCACGGCTTCGGAATATTTGAAAGATGCCACAACTGATGAGGAAGAAATGAACTATTGGGATCTGGGGATTGAATTAACTCGTCCGGCTCGAAGTTTAAAACTGTGGTTAACAATGCAAGTTTTGGGGATCGACGTTGTGGGTGCTGTTATCGACCATGGTTTCCGACTCGCCGAATGGGCCGAAGATGAAATAAAACAACATAATCATTGGGAAATCATATCGCCGGCACAGTTGGCGATTATAAATTTCCGATATGCACCACCTGGATTATCTGACAAACAACAGGATTCCTTTAACAAGCGGATTTCTCAAGATGTGTTAAAAAGTGGATATGCTTCGGTGCTCACAACAGAGATTAATGGAAGAACTGTACTTAGAATTTGCGCTATTCATCCGAACACGACTGAAGAAGAGATGAGGAGTACAATACGGCTTGTATCGCAAATTGCACGAAATTTGAATGGGGAGGCGCCGTGTTAACCTACGTTACTTGCTGTAAAGAATTATGAGACATGATCTAATTAATTTTATAAATCTGATTGAAACATAGCCGCGATGTTCTAAGAAGGAATTATCACGGCTATGTTTTGCTCAACTTTAAGCCTAGCCTTTAAGTTTGCTCCGGTAAGCGGTGGGAGAGAGACCAATGATTTTTCTAAACAGCCGTGAAAAATAATACGGATCTTTGAAGCCAAGTACATGGCAAATTTCCTTAACGCTTAACGTGGTTAAGTCAAGAAGTTGGCTCGCACGCCGCATTTTTAGACGGAGATAATAATCTATCGGTGCGAATCCAACTGATAATTTGAAAAGATGGTTCAGGTGTTGCTTGGAGATTCGCGTGTATTCTGAGAGTTCATCTAATGTCAGATTCCCCTCCAACTTCATATTCATCAGATGGATGGCTGCTTCAATATACTGTTTTTTACTTTCTTTATCCTCACGCTCCGGAATGAGGCCGAGTGAGCTTATCGCATAAGCAGCGGTCTGCATAGCCAGAATCTGGTGTGTGGTTGAATAGGTGGCCCCTGAAAGTAAATCATAACATTGATGGAATAAAGCTATGAATTTTTCGGAATCATGGGCTGTCAGGGTGAGTGGTCCGTCTCCTCCCTTTAGCAGCTTACAGTAATTTTTGGACTGGTCTCCTTTGAAGTGAAACCAGTATATAGTCCATGGTAATGAGGATTTTGTCCAGTATGAATGAGGTGTATTTGCAGGGATGATGATGAGTTGCCGCTCGTTAAGTTCGTAAGAAGTCCCGTTGATCGAGACGAGACCTTCCCCCTCAGCACAGTAGATTAAAATGCAAGTATCACAGCCTTTTGGACGTTCTCTAAAGTGATAACGGGCTGTTGGGAAGAAACCGATATCTGTAATGTAAAGCATTCGGTTTAGCGGATGGGCAACAATTTGCTCCAGCAGGTATGCAGGAAGAACAATAATTTTTTCTGATTCAAAGCCTTCGGTTTTTTTCATCGGCATCCTTCATCCCCTTCTCCTTATTCAGGCATATTATAGAGAAGAATAAGGGAATTGTCCATCTTATTCAGAACTTTATGAATTGTGAACCCGATACCGATCTTGTATTGTTGAGTTGTGAAGTTAACTTTGAGTACAGGGGTGATTATGTTGACAGTAGCAATCTCCAAAATAAAGGTTTGGGAAGAAACCGTTCATATTCCGACTTACGATGTTGGTGAGCCGAACAAGAATCCGATGTTTCTTGAGAAGAGAGTCTATCAGGGAAGCTCCGGAAGAGTTTATCCTCACCCGGTCATCGAGAAAATCGAAGACGAGAAGAAGCCCGTGCCTTACAAGATTGTGATTTTGGAAAATGAGTACCTGCATATTGAAATTATGCCTGAATTGGGCGGGCGCATTTATCGGGCGGTGGATCGCACGAACAATTATGATTTTGTGTATTACAACCAGGTGATCAAGCCGGCGCTTGTTGGGCTTGCGGGACCGTGGATTTCTGGCGGCATTGAGTTCAACTGGCCTCAGCATCATCGGCCCAACACGTATGGCCCGGTCGAATACCGGCTGGAAGAGAAGGAGGATGGCAGCGCAACCGTCTGGGTCAGTGAAATTGACCGAATGTATGGAACAAAGGTCACGGCAGGCTTTACTCTTTATCCGGACAAAGCGTATTTGGAAATTTCGGCACAGATGTACAACCGTACCTCTGAGCCGCAAACCTTCCTCTGGTGGGCCAACCCGGCGGTAGCTGTAAACGATCACACCCAGTCGGTGTTTCCACCGGACGTTACGGCCGTTTTCGACCATGGCAAACGCGATGTATCACGTTTCCCAATTGCGACGGGAACTTATTACAAGATGGACTATTCTTCAGGAGTGGATATTTCACGCTATAAGAATATTCCTGTGCCTACCTCATACATGGCCTATAAATCGGACTACAATTTTGTAGGAGGATATGACCACTCAGTCAAAGCCGGTCTGCTGCATGTGGCTAACCATCATATTTCGCCGGGTAAAAAGCAATGGACCTGGGGCAATGGGGAATTTGGCCAGGCCTGGGACCGTAACCTGACGGACGAGGATGGTCCATACATCGAGCTGATGACCGGGGTGTTCACAGACAACCAGCCCGACTTTACCTGGCTGCAGCCGTATGAGGAAAAGAGCTTCACGCAGTATTTCATGCCCTACAAGGATGTCGGTGTAGTCAAAAATGCTACGACTGAAGCAGCGGTTAACCTCGAGGTGGATGAAGAGAAAGGAATTGCAGCCATATTCGCATACGCTACTGCCCGGTATGAAAATGCCGTAGTGGAACTGGTTGGACCGAAGGGTACTTTATTGTCCAAACAGATTACGCTCACCCCGGCGGATACTTACTCCGCAGAAGTGAAGCTTGCACCAGGTGTTCAGGATCATGAACTCACACTTATAGTTAAAGATGCTGCGAACAACCTGCTGGTATCTTATACTCCGCAGCCCAAAGACATTGAACAAGTGCCGGATGCCGCCAAGCCACTGCCTGAACCGCAGGAACTGGCTACTAATGAGGAGCTGTACCTGGCCGGACTGCATCTGGAGCAATACCGTCATGCCACATTCGAGCCGGAGTCTTATTACCTGGAGGGTCTCAAGCGCGACGAGAACGACAGCCGCATTAATGTTGCCTACGGCACTTTGCTGCTGCGTAGAGGTTTGTTTGCCGAAAGTGAAAAGCATTTCCGCAAAGCGGTCAAGCGGCTGACATGGCGCAATCCCAATCCGTATGACGGAGAGGCGTATTACCAGCTTGGCCTTAGCCTGAAGCTGCAAGGGCGTCTGGAGGAAGCCTTCGCCGCATTCTACAAAGCGGTCTGGAACGCAGCATGGCAGGATGGCGGGTACTTCTCGCTGGCGCAAATTGCTGCAGAGAAGGGGAACGATTTTGAGGCCCTTGAGCTTGCGGAACGCTCATTGATACGCAATGCACGGAATTATAAATCACGAAATCTCAAAACGGCGATGCTGCGCAAGCTGGGAAGACTTGACGAAGCCAAGGCCTTTACAGAAGAAACATTGAAGCTTGATATGGCTGACTTCGCTGCCCATTACGAGCGGGCCCTGATTCAGGAAACCCAAGGAAACAGCAGGGATGCCGAAGTGTCATTTGACCAGTTCCGGGTATTGCTGCGGGATGAGCCAAGAAACTATCTGGAACTCGCTTCCGATTATGTGAATGCCGGACTGTACGAGGAGGCAGCGGGTGTCCTGCTTCTACTGCCTGACTCGCAGCATCCGATGGTGCATTACACATTAGGTTATATTTACGGCAAACTGGGACAGGAAGAACTTGCACAAAAGTATATTACTTCCGGAGGAAAAGCCAACCCTGATTACTGCTTCCCGAACACACTATTTGAGCTTCAGGTGCTGGAGTATGCCATTTCGCTTAATGCGAAGGACGCCAAGGCCTGCTACTATCTGGGCAATTTGCTTTATGACAAGAAGCGCCATCAGGATGCTACCCGCTATTGGGAGCAGTCCCGTACTCTGGATGACAGATATTCGGTGGTACATCGCAACCTCGCTTTGGCTTATTACAACAAGCAGAACGATGCCGAAGCTGCGCGAGCTTCCCTGGAGAAAGCGCATGAATGCGATCCTGGCGATGCCCGGGTGTTGTTCGAGCTCGATCAGTTGTATAAGAAGATTGGATTGCCGGCGGAAGAGCGCCTGGAATTCCTGAAAGGCCGGATGAAGCTAGTCACTGCTCGAGATGATTTGTATCTGGAATATGTCACACTGCATAATCTTCTCGGCAAGCATAACGATGCGATCTCGTTGCTCACTTCCCGTCATTTCCATCCATGGGAGGGCGGAGAAGGCAAGACGACAGGGCAATACGTGCTGGCTCATGTGGAATTGGCGAAGCAGTGTATTGATGCCGGCAACTTCGCCAATGCCGTTGAACTGCTCCAGTCGGCGCTTGTATATCCGCAAAATCTCGGGGAAGGCAAGCTGGCTGGCGCGCAGGAAAACAATATCTATTATTACCTTGGCTGCGCTTATGAGGGACTTGGGCAGCATGAGGATGCGGAGGCTTCGTTCCGCACTGCTGCGAACGGCCTGGAGGAACCGACCAGCGCGATGTACTATAACGACCAGCCGCCAGAAATGATCTTCTATCAAGGCCTTGCCTGGCTGAAGTTGAACAATGACCATGAAGCCAAACGGAGATTCAACAAATTGGTAGATTATGCGGAGAAGCATCTGTTTGACGATGTGAAGATCGATTACTTTGCGGTTTCACTTCCGGATTTCCTCGTATTTGAAGAGGATCTGAATAAGAGAAATGAAATTCATTGCCGCTTTATGAGAGGCCTTGGCTTCCTTGGTCTTGGCAAAGCGGGGGCGGCAGAGACCGAATTTGAAGAGGCGCTTCGCCTGGATTGCAACCATATAGGCGCACGTTTACATCTTCAGTTAACGAAATAGCATTGTTATCCGGGACGCTGACGTCCCGGATTTCTTTTATAACAGGGAGGTCAGGCAATTGAGCCACACCGTATGGAGCGAATTTTTGCATCAAGGGTACACATGTATAAAAGGTGAGAATGGCTGTCTATCGGTGATAGTTGTACCGCAACGTGGGAGCAAAATCGTTTCATTATTTGACAAAATCAGCGGTAGAGAATGGATTTACCGTACTGAACGACCTTGGGAGCCGTTGCAGTCTGGCATGAACTGGAACGATGGTGATCAGGGAGGCTGGGATGAAATGTTCCCGACCATTACACCTTCGGTTTGTCCGGACGAGGCTTGGAGGCATGTGTTTTTCCCCGATCATGGAGAGGTATGGAACCGCCCTTGGCGGTATGAACTGGATGGGGATAAGCTGCGATTGCAAATTGACGGTGTTCGGATTCCTTATACACTGACCAAGATAATTTCTCTTAAAAGAAACACACTGAATATCGATTACGAACTGAAGAATCACGCAGCGGAATCATTCTCCTATCTTTGGGCAGCTCATCCATTGCTTCAAGTTCAGCCGGGAATGAAGTTAATTACAACACCCTCCAAAGCAAGTATACAGCTGACCTACTCTCATCGGGAACGGCTCGGCGGACTTTTTGATATCACCAGCTATCCTCTAGCGGCAACGAAAGAAGGAGGGATTGCTGACCTTACCACTCTTGAGGATGCTTCCGGCAGACATGCAGAGAAATATTACTTTACGGAGCCTCTAGAAGTGGGCTATGCCGGTATTAGTGATTCGTCCTCTGGAGCGGAAATTTTCTTCCGCTTTGCACCTGAAGAGATCCCTTATCTCGGAATTTGGGCACGTTACGGCGCTTTCGGGCAGTACACCTATGCTATTGAACCGTCGACGGGTTACCTGGACAGCGTGCAGGAAGCGTATAACAGGGGAAAAGTGAAGCAGGTAGCGGGTAAATCAACCGACCGATGGCGGCTAGAGGTTGAGCTAAAAACGGATCATTTCACTCATGGAGCCGGAAGATGAAGAGTCCCGTTCGTTTTGGATTGAAGTACATTTGCGTTGAAACTATTTCAATGGCTCAGAAAAGGCACTATCCTCAACAGAGGTTAGTGCCTTTTCTGAGAAAGTGATTCGATTTGCCCTCTTCGCTATTCGACGTGGACTAATCCGCTATATCAGAATAAGAACTCAAATCTGAGGGTGTTTATTAAATATACCCATTTTTTTCATAAGATGTCGAAAAGCTGAAAGGGGTTTGTTGGTAGAAATGGTTCGTCGGAGGGCAACTAGGGGCAATCAAGGAATAGGTATGATTTAGCATGAAGTAGCCAAACTTTATAAGCAGTATGATTTATACTATAATATTTGGCACATATAAATTTAAAAGTTAGGTGTGAATGAAAATGAATTTGCTGGATAGGTGGACCCGAGGTGGGAAGTTTGTTCTGATTATGCTGGCCATTGTCTATTTGTTTTCTCTGGTAAGACCCTTTTTCTTGCCGATGCAGGCAGTTCTTGGAGCGATCTTGATTCCTTTGCTGCTTGCAGGCTTCTTTTATTATTTGCTTCGGCCAATCGTTGTTTACATGGAACGATATAAGATAAAACGGTCTATAGCGATCCTTATACTTTATTTTGTCTTGGGGATATTGACTATTGGATTTATTGCAGGGGTTTGGCCGCTCCTTCGCGATCAGTTGTTTAATTTGGTGCAAAACATCCCCAACTTTTTGGCTATGCTTGATGTTCAAATTAGAAATTTGGGGGAGGATTCATTTCTCTCGAAGATTCTTCCATCTGATTCGAACTTGCTTACTAATCTGACTGACTATTTAAGCAAAGGAATTGCCTTTCTAAGTAATTATTTATCCAGTTTTGTTTCTTTTCTGTCCCAATTTGCTATCGTTTTGTTTACTTTCCCGATTTTGCTTTATTACATGCTGAAGGAGGGTCATCGCTTCAAGCGAGGTTTAGCCAAACTTTTTCCTGTTCGATACCGGAGAACTGTGTATCGTGTAACCAGAGATATGGACAAAGCACTAAATAATTATATTATCGGGAGGGTCATTGTCAATGTAGCATTAGGAATTCTTATGTTTATCGGTTTTATTATAATAGGACTTCCTTACGCCCTTTTATTGACTGTGATTGCGGTTATACTCAACTTTATTCCCATGTTTGGTGCTATTATTTCATCTGTACCGATTGTCATTATAGGTTTAATCCAGTCTCCATCTACCGGTATATGGGCACTGGTTATAATTTTAGTGGCGCAGCAAATTCAGGATAATGTTATCTCACCGTATGTTTTCGGAAAGAAACTGGACATCCATCCGGTGACGACGATCCTGCTTGTTTTGGGAAGCGGAAATTGGTTTGGCATTATTGGGATGCTGGTCGTTATTCCGGTATACATGATGTTGAAAATTGTCTGGAGACGTATTTACATGTTGTTTATCAGCTCCAGTTGGGAAAATTTATAAGGCGAGAACTGATATGGAGCGTATCTATATAAGTTGAACTAAAGAGATCAGGAAAAGTATGCAAAAATACAGTTTTTTTAAAGTAGAAATGAAAGAATG
>RCUF01000133.1_pt1 | contig 41250 bp, 6 predicted proteins | sample 2166311 | NCBI WGS metagenome assembly RCUF01 (sample SAMN09932608, study PRJNA488358) | compost metagenome | feature: garden; material: soil; isolation source: compost soil in 4-hydroxybenzonitrile-enriched culture | place: Germany: Experimental Botanical Garden Goettingen | collected 2016-01-27
AGGTCAAACGGAATAAGGAGGCGCTGACGGCGCTGGTAGAAGATGAAGACATGGACAAAACGATCGCTGCCTGGATAGGGAAAAGAAAATATTCGAAGGTTGTTGATCTCTGGGTCAAGGGACTGTCGATGGATTGGAACATGCTTTATGGGGATGCCAAGCCGCGACGAATCAGCCTGCCGGCCTATCCTTTTGCGAGGGAGCGGTACTGGATCACGGATATTATGAGCCCATTTGTAGAAAGAGTCTCTTCTGTAGAAAGAGCTGTTACGGAAGCTCAGGAAAAGGCAATTCCCGTCCAGACTCATGCGATGCAGCCAACAGCCCTAATACAACCCGGTTTTTTGAATAGTTCTGAAAAACCAAGCGCCATATCCTTACCGAATTTGTTGGACCGTCAGCCGCACCTAAGCAAGTCTACCAACCAGGAGGGGACAACGATCATGTTAACTTCACTGGAGGAGACATCGCACACATTTGAGGATGAGAAGAAGACGGAAGCGCTGTCGTCTATTCCTTCTGCAATATCGGCGGAAATATTGCAGGAGGAGCTGACAACAAGCCTGGCGCAGGCTTTATATATAGATCGGAGCGATATCGATTCGGATAGAAACTTTGTTGATCTTGGATTGGATTCCATTATTGGCGTAGAGTGGGTTCGTAGCATTAATAAGCATTACAATACAGCCATAACAGCGACAAAAGTCTACGATTATCCAACCATCCGGGATTTTAGCAAATTTGTAGAGAAGGAATTGTTGAGCAAATCAATTGCGCCATTCTCTGCCCAGTCTATTTCGGATCATTCTCCAGCAGAGTATTCACCGTCATCCGTTGCATTAGAGCCGGAGAAATCGGCAGAGGCTTCCATTCAGGTGAATTTGATGCCGATTTCGTTTGAAAAGCAGGCGCAGGCCAGCATGGCTGAGTGCAGCGCCTCTGCAGAGCTGTTACAGGAAGAACTGACGGTGAGCCTGGCTGAGGCTTTGTATATGGAACGGAGCGAGATTGAGGCGGATAAAAACTTTATAGATACCGGACTAGATTCCATTATAGGCGTAGAGTGGGTTCGAAACATTAATAAACGATATGGTACATCTATAGCAGCGACCAAGGTCTACGACTATCCGACCATTCGCCAATTCGCTGCATATTTGGCACAAGAAATCAATAAGCGTGGAGGAAGCTCCAATCAACAGTCCTTGAGCACAGTCCCGGACACGGATAAGCCTATTGCGAAAGTCCATTCGAAGGGACCTGACACGCTGCAATGTTCCCCAAGGCTATCGCCTAAGGAGGATTCCGAGCCATTCCACCTGGTAAAGGTAGCAGAGGATTCATCGCCTATGCCTTCGGAAAATAAAGAAGTAATTGCAATTGTCGGGATTTCGGGAAGATATCCTGGTGCGGAAGATGTGCAGCAATATTGGGATAATCTCGCTCTAGGCAAAAATTCCATTATTGAAATCCCGAAGGACCGTTGGGATGTAAGCCAATATTACGATCCTCGTCCAGCGCAAGAGGGGAAAATCAATTGCAAGTGGCTGGGTGTTTTAGAGGATATGGAATATTTTGATCCGTTATTTTTCAATATTTCTCCTACCGAGGCGGAAGGGATGGATCCCCAGCAGCGCATTTTTATGCAGGAAGCATATAAGGCAATTGAGGATGCAGGCTATAGTGGCTCACAATTGGGAAATAAAAAATGCGGGGTTTACCTTGGAATTTTAAATAATGAATATAGTATGCTGCGGTACAAGCATCAAGCGCAGTTCACCAATACTACTGGGAACAGTAACGCTATTGCAGCGGCTCGTATCTCTTATTTCCTCAATCTGAAGGGTCCGGCCATATCCGTAGATACGGCATGCTCCTCATCGCTGGTGGCAACCCATCTGGCATGCCAGGCGTTATCTAACGGAGAGATAGAAATGGCGTTGGTTGGCGGGGTGTCGCTATATCTGACTCCTGAATCGTATGTAGGCATGTCTGCATCCGGAATGTTGTCGCCAGATGGCCGGTGTAAAACGTTTGACAATAGCGCCAACGGCTTTGTTCCGGGGGAAGGAGTAGGGGCGCTGGTTCTGAAGCGGCTGAAGGATGCTGAGGCTGATCGGGATCATATATACGGAGTTATTATTGGGTCCGGAATCAATCAAGATGGAAAAACCAACGGGATTACCGCTCCAAGCACAAACAGCCAAATTGAGCTGGAGCGGGAAATATACAACAAATATCAGATTGAGCCTGAAAGCATTAGCTATGTTGAAATGCATGGGACAGGAACCAAGCTGGGCGACCCTATTGAATTGGAAGCTTTATCAACCGCCTTTAAAGAGAAAACCGATCAGAAGAACTACTGTGCCATAGGTTCGGTAAAAAGCAATATCGGGCATACTTCTGCAGCAGCGGGCATAGCAAGCGTGCAAAAGGTGTTGCTATGCATGAAGCATAGAAAACTAGTACCGACACTGAATTTCAAGAACCCGAATGAGCATTTTGATTTTGATAATTCTCCTTTTTATGTCAATACAGAATTGAACGCCTGGGAACCTTCCCACGGGGATAAAAGGCGCGCCGCTGTGAGCTCTTTCGGATTTAGCGGTACGAACGCCCATCTTATTATTGAAGAATATCGTCCCGGGACTGGAACATCTGCGACATCACCAGCAGCCGCCGATATCCATAATCCCGTTCTCTTCGTTTTGTCTGCTAAAGGTGAAAAGCAACTAAAAACGTATGCCGAAAGAATGAGGAGCTTTATTGCATCCCGGGAAAATCTTAACCTCTCGGATATGGGGTATACGCTGCAAGTGAGCCGCGAGCCGATGGATTACCGGCTGGCTTTTGTGGCAGATTCAAAAGAGGCATTGCTAAAAGCGCTCGAAGGATTTGCGAATCATGATCTGGTTTCTGGCGTCCTAACGGCGCAGGTGAAAAAGAGCAAAGACGGGATTGTGATGTTTGAGGCGGATGAAGATGCCAAATCGTTGCTTGAAACCTGGATCAAGAAGAGAAAACTGAAAAAAATAGCGGAGTTGTGGGTAAAGGGGCTAACTATTGACTGGAACAAGCTGTATGGGGACATCAAACCTTACCGGATCAGTCTACCGACCTATCCTTTTGCGAGAGAACGCTGCTGGGCGCCTGAGCTTGACAGCAAGGCAGGCAAAGGCATGACTTCTGTCACTGCTGCTTCGCTCCATCCTTTACTGCATCTAAACACCTCCGATTTCTCGGAGCAGCGGTTCAGTTCGACTTTTACAGGCCAGGAGTTTTTCCTGAAGGATCATGTGGTGAATGGACGCAAGGTTCTATCCGGGGCTGCTTGTCTTGAAATGGTCCGGGCGGCCGTGGATCAGGCAACAGGATATGATGAGGGCGGGCCAACCGGAATTTGCCTTAAAAACGTGGTTTGGGCACGGCCTATTATCGTAGAGGATGGGCCACTACAGCTACACATCGGACTTTTCCTGGATGATCATCAAGAGATTTCCTATGAAATATATGGGGAGAGCGCAGAAGCTGATGCAGGGATTGTGATATATAGCTACGGCAGTGCTACACGAAGATCGGCTGTGGAGGTCCCAACACTGAATATTAAAGACTTGCAGAATGTATGCAGTCGGAACTTCGACTCCACACAATTGTATGGAGTTTTCAGGGATATGGGAATGGATTATGGCCCTGGACATCAAGGGATTGAGATGGTGTATGCGGGAGAGGGTCAAGTGCTGGCTAAGTTATGCTTGCCGGCTTCCGTTTCTGACAACCAAAGCAAATTTGTCCTGCATCCAAGTATGATAGATTCGGCCTTGCAGGCAACCGTAGGCTTGACGCTGGGGTCTGGCGAGATCAAACCTTCTTTGCCTTACGCCATTCAAGAAGTTGAAATTATAAAAAATTGCAGCTCCATCATGTGGGCGCTGATTCGCTACAATGCAGACGGTCTAGCTGAGGAAAAGGCACAGAAGCTGGATATTGACCTGAGCGACGAAACTGGAGCCATCTGTGTCAGGATAAAAGGATATTCATCAAGAATTCTGAATAGGGACTTGATTTCCTCGGATGTTCAGTCAAATTCCAGTAACTTGATGCTTGAACCCGTATGGAAAGAGCAAGGGATTGCTCTAGGGGCTGAAATGCCCGTATATGATCGCCATGTCGTGTTACTCTGCCAGCCGTCCGAGATTTCCCGTGAACAAGTTGAAGCTCGGATGGACGGCGTGCAATGCATTGTACTGCAACCCGACCGAAACGGAATCGCGGAACAGTTCCAGCATTACGCCGTCCAGGTGGTTGAAGAGATTCAAAGCATTTTCAGGGAAAAACCCAATGGTAAGGTGCTGATCCAGATTGCCATAAGCGGACAGGAGGAGCAGCAGCTTTTCTCGGGACTTTCCGGTCTTTTAAAAACGGCCCGGCTTGAGCATTCAAAACTGGTAGGTCAGTTAATAGAACTGGGACAGGATGAGGACTGGGGAGCAATCATAGACATTTTAAAAGAAAACAGCCGTAGCCTCGAGGATATCCAGATTCGGTACGAGAAAGGCACACGGTGGGTTTCCTGCTGGAACGAAGTTCACATCTCTCAGGAAGCGGCGGGTAACCCGTGGAAGGATGGCGGAGTGTACCTGATTACTGGCGGTGCCGGTGGATTGGGACTCATTTTTGCCAAAGAGATTACGGATAAAGTCCATAAAGCCGTCTTGATTTTAACGGGGCGTTCCGCGCTGGATGAGGGCAAACGGGCTGAGATAAAGAAAATGGAGGCATTAGGGGCGCGAATAATATACAGACAGGTCGATGTGACTCAGGAGCAGGCGGTGACCGATTTAATCCAGGAAATTCAGGAGGAATTCGGAAACATCAATGGCATCATTCACAGTGCAGGAGTCATTCGTGACAACCGCATACTCCAAAAAAATAGCGAGGAAATGCTGGAGGTTCTCGCACCCAAAGTAATAGGGACAGTGAATCTGGATCAGGCAAGCAAGAATCTGCCGCTTGACTTCTTTGTTCTATTTTCGTCTGTAGCCGGAGGATTAGGTAATCAGGGACAGGCAGACTATTCTGCAGCTAATGCGTTTATGGATGCTTATGCCGGATACCGGAACACTCTGATAGCATCTAAGCAGCGCCAGGGTCAAACGCTATCCATCAATTGGCCGCTATGGAAAGAGGGTGGGATGCGTATTGATGAGGAAACGGAGAAGCTGGTAAGGCAGCGTACAGGCATGAGCGGCATGTCAACCTCTTCCGGCGTTCAGGCCTTGTATCGTGGCATGATCGCGGGCGTTGATCAGGTTATGGTGATGGAAGGCAATCTCGCAAAAATGAAGAAAAGCATGGGTTTAATCACGACTCCAGAGATTAGGCAGCCTGAAAAGGTGACAGGAATTTCAGAAGCTTCCCCTAAAAGCAATGCCGTACCGGATCTGCTGGACAAGGTACAGGCCGCTATGATACAGGCCGTGTCAAAATTGCTGAAAGTCAAACTTGAAGATATTGATGAACATGTAGAACTGAGTGAGTATGGCTTCGATTCCATCCTACTCACACAATTTACCAACAACATCAATCACTTATACCGACTTGAGCTGACGCCGGACATATTTTTTGAATACACAACGATTCATGACTTCACCAGGTATTTGGTGGACGAATATGATGCCGTGCTTGGCGAGCAGTTTGCCGTGCATGCCCGGATTGAGCCTGCTGTCCAGGCCGTGGAGGATGATAGGGAAGACAGTACCCACGTTAGACGGCAGCGTTTCCGGTTTGCAGGCGGGAATGTGTTGTCCATGCCGCAACAGACTCAGGCTGTTCCTGAACCTATTGCCATCGTGGGAATGAGCGGTGTATTTCCCATGGCTCGGGATGTGGATGAGTTTTGGAAAAATCTTGAGGAAGGCAGGGACTGTATCACTGAAATCCCTGAAGATCGCTGGGATTGGAAGACGTATTACGGTGACCCTGAGCAGGAGGCCAATAAAACAAACATCAAGTGGGGCGGGTTTATTGAGGGGATCTATGAGTTTGACCCGTTATTCTTTGGAATTTCACCACGGGAAGCCGCACTCATGGACCCGCAGCAGCGTCTGTTGATGACCTATATCTGGAAGGCGATTGAAGATGCAGGCATTCAGGCAGGGAGTCTGTCGGGAACCCGCACAGGAATCTTTGTAGGTACCGCGAACAGCGGCTACAGCGGTATGATCTATCAGGGAAATGTGGGTGTCGAGGCGTATTCCTCCAGCGGTATGGCACCGTCTGTTGGGCCCAATCGAATGAGCTATTTCCTTAATATTCATGGTCCGAGTGAGCCTATCGAAACGGCTTGCTCCAGTTCGCTGGTGGCCATTCACCGAGCCGTTAGAGCCATAGAGGATGGAAGCTGCGAGATGGCGATTGCAGGCGGTGTCAATGTGATTATCACGCCTGAACTCCATATCAGCTTCAACAAAGCAGGAATGCTGTGTGAGGACGGTCGGTGCAAAACCTTCTCCGATAAGGCCAATGGCTACGTGCGTGGTGAAGGGGCCGGCATGCTTTTCCTGAAAAAGCTGAAGGATGCAGAGAAGGACGGAGACCATATTTATGGTGTAATTCGGGGTACTGCCGTCAATCACGGAGGCCGGGCCAATTCCCTGACAGCTCCTAATCCGAGGGCTCAGGCGGATGTGTTGGTAAATGCATATACAAAGGCCGGAATCGATCCAAGGACTGTCTCTTACATTGAGGCCCACGGGACAGGCACCGAGCTGGGCGATCCGATTGAAATTAACGGACTGAAAGCAGCTTTCAAAGAGCTTTATGAGAATACAGAGGGACCCGGGATCACAGAATCCCATTGCGGATTGGGCTCGGTGAAGACCAATATCGGACATCTGGAACTGGCTTCTGGAATCGCGGGTGTCATAAAAGTACTGCTTCAGTTAAAGCATAAAAAGCTGGTCAAAAGCCTTCATTGCGAGGCAATTAATCCCTATATAAAAGTTGAAGGTAGTCCGTTCTATATCGTTCAGGAGGCGCGGGAGTGGAAGCCACAGCGGGATACTCAAGGGAAAAATATTCCTCGAAGAGCGGGTGTTAGCTCCTTTGGATTCGGGGGTGCCAATGCCCATTTGATAATCGAAGAATACATTCCTGGAAAGCAGGCGCAGAATTCTATTACCCTTACCACCCCAAAATCGGCTATTGTGGTGCTGTCAGCCAAGAGTGAAGGACAACTGCTAGAGCAGGCGCAGCTATTACTTGCTGCAATCGGGGAGCATCCGTTCACAGACAGCAGTCTGGTAGATATAGCGTATACCCTTCAGGTGGGGCGCGAAGCGATGGAAGAACGTTTGGCTTTCGTTGCAGGCTCTCTCCGGGAGCTAGAAGAGAAATTAAAAGGATTTGTGGAAGGCCGGGATGGTATCCACGGCTTACACGTGGGACACGCCAAACGCCATAAAGAAGAAATTAGAGCTCGTGAAGACGGAGAGGGTGCAGGCACGACGATTGATGTTTTGGTTAGCGAAGGCAGCTATGGAAAAATCGCAGACCTTTGGGTAAAAGGAGTCGCAATTGACTGGGCCCTGTTGTACGGAGAGGCTAAACCAAACCGTATCAGTCTGCCAACCTATCCCTTTGCCAAAGAACGATATTGTATAACCGATATCAATAAACGGACGGGAGCAAGCGGTGTTGTGTTGGAACGGGAGACAGCAGTCGGCATTCATCCCTTACTTCAGCGTAATACGTCCGATATTTATGGACTGCAGTTCAGCTCCATTTTTACGGGGAAGGAATTTTTCCTGTCTGACCATGTGATAAGGGGGCAGAAGCTCTTGCCTGGAGTGGCCTACCTTGAAATGGCGCGGGCGGCAGTAGAGCAGGTTGCAGGATCTCCAGAAGATAAGTGGACGTCCATCCGGTTAAAAGATGTGGATTGGATCCGTCCAGTTGTGGTTGGGGAGGAGTCGGTTGATGTCAGTATTGGGCTCTATCCGCAAGATGGCGGGGAGATCGCCTATGAAATTTACAGCAAGTCTGGAGCAACGGACACCGAGCTGGTGGTGCAAAGTGAAGGCAGGGCAGTAATTGTTCCGGTGGCAGAGGTCCCTGCTATAGATATTAAAACCTTGCTGGAGCAGTGCAGTCTGGGCTCCGTTTCATCCCGTCAGTGCTATGAGGCGTTTGCGGCGATGCAGATTTCCTATGGGCCGGGACATCAGGGAATTGAGAAAATATATGTCGGAGTGGGTCAAGCGCTTGCCAAGTTGTCCTTGCCTTCTTCCGTTTACCATACGATGGAGCATTATGTGATGCACCCCAGTTTGATGGACTCCGCTCTTCAGGCGACGATAGGCTTGATTATGAGTGCAGGTGATCGCAAAGCTTCCATTAAGCCAGCTTTACCATTTGCATTGGAAGAGTTAGAGGTATTTAACAGATGCACATCAGAGATGTGGGCCTGGATTCGTAATAGTGAAGACAGCAGGCAGGATGGCCCGCTGCAAAAGTTAGATATCGATTTGTGTGACGAGCAGGGGAATGTTTGTGTGAGGATGAAGGGATTTTTATCACGAGTTGCTGAAAGAGGGACAGGGGCACCAGAGGAATGGACTGCACCGGAGACTTTGATGCTTGAGCCTGTGTGGGAAGAACAAGCGATTGCTCTGGAAGGAACAGCACCTGACTATCAACAGCATCTGGTAATTTTATGCGAACCGGGATATATTTCCGGGGAAATTATTGAATCGCAAATGAACGGGGTGCAGTGCCTCATTCTCCAATCCGAAGAGAAGAGCATTGATGCACGGTTTAGGACTTATGCGACACAGGTGTTTGAGGCAATTCAACATATTCTTAAAACGGAATCCAAAGGCAAAACATTGGTTCAGCTTGTCGTTCCGGTGCAGGATCACCAACAGGTATTCTCGGGACTTTCCGGACTCTTAAAAACAGCATGGCTGGAGAATCCAGTACTGGTTGGCCAATTGATAGAAATGGATGTGGAGCAGGATCCAGCAGGTCTGATAAATATCCTGCAAGAAAACAGTCGCGGTTCTATAGAACCACATATCCGCTATCAATCAGGTAGACGGCATGTTGCCGTATGGACGGAAATTAAAGCCTCCGGGGAAGCGATCAGCATTCCGTGGAAAGACAGGGGAGTATATTTAATTACCGGCGGAACCGGAAGTCTCGGTTTGATTTTTGCCGAAGAAATTACACGACAGGCCAGGGATACCGCTTTAATTCTTGTCGGACGCTCCCCGCTTCGTGGTGACACCAAAGCAAGGATTGAGGAGATAGAGGCTTTAGGTGCAAGAGTAGTATTCCGACAAGCCGATGTCGCCGATAAAAGGGCCGTTGAAGTTTTGATTCGGGATATTCAGGAAGAGTTTGGGAAGCTGGACGGAATTGTGCACAGCGCAGGAATGGTTAGCGATAATTTCATTATTAAAAAAACACGGGAGGAATTGCAAAACGTTTTGGCACCAAAGGTTACGGGATTGGTGAATCTGGATCAGGCTTGCAAGGAAATCCCGCTGGACTTCTTCATCCTTTTTTCATCCGTTGCAGGGAGCCTCGGGAATATAGGGCAGGCTGACTATGCTGCTGCCAATGCCTTTATGGACGCCTATGCCAAGTACCGTAATACGCTGGTAGAGCGAGAACAACGCCAGGGGCGGACGATTTCAGTCAATTGGCCACTCTGGAAAGAAGGCGGAATGCGTATTGATGGGGAAACAGAAAAGATCATGGAAGGGATGGGGATGTTTGCAATGGAGACTGGTGCAGGAATTCGGGCTTTGTATCAGAGCCTGGCTTCCGAAAAGAATCAAGTCATGGTGTTGGAAGGGCATGCCAGTCAGCTAAGAGAAACGCTCCTGCAGCAACCGTCCCTGAATCAGGCTGGAGATGCCTCCTCTATGATAAGGGAAAGCGAGATGGGTTCGGTCATCGGACAAGACCTGCTTGCCGAAAAAGCGGCAAATTATTTAAAGCAATTGCTCGCTACATCCATCAGGCTGCCGGCAAGGCAGATTGAAACCGATGCCCCTATGGAGAAGTACGGCATTGATTCCATTATGATTAAACAGCTAACCCGTGAGTTGGAGAAAACGTTTGGAACACTGCCCAAAACTTTATTTTTTGAATACCAGAATATCCGGGAATTGACCCAATATTTCCTTAAAGTCCACCAGAAGCAGCTGATTAAATTGCTTGGAATCGAGACAGAGGTCAACCCTGCGAAAGAATTCAAGCCTTCTACGATGGAAAACGACCCGGGAAGGTCACTTTCTGATAGTCGGAAGCAATCGCGTTTCATGCCAGTTCAGGCAAGTTTCCAACCGCAACCGAAAAGAGCAGGCGAATCAGAGGAAATTGCCATTATCGGTTTGTCGGGCATGTATCCCGATGCAGAAAACATACGGGAATTCTGGAACAATCTGCGCGATGGGAAGGATTGCATTACGGAAATTCCCAAAGATCGCTGGGATCACAGCATGCACTTTGACGAGGACAGGAACCAGTCCGGAAAAGCTTACAGCAAGTGGGGAGGCTTTATCAAAGGTGTGGATCAGTTTGACCCCATGTTTTTCAATATCTCTCCTAGAGAAGCACAGATAATCGATCCTCAGGAGCGTCTATTCCTGAAATGCGTCTATGAAACGATAGAGGATGCAGGCTATACCCGGGAAGCGCTTGGACTAGAGCGGGGCCTTGGGCAGGATAGGAATGTGGGTGTTTTTGTCGGGGTCATGTATGAAGAATACCAGCTTTATGGGGCACAGGAACAAGCTAGGGGCAGAATGATTGCCGTTCCTGGCAATCCGGCTTCCATCGCAAATCGGGTATCTTATTTCTGTAACTTCCACGGTCCGAGCATGGCTGTGGACACCATGTGCTCTTCTTCATTGACGACCATTCATCTGGCCTGCCAAAGCTTGCAACAAGGCGAGTGTGAGCTTGCCATTGCTGGCGGCGTCAATGTATCCATTCATCCGAACAAATACCTGATGCTTGGGCAAGGCAGGTTTGTATCGAGTAAAGGACGGTGCGAAAGCTTTGGACAAGGCGGAGATGGATATGTGCCAGGAGAAGGCGTAGGAGCCGTACTGCTCAAACCACTGTCCAAAGCTATTGCAGATGGCGACCATATATATGGGGTCGTAAAGGGGACCTCGGTGAATCATGGAGGGAAGACAAACGGATTCTCAGTTCCTAATCCCAATGCGCAGGCCAGTGTAATTGGAAGGGCCTTTAAGAAAGCAGGAATTAACCCCAGAACCATTAGTTACATCGAAGCGCATGGCACCGGGACATCCTTAGGTGACCCCATTGAAATCGCCGGATTGCAAAAAGTTTTCCAGGAATATACGGAGGATAAGCAATTTTGCGCAATCGGATCGGCAAAATCAAATATTGGGCATTGTGAGAGCGCGGCAGGGATCGCCGGAGTTACAAAGGTGCTCCTTCAGCTCAAATACGGACAAATCGTGCCTTCATTGCATTCAAAAACACTAAACCCGAATATCGATTTTAGCGATAGTCCTTTTATAGTTCAGCAGGAGCTGGGAGAGTGGAAAAGACCCGTCGTCACAATGAATGGGAAGACAGTTGAATACCCAAGAATCGCAGGTATTTCCTCCTTTGGCGCCGGAGGCTCCAACGCACATGTGCTCATTGAGGAATATATCCCTGAGGAGCAGGAGACTAGACAAGTTACCATTCCACTGCAAAATCCGGCAATGATCGTGCTGTCGGCGAGGAATAAAGATCGACTGGATGAACAGGTGCAAAGACTGCTTGCTGAACTCAAAGAGCCGGAATACTCGCAAACCAGCCTGGAGGATATAGCATTTACTCTGCAGGTGGGACGGGAAGCCATGGAAGAACGGTTAGCAGTCATAGTTAAGTCTACCCGTGAGCTTACAGAAAAGCTGGAGAGTTTTTTAGCGGGGAATGAGGATATTGACGGGCTGTATTTGGGTCAGGCAAAGAAGAATAAAGACATCCTAGCTGTTCTTGAGGCAGACGAAGACATGGCAAAAATGGTGGATAGTTGGATAAGCAAGGGGAAGTATACAAAGCTGGCGGAGCTTTGGGTGAAGGGGCTACTCTTCGATTGGACTAGACTTTATGAGAATACCAGCCCTCGTCGGATTAGTCTGCCAACTTATCCATTTGCCAAGGAGAGCTATTGGATCTTCGCGCGTGGGGGCGAATCCCGGGACGTCGAGGCGGAAACTCCTGTAGTCGATGTGTCGGTACAAGAGTTCGTTTCCAGCCCTCCTGCAGTTAACCATAGCAACGATAATGTGCAGAGACAGGCTTTGGCGAAAGTACCTGAAAAACCGCAGGGCATTTTGCTAAGCTCCGTTTCCAACATCCAGATGGTAGCAGATAAGCCAGAAAAGTCAGCTGTGCTGGCAGAATCCAAGCCTGCCCCGCCGCAACCTGAGGCCAAGCCTTCTTCGCCGCCGCCCATTGTTGCCAGGGATGAGGCAAAGCGGTCGACATATGCGCCAACGGCTGTACGGATAGAAACATTGGAGAAGGAACTGGTAGAAAGTCTTGCGAAATCCTTGAGTATGAATGAAATGGATATTGGCCGGGATGATCAATTTATTGATATGGGACTGGACTCCATTATAGGTGTAGAGTGGGTGCAGGCTGTGAATAAACGCTTTGGAACAGCTATTCCGGCAACCAGAGTGTACGACTATCCTAACATTAAAGAATTCTCCAAATTTTTGGCAAAGGAATTGAACAAGTCGGCGGGAGATACAAATCAGGATCCTACAGAGCCGAAGCCTAAGCAGCCCATGCAAGTCTTGTTACAGAAAGTACTGCAGGGTGAGTTAGATTTTGAACAGGCCGACCAGTTATTCAACCAATTACACTCGTAGACAGCCAACATGATATTTGTCCTATTTCATACAGCTAGGAGGACATGTTTATGGATTCAAAAGATATTTTTCGTGCGGTGCAAGCAGGGGAAATCAATTATGAAGATGCTGAAAAACAATTGCTTCAATTTATTGGCGAGCTCCCGGATGAATCATTGGAAGCCAGTCCACAGGAATTATCAGAAGGACGGGCTTTCACGTTGCAACCATTGGACAGCTTCCACACGTCGGAGGATGGGCAGGAGATAAGCGCCCCCCAAATGAAGGTACAGTCTGTGGTTGAATTGCAGGAATTTGAGCACGGGATTGTCTTGTTGAAAATGAAGGACACGGTGCACAAAAATACATTTTCCGATGAACTGATTATTGGCCTGAATCAGGCGTTTGAGACAGTGCAGGCTAACGAGAATTATAAAGTTGTGATTCTGACGGGATATGACACCTACTTTGCCACAGGAGGCACCCAAGAGGGGTTGCTGGCTATCCATGAGGGAAAGGCGAAATATAGCGATACCAATGTTTACAAGATTGCTTTGGATTGCAAGCTGCCCGTCATCGCTGCTATGCAGGGACATGGGATTGGTGCTGGCTGGTGCATGGGGATGTTTTGCGATTTTATCGTGATGAGTCGGGAAAGCATCTATACTACTAACTTTATGAAGTACGGCTTTACTCCCGGAGCGGGTTCGACCCTGATTTTCCCTGAGAAATTCGGGGTTAGTATGGCACAGGAAATTCTATTTACAGGTACTAGATATAGTGGTTCGGAACTGGAAACCAAAGGGGTTCCTTTTCCGGTTGTACCGAGGAATGAAGTGGTGCCGCACGCCATGCAGCTGGCAAGAAAACTGTCTGAGTCTCCCAGGGAGTCATTAATTGAGCTGAAAAACCATATGGCCCAATCGATAAGAGAAAAGCTGGCGGCTACTATTGAAAAAGAAATAAAAATGCAGGATAAAACGTTTCTGAATCAGCAAGAAGTTAAAGAACGGATTCAATTCGCCTATGGACAGCTGCCGAATAGCAATGATTCCCACAAAACGGTCAAGCATGCTGATTCTAAAAAAGCTATGCTAGATATGCCGCGCGGTCAGGAACATAAGGAGTCTATCGCAATTATTGGTATGGCAGGGCAATTCCCGGAATCAGGGACTTTGGCTGAATTTTGGGACAATCTGGCTCAGGGCAGGGATTGTATATCGGAAATCCCTTCAACGCGATGGTCAATCGATGAATATTACGATACCGATCCCAAGGCTCAGGGAAAAACCTATAGCAAATGGATGGGTGTTTTAGAGGATGTAGATAAATTTGACCCGTTGTTCTTTAATATATCCCCTGCAGAAGCAGAGATGATGGATCCTCAACAGCGCCTATTTCTTGAAAGCAGCTGGAAATGCATTGAAGATGCCGGATTAAATCCAGCCTCACTGTCGGAGAGCCGCTGCGGTGTTTTTGTAGGTTGTGCAGCCAGTGATTATGGGAGGTCCATGAGTGGGCAGGGGTTAAATGCGCAGGTTCTTATGGGAGGGTCTCCTTCAATTCTATCCGCTCGGATTTCGTATCTGCTAAATTTGAAAGGTCCTTCTTTGGCTATTGATACCGCATGCTCTTCCTCTCTGGTGGCTATTGCTGAAGCCTGCAACAGTCTCCTTTTAGAAACAAGTGACCTTGCTCTGGCAGGCGGAGTCATGATTATGGCTGGTCCGGGGATGCATGTTATGACTAGCAAGGCAGGAATGCTGTCCAAGGATGGACGGTGCTTTACCTTTGATGCCCGTGCAAACGGGTTTGTCCCCGGAGAAGGAGTTGGGGTCATTTTATTAAAACGGCTCTCTGATGCAGTCAGAGACAAGGACTCCATATATGGAGTTATTCGGGGATGGGGAATGAACCAGGATGGAAAAACCAACGGAATAACTGCCCCAAGTGTAAATTCACAAATCTCGCTGGAAAAAGACGTATATCGACGGTTTAACATTCATCCCGAAACCATCTCCATGATAGAGGCCCACGGAACAGGAACAAAGCTGGGTGATCCTATCGAGGTGGAGGGACTTACGGAATCATTCCGATCCTATACAAGCAAGAAGGGCTATTGCGCATTGGGGTCACTGAAAAGCAATATGGGTCATATGATGACTGCGGCCGGAGTGGCCAGTGTGATGAAAGTGCTGCTGGCCATGAAGCACCACCAATTGCCGCCTACCATTCATTTCGAATCCTTAAATGAGCATATTTCTCTGGAGGATAGCCCGTTCTATATTAACACCAGTCTGCAAAGCTGGGAGCCCGAACCGGGAGTACCCCGGCGTGCGGGCGTAAGTTCTTTCGGATTTAGCGGCACTAACGCTCATATGGTTATTGAAGAATATGTTCCTGTAGTCTCTGCGGTGAATCTACCCCCAGTGGGTAAAGACAACCCGGGACTATTTGTGCTGTCCGCTAAAAGTGAACAATCCTTGAAAACCTATGCAGCAGATATGATGAATTTTGTTAAGTTGCACGAAAGCGTTAATCTCACGGACCTGGCCTATACCTTGCAAGTGGGAAGAGAGGCCATGGACTGGCGTCTCGCGTTTTTGACGGATTCAAGAGAAAATCTGATAGATGAACTTGAACATTTTATTAACGGAAACTCGTCGGAAAAAGTGCTGATCGGCCGTGTGAACTATCCAGGTGGCGGAATCGAACTCTTGGATTCGGACGAAGACACCGGAACCCTGGTTCGGGCCTGGACTGAGAAGAAAAGACTTGATAAGGTAGCCAAATTGTGGGCCAATGGCGCAAGCATTGAATGGGACGCACTTTATGGAGATATCAAGCCCAGACGAATCAGTCTGCCGACCTATCCTTTCGAAAGGGCACGCTATTGGTTATCCGAAACAGACACTGGACAAGGCAGTGTAAATCTGGCTATGACTGCCCAAATTCATCCTTTATTGCATCAGAATATTTCCGATCTCTCCGGACAACGTTATAGCTCTACTTTTACAGGCCGGGAATTTTTCCTGTCAGACCACAGAATCAAGGGTCAACAAACATTACCCGGGGTGGCTTACCTCGAAATGGTGCGAGCAGCTGTAGAAGAGGCAGTGGGGGCCGTAGTAGAAGGCGGGACCCATATTCAGCTGAAAAATATCGTATGGGCTCGGCCTGTGGTTGTAGCAGACGGACCGGTCAGGGTACTCATCAGTCTATATCCCCAGGACAATGGAGAGATTGCGTTTGAAATATGCAGCGGGATGGAAGGAGCCGACGCTGAGGGCATTATACACAGTCAGGGAATGGCTGTGTTGGAGAGGGCTGGCGAGCTACAGTATCTGGACCTGAATGTCTTACAGGCAGAATGTACCCGTACACCACTTTCTTCAAGCCAATGCTATGAAGCTTTCAGAGCCATGGGGATAGACTATGGACATGCACACCGTGGTATTGAGGCAATCTTCCGAGGAAAGGATTACGTGCTGGCCAAGCTGTCCTTACCATCCTCTGTACTCCATACTCAAACTGAATTTGTTCTGCATCCGTCTTTGATGGATTCAACTTTGCAGGCCACAATCGGCTTGGTAATGGGTTCGGAAGAAAATTTGCCTGTAGGCAAGCCTGCGTTACCCTTTGCTTTGGAGGAACTGAAGATATCCGAAAAATGCACTCCAGTGATGTGGGCCCGGATCTCTCACGATGGGAGTGAAGAGACGTCGAATGGATTAAGCAAGGTGGATATTGATCTGTGCGATGAGACCGGAAAGATTTGCGTGCAGCTCAAAGGACTTTTATCCAGAGCTTTGGAAGGAGATGTGGGGCAAGCCAGCATCACTGAGGATATGGGTACACTGATGCTTGAGCCTATCTGGCAGGAGATGCCTGTCACCACAGGGGTGAACGCTAACGAAGATATCCAGCATGTTGTGATCCTGTGTGAAGTGGATGGTATCTCCGGGGAGGATATTGAAGCCCACATGGATGGTACTCGCTGCCTTGTTTTACAGTCCTCCAGCATGGATATGGACAGTCGGTTTGAAGATTATACCATTCAGATATTTGAAGAATTGCAAAGCATCCTGCTAGACATCCCAAAACAGAAAGTTTTGATACAGCTTGCAACCCGCGCTCGGAAGGACCAACAGGTTTATTCCGGGCTCTTTGCAATGCTGAAAACCGCTCAAAAAGAAAATCCGAATGTCATGGGTCAGTTGCTTGAGCTTGATGTAGAGAATGATTTCGAAGAAATCATTGAGAAACTACAAGGGAACCGAAGTGACCGGCATAACGAACGGATACGGTACCAAGGGGACAAACGACAGGCTTTAATGTGGCAAGAAATTGAAGCCTTACGTGAAGATGCAGACCTGCCGTGGAGAGATGGTGGGATCTATCTCATTACTGGTGGCTTAGGCGGCCTGGGGCTCATTTTTGCCAGAGACATTGTGCGCAATGTGAAAAACTCCACCGTCGTATTGGTGGGTCGGTCATCACTTTCTGCGGACCAAAAGGCTCTGTTAAGCGAACTGAGAGCGCTGGGTGGTCATATAGAGTACCAACAGGCGGATGTGGGCCACAACGAATCGGTTACCGGGCTAATTCATGGCATCGTCGAGCAATTTGGCTGCCTTAACGGTATTTTGCACACAGCCGGAGTGATTCGGGACAACTTCATCATCAAGAAGACTAAAGAAGAGGTTAGAGAAGTGCTGGCTCCGAAGGTCTCAGGAGTGATGAATCTGGACCAGGCCAGCAGAGACCTGCCTCTGGACTTCTTTATCTTATTTTCTTCTGGCGCAGGAAGCCTTGGCAATGTAGGGCAGGTTGACTACTCCGCTGCTAATGGCTTTATGGATGCGTATGCCTCCTATCGAAATGCTTTGGTGACAGCAAAGCAGCGCCAGGGGCAAACACTGTCGATAAACTGGCCTCTGTGGAAGGATGGAGGCATGCATGTCGACCTGGAAACGGAAAGGGCGATGCAAGACCTGGGCATGATTGCCATGCAAACGGAGAATGGAATCAAAGCTTTGTATCAAAGCCTGTCTTCCGGCAGAAGTCAGGTTATGGTGATCGAAGGGTATCCCCAAAGGATTAAAGCGGCAATTTTAGGCCAGCTCTCGGAAACTGATGTCTCAGGCCGATCTGTAATGGAAAGCGGAGGAGCACCGCTTATCGGAGAAGAATGGCTAAGGGAAAAAGCGGAGGGTTATTTGAAAACGGTACTTTCAACCGTGATCAAGCTGCCCGCTGAAAGTATAGATGTAAATGCACCAATGGACAGGTATGGGATTGACTCCATACTGGTTATGCAGCTTACCAATGAATTGGAAAAGACTTTCGGCTCATTACCGAAAACATTATTTTTTGAATACCAGAATCTCCGGTCATTGACGGGTTATTTCCTTGAATCGTATCGCGGTCGGCTGATTGATGCTGTAGAAGCGACAGAGAAGAATACGGCTCCTGATGCAGGCCCGAAAGTACCTATAAAAGCAACCATAGAGCCTTTAGTCTCGATATCGGCTAATCGTAGGCGTCCATGGCTTTTCCCGACAGGTATACAGCCACATCAGGAGAAGAAGGCATTAGACATTGCAATTATCGGCGTGTCGGGGAGATATCCGGGAGCATTGGGTATCCGAGAGTTCTGGGACAACCTAAGGGATGGAAAGGATTGCATTACAGAGATTCCTAAGGAACGCTGGGATCACAGTCTGTACTTTAATGAAAACAGAGGCAAGCCCGGAAAAACCTACAGCAAGTGGGGAGGGTTCATCGATGGAGTGGACTGGTTTGACCCGTTGTTTTTCAATATTTCGCCAAGGGAAGCGGAAACGATGGACCCGCAGGAGCGCTTATTCCTGGAATGCGTTTATGAAACGATAGAGGATGCAGGTTATACGAGAGAAACCCTTTGTGCAGAGCGGGAGCTTGGCGGCATAGAAGGCAATGTCGGGGTTTACGTCGGAGTGATGTACCATGAGTATCAACTCTATGGAGCCCAGGAACAAGCCAAGGGAAGGATGATTGGACTTCTCGGGAATGCCTCGGCGGTTGCCAACCGGGTATCGTATTTTTGTAATTTTCAAGGGCCAAGTATCGCTGTAGATACCATGTGCTCCTCGTCACTGACATCAATTCATATGGCCTGTCATGGACTACAGCATGGAGAATGCGAACTGGCAGTAGCAGGAGGGGTCAACGTCTCCATCCATCCTAACAAATACCTATTGTTGGGACAGGGAAGTTTTGCATCAAGCAATGGGAGATGTGAAAGCTTCGGACAGGGAGACGGATATGTACCGGGAGAAGGAGTCGGGGCTTTGCTGCTCAAGCCATTAGCCAAAGCCATAGCAGACGGAGACCGGATATATGGAGTTATCAAAGGAACTGCAGTGAACCACGGGGGAAAAACCAACGGCTATACCGTACCTAACCCCAACGCACAGGCCCGTGTGATTGGTCAGGCAATTAAGGAGGCAGGAATCAACCCCAGAACCATCAGCTATATAGAAGCCCATGGAACAGGAACTCCACTGGGAGACCCGATTGAAATTGCAGGCTTACAGAAGGCCTTCCGGAAATATACCGGCGATAAGCAGTTCTGTTCAATCGGGTCGGCGAAGTCTAATATCGGGCATTGTGAGAGTGCTGCTGGTATCGCCGCGGTGACAAAGGTGCTTATGCAGTTGAAATATAAACAAATCGTGCCTTCGCTACATGCAAGTACCTTAAATCCCAATATCGACTTCAGCGATAGTCCCTTTAAAGTTCAGCAAGGGTTAGAAGAGTGGAAAAGACCAGTAGTTGCTATCAACGGTGAAACCAGAGAATACCCAAGGGCAGCAGGAGTATCGGCCTTTGGTGCTGGGGGCTCTAACGCTCATGTGGTTATCGAAGAATATATTCCAGAAGAAGCTAGTCAGCAGCAAGCTGCGCCTGTATCCCTGAATCCTGTCATAGTCGTGTTGTCGGCCAAAAATAAGGAAAGGCTGGACGAGCAGGTGCAAAGATTGCTGTCTGCACTCAGAGAGCTGAATGACCCGCATACAAGTCTCTCAGATATCGCCTACACGCTGCAAATCGGGCGAGAAGCGATGGACGAACGTCTGGCGATCATTGCAAAATCCATCCAAGAGCTTGACTGGAAATTGGAAGGCTTCCTACAAAAAAAGGAAGGCGTAGAAGAACTGTATAGAGGACAGGTAAAGCGTAATAGAGGAGGGCTTGTCACTCAGGAAGTCGATGAAGATATGGCTAAAATGATTGATGCATGGGTGGACAAAGGGAAGTATGGAAAGCTCGCTGAACTTTGGGTTACGGGACTGATTTTGGATTGGAACAAGCTTTATGAGGATGTGAAGCCTCGCAGGATGAGTCTGCCAACCTATCCTTTTGCCAGAGAAAGCTATTGGATACCCGTACATGAGGAAAAGAGCGCCGCAATAACAGAAGCCGCTTCGTCCCAATCATCCTTTTTGACACCTTTACTGCATCAGAACACTTCAGACTTTCTGGAACAGCGGTTCAGTTCAACGTTTACAGGCGAGGAATTTTTCCTCAAGGATCATGTTGTGAAAGGTCAAAAGGTTCTGCCTGGCGTAGCCTATCTTGAGATGGTACGGGCGGCTGTAGAACGTTCCACAGGAGATATGGACAACAGCACAACAGGAATCCGTTTGAAAAATGTAAACTGGATTCGGCCCATTGTGGTGGATAACCAGCCAGTTTCTGTACACACCAGGCTCTACCTGGAAGACACTGGAAAAATCAGCTTTGAAGTGTATAGCGGGCAAGTAGGAAGCGAAAGAGGGCATACCGTGCATAGCCAAGGTGATGCGGTGCAGGTTTGCGTAGAGCAAAAACCGACACTAAACCTTAAGGCGTTACAGGCAGATTTTGGTCAACACAGGTTTAACGGATCGCAATGTTATGAAATCTTCGAGGAAATGGGAATGGATTATGGCCCGGCATACAGATGTGTGGAGAAGGTATATACACATCCGGGCAGGGTACTAGCCAAGCTGGCATTGCCTTCCTTCATTTCTAATATGGCGGACAGCTTGGTTCTTCACCCCAGCTTGCTGGATTCGGCCTTGCATGCATCCATCGGGCTAATTATGGGCCAAGAGAACGGAGGGTTGTCGGGTAGCGCTGTACCAGCTACGCCTCATATGCCGTTTGCCCTCCAAGAGATTGAGATTTATGGGGCATGCACCCCGAACATGTGGTCGTTGATTCAATACAGCGAGGGCAGCAAGAAAGAAGACAAGGTACAGAAGCTTAATATTGACTTGTGTGATGAGGAAGGAACTATTTGCGTCAGAATAACAGGATTATCCACCCGGGCGCTGGAAGGAGAAGTCGGCATTGAAAATGCACAAGGCGCAGCGGCAGGAGAAAGTGCCGCCGACCCGCTTGTAGGATCCGTAATGCTCATCCCGAAATGGGACCCTGCTGCTGTAAAAAAAGATGTCGTTTCCCCGTCACCGACAGACCGATTGGTCATTGCAGGTGGTACTGACAAAGACAGACAGGCCATCCGGGAGTATTATCCTAGGGCGCATTTCTTGGAGCTTCAAGCGCACGATTCCATTGAAACAGTTGCCTCAAAGGTAGAAGAATATGGAGCCGTTGACCATATCCTGTGGATTGCACCCTGTGTTTCCGTCGAATCGGTGACTGCCGAGTCCTTGATCAAGGAACAGGAGCAGGGAGTCCTTCTCTTCTTTAGAATGGTCAAAGCGATGCTTTTATTGGGATACGGGACGAAAAAGCTAGGCTGGGCAACGATAACCAATCAAGCTCAGCCGATGGATCAGAACGATACAGTCAACCCGACTCACGCAAGTCTTCATGGGCTGGTAGGCACCATGGCCAAAGAATATCCGAACTGGAAAATCCGTATCCTTGACCTGCAATCCGATGATGACTGGCCGCTATCCGATATGTTTACGCTGCCTTCGGACCGACAAGGACGGATGTGGGTTTACAGAAATGGGCAGTGGTACCGGCAGCACTTGGTCCCATTCAAACAGACTTCAGGTTTAAAAGGACAGACGCTATACAAAACCGGAGGCGTCTATGTGGTCATCGGGGGTGCCGGCACTATCGGAGAGGCTTGGAGCAAGTATATGGCCTGTACCTACCAGGCCCAGATGGTGTGGCTAGGCAGAAGGCAAAAGGATGCCTCTATCCAGGCCAAACTGGACGGATTTGAAGGCCTGGGACCTGTTCCATGCTATATCACGGCGGATGTAGCAGACGAAAGGGAGCTGCAGCGGGCATATGAGGAAATAAAACAGCGGTACTCCAACATAAACGGAGTGGTCCACTCAGCCATTTCATTTTTGGAGAAGGGCTTGGAAGATTTGACGGAGGAAGAGCTCCGGTCAGGGCTTTCAGCAAAGGTTGATGTAAGTGTACGCATGGCTCAGGTCTTCCAAAATGAGCCGTTGGATTTCGTATTGTTCTTCTCTTCCATGATTACCTATGTAAAGAATCCGGGACAAAGTAGCTATGCTGCCGGAAGTACCTTTAAAGACGCGTTTGCGCATCGTCTTTCGCAGGAATGGCGTTGTCCAGTGAAGGTCATGAACTGGGGATACTGGGGGAGCGGCGAAAACAATGCCTCTCAAAATGGAGGGCAGGAGGTAGAAAATTACTCCAGACTGGCGCAAATAGGTGTTGGGCTCATTGACCCGCAGGAGGGGATGGAGGCGCTTGAGACGCTTCTTGCCTCACCGATAGACCAAATGGGGCTTATGAAAACAACAAGACATCTGGAGATGGAAGGGACTAATCCGACGGAAGAGATTGATCTCTACCCGCCTAATTCGGATCCGAATCTCAGGGATATTCAGGAAAATATTGCTACAGCAATACAATCAAGAAGCCATTTTATCGAAAACTATGCTGCAGACGATATGGGCGACCTCCAGGAAAGGGAGATGGAACATCTCCTAAGCAGGTTGTTGCGGGAGCAGCTCTTGTCCATGGGGTTATCAGGGACAGATCGTCAGTCTGTCGACGAGTTCAAAAATAAACTCGGACTACCTGAGCTATATGGCAAATGGCTGAAAGAGAGCATGGAGATTTTGGCACAGATGGATAACGACCTATCAGGTAGAAACTCCAGCTTGACGGATCGAGATGATGTCTGGCAGGAATGGGAAGAGCGCAAGCGTACATGGCTACAATATCCGCAGATGAGAGCAAGGGTTAATTTGGTTGAGACAACGCTACGGGCTTTACCGGAAGTGCTTACCGGAAAATCGCCTGCGACTGAAGTCATCTTTCCCAATTCCTCAATGGAACTAGTGGAAGGAATTTACAAGAACAATCTGGTGGTGGACTACTTTAATGAAGTACTTGCCGATACTACTGCCGCTTATATCCAGGAGAGGATTATGGCCGACGCCGCTGCGGAAATCAGAATTCTGGAAATCGGCGCGGGCACCGGAGGGACCAGTGCCACGCTATTCCTGAAATTACGCCCATACCGCAAACACATTCAGGAATATTGCTATACCGATATTTCCAAAGCCTTTTTGATGCACGCGGAAAAAGAGTATGGGCCGCATAATCCGTATCTCAGCTACCAGATTTTTAATGTTGAAGAACCTATTGCTGGGCAAGGTGTTGAGACGGGTAAATATGATATTGTCATTGCCGCTAATGTACTTCATACCGCAAAAGACATCCGCCAGGCGTTACGTAATGCTAAAGCGGTTTTGAAAAGCAACGGCTTGCTCCTGCTCAATGAAATCACAGGTAGTAGCGTGTTTACCCACCTTACCTTCGGATTGCTAGATGGCTGGTGGGCGTATGAGGATCCGGAATGGCGTATTCCTGGATGTCCAGGGCTTCACCCTCAAATATGGGAAACCGTACTGGACAAAGAAGGCTTCCATGCAGCGTTCTTCCCGGCGCAAGAGGCGCATGATTGGGGCCAGCAGATTGTTGCAGCCCAAAGCGATGGCTTGGTTCGGCAAAAGCGACAGCACAAACGAAGATCAATATTGATAGAGAAAAGAACCGTAGAAACGGTATCAGTGAAACAACAATCTCAACCCAAAATAGAGGTAGCACAAGCAGAGGTAGAGCATGTGCTGCGTGAAAAAAGTACGGCGTACTTTAAACATTTGCTTGGTGAGACGCTAAAAATGGAACCGGGAAGTATCGACTCAACGGTTGCCCTGGAAGAGTATGGAATCGACTCGATATTGGTTGTGCAAATCACAAATGTTTTGCGTGAAGTCATCGAGGATTTTGCCAGCACGCTGTTTTTTGAGTACAACACCATAGATGATCTAGTAGCATACCTTCTTCAAACGCAAAAGGACTCGTTGAAGAAGCTGGTAGGAATGAAGGAACAGGAGTTGACCGAAGAGACTTCCAGAGTTGAAGAGGTCCCTGCTTTGCAATTACTCGCTACTGTCCCAATGAAGTTTGACCGGGGAGGGCGTTTCCTTAAGCCTTCTGACAGCACAAAGGAAAAGCCAACGACACGATCCTCCAATATCAGGGATGTTGCGATTGTTGGGATGTCAGGACGCTATCCGGGAGCTCGTAATATAGAGGAATATTGGAACAATCTAAGAGAAGGTAAAAATTGCATAACTGAAATTCCGAAAGACCGTTGGGATTGGAAGACCTACTTTGACCAAGAAAAAGGGAAAAGGGGCACAATCTATACGAAATCGGGCGGTTTTATCGAAGGCATTGATTTATTCGATCCGCTATTCTTTAAGATTTCTCCCGCAGAAGCCGAAACAATGGATCCGCAGGAAAGACTGTTCCTGGAAGCAGCATATGCAAGCATAGAGGATGCTGGGTATACCCCTGCCAATCTTTGTGAGAGTAGAAGAGTCGGTGTATTTGCAGGCGTTATGAACGGAAATTACGGTTTGGGACCTCAATATAATTCCATCTCGAATCGGGTTTCCTATCATTTGGATTTCCAAGGTCCGAGTATGTCCTTAGATACCGCTTGCTCTTCCTCATTGACGGCGATCCATTTGGCTTTGGAAAGCCTGTATAGCGGTACAAGCGAGTGTGCCATTGCCGGGGGAGTCAACTTGATTGTAGACCCTATCCACTATATCAAGCTGTCGGCTATGACGATGCTTTCTAAAACGGGTGAATGTAAGTCATTCGGAGATCAGGCAGATGGATTCGTCGACGGAGAGGGTGTCGGCGCGATCGTGTTGAAGCCGTTGGAGAAGGCGATTGCAGATGGCGACCATATTTATGGAGTAATCAAAGGGAGCATGCTTAATGCTTCAGGTAAAACCAGCGGTTATACAGTACCTAGCCCTCAAGCTCAATCCTGGTTGATTGAAGAAGCGCTCCAGCGTGCGGATGTCGATGCAAGGACAGTCAGTTATATTGAAGCCCACGGAACCGGTACAGCTCTGGGAGATCCTATTGAAATTGCAGGACTGACAAGGGCTTTCGAAAAATTCACAAAGGATAAGCAGTTCTGCGCCATAGGGGCGGTCAAATCTAATATAGGCCATTGTGAGAGTGCAGCAGGCATTGCAGGAGTGACTAAAATATTGTTGCAGCTAAAGCACAGCCAGCTAGTACCATCCTTACATTCAAGGAAGTTGAACCCTGAAATTAATTTCAACAATACTCCATTTATCGTTCAGCAAAGCCTGGAGGAATGGAAGAGACCGGTAATTACAACCGATGGAATCACAAAAGAATATCCAAGACGGGCTGGAATATCTTCTTTTGGTGCAGGCGGGGCAAACGCTCATATCGTGATTGAAGAGTATATTCCCGAGTATCAGGAACAGTCTGGAACAGAATCCGCTTCTCAGGGACCTGTCATGATCGTGTTGTCAGCCAAGAGCGAGGAGCAGCTTAAGGAAAAGGGACGGCAGCTGCTGAATGCTCTTCAGGGTCAGCTATTCTCCGCAAGCCTATCGGATATTGCTTACACGCTTCAGTTGGGGCGCGAAGCGATGGAGGAGCGTTTAGCCATACTTGTGGAATCTACCGCAGAGCTTGAGGAAAAATTAAAGAGTTTTGTGGATGGACGCCATAACATGCTCAACCTATATAGGGGACAGGCTAAACGTAACAGAGAATCGTTGTCTATTTTTTCGGGGGACGAAGACTTGCAACAAATGATCGATCTTTGGATTTCCAAAAAGAAATATACCAAGCTTTTGGAGCTGTGGGCCAAAGGGATAAATTTGGATTGGGAAAAACTTTACACAGGGAAGATGCCTCACCGTATCAGCCTGCCTACCTACCCTTTTGCTAAAGAGCATTACTGGGCTTCTGAAAGCAAGGATCAAGTAAAAGCCTATGCATTATTTTCGCAAGGTGAGAGCGATGTAGACTTTGATGATATATTGTGCGGCAGACTCTTGGATGAAATGATGAACGATACCCTGTCTGTTGATGAGGCTGCCAGTGAAATCCTCAATATATGTATACGTAAATGAGAAGTTTCTACGTGCTGGGAGGCAATAGAAGATGAAGGATTTTTTTCAATATATTCTAGGCGAGGTAAAAAGCGGACGGATACAGAAAGAGGATGCCATTGTAAAAATACGCCAATTTCAAGCTCAAATGGTTTCACATGAGGCCCCGCAAAGCGGAACAGGGACTGCGGGGTCCTTGGCGGATACGGGAGTCCTTATGCTTGAGCCTTTCTGGAAAGAGCAAGTTGCTCATCAGAAAGTGGCACGCCCTGAATTTAGCCAGCATCTGGTGGTGCTTTGCGAACTGGATCATTTCGCGGAGCGAAGCATTGAATCGCTCATGAAAGGAACCCGTTGCATCAAGCTGCATGCCAGCCAAAGCAGCATGGATGAACGCTTTCAGGCGTATGCCCTCCAGCTGCTCACGGAAGTGCAAATGGTTCTCACAGAGGAATCCAAGGGTAGCGTACTGATACAGATTGCAGTTTCCGCACAAAGCGCACAGCAACCTTTCGCAGGACTATTGGGATTACTGCAGACAGCTGAGAAAGAAAACCCGAAAATCGTAGGGCAACTCGTAGAATTGGAATCTGTAGGTCTGGAAGAGGTGATTGAGAAATTAAAAGAGAACAGTCAATATCCAAAGAATAAAAGGATACGGTATGAGGATGGTAAACGTTTGGTTCTCGGTTGGAACGAGATGAAACCCACTGAGACAACGGGAAGAGTACCCTGGAAGGATCGGGGGACTTATTTGATTACGGGTGGTGCAGGAGGTTTAGGACTTATTTTTGCGGAGGATATCGCCCAGCGAGTCAGGGAAGCCACGCTAGTTCTTGTAGGCCGTTCAAATCTAGACGAAGGCAAACAGGCCATATTGGAGAAGTTGAAGGCACTGGGGACCCGCGTTGAGTACAGACAGGTAGATGTAGCACGGAAGGAAGAGGTCTCCAAATTGATCCTTGAGATCAGGGAAGAGTATGGAGGCCTTGATGGTATCCTTCATAGTGCTGGAGTAATACAGGATCGTTTTATTATGAATAAATCACAGGAAGAGTTCGCGGAAGTAATGGCACCAAAGGTTGCCGGACTGGTGAACTTAGATCAGGAGACCAAGGAGCTACATCTGGATTTCTTTATTCTCTTCTCCTCAATAGCTGGGATTATGGGCAACCCCGGTCAAGCCGACTATTCTGCCGCTAATGCCTTTATGGATGCCTATGCCGCGTATCGAAACAGCCTTGTATCCTCAAAGGGGCGCAAAGGGCAGACGCTATCTGTCAATTGGCCTCTTTGGAAGGATGGAGGGATGCATGTGGACGATGACACGGAGAGGGCTTGGCAAAGTATTGGCATGGTAGCCATGCAAGCTTCAAACGGTATCCAGGCTTTATATAACGGTCTGGCCGCTGGCCTGAATCAGTTATTAGTAATAGAAGGTGAGCAATCCAAATTGCAAAAGTATTTCCTGGCGTCCCAACCACAGGAGAAAGAATATGTTGAAGAGTCAGCTTCTTCAGAGGTGAATCTTGAACTGCTTCTTGAAAAAACCTTACATCAGCTAAAACTATTGTTTGGAGAAGTTACCAAGCTGAGCATTGACAAAATTGATGTCAGCGAGCCTTTAGAAAGCTATGGCATAGACTCCATCATGATTACAAGGCTTAATCAAAAGCTGCAGGGGATTTTTGGAGAAATATCAATGACCTTGTTTTATGAATATCAGACGTTGGAAGCAGTGGCCGAATATTTTATTGCTGATTATCACAAGGAATGCGTACGGTGGACAGGACTCGGAAGCCCGATAAAGACGGAAGAGAAATCCGTCTCCATTTCCGCAACCTTGCATGCTGCCAGCGAGTTTTCTTTGTCACCCCTGCCAAAGGAAGAAAACAATCGTATCTGCAACACGGCTACTAACAGAGACCGTGTGAAACACGAGCCAATAGCCATTATTGGTGTAAGTGGACGATATCCGCAGGCCAAAAATATGGAAGAGTACTGGAGCAATCTGGAACAGGGCAAAGACTGTATAACAGAAATCCCTGCGGAACGCTGGAAGAGGGAAGGTTTCTACTGTTCCGACATCAAAGAAGCTGTTGAGAAGGGCAAAAGCTATAGTAAATATGGAGGATTTGTGGAGGATTTTGCAGATTTTGATCCTCTCTTCTTTAATATATCTCCCCGGGAAGCAATGAGTATGGATCCTCAGGAGCGAATATTCCTGGAAGAATGCTGGAAGGTTTTCGAGGATGCAGGATATAGCAGGGAACAGCTCGCCGAACAGTATAATGGCCGGATTGGCGTCTTTGCAGGAATTACCGGAACGGGGTTCAATTTATACGGGCCAAAGCTGTGGGAACAAGGACAACCCGTCTTTCCGCGAACCTCCTTCAGCTCGGTAGCCAACAGAATATCCTATTTCTTGAACTTAAAGGGGCCCAGTATCCCGGTTGATACCATGTGCTCTTCCTCATTAACTGCAATCCACGAGGCCTGTGAGCATATCTTTAACGGTGAATGCGAAATGGCTGTTGCTGGAGGAGTCAACTTATATCTTCATCCTTCAAGCTATATCTTTCTCAGTACGATGAGAATGCTATCGCCTGAGGGGCGGTGTAAAAGCTTTGGGGAAGGCGGGAATGGATTTGTCCCTGGCGAAGGTGCAGGGGTTGTGCTGCTCAAACCTTTGTCACGAGCCATTGCAGACAAGGACCATATCTATGCCGTTATTCGGGGAACCCGTATCAACCATGGAGGAAAAACAAACGGGTATACCGTGCCTAACCCGGTAGCACAGGGTGAACTGATTAGAGAGGCTTTTGATAAAGCAGGCGTAAATGCCCGGGCAGTCAGTTATATTGAGGCCCACGGTACTGGAACGGAGCTCGGTGATCCTATTGAAGTCACCGGGCTTACCCAGGCATTTAAGAAAGATACGCAGGACACGGGGTTTTGTGCTATCGGCTCGGTAAAATCAAACATAGGCCATTTAGAGGCGGCCGCAGGGATTGCAGGCATCGCTAAAATCATCTTGCAAATGAAAAACCGGAAAATTGCCCCTAGCCTGCATTCCCAAAAACTGAACCCTAATATAAACTTTTCCAAAACGCCATTTGTAGTCCAACAGGGGCTTTCTGAATGGGAGCGTCCGATAGTGGAGGAGGATGGCGAACAACGGGAATACCCGAGGATCGCCGGGATATCTTCCTTTGGAGCCGGTGGGGCTAATGCCCATATTGTCCTTGAGGAATACCTCCCTGCGGAACAGGATGACTTTCAAAATACCTTTACTCCTCCAAGACCGGTCGTCATAGTTCTGTCGGCAAAAAGTGATGGAGCATTGAAGGAGCAGGTAAGCCAATTGGCTACTGTAATGGATCGGAATGAGTTTTCCGATCACGATTTGGTGAATGTGGCTTATACCTTGCAGACAGGACGTGAGGCGATGGAAGAGCGCCTCGCTGTGGTCGTTGAATCAGTGGAGGAACTTAGAAGCAAGTTGCGGGGCTTTATTGGAGGAAGACAGAGTATTGCACAGCTTTACCGGGGACAGGCCAAGCGAGACAAGGAGAGCTTGAACATGGCCTCAGAGGAGAAAACGCTCGATGAAACGATTGATTTACAGATTCTAGCGGAAAAGTACGGCAGAATCTCAGACTTGTGGGTCAAGGGTGTCCGTATTGATTGGAGCAGACTTTACGGTAATGTCCAGCCCCGCCGTATCCCTTTACCCACATATCCTTTTGCCAGAGAACGATATTGGATACATGTAGATGAAGAAAAGCCGTTCGCCAATGTGGCTGCACATCTACATCCATTACTGCATCAAAACACCTCCGTACTTTCTGAGCAAAGATTTAGTTCAACCTTTAGCGGCCAGGAGTTTTATCTGAAGGACTCCGTAGTTGACGGAAAGCTTGTCCTGTCAGAAGCGGCATGCCTTGAAATGGTGCGGGCAGCGGTGGAGCAGTCGTTAACAGTACAGGAGAAGGGTCAGGCAAACATCATTATTAAAGATATTGTATGGACACATGCTCCCGCTATAGGAGATCAGCCGTTAGAAATACATATAGGGCTCTTTCCGGGAGATCAAGGAGCGATTGGCTTCAAAATCTATAGCAGATTAACAGAAGCCGGGGACCCTGTCTTACACAGCCAGGGTAGTGCCGAACTGAAGATGTTAAATGAAGCGGAAACGTGGGATATACAGGCTTTGCAGATGGAGTGCTTTCAGCATGTTTCGCCTGGGATAGACGATGAAGCAGTGTGGGGCATGGGGGCCGACTACAGTTCGGGACATCAGGCCAATGAACAAGTGCATATAGGACAGGGGTTAGTGCTGGCCAAGCTATCGTTGCCTTCCGGTATAAGGAATACTGAGGGCTTATTTGTTTTGCATCCCTTTATAATAAATGCTGCATTGCAAATGCCGCCGGCATACTTGTTTTCGAATGATGAAAATATCATGCGGCCTTCAGGCATTGACCCTCTACAGAAAATACGGCCGACTGCCATTGAGAGACTCGAAATTTTTCGGGAATGTCCCTGTGAAATGTGGGCGTTGATCCGGTATAGCAGAGGAAGCGGGGCTGGTCATAATACGCAGAAGTATGACATTGATTTGTGTGATGAGGCAGGCCAAGTCTGCGTGCGTATAAAAGGATGCTCCTACAAGGTAGTGGGCGCATGTGAGAAAACACCTGGTGTAATGATGCTCCAACCCTTCTGGAAAGAACAGGCGGTTGCGGAGGACACGATGGTTCCCACTTACGAACGACATGTGGTAATGCTTTGCGAAACAGATACCATTGCTGCAGGAGATATCGAGTTCTCCTTGGCAGGAATGGAATGTATCACTCTGCAATCCGGTATGGAAGAGGTTGATCGGCGCTTCGAAAAGTATGCCGTCCAGGTTTTTGAAAAAATAAAAAGTATCCTGAATGACAAACCCAAAGGCAAGGTGCTGGTGCAGATTGTAACGATGCCTCAACATGAAAAGCTGCTCTTCGCTGGGCTGTGCGGCATACTCAAAACTGCGCAAAAGGAAAATCCAAAGATCCATGGTCAGTTAATTGAAGTTGAGGGTACAGAAAAAATGGAAGGGCTCATTGAAATACTAAAGACGAGCAGCCGACACCCTGCGGATAGCCGCATCCGGTTTGCAGAAGGCAAACGTTGGATTCCTGTCTGGAGTAAAGCAGAAATGCCGTCAGAAACACCGGATATTCCATGGAAAGACCGCGGGGTTTATTTGATTACTGGAGGAGCAAAGGGTTTAGGTCTTATTTTTGCTAAAGAGATTGCGCGTCAGGCCAAGGAAGTGACTTTGATTCTTACTGGACGTTCCCTACTGGATCAGGACAAGCAGACCTCATTGGAGGAATTGAAGGCATTGGGCGCCCGGGTAGAATACAAGCAGGCGGATGTCACGCGGAAGGAAGCTGTGGTTGGCTTAATTGAAGATATCAAACAGACATACGGCGGAATCAACGGCATCCTGCACAGTGCTGGAATAATTCAGGATAACTATATTATTAAAAAGACTAGCCTGGAATTCAGGGCAGTGCTGGCGCCCAAGGTTGCGGGACTGGTAAATCTGGACCAAGCCAGTAAGGACATTGCTCTTGACTTCTTTATCCTTTTTTCGTCAGGTTCGGGAGTGGGTGGTAATGCAGGTCAGTCTGACTATGCTGCCGCGAATGCTTTTATGGACGCATATGCCTGGTACCGCAATACCTTGGTATCCTCCATGGAGCGTACAGGCAAAACGCTGTCCATCAATTGGCCGTTATGGAAAGATGGCGGAATGCGGCCTGACCAGGAGACGGAGAAGGCCATGCAGAAGGTGGGTATGTATGCGATGAGGACAGAGACAGGAATGAGCGCCCTGTACCAAAGCATAGCCTGCATACCGGATCAGGTCATGGTGATCGAAGGAGACGTAGAGCTAATCAGCAACATGATGATCATGGAGGGACAGCTTGAAGAAAGCGGCAAAGCATCCCGGGATCAGGCGCTCGGATCAGAAGCTGAAGCATACATCGTTTCCTCCACAGCAAAGAAGACAGAGTCCGGCCAGGAAGAAGACCTGTTGCGTGAAAAGACGGTCCATTACTTGAAGACTCTGCTTTCATCGTCCATCGGCCTGCCAGTATATCGAATCGAAGAGGATACACCTTTTGAAAATTATGGGGTTGATTCTATAAAGTCTATGGAGTTGACCGACCAGCTGGAGAAAACATTCGATCAGGTGTCGAGGACTCTATTTTTTGAATATCCGGATATCCGGAGTTTAACGGAATATTTTGTGGAAGCCTATCGAGACCAATTGATCGCTTTGTTTGGCATAGATCAGGCAACAGCTGAGGGTGAAAATGCCGAACCAACTTCTATAACAAATAAGGCAGTGTCCAGCCAGGAAGAAGAGCTACTGCGTGAAAAAATGGCAAGTTACCTAAAGAGCCTGCTCTCTTCGTCCACTGGACTGCCGGAACATCGCATTGAAGAGGACAAAAATCTAGAAAACTATGGTGTTGACTCCATAAAGTCAATGGAATTAACCGATGAGCTAGAAAAAAACTTCGGCCCGCTATCGAGGACCTTACTTTTTGAATATCCGAATATCCAGAGTTTAATAGAATATTTCCTGGAATCGCATCGAGGCGAATTGATTGAATGGTTTGGTATGGAGCAGGTAAAAGCCCCTTCTCCGATATTCCGTCGTCCCCAATTTTCGGCAACCGAGGTAGAGGCTCAGGAGGAGAAGAAACAAGAAACAGGAGCGATGGACATTGCTGTCATCGGGGTGTCCGGGAAATATCCAGGGGCGGAAAATCTTCAGGAGTTCTGGAGCAATCTCCAAGAAAGCAAGGACTGCATTACCGAAGTTCCAAAAGATCGTTGGGAGCACGATCTTTATTTTGACAAGGAGAGAAGCAAGCCGGGAAAAACCTACTGCAAGTGGGGCGGTTTCATGGAACGAATAAGCCTGTCAGAGCCAGCATTCTTTCATCTCACCCCCTATGAGATCAGTTTAATGGACCCGATGGAGCAACTTTTCCTGGGAATAATATGGAATTTGCTTGAAAGTGCAGGATATACGCGAGAGGCATTACAGAAGAAGCACCAGAACAAGGTTGGCGTCTATGTGGGCGCTACGTATCACAAATACTGCTCCTGTGATATCGAACCGGACTCTGCCCAACGGGTAACATCATTTGGGTCTGTTGCAGTCGCAAATCCCATGTCGCATTATTTCAATTTCCAGGGACCGAGCATATCCATTGATACGATGAGCTCTTCCTCAGCTGTAGCTGTCCATATGGCATGTGAAAGCCTGATCAGGGGAGAGTGTCAAATAGCGGTAGCTGGCGGGGGGAATCTATTGACTAGTCCCAAAAAGTATATTGAATCCAGTCAAAATCAGTTGATTGGAAGTCATGAAGATAGCAGAAGCTTTGCAGATGGGGATGGGTACCTTCCAGCGGAAGGAGTTGGAGCGGTACTCTTAAAACCGCTTCATAAGGCTGTACAGGATGGAGATTGCATTTTAGCGGTTATTAAATCCACGGCAACCAATCATGGGGGACATAGCAATGGATATACAATCCCTAACCCCAATGCGCAGGCGCAACTAGTCGAAGAAAACTTTTTGAAAGCCGGTATAGACCCCCGGACGATCAGTTATGTAGAGGCAGCCGCAAATGGTTCTACATTGGGAGACCCTATTGAACTTGCTGCTTTGAATAAAGCATTCCAGAAATTCACGACCGAGCAGCAATTTTGTGCCATTGGCTCAGTCAAATCCAATATAGGGCATGCAGAAGCGGCTTCGGGAATATCACAGCTAACCAAGGTCATATTGCAATTGTGGCATCGAAAACTGGTTCCTACCATTAAGGCCGAGAAGCTTAACCCTAATATTAATTTCAGTAATACTCCATTTTATTTGCAACGGGAGGTTCAGGAATGGGAGCGGCCTGTAATTGAGATTCAGGGAGAAGAACGGGAATTCCCGTTGCGGGCAACCGTAAGCTCCTTTGGTGCGGGAGGCTCTAATGTGCATTTCATTCTGGAAGAATATATCCCTTCAGAAAAAGACAACATTCATTTACGAGTGGCAGATCAGCCCCAGGTGGTGATTCTCTCGGACATAAACCGGGAGAGACTGATGGCGCTTGCCAATCAATTACTGGGATATCTGGAGCAGCAGAGCGATGATGCCTTACAAGATATTGCCTTTACACTTCAGACAGGCCGCGAAGCGATGACATGCCGGGCGGCAATCGTAGCGAATACGCGGCAGGATCTACTCACGGGTCTTAGGGAACTTCTCGAAATAGCCGATAGCGGCAACGGGCCCGAAGGGGCATCTATTCCTTTATTTATAGGAGAAAGTGCAGAAGACTCAAATACGAGTGCGCTTCTCTCAGGGAAAATAGGAGAGACCGTTTCTCAATTGCTGCTAGAGGAGAAAAATATGGAAAATATAGCGATGTATTGGACCCAGGGGGGCAGGATTTCATGGGAGGCACTCCATGAGGATAAAGATGTTCGCAGAATCCCCCTACCGATAACCCTGTTTTAAACATAAACAGGGAACCGATCACTATCAGATGGAAAATACAAAATATTCTGGAGGTAAATCATGAGGGAATTTAAAGATAAGATAGCCGTAGTTACGGGAGCCGCCAGTGGGATTGGCCGTGCTATTGCGGACCGATGTGTAAATGAGGGCATGAAGGTCGTCCTCGCGGATATTGAGGAAGAGGCCCTTCTAAGGGCCGAAAAACAATTAAAAGACATGGGTGCAGAAACGTTATCCGTGGTGACGGATATTTCCAAAGAAGCTGATATACGTGCATTAGCGCAAAAAACGGTTCAGACATTTGGAGCTGTGCATCTTTTGTTCAACAATGCAGGAGTGGACGCCGGAACGGGCTGCTTATTATGGGAAAATACGGTGGCGGATTGGCAGTGGGTAATAAACGTAAACATATGGGGGATTCTCTTTGCAACTGAAATTTTTGTTCCTATTATGCTGAAACAGAAAACCGCATGTCATATTGTGAATACAGCATCCATCGCCGGGCTATTGTCCGGCCCTGGTAATGGCATATATAGCGCATCAAAACATGCCGTTTTAAGCTTGTCTGAAACGCTACACCAAGAACTCAGATTGATAGGTTCCAATGTAGGAGTTTCAGTTGTCTGCCCCGGGTTCGTACGCACCCAAATTATGGATGCGGAACGGAACCGACCGACGGAGCTGAGTAAGCAGACCGGACTAGGAAATCTTCCCCCGGAAAGACAAGTCATTAATCAATTGGCCCGCAAGGCTGTCCAGAATGGAATACTTCCAGAGGATGTAGCAAATCAGATGTTTGAGGGAATCAAAAAAGGGCAGCTATATATCATAACAGAGCCGAAATTCAAACCTGCAATAAGACAACATATGGAGAATGTTCTTAACGAAAGCAATCCCACACCTTCCCAAATGCAATTAGTTCGCAATCTACTGTGAAATATTCGTTTTAAATGGAGTTATTGGGATTTTATCAATGAGTATGTTGTGGGAGGTTAGAATGGACAGATCTGTGATTTTTATGTTTTCAGGCCAAGGCTCACAATACTACGGCATGGGAAGAGAATTATTTAAGTTAAATCCAGTTTTCCGAAAATGGATGACCAAGCTGGATGAGATTCATACGGATATTACAGGCAGGTCCGTATTAAAAATGCTGTACGACGACAACCGTGGGAGAGGAGACGTGTTTGATAGTCTGTTATATACTCACCCCGCAATTTTCATGGTGGAGTATGCCCTCACACAGGTATTACTGGAAAAGGGGATTTATCCTGATTACGTTTTGGGTTCCAGCCTCGGTGAGTTTGCATCTGTTGCTGTGGCTGGTTGTATGAGTTATGAAGATACTCTTCAATGCCTTGTCAAGCAAGCAGAAATGGTAGAAACCTACTGTCCAAAGGGTGGCATGCTGGCCGTAATTGGCGACCTCAGTCTGTATGACCAAATATCCGTATTGAATGCCAATTCAGAGTTAGCATCAATCAACTATGACTCGCATTTTGTCATTTCTGGCAGCTGTGAGGAACTGGAAGGAATTGAACGCTACTTGATAGCAAATGAGTTTATATGTCAAAGATTACCGGTCCAGTTTGCTTTTCACTCTTCCTTAATGGACCCTATAGCCTTGGAATATACAGCGTATTTAAAGCTTAAGCCCCTAAGGAATCCGACTATAAATATGGTTTCATCTATGTACGGAGGAAAGGCGACATCCCTTGACAACCGTTTTCTTTGGGATGTCACTAGAAAACCTATCCGTTTTCGGAACGCTTTAAAATGTCTGGGAGACGGGGACGGGGTCATCTATATTGACCTTGGCCCCTCGGGCACTCTTGCTAATTTTGTGAAGTACAATTTTGGTAGCAAGAAAATGGCAAGTATTTGTTCTATTCTTTCACCTTTTCAAAACGATATGAAAAATTTGGATCGTCTATTTGAAATATTCGACTAATATGCATTCACTAGCAAAAAGGAGGACACAAATGATCGCATATCTGTTCCCTGGACAAGGGGCTCAAGCCAAAGGCATGGGAGTAGGACTATTTGACGAATTTCAGGAATTGGTTGCAAAAGCGGATGCTATTCTTGGTTATTCTATTAAGAAACTGTGTCTTGAAGATCCTGCCAATCAACTAGGACAAACGGATTTTACCCAACCGGCGCTATTTGTCGTAAACGCTTTGAGTTATCTTAATAAATTAAAAGAGACTGGAAGAAAACCCGATTATGTTGCAGGACATAGCCTAGGTGAATACAATGCCTTATTTGCCGCAGAGGCATTTGACTTTGAAACGGGCTTGAAGCTGGTTAAAAAAAGAGGAGAACTGATGGTCAAGGCTACCGGTGGTGGTATGGCAGCGGTCATAGGCTTGAACGAGGAAGTATTTAGAGAAGTTATCGAGAAAAATAATTTAAGGGAGATTGATGTTGCTAATTTTAATTCGCCAAGCCAGATTGTCATCTCAGGACCGAAGGACATGATTGAGCAGGCGCAGCCAATTTTTGAGGATGCAGGAGCCACAAACTATGTGATTTTAAATGTAAGTGGAGCATTTCACTCCAGGTATTTGGAAGATGCCAGACAGAGATTTGAGGCCTATGCGTCACAGTTCGAATTCTCAAAATTGAAAATACCAGTCATTTCAAATATCTATGCCAGACCCTACAGGCAGCAAGATGTAAGGAGTACGCTGATCAACCAGATCGTAAGTCCAGTCAAATGGTCGGAAAGTATAAGATATCTAATGGGTAAAAATGTAACCCAGTTCATACAGGTTGGGCCTGGAAAAGTCATAACAGGGTTGGTTAACGCAATACAACGAGACGCAGAACCGCTGATTGTGAGGGAGGATGAGGAACGTAGCGAGCAGGTACAGGAAGTAAAGTCGAAGAATAGTATATCCGGCCAACGATTTACGGCGGAGTCTCTTGGTCATAGCGAATTCAAAAAATATTATGGACTTAAATACGCGTATCTTATGGGTTCGATGTATAAGGGAATATCTTCAAAAGAGATGGTCGTAAAAGCAGGTAAGGCAGGAATGATGGGATTCTTTGGGGCAGGGGGAGTCAAGATTGGGGCCCTTGAGGAAGCTATAAAGTATATTCAGCAAGAATTGAACCAAGGCGAAGCCTATGGAATGAATCTTATTCATGTTCCCGATCACCTGGAAATAGAAAATAACATCGTTGATTTGTACATAAAATACGGTGTTAGAACTATTGAAGCCTCTGCTTTTATGAGTATAACGCCTTCTTTGGTAAGGTACAGATTGAAAGGTTTGAAACGAAATGAAAAGGGGATCGTAACACCGCAGAACAGGATTATAGCGAAAGTATCAAGACCCGAGGTTGTGGAGGCATTCTTGAGTCCTGCGCCTCAGAATATCGTAAATAAACTGCTCGAGGAAAATAGGATAAGCCGGGATGAGGCCCGGATGGCGATGGAAATTCCTATGGTAGACGATCTGTGTGTCGAGGCTGATTCAGGCGGGCATACTGATCATGCTGTTGCATATGTACTGGTTCCGTTAATGCTTAAAATGAGGGATGAAGCGTTACTTAAGTATAAATACAATAAAAGTATAAGGGTAGGGGCAGCCGGGGGGATAGGGACTCCACAAGCTGCTGCGGCAGCGTTTATACTGGGTGCGGATTTTATCATGACAGGCTCAATCAACCAATGTACGGTTGAAGCAGGGACAAGTGATGATGTAAAGGATTTGCTCCAGCAGTTAAATATACAGGATACAGACTACGCTCCCGCAGGGGATATGTTTGAAATAGGAGCGAAAATTCAGGTTATGAAAAAAGGAGTTTTTTTCCCGGCCAGGGCGAATAAATTATATGATCTTTACCGTAATTATAACTCCATAGATGAAATTGATAGCGGAACCAAAAAATATATTGAAGAAAAGTATTTTAAGAAGAGTATTGAACAAGTATATGAAGATATTAAAGCTTATTACCCGGCTGAGATCATTGAAAAAGCTGAAAGAATTCCTAAACGTAAGATGGCGTTGATATTTAGATGGTACTTTACTTATTCTACACGACTTGCAATGAATGGAGACAAACACAGTAAGGTTGATTATCAAGTACACTGCGGACCAGCCCTCGGCGCTTTTAACCAATGGGTTAAGGGAACAGTCTTTGAGAATTGGAAGAACAGGCATGTTGACGAAATAGGACAAAAAATAATGGTTGAAACTGCGGAATACCTGAATGAGAGGTATAAAGCTTTAACGATAATGTGAGTATATGTGTGGAGAAAAATAGAAATCATTAAGATGATAGGGAATAAAAGAAAGTGGGGTTTTTCATGCATAGTTACAGGACTCATAACTGTGGAGAATTGGATCAAAAACATGTCGGCGAAGTAGTGAGAATTGCAGGATGGATAAAAAATATGCGTGACCATGGCGGGGTTATTTTTATTGACCTTAGGGATCATTATGGAGTAACGCAGATTGTTGTTTCTGATAATAACGAATTGAAAGATTTTGTATCAAAGATCACCAGAGAGTCAACTATTTCTGTTACAGGCACTGTATGTAACAGATCTGAAAATACGATTAGTCCCACTATGAAAACCGGACATATTGAGTTAGCTGCTAATGAGATAAAAGTTTTAGGGAAGGTAGTGAATCCATTACCTTTTGAAGTATCTTTAGCAAATGAAGCTCGGGAAGATTTAAGATTAAAGTACCGTTTCTTGGATCTACGGAATGAAAAAATACACAATAATATTATACTTCGTTCTAAAGTAATTCAAAGTATCAGAAGAAAGATGATCGATTTGAATTTTTTAGAGATCCAGACACCTATCCTGACAAGTTCATCTCCAGAGGGCGCCAGAGACTATTTAGTTCCTAGTAGAGTGCATCCAGGCCAATTTTATGCCTTGCCTCAAGCACCACAACAATTTAAACAATTATTAATGGTTTCGGGCTTTGATAAATATTTTCAAATTGCTCCGTGCTTTAGAGATGAGGATGCAAGGGCAGACAGATCACCCGGCGAGTTTTATCAGCTGGATTTGGAAATGGCTTTTGCAACACAGGAAGATGTCTTTAATGTAGTTGAAAATATGCTATATGAAGTTTTCTCTGAATTTACAAATTTTAAAATCTCAAAGCCTTTTACCAGGATTCCATATCAAGAAGCCATGCTCAAATACGGGAGCGATAAACCTGATTTAAGAAATCCATTAATTATCCATGATGTTACAGAGCTGTTTACAGAGACTGATTTTAAAGTATTTAAAAATAAAACGATAAGAGTTATTGCTGTTCCTGGTTGTGGAGCACAGCCAAGAAGCTTTTATGACGATATAGTAAACTTTGCTATTGAGGCTGGAGCGAAAGGCCTCTCATGGATTAAGTTCAACGATGATATGTCTCTTAGTGGCTCTATTGCAAAATTCATCTCTGAAGAGGTGAAAAACGAATTAATACATGTTACGCAAGCTAGTTCAGGATATGCACTGTTTTTTGCTGCTGACCAACTTAAAAATGTCGAAAAAATAGCCGGTGCTGTCAGAAATCAATTAGGAAAAAGACTGGATTTGCTGGAAAAGGATATATATAAATTTTGCTGGATAGTTGATTTTCCTATGTTTGAATTGGATCCTGATACTCATAAAATTGGGTTTAGTCATAATCCTTTTTCGATGCCACAAGGTGGTATGGATGCGCTGCTGAATATGAATCCTCTTGATATCCTAGCGTACCAATATGATATTGTATGTAATGGGATTGAACTGTCCTCGGGTGCTGTCCGTAACCATGATACGGAGATTATGGTAAAAGCCTTTGAGATTGCAGGTTATACATATGGAGATATCAAGAGTAAATTTCCTGCACTCTTTAATGCTTTTCAATTTGGGCCGCCGCCTCATGCAGGTATAGCACCTGGAATTGATAGGATTGTTATGATCATTGCAAATGAATCGAATATCCGAGAGGTTATTGCTTTTCCAATGAATAGCAAAGCGCAGGATCTATTAATGGGAGCACCTTCGGAGGTTACTGAGAAACAATTGAGAGATGTTCATATAAAATTGGTAAATACTCAGCCAGAAACAGAATAAACAGATTCAACAACATACTGAAAGCAAAGGCTGAAATCGGCACGTATTTGAATCTCATTGAGTGTGTTAAAAACTCTCCCTGCTAGATGCAGAGGAGAGTTTTTTTATTTAGCTCAGATTAGGGTTGTTCACGATGACAATCTTTATCGGTACACTGGAAGGTATGCAGGCTTATCGAGTGGAGCTATACCAAAAAGTAGAAATTATAGGAATACAGGAAAATCGAAA
>RCUF01000134.1_pt1 | contig 40336 bp, 31 predicted proteins | sample 2166311 | NCBI WGS metagenome assembly RCUF01 (sample SAMN09932608, study PRJNA488358) | compost metagenome | feature: garden; material: soil; isolation source: compost soil in 4-hydroxybenzonitrile-enriched culture | place: Germany: Experimental Botanical Garden Goettingen | collected 2016-01-27
TCAACGCTATTTGCTTGCATATGGCTGAACGCAAAGGTGTCCAGCCCACTGATGTAACAGTAGAATTAAGCTGGGAAGAGGATACAGGTTATTCCGCAGAAGTCCATGTACAGGGCCGTAGTCAATATCTGGTGGAAGCCAACATGATTGAAGCAATTCTGAGATACCTGTATTCCGAATACAATATTCGTGCCTATCGCGAACAAATCAGATTGGATCTGGATGAAGAAATTACTGCTATTGTCCAAACTTGATTATTTCGCATAAGAAGAACCGACCTTTGCTTGATGGCAAGGGTCGGTTTTTTTGCTCGTTTTCTAATAGATCATTAAGGTTGCTATAGCATTACATTTAGACGCGGACGTACCTTGACCTTGTTATATGGATTCATTTGCTCTATGAATAGCCTGTCTGCTAAATGATGGAGCCAGAGATAGCTGTACCTGCGGCACCCTTTCGAGTAAGCCACTACCGTACATTTCCCGAAACGGCTGCTCCTCCATATGAATATAGCCGATATAGCAGCCGCATTCTTTCATCCGGCACGGACGTTTGCCACTCAGACCCTCAAGACCATCCCTGTATAAGTGTCCTAGCACCCGTCGATCCTGATAGCAGTGTTTTACTCTTCCGTCACCCTGGACATAAAATACATCTTCACCAGCGCGACATGCCTGCCCCTGACTGCTATAATCCTTTAAATTCCATTGAAAATAGGGGTCTATCGTAGTTAATTCAGCAACCTCAATATCTGTATAATAATGCGGTCGATCCTTGTAGGCGTTGATCCACAAATAAACATCCCTTGGAAGTTGCGATCGCAAGGAACGAATAGCCGGAAATGCCTGTCTTAACCCGACGGTACCGACACTATAGGAAATGCCAAGTTCATATAGCTTCATAGCCTGCGATATAAAAACTTGCTCTTTCGTCTCTCCAGGGTGATATGTAGCCCACAGCGCAGCAGTCTCCGGGTTCAGTTCTTGCGTCCAATCCAGCTTAGTCGATAGATTCGTCTGTACCGCCACTTTTTCCACATGCGCCATGTGGGAAAACTCAATCATGGTCTTGCGATACCAGGAATGAATCAAGGCTTCTCCATACGGATTAAAAAAAATAGAGAGACGATGCCCCAGAGCGCCCTGTTCTCGTACCCAATCGGCAAAACGTTCCAACTGGGCCCGATCCTTGTTCAACGTTTCCCGACTATCAACGTTTTTACTGAACGGACAGTATGGGCAGGCATAGTTGCACGAGGTCAACGAACCACGATAATATAAGGTCGCTCTCATGCGCCTACATATCCTTCCATGCGCTCACGTACTGATGTGGAGATCATCCAGTCCCCAATCGCATCGGAATAGGCCATTCCTTCCTCTGTAAGTCGCAGCCTACCCCCCTCGACGACAGCCATACCGGATTCCAGCAGCAATGACATTCCCGTAAAATCTTCCGACAGGGATACATCGAAGCGCTCTGCATAGGCCGATAGCTCCAAACCTTCCCGATGAAGAAGCGCCTTTAAGATAAAGCGTCGCTTACTCTCATCCACATTTAAAATAAAGCCGTAGTCAGCCAGATCATGACGTTCCGCAGCAACATAATCTTCGATAATACTACGCGTAGCTGCTGCACTAACACCGTACCGGCTGGCATAGTGAACATTACGTGTATAGGATCGCGCACCACACCCCAGACCAGCCATACCTTCCTCCTGACAACTGTAGGGCAAAAGCTCTTTGCTGGATATACCATCATTTTTAGCAAAACGGCGCATGGAATATTGTACATATCCTGCCTGTTTGAGCTGTTCACGCGCCACTTCATACAAAGTAAGGCGAATATCATGATCCAGCCCGGTATAGCCTGGCTTTAAAATCGTATTTTCTCGAATATATAGCGGATAAAGAAAAATCTCTCCTGGCGAGTAAGACAGTGCTTCCTCTAAAGAATACAGCCAGGTTTCCACTGTTTGACCAGGCAGGCCATAGATCAGATCCACGTTCAGCAATGGAAAGTTGTATTCCACCAGCCGCTCAAGTGCTTCTCTAACAAGTTTGGGCTTCTGAGGTCGGTAAATGGCGGCACTTTCTGATTCCACAAAGCTCTGAATTCCCATGCTGACACGATCTGTCCCGCGGCGCTTGAGCACCTCCAACCTATCCTCAGTCACAGTATCGGGAGAGGTTTCCACCGAAATAGAAGCTCGTTTAGGGTCCAGTCCCATTATATTTTCTGCAATGTCAAACAAACGCTCCATCAAAGGAGCCTCCAGTAAGGTTGGTGTACCGCCGCCGATCGCAAAACGCGAAAAAGGCCGACGGCCCATAATGGGTGCCCATTGCTTGGCTTGTCTTTCTAGCGCATCCACATACTCCTTATGTACATCCAGACGCTTGTCCGGCAAAGTGAAGAGGTTACAAAATCCACAGCGAGCCGCGCAAAACGGAATATGCATATACAAAAAATAGCTTTCTAACTCCTCCTTCTCCCACAGCTCCTGCAATGAGAGCGGTGTATCAAACGAACGATAGGCCGTTTTATGCGGGTAAGAGTACAGATAGGAGCGGTAGGGAGCTTCACGGATCGTGCGTGCCCATTCAGCAGGAGTTTCAGGCCACTGAAACCTAGACGGTGCTAAGTTTGTGTCTATCTCCGGGGCTACCGCACCCGTTGGATGTGAGTGATTCAGATTCATGGCTTTCATTTCTGCTCCTTCCTCGCGCTGGATTGATTTCTTGATATTTTACCAGTGCAATCTATATTTCTATTTGCTCTATAATATAAATTCGCGGTAAGGCACATTCCAGACTACCTCATGCGCCAGACGATGTCCTTCATAGCCGTCTTCCCCATAAGCTGTACCATGATCGGAAAAAACCATGCAAAACGTCTTGCCTCGATTTCGTAAAGCATCAAACAAACGTCCAAGCTCACCATCCACATACCGCAAGGCTGCTCGTTGAGACTCCACTGAATCTTTAGCTGAGCCCTTCACAAAATAATGATTAGGCCCATGGATCGCTGATACATTCAGAAACAAAAACAAGCGCTGCGACGGGTCTGTATTCCCCAACAGTTTCAGAGCATGATTCACCTGATGCTCCGTCGAACGGGGGTTGGTAACGCCAAAGTTCATACGCCAGTAGCTTTCTTGGAAATACCCTGGCAGCACTTTGGCAAGCTTATTTTTCTTCGTGAAAAAAATAACGCCGCCGATACAGATGGTCCGATAACCTTCACCCTCTAGCCCGGACACAATATCCGGGGCATCGAACAGCCAGGTATGTGGATGCGTACGCAGTCCCGTATCCTTTGTGTGAAACAGACGGATATGTGAAGTCTTATCCGTATTCGCTGGAGTCGGCAAAAATCCGCCAAAAAAGGCATGATGTGCAGCATAGGTAAAGCTACCCGGTGTATGACGCTTTTCCCACGACCCGGAGCCGCACAAATTCGGACAGTTCTCTTCCTCCAGCTTTGCTACATCATAACGCAGAGTATCAAGCGTAATCATGACAATATCATGAGAGCCGACAATTTGGTTCATATCAATCATATCTGTCTTTCCTTTCCGTACCCACGCTCCTATTAGCGAGGTGCTGCATTTCCCATTCATACGGATTCCAACCCTGATGCTCAACCCGGTACAGCAAATCACCGAACGGATTAACATCCAATACATAGGGACGACCGCCATGAGCCGGAACCAGCACATCCAGTCCAGCAACCATGGAGGCTGGAAAAACACTCATAGCGGCTTTCGCCGTAAGCTGGATCGATTCCACCGTATTCTGTGGTAATCCGGCTTCCTTCAGCGAGAGCCGCTCATTACGCAAATGCAAATTCGTAATGGGGCTGTGGCTCAAACGTAAAACCGCATGGCAAGCTTCTGATCCGCACACGAGTTGGCGCACATCATAAACACGCCCGTTCAGGGTCGCTTTGGGAATCCAGCGCTCTACATGTACCCCTTCCAGGCATAGCCAGTTAAGGATAGCATGAATGTCCTGCTTATCCGTATAACGACGCAGTCGTCCGGCATTATAATACACGCGCTGTCCGCGTATGATTTCCGTTCCAATCGTGGTCACCGCCAGTTCCGCGTGTGTATGGGGATGTACCTGATAGGCCATGACACCAGAAGCACCAGACCCACAAAATATTTTCACAAATACGCGGTGAAACCCGCTCTCCTTTATTGCCGCGTGCAGATCGACAACATCATGAAATGCACCACCTGAAGATGCAAGCACTGGCGGGACTCTTATATCTGCCTTGCTTAAATCGGCGCTACAACGCCGTTTGTCGAACATCACGGCCACTTCCGCCGGATCGTTCATCCAGTATGACGAGGGCCAGAGCAGAGCCACTTCATCCCGCAGCCAGGCCAGCAGACGGCAATAGCCCCGGAACCATTGTGCCGGGTGCCAAATACGACCGTGCTGCTCCTGCAGACGTCGCGCTTCTGCCGCCGATATACTTGTGCCTTGTGTCCATTCGGGCCATGGCAACAGAGAATCGTCTCCCTCACCATCCGAGGCGCCAAGAGCAATCAACTCACGCTCTACCTCAAAGCTTTCGCCCGGTGCATCCAGACGAAGCAGCGGACCACTGTTCATCTGCCCCGCCAGTAACTGATCAATGCTCTCTTGCAGAAAGGAACTGCCATTCACGCTATCATGCGTAGCTCGCGCAGCTATTCGCGCCATCAGCTCTCTCAGACCTTGTTTCTGCCGAATAGCTTCCAGCACATTCTTATAGGAAACCTCCAGAGCGGGTGGAAGCATTAATCTGCTTCGCGCCTCCTGCAGCCCGGTAGTTCGACGATTCCCCGGATTACCGAACAAGATAAACGGCTCGCTGACATTACAGTCTGACATCTTAACCATAGAGCCGCCTCACTTTAGATCATTTTAATTTTGAAAACAGTCCGTTTTAAGTCCATTTGTACAAATTACTCAGTCAGTGATGGATAACGCCAATCATCTTCCTCATCCGCTTCTTGTTGATCTTCCACGTTCACAGATAGACCCGAGCTTTTCCAACGTTGCATCATTTCACTAGACATATAATGATAGCTCAAATCCAGATGCTTCAGCCCTTTTATACTTTCACTAGCCAGCAGCGCTTCTGCACCTTTATCAGACAACGTACCTTGTGAGAGATCCAGCACTTCCAGTTGTCCAATCACAAGGGCATTAGCTGCTGCAATTGCAATTTCATCCTGTATTTCACTATCTTTCAGTCCCAAGTATGTAAGTTTGGGGAAAGGATTGCTATTCAAAAACGGCAAAACATCTTTCAGGTTACCATCAAAACCATAGTTATCGACACCCAAATACAGTTCCAGCTTGCGCAGTTCAGGCAGTTCTGCATTGTGTATTTGCTGAAGAACGCTCACTGGCAGGCCGCCACAAATAATAACCAATTCCTGAAGGTTGTTATGACGAAGTGGTTCCAGACTCAGGTCCTGGCTTCCTTTGATATGAAAGGACTCCAACGCTGGAAACGCTTCTAATAACGGGGATAGATTCGTCTGGTTAATCCATGAAACCTCACACTCATCATATTCCATATCACCAATAAACAGCTTGCGTAACTTAGGGAAATGATCTTTAAGCTTCACTAACACTGGGATGAAATCATCTGGTGAGCTCTCATAGGCTCCACCCCAATCTCCAATGATCAGATCCGTAACTTCCGCGCTCTCCGGCTTGGCTGCCAGTTCCTCAAGCAATTTAGCCATCGTTTGGCCATTCTCATAAGCTTCAAAATCCACTACCAATTTTACTTCCATCTTACAATTCCTCCGATCATTTATCTGAGAATGTAATAAAACTTGAAAACTATCTATTTCCAATTTAGTCTATCCTATTCTACCAATGTTCGTCAAAAATAGTCCTATATCGACATCAATCCTATGTAAAATGTGCTCAATGAAATCAAAACAAGACAGCCCACTAAGCAGGCTGTCTTGCGCATATGTCTATAATAAACTTCTACTATTATATAGTAGTAATTCTAGAACCAAATTATTGGCTAATTGTAATCGGTGAGTTATCGGACAGCAATGCCAGATTATTCACGATCACATTCTCCTCATTGCCCAAGCCACTGGTAACGAGTGTTTGTGAACCTGCCGTCTGAACAGTCTTCACTTCCTTACGTTTCGCATGGTCTCCGTTTACAACATATACATATTCTTTACCTTGATCCTTTTGAACTGCCGCAGTAGGAACCACAATGCCTTCTTGTGCATTGGCAGCGACAAAGCTGATATCAGCCAACATGCCGGATTTCAATTTTGTGTCTGGATTCGCAACTGAGATTTTTACAGGATAGCCTTTTCCACTTGCATCCAACGGGCTTACATTTTTAACTGTACCTGTTGTTACAATGTTGGACGCTGCAACACGAACCTGTACCTTGTCACCTACTTTTACATTGTTGATCTGTTCCGCTGGAACATAGATTAATGTATTGACCGTACTCAGATTCGCAATGACCAGCGCAGGAGATTGAGCGGATACCATTTCGCCCACTTCTGCATTTTTCGTACCCACAATACCATTAATCGGTGATGTAACAACGGTGTCATCCAATGCATCCTGAGCAATGTTTACATTCAGCTGAGCCTGCTTAAGAGATTGTTGGCTGGACTCGATGACCGCAGTATTTTGAGACACTTTGAGTTGGTTTTGCGCATTGCTGTAGCCACTATTGGCATTACTGTAGCTATTTTTTGCTGAATCATAGCTGTTGCGAGCTGTAGTCAAGGCCTTCTGCGCAGCTACCAACTGATCTTGTGCATTAGCCTGCGCATTTTGTGCATTATTGTAAGCCGCTTCCGCATTCACAACTGCTGTTTTGGCTTGTTCTAATTGTGCTTGAGTGCTCGCACCTGCATCAAATAGACTTTGTGTACGTGTTACATTCTTCTGTGCATCTGCCAAAGCTTGCTGCGTTTGTTTCACCGTATTGGCTGCCGAGGAGACACCATGTGTTGCTTGTTCTACGGCTGTAGTGGCTTGATTAATAGCCCCCTGTGCCTGATTGATTGCGCTTTGGGATTGAATCACGCCGCTCTTGGACTGCACTAAGCCCGAGTTTGCTTGAACCATCGTAGATTCGTGGGATGCTTGAGCGGTACTTACTCCGGCTGCTGCCGCAGCTGCTGCGGCGCGAGCTTTCGCAACATTATTCCGCATGTCTTTATCATCAAGCTTGAACAGTACTTGACCCTTTTTAACCTCGGAGCCAATATCCACAGGCAGTTCAACCACTTTACCGCCCACTTTAGGCACAATGTTCACCGTCTCCGAAGGTGTTACCGTTCCTGTATAAATATTTCCCTGTCCGATGATGCCTTGCTGTGCTTGGCTGATTTTAACCGGAACGACCATGTCCTGAGCCGCCCCGCTATTACTGGAGCAGCCTGCCAGCACTGCGCCGCCGAGCACTAAAGCCGCTAATGTACTTTCTACTCTCAATATTTTCATGATAATTCCCTTTCTTTCTGTCCGTGGAAATAATGTAAGTCATCCAGTCGATATTTTGTACTTCACTTATTAAGCTTCCGGCTGTGTCTTTGCTTTCTTCCTCTGAATAAACAAAAAGATGAGTGGAATTGTGCAAAACAGCGGTATGGATGAAATGAGGAACGTATCCCCAATTCCTCTTGATGTAGCATCCAGTGTGATTAAACTACTTATGGATGACATCCATGAGCTGCCCAATGTCGCTTGAAGCGCATGAGCCGAGTCTGGTGTAATGGACTCCGAAATTTGCTGGGCATGAGCAGCCGAACGGCTTTGCATAATGGCGGTTAACACCGCAATCGCCATAGATGCAGCCACAGTACGTACCAGATTGGACGCTGTAGACGCATTGGCTACCTTGCTCGGATGAACGGCATTCATGCCGACCGTGGACAATGGCATCATACAAATACCAATTCCCAGACCCCGTAATGCCATTACGGTTTCCAACCAGGCATGCGAAGTATCTGGCGTAAGCTGGTGAAGATGATAGGTCATAAAGCTGGTTAGCGTCAGGCCCACAAGTCCCAAAGGCACAATGCCGAACTTATCGAATAGCTTCCCGGCAATAGGCATCATAGCCGCCATGGCAATGGCCTGTGGAATGAGGATAATACCGGTATCAATCGGTGACACACGCTGGATATTTTGCAAAAACAACGGTGTTAGGAACGTTCCTCCGTACATCCCCATCATGACCAGACTAGAGGCAATAACACTAATCGTATACTTTGAATTCTTGAATAATGAGATTTCAATTACAGCATTATCCTTGCCGCTTTCTACATAGATCAGAAAAACAAGTGCCCAGAAAGCAATAAACAGCAGGGATACAATTCCAAAAGAAGTCCAGCCATCACGCTGGCCGTTTGTCAATGCGTACAAGAGTGTTCCGGCACAAGTTGCGGCCAGCAAAAAGCCCGGTAGATCAAACGGCTTCGGCTCTACTTTAGGCGGTTCTTTGATTAGAAGAATAACCATTAAAATTGCAAATAAAGCAACTGGCACACTGACAATAAACAAGAATCGCCAGTTAAACCACTCAATTAAATATCCGCTGAGCGTAGGCCCTACAGCCGGCGCTGCCATTGCGGCGATCCCCCATATACCAAGGGACATACCGATTTGTTCACGCGGCATAATTTTGTAAATAATCGTCATACTCAGCGGCATAATAACACCACCGCCCAGACCAGCCAGCACCCGTGCTGCGATCAGGGAAGAATCACTCCATGCAAAAATACATATTCCCGTTCCCAGCGAAAATACGCTGAGCGCAAGAATCAAAAACTTTTTGTATCCGAGGCGCTGCTCCATATATCCGGTAATCGGTACGATTACACCAGATGCAAGCGTGTAACCTGTAATAACCCACTGAATACGTGTCGTCGTAGATCCTAAATCTGTCGTCAATCTAGGAATGGCGACATTGATCAGACTGTTGTTCAGAATGGCGACAAAGGCGCCTAAAACGATAGCAAAAAAGGCAAGCCAGCGTTCTTTGGAAGAATCTGTCGAAGGAGCAGCAGCAATATCATTGGCAGCCACATGGACCCCTCCTTTTTAAGGTGTATGAATTTTTACTTCCACGTTCGTTCCAGGAATAAGCTTCAGATCCTTCGGCTTGTTCACAGCAATCTCTACAGGCACACGCTGAGTCACCTTGTTAAAGTTACCACTTGTGTTCACTGCAGGAACGAGTGAGAACACGGCGTTGGAGGCTTCGCCCACTTTACGAACTTTACCCTGAATCACCTGGTCACCTGCTGCATCAAGCGTAATATCAACAAGCTGTCCTGGTTTAATACGGTTAATATCAGTTTCTTCAATATTCGTAGATACGTACAAGCTGTTCATATCCACCATTGTTGCAACAGCACTACCCGGCGATCCGATTTCATGCTCTTTCGAATAAATCTTAATGACGGTTCCGTTGATCGGCGCGCGCAGTACGGACTTGCTGATCATGCTCGCATCCAACCCCGATACATCCTGCTCGGCAATCGGTTCATTACGCTGAACAACATCTCCTTCTTCCACATCAATGTGACTAATTTCTCCAGAGATTTGCGGCATTACCTTATATTGATCGGCTTGAATGCGCGCATCGTCACTTTTAACAAAGTGTGTTGCTTGATACCAATAATAGTAGCCAATAGCTCCACCGCTCAGAATGAGCAGTACAATGAGGATTGGCAATACAGTTTTCTTACTCACTTCTTCCACCCCTGTTGTCCAAAAAATTTTTATTATTCAACGCTAATATTTTAAAATTGAAATATTAGGCCATTAAACCAAATAGAGAACGTAAATAAACACATGGCAACATTCCATGCAAAAGACAGGACTATCTTATGTACATAGGACAATCTGATCCATGGTCCACAAACCGCTTTTTATATTTAAATATTTTCATATAACTATTGTACATTGAAATATTATAGATATATTTATCTATTCAGGCAACATAAATTTTCAGTTTTTTCATAATTTTTTTTCATAAAAAAGAACCTTGTTTCCAAGGCTCTTTCACGAAAAGGGATAGTTTACAATTAAAGGATTACACAGTAAGGTTAAGAGAAAGGCGTAGGTACAGCTGACCGTTGTTTGCAGTTTTTCGCCTCCTGCCCTTCCTTCGTGTTCTTATTCATTCTGTTTCCCTGAGAAACTTGCTCCCCTATGCACCCCCCGCAACGGCAGCGTTCTGTCGTCCCATGTACATCCTCTTTGGAATCCCGTAATAGCCGTACGTAATCCAGAGATTGCTGTAAAGAAGCAGGTCCCGGAATGAAACGGACCTTCTTGCCTTCCAGTAGACAGTATACCTCAATAAGCTGAGGAAGAGCTCCAAATGCATAATAACAAAATACATTTGTCATATGTTGGAATGTACTGACAACGTTAGGATTATAGTCAACGATATACTTTTGAATGAGCAGGGAATCTGCTTCTGCTGATAGTTGCCAAGCAGCCTGAACAATAAGCGAAATATTGACCTCTAACTCAGGCACAGACGTACAAAATTGTTCATACAGCATCACAGGCACCATCAAGTCATTATTTAAGCCACAAATTTTTGACAACTCACCTGACACTTTATTTTTGACATCCCAATAATGGAACAAAGATTCAAAGCTGTCTGACTGCTTGGGCCACCATTTCTCCAGCACATACTGGACAGGGACTTCCCGCCGTACCTTTACTCCCATTCCAAAGTATTCGTTAAGCGCATGCCCTACTGCATATTGAACCCGTTGCCGCCAATTCCAGCCCTCACGCCCTCTTTTCCTCTGTGATTGACGGATTGGCTGTGGAGTTCTCCACATCTCCTCCAGCTGATAGTCGTGCAGAAGAGGAAAGCCGCTTAAGCTATCGCTATTGCGCATACCTATCCCTCACTCTCTTCTCAGGACACTTCAATACCAGCCTGTGCAAATTGTCTTCCGTAAGCTCGGCAATTCTCCTTGTCATCATCCAATGGATTGAATTCAATCTTCAGACTCTCTTGAATGACCGATGCGCCGCGTTCTTTGACTTTTTCCTCTACCAAGTCCACTGCGCCACAGAATTGCGTATAAGATGTATCTCCACTGCCAAATACTGCGGTCTTTTTACCAGACAAATCAAGTTCGTCTAGTTCCTCGTAAAAATCCAAAAATTCATCAGGAAGCTCACCATCTCCCCATGTATATACACCCAGTAGGAACCCGTCATATGCAAGCAGTTCTTGCGCGCTGCAATCATACGAAGCCTTCAACTCCGCCTCATGCCCTGCCTGACGAACACCCTCGGCGATCAATTCCGCAATTTCCTCTGTATTACCGGTCAAACTGGCATAAGCAATCATGATTTTACCCAAGTTCATCCCTCACCTTTATTTGAAATATGGGATGCTTTCACTCCCTGTTACTCAAATAATATTTGATAATGATTCTCATTGTCAAATATTAATTTCAAAAACTAGCTTTAATCTTGGGGAGATATACGCAAAACAGCCGCATTACATGCGACTGTTGGCTGATAATCTCTATGGATAAGCACATTAATTAGAGCCTTGTTTAATTAAGTAGAATTTCAGCTGTGTTGATAAAAAAATATTATGTACGTACAATTCAATCCATTTTTCATTATTATAATAAAAAAACGGATTGTTGTACGTACAAGTGGGATTGATTTCATTTTAATATGGAAGCGCTATAATTACAAGTACATCCGAGAAAAAATATTTTAGACCATTTGACTACTTACTTATTTATGTAATCATTCGATTGTTGCTGAGGTTTGTTGTACAATAGACTCCATATGGGGATTTCTGTGCAGCTTGCTGCCTAAATCCTGAATTGACTGCTGAAGGATGGATTGTACATGTATGTAGCACAAGAGTGGAAAGACTATGAAGTAATGGATACAGGCGGTGGTGAAAAACTGGAACGTTGGGGTGATATTGTCCTGCGTCGTCCCGATCCGCAAATCATATGGCCTTTGGCCCAGGAAACAGCCGAATGGCGTAATGTTCATGGACATTACCACCGTAGTTCCTCCGGTGGTGGCAATTGGGACATGAAAAAACCTATCCCTGAGCGCTGGACCATTAGCTATGGACCGCTTAGATTCCACATTAAACCGACCAGCTTTAAGCATACTGGTCTTTTCCCAGAGCAAGCAGCAAACTGGAGCTGGATGATGGATAAAATCAAAGGTGCAGGCAGACCCATTTCTGTACTGAACCTGTTTGCATACACGGGAGGAGCCACTACTGCTGCTGCGTATGCTGGAGCCAGTGTAGTTCACGTGGATGCCGCCAAAGGCATGGTACAGTGGGCAAAGGAAAACGTTCAATTGTCTGGTCTGGCTGACCGTCCGGTACGCTTCATTACGGATGACGTATTCAAGTTCGTGCAACGGGAACAACGTCGGGGCAACCGTTATGATGCCATTATCATGGACCCCCCTTCTTACGGACGCGGACCGAACGGAGAAACTTGGAAGCTTGAAGAAAGCTTATACCCGTTTCTCGAATCCTGCATGAGCATCATTTCGGATCAACCGCTGTTCATGCTGATTAACTCCTATACTACAGGTATTTCGCCTACTGTATTGCGCAACATGCTGAGCATGACCATGCAACAAAAGTACGGCGGACAAATTAGCGCTGGTGAAATCGGATTGCCGATCACACGCTCGGGATTGAATTTGCCTTGTGGTATTCTCGGACGCTGGGAGGCTTAAATTCCTCTTATGACTCAAAATGAACTTACCCGGCATGAGCATGCACTGCCCAACATTCCTGTCCTATATGAGGACAATCATGTTTTGGCAGTTGTAAAGCCTGTCAATGTTCCAACGCAAGAGGATGCCAGTGGTGATCCTGATCTGTTGTCTTTACTCAAGGAAGATCTAAAAATCAGACACAATAAGCCTGGTAACGTTTTTTTGGGCTTAGTTCACAGACTGGATCGGCCTGTAGGTGGGGCCATGATTTTTGCTAAGACGTCCAAAGCTGCTTCTCGCCTGTCAGAGTCGGTACGAAGTCGTCATTTTCACAAACTGTATACCGCAGTTCTGAATGGCGTTCCGACGGACCCACAGGGCCGTCTAACCCATTACTTGCTAAAGGATAGCCGAACCAACACGGTTCAAGCGGTTCGACCTGGCACAGCTGGTGCGAAAGAAGCCATTTTGGAGTACTGCGTGATCGGACAAGCAGATGGACTCAGTCTCGTGCAGATTAAGTTGCACACCGGACGCTCACACCAAATTCGTGTGCAAATGCAGGCGATCGGCTGTCCCCTCTACGGTGACCAAAAATATGGCGGTCATCTGAGCCGACCCGGTCAACAGCTGGCGCTCTGGTCCTTACTCGCTGGAGCACCGCATCCGGTTAGCAAGGACGATATGAGATTTCACTCGTTACCTCCTGTCCAATTTCCATGGAATGAATGGCCAAGGTCGCTTTATGAGAACATGATTACGTCTGAAATTTGAATTGGAAAGCCCTGCTCTATCTGAATATCGATCTTCAACCCCATTTGCACAAAGAACCTGCAACGCATGTGAACAACCATGCATTGCAGGTTCTTTTTTTGCAGAAAATTAAATTAATGCGTCATCTCATCCTTTTATGACGAGGAAGCCACGGACTGCCCCTTCTTGCTGTTTACCAGCTGTTGACGGGGATGGGCGTTTTGTGCATTCGTATTTTTGATGAAAAATGCTAAAATCAGAGCGGCCACACTCAACGCTGTTGCAATGATAAAAGCCGAGTTAATCCCATAAATCGTAGCTTGATTACCTGCAGCCAGCATCCCCGCTTTATCCGTCACGCTTAGTCCCTCAGATGTAACAATTGATGTCAAGCGGTTGCTGCTTTGTGTGGACATCACTGTCACCAGAATTGCTGTCCCAATCGAGCCGGAAATCATACGCAGCGTGTTACTCATTGCCGTACCATGTGCATTCAATCGTTGCGGAAGCTGATTCAACCCGGCCGTTTGGATCGGCATCATCAGCAACGACATCCCGAACATCCGCACCGTATAATTAATTAACAGTGTCATATAGGTGGTTGTTTCGGTCAACCTTGTAAATTCCCAAGTCGTTATAGCCATGATCAGCAAGCCAATTACAGACAACCAGCGTGCTCCGATTCGGTCAAAAATAGCCCCCGTTACAGGAGACATGAGCCCCATCAGAATCGCTCCCGGTAACATCAACATACCAGACTGGAGCGGTGTAAACCCCCGAATATTTTGCAAATAAATCGGAAGCAATATCATACCGGCGTACAAAGCCATCGTCACAATCACATTAATGATTGTCGTCAAGCTGTATACATCGTATTTAAAGATACGGAACTCCAGCATAGGCTCATCTGCCTTCAGTTGGCGAACAATAAACAAAATAAGCGCAATTGTCCCAACGATAAGCGTAGACAGGACTGGAATACTTCCCCAACCTGATGTTCCTGCATCACTAAAGCCGTATAACAGTCCACCGAAACCGAGCGTAGACAAAATGATGCCGGGAATGTCCAGCTTTGGCTTGGACTGCTCCGTTACATTTTTCAGAAAAATAAATCCGATCACAATTGAAATTACTGATATCGGCAGGATGATCCAGAACAATACCCGCCAGTCATAATGCTGTACTATATAACCGGATAAGGTTGGCCCAATGGCTGGAGCAAAACCCATCGCAATCCCCAGGGTTCCCATCGCCCGGCCACGACGCTCTATTGGGTAGATGTTCAAGATAACGACCATCATTAAGGGCATCATGATACCTGCCCCCGCGGCCTGAATAAGCCGACCGATCAGCAATATGCTGAAGCTTGGTGCTATAGCACATAACAGCGTCCCGATTGAAAAAATAGTCATCGCGCTAATAAACAATTTACGAGTGGAGAAACGGGCAATCAAGAACGCGGTCACCGGGATCAATACCCCATTCACGAGCATAAAGCCCGTGCTGAGCCACTGAGCTATATTGGCATCTATATTCAGATCACTCATCATTTTCGGTAAAGCCACACTGATCAACGTCTGATTTAATATCGCTACAATCGCGCCAATCAACAGAGCGGCCACAATGGGTGCTCTGCGTACATTACCTGGTAGTGTCATTTGAGGACTGCTCAAGTTGATTCATTCCCTTCGGTGTTAATTTCATGATCATTTGTTTATGGATATCCAGGACCATCTCTAGCTGCTCCTTCGGGATGTCCAGAATGGGCAAGACGCGCTCCATCCACATGGCGTCTACTTTTTGCATGATATCTTTCCCTTCCGGCGTAAGCGTCAACACTAAGGATCTACGGTCATGCTCATGCCGTCCGCGAGCAATATATCCCGCCTTGGTCAAGCGGTCAACCACTCCACTCATAGAGCTGCTTCCCACATGCGCTATATCTGCCAACTCGGATAACCCGATGTTGGGGCGTTTATTCAGAATTGCCAAAGCCATATGCTGAATGGCCGTCAGATCCAAATGCTGCTCCTCATTCCAGAAGGCATAAAATATCGTTTTGTTAACCTCCCTTACCGATTGAATAATCCGGTACACCTCAAGTCTGTCTTCCTCTCTATCACTCACTGGAACCATCCTTCTTTCTAATACCCAATTCACAATCCATATGCATATACATAAATTAGAAACTATTTGCATGCGAAATGTTATTTATTTATAACTATTATTTTATCATCTCTTATGTAAATGTCAACATTCACCCAAATATCACCTATACTTCAACACAAAAAAGCGCGGTATGAATACCACGATAGGTATTTACATCCGCGCACTCCTATTTGCCTTAAAATGATAATCTGCTGCGTACAGCTACTTTTCATGTAGCCACCATTCTAGTTATTTTGCTCGCTCTATTGGTTCCTTTACTCCCTCAGTCTCACTTGCCGATACTGAAGTCTTCGCCTTCGTTGTAATTTTCCCCAACAAATAAACCAGCAAATTTTGATTGTGCTGAGAAATTCGGTTTAGTGCAGAACCCAGAAAATCATCCCGTATTCGTAATCCACGCTCTACTTCTTCTCTCCCTTGATCCGAAATGACAATCCATACAATTCTACGGTCTTTTACGTCTCTGAAACGGGTGACCAGTCGATTCCGTTCCATCCGATCCAGCAGCATCGTAACCGCGGCTGGTGTGGTGGCGAGATATGGGATTAGTTGAGACGGTTTCATACGGCCGTATTCGTTCAAAACCTCTAGCACCGTAAGTTGAGCTTCGGTTAGTGATGGAGCCAGCTGCTGCTCCATATGAACCTTATAATCCTTAGCCATTCTGGACCAGATTTTCGCAAATTCGGTCGTTTGCATTTTGCCTCACTCCTTTAAATAACAGGGTCAGTAAAAGCATCAAAGTTACCGTATGGGCCACCGTCCGGATTGTATTTCATCACATTAAATTTTCGCCATTCAGCCCCGGTTTCCTGCCGTTTTTGGAGCACGAAATGAAAAGGGGAAGGAAGTCTCACCTGGGTTTTGAAGGCTGGTCAGAGTTCGACACCATGACGGCAAAAAGGTCCTCATTCGTGCCGGAATGGCACGAGAGGACCTCTCTTTTTCGAGCTAATAAGCGCTTGACTTTCCTATTATTCTATGGACTGAGAAGCTTGCGGCTCACTACGCAGCAGCACATTCACAATTTCGTCCTTCTTCTCCACTGGAGCCAGCAGCTTGCCCGTATCCTTTCGGTCGGTCAAAGGAGCCTTTTCCGAAAGGAAGGACATCGTTTCTCCTTCTGCTGTGATTGCAAATAATTGAACAGCTTCACGGCAATAGAAGGCAGCCACGATTCGAGTTCCATTCGAACGTACTCGTTTGCCTTCCTTGAACTCAAAGGTGGTGATACCTTTGCCGCCTCTTCCCTGTGTAGGATAATCCAGCAGAAGCGTACGCTTACCATAACCGGACTCGGTCAGCACCAACACTTCTCCTTCATCCTCTTCTACCCATAACGCCGCGATAATTTCATCGCCTTCCGCTAGCTGTATACCTTTGACACCAGCCGATACGCGACCCATCGCATTAACCTCTTGCTCCTTGAAGCGTATACTCATACCCGCGCGGGTAATCAGCATAATATCCCGGGTACCCTCGCTTAACGTTACCGATAATACCTCATCGTCCCCTGCTACTTTGCAGGCGGCTACGGCACTAGAACGTTTTGTAGCATATTCTTTTAATTCTGTACGCTTTACTTGGCCCTTCTTTGTTACAAATACTAGACTTTTGCCGATTTCCTCGATGTTTTTGAGCGGAATAACACTTACGATACGATCTTCCTTCGATAACGGAATGACGTTGACAATGGGTGTGCCCGGCTCTTTCCACTTATACTCTGGCACCTGATGTACAGGCAGTAAAAAATATTGTCCGCGCTGGGTGAAGACGAGCAATACATCCAGCGTATTCACATCAAGCAATTGGGTAACGTAATCCCCTTCTTTAACACCAGAACTTGAACGTTCCCCGCCTGAACGAGTGAATGACAACATACTTGTACGTTTCACATAGCCATCTTTCGAGAGTGTCAGCAGTACATCCTCTGCTCCCACCATGACTTCCAGGTTCACCTTAATCTCTTCTACCTCGCCCTGGATATCTGAACGACGGTCAATGCCGTACTTTTCGCGAATTTCCAACAGTTCCTTGCGAATCAGGCTGATCAGCTTGCGATCACTTTCCAGAATAGAACGATATTGCGCGATTTTTTTCTGGATATCACCCAGTTCTTTTTCAAGCGTTGTGATTTCCAGATTGGTGAGACGGTACAACTGCAAGGTCAAAATAGAATCTGCCTGCCGTTCGCTAAAACCAAACATCCATTGCAAATTATTTTGTGCGTCCTGACGATTTTTGGAAGCTTTAATGGCTGCGATGACCTCATCCAGAATGTTCAGTGCTTTGACCAAACCTTCCAGCACATGGGCACGATCCTCTGCCTTTTCCAGTTCATACTGGATACGGTGAGTGACAACTTCGCGTTGATGGGCGATATACGCTTCCAAAATAGATTTCAGCCCAAGCTGATGTGGCGCTTTGTTCACAATGGCTACCATGTTGAAGTTATATGCCACCTGTAGGTCGGTTTTTTTCAGCAAATAAGCTAAAATCCCTTCCGCATCGGCTTCCTTCTTCAGTTCCACAACGATGCGCAAACCATTTCGTCCACTTTCGTCACGAACCTCGGCAATCCCTTCCACCTTTTTCTCCAGACGGATATTTTCCATGGCGGTTACTAGCCTTGATTTGACGATCTGGTATGGGATTTCGGTAATGACCAGCTGCTGCTTGCCTCCGCGCAAAGACTGAATTTCCGTTTTGGAACGAATATAAATGCGTCCTTTTCCCGTGCGATAAGCGTCCTTGATGCCTTCGCCACCCATAATGAGTCCGCCCGTCGGGAAATCAGGACCTTTGATAAAGGTCATAATCTCTTCCAGCTCAATCTCCGGCTTTTCCATCACCGCAATGCTGGCATCAATAACTTCGCGTAAACTATGTGTAGGGATCTCTGTCGCAAATCCTGCCGAGATCCCACTGGAACCGTTCACCAACAAATTTGGATAACGAGACGGCAACACAACGGGCTCTTTGGCCGAGTTATCAAAATTGTCCTTGAACAAAACTGTACGCTTTTCAATATCGCGCAGCATTTCCATTGCGATCGGAGACAAGCGAGCCTCCGTATAACGCATAGCTGCCGCCGGATCATCATCCTGAGAGCCCCAGTTACCGTGACCATCCACAAGCACGTGACTCATTTTCCAAGGCTGCGCCATCCGTACCATGCCGTCGTAAATCGACGAGTCACCGTGGGGGTGGTAATTACCCATAACGTCCCCAACGGTTTTGGCTGATTTACGATATGCTTTATCCGGCGTATTGCCCGAATCGTACATTGCATACAGAATACGACGTTGTACGGGTTTTAATCCGTCCCGTACATCGGGTATCGCCCGATCCTGAATAATATATTTGGAATATCGGCCAAAGCGGTCACCGACCACTTCCTCCAGAAAAGCTGGCAAAAACTGCTCCGATAAGCTCATGTATACACCTCTTTTGATAGCACTACTCTACGTATTCCGTGAAATCTACGTTTTCCACGATCCAGCGTTTGCGCGGGTCCACCTTATCACCCATCAAAGTGGACACCCTGCGTTCAGCCTTGGCTGCATCCTCTATCTGAACGCGTAACAAGGTGCGTGAATCGGGATTCATCGTTGTTTCCCATAACTGATCAGGGTTCATTTCCCCAAGTCCTTTATAGCGCTGAAGCTCAAAATTTCGTCCAAATTCTTTTAGATAATTATCAAGCTGCTCGTCAGTCCAAGCATAACGCACCGTTTCGAGCTTACCCGACTTTCGAGTTATTTTATACAATGGCGGTTGAGCAATAAATATGCGTCCTGCATCAATAAGCTCTTTCATGTACCGATAAAAGAACGTCAACAACAGCACTTGAATGTGCGCACCATCTGTATCTGCATCGGTCATAATGATGATTTTGGAATAATTGCTGTCTTCCAGCGAAAACTCTGTTCCTACTCCCGCACCAATAGCTGCTGTAATAGCACGGTACTCATCATTCTTCATAATATCCGCCAGTTTGGATTTTTCCGGATTCATCGGCTTGCCCTTCAGCGGCAATATGGCCTGAATTTTGGAATCCCGTCCCTGCTTGGCTGATCCTCCAGCTGAATCGCCTTCCACAATAAACAACTCATTACGTGTAAAATCCTTGGACTGCGCAGGCGACAGTTTACCATTCAAATTGGAACTTTCACTGCGCTTTTTACCGGAACGCATCTCATCCCGAGCTTTACGTGCAGCTTCACGCGCTCTGGATGCTTGAACTGCCTTCTTGATCAAAGTTTGTGCTATCTGCGGATTTTCTTCCAAAAAACGCTGCATCTGCTCAGATACGATGGCATCCACTGTACTCCGTGCCGAAGCGCTACCCAGCTGATCCTTTGTCTGGCCGACAAATTCAACTTCAGCCATTTTGACACTGATTACAGCCATCATGCCCTCACGTAGATCGTTGCCCTCCAAGTTTTTATCCTTTTCTTTCAACATCACCGTTTTGCGCGCATAGTCGTTCATGACACGAGTGTAAGCGGTTTTGAATCCCGTTTCATGCGTACCTCCGCCACGTGTCGGAATGGAGTTAACGAACGAAGCAATCGTCTCTGTATAACCCGCATTGTACTGGATGGCAATCTCTACTTCAATGTCTTCTTTCTCGGCATTAAAGTGAATAACATCATGCAGCACATCCTTGCCCTCATTCAGAAAAGCAACAAACTGACTTGCGCCACCCTCATAAAAATACTCATCTGACTTTCCGCTGCGTTCGTCTTTAAGTTGAATACGAAGGCCCGAATTTAGAAAAGCAATTTCCTGAAGACGCTCAGCCAACGTATCGTAGTTAAAATGAATGCCTGCCTGAAAAACACGAATATCCGGTTTAAATGTAATTTTCGAGCCCGTCTTGTTAGTATTGCCCAGCACTTCAAGGCCTGTGGTCGGTTCCCCGACATGCTCCACGCCCTTCTTGTCCTGCCAATATTCAAACCGCTGACGGTGAATCTTGCCGTCCCGGTAAATTTCCACTTCAAGCCATTCCGAAAGAGCGTTCGTTACAGACGCACCTACACCGTGCAGACCCCCGGACTTTTTATATCCCGATCCGCCAAACTTACCTCCGGCGTGCAAAATGGTGAATACAACCTGAGGCGTAGGAATTCCCGTTTTGTGCATTCCTGTAGGAATACCGCGCCCGTTGTCTGATACTGTAACGGAACCGTCCTTATGCATTGTAATGTCAATGCGAGAGCAAAACTTGGCGAGATGTTCATCCACCGCGTTGTCTACAATTTCCCATACCAAATGATGCAGTCCCGAAGAACTGGTGCTCCCGATGTACATGCCCGGCCGTTTGCGAACTGCCACAAGCCCTTCGAGCACTTGAATGTCGTCCGCGCCATATTCTGAAGCTCCGCTTTGTGTGCCGGACACTCCCGCAGACAAGTCGATTTTGTCGACCATTCATGCTCCCCCTTTGTCTAATCGTAACCGTGTTTTGCCTTATTCTTGATGATTTTCACCAAAAATGCAAACAGATGTTTTCTTTTACCTTGTCCATTTTAATTCAATATATCCCGTTTCGTAAAGACGGCGAATGAAACAATCAATGCCGCAGCCCCCCAAATGCCCAGTACAGCTAAAGAAAAGGGTAAGGTCATTCCCTCAATCGGGGCGGGGCTTCCAGATAAATAATCGGTTAATTGGAGGTTAACCATAAATAAATATTTAGCACTCTGCCAAGATGAAGCCATGTTTGTCAAAATAGTGCCCGAAATAAGCGCAGCCATCATGACCACGATACTTGCCGCCGTACTTCGTACCAGGACAGATACCATAAAGGCTAACGAAGCTACCACAAGACTGACAAACCAGATCAATCCGGCTTGCAGCATCAGATAATGCCATTGTGGAATCGCATGTACAGCAGACAAATCCACCGTCGATCCAACAATTTGAAATCCGGTAAATACCGGAACATTAAAACCGCGAAAACCAAAAAACAAGCCTGATATGAGATAGCTAATTATAAATACAGCCAAAATGATGAGCGAGACAAACATATACAATGTCAACAGCTTGCTCAGCAGTATTTTCCACCGCCTGACTGGGCGAGTCAGCAACATTTTTATCGTGCCTGTCGTCCGTTCTCCAGAAACCAAGTCGGAGGCAATGGCCATAATCAACAGCGGAACGAACAGATTTATGGAATTATCCATAAACTCTCTGGTAAAGGTGACGCCACTCGGCTCATTAGGATTCACATCATTCTCCAAATAATATTGCATCTGCTGCACAAAGACCCGACGATAGGTCTTCCATTCCTCGGGAACCCGGTCACTTCCCAGCGAGTTCTGGTTATCGGTAATGGCCTGACGTAGTTCGAGCCGCCAATCATTGCCGAATTTTTCGCGATTGTTTTCTGCCACTTTCATCTGAGCGTACGTAAAAATCGGCACAAGCACAAGTAAAACAAGTAAAATGACATAAAATCGTTTCTTCTTGATAATTTTGAGCGTTTCATTTTGTACGAGCGGTAAAATGTTATTCAAGTATCTCACCTTCCGTCATTTTCAGGAATAGCTGCTCCAGTGTAGGATTGATTTTGGTTACACCTTTAACGGAAATACCGGAAGCCGTCATTTGTGTCACCAGCTCCGCAATATGCTCTTCATCCATTTCTGTAAAAATTGCATCGGCTCCGCTGCCTGCAACAATGCTGTCATCAATTAATTCATCGGCATTCGTAATCATTTGCACATGCGGAGAATTTTGCAATATGGCAAGACCCTGATCACGAGGCTCCAGTTGCCACACGGCCATGTGCGAGTGCGTCTCAACCAGTTCCCGTACACCACCTACAGCTAGCACCTTTCCCCGACTTATAATTGCCACCCGATCACATAGCAGCTGGATTTCGCTGAGCAAATGGCTGGAAACAAATACAGCCATGCCTTCTGCCGCTAGCAAACGGATAAAAGCTCTCATTTCCTTGATCCCCTTGGGGTCTAACCCGTTCGTCGGTTCATCCAAAATGAGTAATTTCGGTCTACCTAGCAAGGCTTGGGCTATACCAAGGCGCTGGCGCATTCCGAGAGAATACGTACTTACTTTATCATGGATACGGCGATCGAGCCGAACCAGCTCAACGACTTCGCGGATACGCTGCTCGTCTACACCAGGCTGCATACGGGCAAAATGCTCTAAATTCTCCCACCCTGTCAGGTAGCTGTACACCTCTGGATTTTCCACAATAGAACCAATATGCCGTAAAGCTTGCTCAGGGTCACGATTTACATTATGACCACAGACGGTAATCGTCCCTTCCGTAGGCTTAATTAAATCGACCAGCATACGAATAGTCGTCGTTTTTCCAGCCCCATTAGGACCAAGAAATCCGAAAATTTCACCCGCACGAACGTCGAATGTGACATCATGAATGATCATTTTGCGTTTGATACGTTTCTTAACGTGCTGAACAGAGAGAACTGTTTCGGTATTGCTTCTGTCTCTGCCTCCGCTGCCAACCTGATTGGCGGAATGGAAACTGGACAATGCATCCCTTGATGTCGATTTTTCGGTTATTCCAGCCCTGGTCTTGTCAGCAGATTGGACGCTCATTGCTTGTTTCCTCCCTTTTTCACTTCAGCGGGTTGGCTACTCGTAGACTGTTGTTCATTATCCACTTTATCGGCATCCTTCGTGTTTGCAACTGCAAACCCTTGCGCGATACGTTCAGCGATTGCCTGATAGCCCTGTCCGTTTGGATGAAAATGATCGGATGATAAATAGACGGGCAAATTTTGCTGGAATAAATCGAAAGTTGGAACCAGAGTCATATTGCTGTTTTGGTTGGTAATTGCCATGGCAGCCAGATTCCATTCTGTTACTACAAGATTACCGGGAATTTTCATTTCCTGCAGATCACTGAATGGATTATATAATCCGACATAGATGATTTTAGCATTCGGATTGATTTTCCCTACCTTTGTCAGCACTTTTTGCAGACGTTTGGCGGCATCAGGCACAGCTTTACGCAAACCACTGAGTGTAGGCGGCTCTTTGCCAGTTTGGGCAGCCTGAGCTCCCTGAAATAAATCATTTCCGCCAATCGAGACAATAATGACGTTAGCCTTTTTTAACACATAAGAAACACCTGGCTCATCCAGCTTGGTCAATAGTCCTTGAGTCGTCAGTCCATTAATCCCCAGATTATTTATGAGCTGAGCCTTATGGCCTTCCTGATTATTCAACAAGCTCACCGACCGACGCACAAAACCACTTCCGGAGTCATCCCCCGTGCCTTTGGCTAGCGAATCTCCAATGGCAGCTACCCGAAACTCTCCCGTCTGATTAGTAGCGGATGGCGCAGTTTGTGTCTGCGATGAACCGGAATGTACAGGTTGAGTGCTAACCATTGGCTCTGGAGCCGTGATACTTTGTACTGCTGTAAAAAATCCGTACAATAATAGCAATGTGGCGGCAATGGAAACGGAACCGACAGACCGCCAAATCCATTTTGATGAATTCACTCGTGTTCCCTCCTGATAGCTTAGTGAAATAAACATAAAGCTTCTCATATCATTTTGCAAATAAACCGTTCGGAATAAAAGCGCAATAAATGCTTAGAGTCACATATAATTTCCCATGAACATGCAAAAAAAGGATGGCAAATGACCATCCTTATATTATACTTTCTTCTGCGAACGGTTTATCCTCTCATCTCTAATCAGACGAATCAAACTATTTGCTATCAGGGATAAAACTTTTGATCCATTGTCCAAAACTGCCCGGATTTCGACTTTGAATCAGTACCGTTCCTTCACCGCGAAAGCGGCATACAAGTGCTTCTCCACTCGTTACGCTGGACAACCAGCCTTTAGATGCTTTTTCAATTTTATAATCCATATAATCCGGCCATGCCACCAGATGAGCATTATCAATAATACGCTCCTCTCCTGGCGCGATGTAAATGGGATGAATGGCTCCATAAGAGGACAGGAATACCGTACCTCGACCACTGATTTCTACGATAAAAAAACCTTCACCGGAAAATAAACCTTTCATCAGGTTTTGCATTTTGGTGCTAACCTCAATGCCTTCCGTACAAGCCAGAAAACCGTCCTTTTGGACGAACAGCCTATACGTGCCATCCAGTTCCACCGCTTGTACATCACCTATACTAGCAGGGGCTAACAACACCTCAGCCGGTCCCCGGGCTGCCCTCAGTTCTTGAAAAAAGAATTTTTCTCCGCTCAGCATTCTGCCTAAACCACGTAACAGTCCACCGTCTACCGTCCCCTTTATATCTACACTGGAAGACATGGAAACCATCGCTCCCATTTCTGCTTTAATCATTTCCCCGGGGTTCAACTGCATCTTGAGCATAGCAAAGGCACCTTTATGCACGATTTCGTAGCTCATTTGTTCACCTGGCTTTCCATAAGTAGTCTGCTATCCATTCAACTTGCTGCTATCATACTATAAATACGTCCCTTATGTCTTTTCTGGTATAAAGCAATGGTTATGCCACTGGAGGATTAAGAGACACCAAAAGACCCGCTGAACGTGTCAGCGGGTCTTTAGATTAACGTCACGTCACTATCTTTTCGTAGCAGCGACATAACGTTGGGAACGTATTTACTATCAACTTAGTTACGTGTGAACTCTTGTACCCAATACCCATTGTAGTAAGCCACACCGATTTGTGTAAACTCTGCCTTCAAAATATTCTCACGATGTCCCTGACTGTTCATCCAGGCTTTCATCACTTCTTGTGGTGTTTGTTGTCCCATAGCAATATTCTCACCCGCATACGTATAAGTTACACCGAATTTTTTCATCATATCAAATGGTGAACCATAGGTCGGTGATGTATGGGAAAAGTAATTGTTCGTACTCATATCCTTCGCCTTGACTAAGGCTACTTCTGTAAGCTTCGCATTCGATGCGAGGGGCTTCAGACCTTTTTGGCTGCGCTCGTTATTTACAAGCTTTACAACCTCAGCTGCAAATTGGGACTTGCTGAGTTGTGCATCCGTACCTGCAGACTGACCCGCGCCTGAGTTTGTGTTTTGTTTTTGAGTCTGTTGCTTGGTACCAGACTGCGAAGCCTTTTGGCCAACCTGTTTGGTTGTTGTTTGTTTGCCGGATGAAGGATTTGCTGTTTTGTTTTTAGCCTTGTCCTTTTCAGAAACATCCTTAATTACGGTCTTTGTTATCGTAGTCGTCCCGTTGGACATATTGACGGTATATCCGTTATTTTGAAACCATTGTTGCAGTTGGGCAGTCAAATCGTCAGCTGGTGAAGCTGATGCCGGAACGATGAATCCTGCGGATAAAATGGCGCTAAGACTTCCCATCACCAGTGTTTTTTTCAACATATTCTTCATTTCGTCATCTCCTTGTTATATAAATGCCTTGGTGTGAACGCGTCTGGTTACAACTTTGTAATCTTTACTCTAGCAGTATATCATGTTTTATAGTAGGATCAATGGTATAAAAGTTGGAAAAAAAATAGCCCCGCTCGGAATTGACCCATGCGGAACTAAGTTAAAAGTAGTGAGGCTTTAAGTATTAGATTGTCTTGTTATAAGCTGATTATCTAAGCTTTTTGCTGAAACGGTAGCCTTGCTTTTCAAAGCCGATTCGGTTGTAGAAAGCTCGGGCCTCTACTTGTTTGATGCGGTTATTCGCTCCGGTAATGAATAAATGATAGCATCCTTGCGCACGTCCCCACTCCTCACCACAAGCCACCAGGCGCTTGCCAATGCCCTCGCCGCGATACTCCCCGCTCACGACCAGCATGGTGATTTGTACGGCAGGATCAGGATAAGCCAAGCTTTGAGCCGTATGCATGCCGATTACTCCGACAACACGACCATCCATTTCTGCAACCATCATACTCGCTTGACTGTCCTCCTGTGCTGTTCCCATAACTTCTTTCATTACACCACAAGTCATCGGGTATCCGACTTCTCTTAGTAGTCCAGTTACGGCTTCGCAATCGCCAAGCTCTACGGAACGAATTGTCAGTACTGGAATCATCACATTGTTAGACATGATTTACCTCCACTTTCAGCATATTAGCAGCTTCTTTGGCCGTCTTCCGTGCTGTTTCCACATCTTCTGCAGCGCTAAGCGCTACAGCCATCCGGCGTCCCGGCTTGGTTTCAGGCTTCCCGAACACTCGCACCTGTGTCCGGGGTAGCAATAATGCATCATGCAGACCGCTTATTACAAAATCCCGCGTAGTCACTTCTGCCTTCAAAGTAGCTGAAGCTCCTGGTGTAAGCAGCGTGACGGATGGCACCGGGAATCCGAGAATAGCCCGCACGTGAAGCGCAAATTCCGACAAATCCTGCGTAATCATGGTCACCATTCCTGTATCATGCGGACGAGGGGATACTTCACTGAATATGACGCCTTTAGCTGTTAAAAATAGCTCTACGCCAAACAATCCGTAACCACCCAGTTCATCCGTTATCCTACGGGCAATGTCTTCCGCTTCCGAAAGCTGCTTGTCCGTCATGCCATGAGGCTGCCAGGATTCGACATAATCCCCATCTTTCTGAATGTGGCCAATCGGTGGGCAAAAAGTCGTACCCAAAACCGATCTGACGGTCAATAAGGTAATTTCGCTCTCAAACGGGACAAAAGCTTCAACAATGACACGTGTTGTTTTGGCACGCGCGCCTTCCAGCGCCGTATTCCAGCAGGATTCTGCATCTTCGATTGCCCGGCATACAGACTGCCCTTTACCCGACGAACTCATCAAGGGCTTGACCACGCATGGCGTGCCCAGCTCATGAACCGCCGACCGCAACTGCTCAAAGTTATCTGCAAAACGATAGGCAGCAGTCGGAAGCTCTAATTTCTCGGCAGCCAGCCTGCGGATACCTTCCCGGTCCATCGTAAGACGGGCGGCACGGGCCGTTGGTACTACGTGAAATCCTTCTTGCTCTAATTCTTCCAAAGCACCCGTAGCAATAGCTTCGATTTCAGGTACAATTATGTCGGGCTTTTCCTTACGAATTAGTGCCTTCAACGCCTCAGCATCCTGCATATCCAGACAGTGAGAGCGATGGGCCACCTGCATTGCTGGAGCCAGTTCATAGCGATCTACAGCAATACATTCCACGCCAAGCCGCTGAGCTTCAATAATGACTTCTTTTCCCAATTCGCCGCTACCCAGCAGCAGCATCTTCTTAGCCTTGGCAGAAAAAGGAGCACCCCACATCTTGAACTCTTCCCCCTCTGACGAAATTGCTCTGATCTCTTTTCATCTTTATTTTCAGGGTTTAGCTCCAAGAATGCAATAGTGCTCGGCATTAAAATTTACAAAAAACGCGATTTTTTGATCTTTTTTTTACAAAAATCTGAACTGTGCTTCCACCAGCCCCCGATATATTCCATGTTTTTTCATCAATTGTTCATGATTACCACTTTCTTGGATTTCCCCATGATCCAGTACAACGATATGATCAGCATTACGGATGGTGGACAAACGGTGAGCGACCATAAAAGAAGTTCTACCTTCTAGTAAAACCCGAAGAGCCTCCTGAATTTTCAACTCCGTTTCTGTATCAATACTAGCTGTGGCCTCATCTAGGATAAGAATTCGCGGATTAGCCAGCAAGGCACGAGCAAAGGATAAGAGCTGTCGCTGGCCCATGGACAGCATTCCCCCCCGTTCCTCTACCTCTGTTTCATAGCCAGCTGGCAAGTGAACAATGAATTCATGAGCATTGACCGCCTTCGCAGCCGCTTCAATTTCCTCATCCGTTGCATCCAAACGGCCAAATCGAATATTATCACGGATCGTCCCCGAAAAAATAAATGTATCCTGAAGTACGATGCTAATCTGGCTTCGCAAGCTCTCCACCGTGACATCACGCACATCATGACCGTCAATCGTAAGCCGCCCTGACGTAATGTCATAAAAACGGCTTAGCAGATTAATAATTGTACTTTTACCTGATCCGGTATGACCCACAAGCGCTATAGATTGACCCGCCTCGACAGAAAGATTAATACCTTTAAGCGCCTGACGTCCCTTTTCATACTCAAAAATGACCTTTTCAAATTGGATGTCTCCCCGAATGGGCGGCAAGGCTATTGCTCCCGGTTTGTTTGCAATATTCGGCTGTTCATCCATAAACTCAAAAATTCGTTCTGACGAAGCCATCGCAACCAGTAACTGATTATACATTTGGCCCAGCCGATTAATCGGCTCCCAAAAGTTCCCAACATAGTTGGCAAACGCAACCAGTAGTCCCACCGTAAGTTGGTCTGTCTGAATTAAATGCGCTCCAAACCAGAATAGCACAAGCGTACCAAATCCTCCGGTAATATCAATAAGTGGGCCAAAAACCTGATTCATTGCAGAAGCCTTATCCCACGATTTTTTGCTAGAGCTGTTCATGTCGTCGAAATAAGCCATGTTTTCCTGCTCCTGCGTATATGCTTGTGTCACACGAATCCCCTGAATAGACTCATTCAAATGTGAGTTGATACGCGAGTTCTTCATACGCACTTCTTGCCAAGCGCGGCGGATGCGTACGCGCAGCTTGGTCGAGATCAAAAACATGATCGGAACAGTGACAATTACCGCTAAACCGAGCTTCCAGTTAATAAGCAGCAAAATGACAATAATTCCGATAAGCTGTACGCAGTCAATCAGGACATTCACTGCACCGTTCGTAAATAGATCCTGTAGCGAGTTAATGTCATTCGTCACGCGCACTAATACAGAACCTGCCGGTCTCTTATCAAAAAAGTTAAAAGATAGCTTTTGAATATGCTTGAACAAATCTTCACGCAAATCGTAAATAACCCGTTGACCAATAATATTGGTGAATTTAATGCGGTACGTGCTGGCTGCCCATTGAATTAAATATAACAAGAGCACGGCACCCGTGATGAGCAACAGCAACTTTACGCTGGGCAGTGCAGGCCATGCTGGAGCAATTGCTTTATCAATGGCCAGACTGATCAAATAAGGAACGGTCAGCTTGGTAATGGTGCCGAGAATCATCATGACGAGAAGGATCGGCAAAATCTGACGGGCATAAGGCTTCATGTATGCCAACAAACGTTTGAATTCTGACCAGTTAAACGGTTTGTCAATGACATCATCATCTTGATAGACAAAGCGCTCATTCGTTGGTTTTTTTAACGGTTTGACTTTTTCTGCGGGTATATTCATGGTCTCACCTGCCCTTCGGATACACCGTCTGGAGCCTGAGCTATGTAATCGGCGTATTGAATATGATACACATCCTGATATGGACCTGGAGTAGCAATGAGCTGTTCATGTGTTCCACGCTGAACGATTCGTCCTTCCTCAAGCACCACAATTTCATTAGCATGACGAAGCGAAGAGATTCGATGAGCGATTATGAATGTTGTTCGACCACGCATAACCTCTTGAAAACCGGTCTGTATTTCATGCTCTGTTTCCATATCGACCGCACTGGTAGCATCATCCAGAACCAGAATCTTCGGATTTTTGAGTAGTGCGCGCGCGATGGCGATCCGTTGTTTCTGTCCTCCGGACAGTCCCAATCCACGTTCTCCGACGACAGTGTCATAACCCAGCGGTAGTTCAGTTATGAATTCATGAGCCTGAGCCAGTTTGGAAACGCGTATGATGTCATCCATACTGACATGGCTTAAACCATATGAAATATTGTTGCGTATAGAGGACGAAAACAAAAACGTCTCCTGAAACACGGAAGAAATTTGAGCACGCAAATCGCGAATCTTTAAGTGACGTATATCCTTGCCATCCAACTTGATACTTCCTGCATTCACATTATAAGCGCGCATGAGTAATTGAATAATGGTAGACTTCCCTGACCCCGTTCCTCCTAAAATTCCAATGACTGATCCTGGCGGTGCGTCTAAATTGATGTCAACAACAGCAGGAAGCTTATTTCCGTAAGCAAAGGTAACATGTTCAAACGTAACATGTCCTTCCACCTGATCGGCATCGAGTGTAAGTGCTCCGGCTTCATCGGTTACATCTATGGACTGATTTAGCAGTTCCAAGACCCTTTCACCAGAAGCTTTGGACTGCGTATAGTTATTGATATGAAAGCCAATGCTCCAGATGGGACCGATAATATACCAAATTAAGCTAAAGAAAGCGACGAGCTGCCCCAAGGTCATTGACTTCTGAATAACCAGATACCCCCCCATGCCCAACAGAAGGACCACACTGACAGAAGCAATCAGTTCCATAGCGGGGAAAAACCGACTCCATAAGGAAGCAGCCTGAATTTGATTACTCTTGTATTGTTCATTACGTACTGAAAATTTCTCAACTTCATAGGATTCGCGGGCAAAAGATTTGACGGTTCGCACACCTGTTATATTTTCTTGGACCGCTGTCGTCAAAGCGCTAAGGGCAATCCGCATTTCCTGAAAGGTGGGATGAATCCGGGATTCAAACTTGAATGTGACGAAGAGCAGCAATGGCATGCTGATCATCGTAATGAGGGTGAGCTGCCAGTTAATATACAGCATCATCATAGAGCCGAATACGACCATCAGTAGCACATTGAGGAGTTGGGCAAAACCAAACCCAATAAAGTTACGAATTGCCTCCAAATCACCAGTCAGTCGGGACATGAGATCACCCGTTTTGGCAGTGTCATAATATCTGAAGGACAGAAATTGCAGCTTTTCGTAACAAGCATTGCGGAGTCGGTACGCCAGATAGTTACCTAGCCGTCCACCAAAAAAACCATGTAAAAATTGCATGAACCCTTTGATGATGACTACTCCCAGCACAGTCAGAGCCAGCGCCGGGACTTTCCCGAAGTCACCTGGAATGATAGCGTTATCAATGAGCCTTTGGAGCAGGTTCGGATACACCAGTCCCAGAGCCGTCGCTATCGCAAGGCATAAAATAGAAAGAAACAGATAGTGTCTCCTCTCGCGAAAAAAAACTTGCAGTTGCCTGAGCACTTCCATGTCAATGTCCCTCCATTAGTTGCACGACGTTGTTATATGGCTTAGTGAAGTTTACCACTCGCGTTCCAAGGCGGCAAAGAGGATAACGAGCCGTATTCAGGCAGGTTATCAAGTGGTGGGTGATTAGACAAATTAAATCGCTTTCTTATTATTGAATATGGCTATTTACTCAGTATTGCTTTCTTTTTGGAGCATGCATAAAACACCGGGTTGTCCCACAACCCGGTGTCCTGAACTTAAATAAATGGTGTACTTATTTATCTTTACTCCAAAGCCGCAATCTTGCCAGCAAGCTCTTCCCAAACCTGTGGCTGCTCACCGCCCATAAGGGCATGCTCCATGCCACGAATCGTCTCCAGCATTTGCTCTCGAAGCTGAGCTTTCTGCCACATTTGCTCCTCCTGCATCAGCGTAACGTAAAAAGTAGACATTCGTTCTCGTTGCTGATCCACAGCTTCCCCGATTCGCTCGCGTAATATCGGCTCCAGTTTGGTTTGTAGATTCGCTCGACCAGTTCCTTCAAAAAATAGCTTTGGATTTTTAAAGCTATTCCAATAATCCTTCCAATGAATGGACTCCTGCAGGGAAATTTCATTCAGCTCGGGAACAGCCCATTTTCTGGATTCAGGAATTGTGCAATCTAGTCCTGGCAACTGATGGTTCATGTGTTCTACGCACTGTTGTGTAACCTTGTGCACCAAAATTTGTCCCGTTTTTTCCAGCCGGAGTGTGGTTGCCAGTAATTCCTGAGACAGCTCCAGTTCGATTAAACGCATCAGCTCACGACCACAAGATGCAAAAGCCGAACGAAGATCACCTACTCCTTCACGCAGAACAGATGGATGAAACGCCTCTGCCATAAATTCTCCAGTCCGATAGGACAGCCTTTGACGGACATGATACAGCAGTTCATCGGTTTCGCCCGATAACACAGATGCACCGTTGCTGTCAGTCAGGTCTAGGAGCGTATGCTCCAATTCCCCACGGATGCGAGTTAATCGCTCGAATCGGATCTCACGTTCTTCCACGCTATACCGGGCATCGGCTGCATGTTGCTCTATGCGGTTCCGCAGCCGGGCCAGTTCCTGCATAGCAGAAGCAATGGACAAACCTGCCAGCTCTTCGGCTGCAAATGCCGAGAAATCATCTTCAAATGCATCAAAACGTGAAGCTGAACGCAATGAAGCCTCTCCCTGTTCGGCAGCTTCCAACGCCAGCATACTGGAAAGCGGATAAATGCGTGGCTTTCGGATTCCATTCGCCTGTAGTTGTTCCTGTACATGCCGGGTAACAGAATGAAGTTCTTCTTCAGAAGAAGCTAGATCTGATGCATTCACAATAAAAAACGTCTGATCGAGCGCCAAGGTCTCTTTAACTCGACCTAGTTGGTTCAGGAACTGTCGGTCGCCTTGCGTAAACGCATGGTTATAATAGGTGACAAATACAAGAGCGTCCGCATGCTTCATATAGTTGAAGGTCACGCCTGTGTGCCGTGCATTCACAGAATCCGCTCCAGGCGTATCCACTAGCACGATGCCCTGACGGGTCAGAGCGCAATCATAATAAAGGTCGATATGCTCCACAAAGCATGATTTGTGCTCAGACGCAACAAAATCCCGATACTGCTCTAAATCCACCTGAAGCTGTTGTCCCAGCAAGCTTTCAGCTTCTTCCCATCCCGCTGCGGCAGCCTTCAAAAAACTATAATGAGGCCTACCCGCAGGATGGATGCCTTCCGGAGATAAAGCATGAACGGCTTCTTGCCAGCCCGCTGCCGCTGGTTCCCCCAATCCTAATAGCCGAAATGAGTATTTAAGATCTTCCCGCAACGCGTCCACTGATTTCATATGGACGTCAGCCGTGGCATGGCGCTCAGCACTTGCAGGCGCCATTATGCGGTTAATCGCCGCTGTCGTCGGATGCGGCGATACGGGCAACACAGCTTCACCCAGCAAAGCGTTGGCGAAGCTGGATTTCCCAGCGCTGAACGCTCCGAACAGCGCCAGCGTAAACTGCCCACCCTCCAGCGCAGCGGCGCGGGCATGTAAATCCCGTACCGCCGTTTGCATGGCAGGGTATGGGCTTACCAGGGCAGCGGCAGCCTTCAATCGGGCCGCTACTGCATCCAGCCGCGTGCGGCGGCCTCCGGCGGCAGGCTGTGCTGCCGCCGTTCCTGCTAGCGGCTGCGCCGATGCGTTCCGCGAGCCAGCGATACCAGGACGCGCAACGCCCGTTGGCGTCGCAGCTGGCGAGGCAGCAGCAGAGGTATCGGACGCAGGTGCAGGCGCGTCCGCACGGGGCAACCCGCTTGGCGCGGAAGCCTGAGGCAGCAAGCTGCGCAGCAGGCTGGCGTGCGAAGCCGAAGCTTGCACGCGGGTGCTGTAGCGGCTCGCCGCCTCCGCCTGCGCCAGCAGCGCAGTGCGCGCATCCGCGAGAGCCGCGCGGCGGGCTTCGGCTCGCACTGCAAGCTGGGCCAGCAGGCGGTCTACTAGCGTAAGCGCCTTGCGGCGGCAATCGGCGGTCACAGCAGCACGTAGATCCTTGCAATAGTTCAACGTATACTCCGGCGACAACGCATTTTCCTTCACCGTCTGCTCTACCAGTTGCCGATCCGTTACAGGGCGGATGTCATCCAGCTCCTGCTCCATCGCAGCGGACCATAAACCCTGACCGTCACCCCAAGACCTCAGTAGCTCCCGCACATGAGGAAGCAATTGTCCCTCCACCTGATCAGTCAGCATTCCTGTCAGCCGTTCCAAACGGCTTTCCTTTTCTCGCTCAGTCTTTCCTCCTGCAAACCATAGTCCTGTTTTGAAGCCCGGCTTGCGGCTCTCTAAGTATTCGCTTGCCGCTTCACGTAGCTCCGCTGGCGTCAAATGTGCGTGTTCCAGTAGATGATCCAGCTCTTGACGCAGTCGTTTACGCTCCTGCTCCGGAAGCATCTTCCAGTGTTCATCTTCTTGCTGCAAGGTTTTCTGCTCTATATCCAGGCGCAAAATGGCTTCTTCTCCACCTGCTTCTTTTAGCAGTGTGTTCAGTTCCTCTTCTTCAGCTGCCTGCACAGTCTCCACATGTTGCTCTACCAAATGGTGCATAGAGGACACTAAACTGTATGCCAAAAGCTCTGTTTTTCGCTCCAGCAATTTCGGGATCAGGTGCGTCAACTGTTTCCACTGGTTCCATGGATGATTCTGCTCCTTCAAGGAAGTAAAGAGGATATCCGTATAATGAACCTGCCAGGCATGAAAGCTAGTCTCCACCTCATTACGATAACGTGTAAATGAAAGCTCTCGCTCCCGGTGTTTATCGATTTGATTGATGATCAAATATAACGGCTTGCCCCAATCTGACAAACTTTTGGCAAAGGACAAATTATTTTCAGATTGGACATGGTTGTAATCCATCACATAAAAAACAATATCTGCCCAATGTAAAGCAGAATGTGTCGCCAGCGCATGTCCGTGGTCTGTGGAATCTACGCCTGGTGTATCCAGTAACACTCCTCCGCTAGATAATATGGGAACATCCTCCCACACTTGAACCGATTCATAGGCTCCACCATTTTTACAATACTCAGCAAGCTCGGACAGGGAGGCCTCCACGATTTCCGGCTCTGGATTTTCCGCTGATTTGGCTGGATGAATGAGCGCTCTCGGACGCCCATAACGTATGGACACTACATTAGCGCTTGTAGGCACCGGTCCAGACGGCAGCACGGTTTTACCACATAGGCTGTTAATCAAGCTCGATTTACCCGCTGAAAAATGTCCACAAAAGGCAATGGTCAGCTCCTGCACATATGCTTTTTCCAGCAGATCACCTGTCGCCTTCGCTCCCGCTTCGTCCCCGGCTTTACGTAATGTATTCTGTATCTGTTCTATCGTATCCAACCACTTTCCCGCATCTCCTGTAATCGTTTGCATCATAAGCTACGGTTCCACTCCTTATCACTTGTCTGCACCAAATAGCTATATTGTAGCATTCCTAAGCCGTTGTGAGAATCATCACATCAAAAAAACTAAACAGCGCTCCCCGCCAGTACCTGGCTTTAGGGAACGCTGTTTTTGTACATGATAATAATAAGTTCATTTTATTCTGTCCAAAACGGATCATTAGGAATAAGTATTTTGGCAACCGAATGCATTTCATCAAAGTCCCCTTAAAGGACAACGACGAAGATATGTATACAACGGGTGAGCCTACTCATCATGTACATTCACCTTTTGGAACATGGGGAACCCGATACCTTAATTCAGGGTGCAAAATGTATGCACACTTCATTGGAATAGGCTCTAGCCACATCAGGATGGTCTGCAAGGTTCATGTATAATGCGCCTTCGGGCTGGATAAACCAGCCGAGCCGCCTACACCGGAACATGCAACGCATGTCGTCCGCTAATTGAACTTAATTGGCTGCAGTCTCAAGCACTGGCAGCAAAATTTCAAATACTTGACCATGCTGTAAAATCGTAATCCCGCGGGATTTGTCCTTCATTACGACCACTTCTGGCTTTTGTGACATACGCTCCAGATAATGCTCAGGTACATCACCGGAATGACTAACCGTGATTCCCTCAAGCTCGCGCTCTTCGTTTTCAGCAAATTCTGTTGTTACAATTTGCTCAAAAATATCAGAGAACGCTTCAAAATTGTCTGTATATACCGAAATGCACTTCATACTCTTCATCCTTTTCTACACATAAATGGTTAAACCCTTTGTTACCTCTGTGGGTCTTTAAGCTCTACGTTCCTTATCTTTTCTGATAAGAGACGTTTTCATACGTTTCTTGCCTTCCCTGCACACATCAAGCAACGGACATACCTGACATTGAGGATTTTGAGCTTTGCAATGGTAGCGTCCGAAAAAAATAAGCCTGTGGTGGGTCAAAGACCATTCATCCCTAGGTACCCTCTTCATCAGCTTTTTTTCCACCTCAAGCACTGAATCATCCCACCCTGCAAAACCGAGCCGTTTGGAAATACGCTCTACATGCGTATCTACCGCAATAGCTGGTACATTAAAAGCAGTAGATACTACGACGTTAGCCGTCTTGCGGCCGACACCGGGTAGCTTAACCAGTTGATCGTGCTCTGAAGGTATCTCTCCCCCGTACTGGTCTATTAAAATACGACAGAGGTTATGAATATGCTTGGCCTTGTTTCGGTACAAGCCGATTCTGCGAATATCCTGCTCCAGTTCCTCAAGAGGAACAGCCAAATAATCCTCAGGTGACTTGTATTTTTGAAACAGGTCTGCCGTTACTTTATTGACCATCTGATCGGAGCATTGAGCAGACAATAACACGGCGATCGTTAATTCAAAAGCATTGTCATGGTTCAACTCACAATGGGCATCCGGAAACATCGTACCGATGGTGTCCAATATATGACGTGCGGTTGCTGCATTCACGGAAATCCTACCTCCTACCAAAAAAAACGTCTTGATACGGGATAGCCCGCATCAAGACGGTCACTCTAAATAATCATCCGGAAAGAAACGAATACTATTTGTGCATGACTGCCTGCATAGGCGAGAAATACACTCCTATATTATCATTATCTGTCACAGATTGCACGTGAAAAGTGTGTAAATTCCCAAGAAATTTTCATACCGTCTGATCGGTTAGCGACTCATGGGATGATCCAAATCTACATGTCCCATTAAGGACTCCAGAGATTGCCCATCTACGAGCAAATCCAGCGTTTTGACTTCCTTGAATTGGAACATCGTTTTCTTCAAGGCATCGATAGCCAATTCCTCGCCGCCAGCTCCCAATCGAGCCTCGTCCGGCAGGGAAATATCAAAAGTCAATGCACCGTTATCCAATTTGATCTTATGCACGGAAATTTTCTCGGACCACAACGGGATTAGAGCAGAATCCCCACTCTTTTGCAGAGCTTCAAACGCTTTTTGCAATTTTTCCAGCTCGCTTGGATAGGTAATTTCCTTTTTCTGTTCTTTCAAGCCGTTCTCTTGTGTATCCGTATAGTACACCGTAATCTGCTGTGTTTGTCGATCTCCTGAATTTTCCGTGTCCGTCTTGGTCTTTGTAGGCTCTGTTGACGGAGATGCAGGTGTTTGACTCGCCCCGTTATTCTCAGCAGACTGAGCCGATGGATCAGGGGTCGTCTGTTCGGGTGTACTATTTTGTACATTAGAAGTTTGTGTTTCCTGAGATGGAGTCGCAGGAGCCGATGTTTGCTTAGAGGCACACCCTGCACCTACAATGGCGAACAATGCCAGCAGGCCTGCAATTACGATTTTCTTGTTCATATGTCCCCCTCCTTGCTTGACGTTGACAAGCGATTTGTTGAAGATTTATTTTACGTCGAGATACTCTGTGATTCCATCTGCAATCCCTTGAGCTACCCGATTTTGGAAATCTTCATCAAACAGTGTGGCTTCCTCTTTTGCATTACTCAGATATCCTACTTCAAGCAATACGGCTGGCATAGTCGTTTCCCGAATTACATGGAAATTGCCATAACGAATGCCTCGGTCTGTCAGACCCGTCGCAGGAGCAAAGTACTTATGCATAACGTTAGCGAACGCTTTGCTTGCACTACGCTGGTAATACGTCTCTGTACCGTTGGAAGCTGAGCTACCGCTGCTGTTAGCATGAATGGACACGAACACGTTAGCATTAATGTTTTCAGCTACTTTTACGCGCTGTTTAAGCTCCAAGAATGTATCATCACTGCGTGTCAGCACAACCTCAAGATTGGGGTTCTGCTTTAATATGCTTTCTACTTTCAGAGCCATAGCCAGGTTGAAGGTCTTTTCATAATTTTTTCTTGAAACACCAACTGCACCTGAATCTTTTGCTCCATGACCAGCATCAATAACAACGACCTTTTTACCATTGCTATTAGTTGGTGATGTCTGCGTGTCATCCGGCTGTGAGCCATCTGGTAACGTTGCGTCTGGCGTGGTATTCACTGAATCCTTGGAAGCCAAATCGACGATAACACGATTCGATCCATCATTATATGCGGTATAATTCATGGCATGTTTTAAATCAATAACAACGCGCACCGTTGAAGGTTCCTTTTGGAACAAAGCATACCGGATACCGGACACATCCGCTTCATTCTCAATGTCCAGCGAACCATTTAAGTTGCTATCCAGCTTTTGCTGCTCTCCGAAATTGTCAGCAAACGCAGTCGCTGGCAAATCCACCACTACCCGATCAGGGCCTGTCATCGTAAACGCTTTCGGCTTGACGGCACTGGCTGTTGTGATGGTTAAACGGTTTTGGCTGAAACTAACTCCCTGCACCTGTGTAACACCTGAGTTCGCATTATTCGTTGGCGCAGTAACACTTCCAGTACCTGTACTGTTATTTCCAGACTTGGGAGGTGTAAATTCCCCGTTTCCAGACCCGCTACTGCGGGTATATAATTTTACGGACTTGGAGCTGCTGTCCCATTTTACGTCCAGTCCCATTTGCTCGCCGATAAAACGAAGCGGTACAAGGGCATAATTGGAACGCAGCAGAGGCGAAGCATCCAGACTAATGTCGCTTCCATTGACAGTCGCCGTCTTACTTCCGATTATCATTCGGATCGAGGTACTGTCCTTCTCAATCGTTATGGTTCGCGCCTGCTGCTTCCATGTCACGTCATATCCCAAATTTTCAGAAATTACGCGTAGCGGGACCATTGTACTTCCGCCAATTACTTGTGCCTTAGCACCACTAGGGACACTTAACTGTTGATCGTCGAGATAGATTTGTGTTCCACTCGAAGCCGCATGTCCATAACCCGGAACCGCCCACATGAAGACAAATAATAACAATAAAAAACCAAATTTCTTCATTCGTCACCCTTCCATTCATAATTTTTTTGCCACATGCTCCGGTGCGGCGACCTGATATACGCGCTTATGTAATATCAGACAACCTTTTAGACGTTATCTCACACCAAAAGTTGCGAATATATTCCATCATAACAGAAATATACGTTCCAAAGAACTATTTTTGTCGAATTTTGACTAAAAATATAGATCATTCGTTTTCCGTCCAAAGTCACAGCTAAAAAAACAAAAAAAGCTACTTTTCACCCCCATGAATTTTCATTAAAAGGTGGAAAGTAGCTTTTATTGCTAACATCCTTAGTTAAGTGATTCAGTTGCTCCTGTGCCCGTTCCAAGATACTCCTTCAACCCATCGACAATACCTTCGGCAATCTTCTCCTGTGTTTCTTCTGTAAACATGGCTGCTTCATTGGATAGATTACTAAGGTAGCCACATTCCAACAATACAGCAGGCATTTGTGATTTTCTCGTCACTGCATGGTTTGCCACCCTGATGCCATTATCCTTAAATCCGGTAGCCGCTACAAGATATTTATGCATCGTCTTTGCCAGTGCCAAACTGTCCTGACGTGCATAATAGGTTTCAGAGCCATTGGTTTTTCCTTTATCTGAAGCTTGCATACTATTACCATGAATAGATACAAACACGCTTGCCTGCTGACTATTAGCGAGTTGTGGTCGTTCATCCAACGTGGGATACGTATCTCCATTGCGAGTCAATACGATTTGAATGTCAGGATCATTTTGCAGAAGCTGCTCGACTTTTAACGCTACCGCCAATGTAAATTCCTTTTCATGTCGCCCAGTCACACTACCTGCTCCAGGATCTTTGCCACCATGTCCGGGATCAATGACGACGATTCGCCGTCCTTCGACATTCGTTGGTGTTACC
>RCUF01000135.1_pt1 | contig 40287 bp, 42 predicted proteins | sample 2166311 | NCBI WGS metagenome assembly RCUF01 (sample SAMN09932608, study PRJNA488358) | compost metagenome | feature: garden; material: soil; isolation source: compost soil in 4-hydroxybenzonitrile-enriched culture | place: Germany: Experimental Botanical Garden Goettingen | collected 2016-01-27
TATTAAGCATATTTTCGGGTACAATAGTCATCGAGTAGGGTTCCTTTCTTGGTGGTGTCGTAATCCCGAGAATACCCTACTTTTTTGTGCCTTGGCTAGGCTCCAAATCTTGGTACACAACTTATTTTACGCCATCCCGTTAGATGATCATCCTACCATTTCTACGTCTCTATTGACGCTCATTTTCCCGTTAGATGATTAACCCGCCATTCCTACGTCACTATTGACGCTCATGCTCCCGTTAGATGATTAACCCACCATTTCTACGTCACTATTGACGTTCATGCTCCCGTTTGGTGAACAATCCACCATTTCTACGTCACTATTGACGCTCATGCTCCCGTTAGCTGATCAACCCACCGTTCCTACGTCATTATTGATGTTCATGCTCCCGTTAGTTGATCAATCCACCATTTCTACGTCACTATTGATGCTCATGCTCCTGTTAGAGGCAAGGCTGCAATGATTAGCGGACAGAGAGGATGTTATTTATGCGTTATATGCTGTTATTGGGAATTATCGGACAGCGGCGCCATTTTTTCCGCAAGATGGGGTCAGCAGTGCCAGCAGTGCCTCATTTTGACTAAATAGCGTCTCCTATGTCCGCACATCATCGCCAAAGGGAGTTTCGAGGAAATAGCGGCTTTCATGTCCGTTAACGTGAAGAGTAAGGTATCTGTGCGGTCCAATAAAAAATCAAAAGAACCTCACACCATGGTGAGGTCCTTGATTTAAATAGGTTTATGTCGTCGTTTCCGGATTGCCACCGGATACAGTGGCCAGTGCTGGTGAAGGCTTATGTTTGAAGATTGGGATCAGAATGATGGCTCCGATCAACATGATGATGCCGGATACGGAATAGATACCTACAAGCGGGAAGAATTTTTTGAATATTCCGGCCAAAGACATCATAATAACCATCATGCCCATGAACATTGGGCTAAGCACACCATTTACCCGTCCTACATACTCTTGCTCTGTCCATTGCATAATCATTGTGTTGATGCCAATTTGAATGCAAGGGAAGGTGAGACCATTAAGAAACTGAAGAGCCAGTGTTAATGGAATACTTGTGGAAAAACCCATTCCTACTATACATATTGCACTTACTGTGATTCCGAATGCCAATAGCACTTGTGGAGGAATCTTCTTGGCAAGGGTCATAACGGAAATGCCCCCGATTAACATGGCTACCCCGTTAACCATCAGCAGAAACTGCAAAAATTCCTTCGTTTGGCCCAGTCGCTCTGTAACGACGAACAGCCCAAGCGTCTGGATCGTACCCACTGCAAAGCCAGCGATTGCAAAAGTAGCACCTAGCACGCGGAGGACAGGACTACGCCATACATAACGGAAGCCGTCTGCCAGCTCTTGGCGGATATTTGTTTTTGCAGCTGTCTCGTTAGCCTCCGGCTCTTTGTCAGCAGGTAAACGGAACAACACGATCGCAGACAGCAGAAAGGCTACGCCCATCACGCCAATTGAAATGTAAATTCCAAAATGGTGATAAGAGAAAATACCAAGGGATGGACCCAGAACCATAAAGATGGCCATCAATGATTGAAACATAGCCATGCCTTGCTGCATTTTTTCAGGGTGGATATGCTGCTTGAACAGCTTCATAACCGACGGCTGTGAAAACTGTGATAGGATCGCTGAAATAAAAGTGGCGAAATAGACCATTTCCCATGAACCATACATTAAAGTGATTAGTACGGCAAATACCGATGCGGCTGACAGAAAATCACACCAGATCATCGTTCGTTTCGGCTTCCAGCGATCAGCAAAAGCACCTCCGATGAAGGAAAACACAAAGATAGGTGCAAACTCAACGACAGAGATGAGTGAGATGGCCAGAGGGTCGCTATTCGTCTGATCGGTTACGAACATAAGAATCGCGAAATTTCTGACCCAGATACCGATCTGCAAAAAAATGTTGGAGATCAGTACAGTTTGGAAAAATCGGTTGCTGAACAAGCTTTGTGATGCTGGTGAATCTGGAGAAGCTGTGGTAGACATTGCGATTATCACCTCAATATGGTTTCTCTATATTAATACATTAGTTTAAAACGTTCTATCTGATCCCAAAGTTTCTCTTTTTGCAAGATTTCTACCTGTTTTTTACCTAAAAGGTCAAAGTGGGGGAATTTGGCGCGATTGTGAATATACTTTGGATGGAGGTCGTAATACAGACACCATTCAGTAAGTCGATTCAAATCGGCACAGCCTACTTTCGTTACGGTTTTGATTCCTGGAAAACGGGGGTCCAGCCAATAATGAGTTAAATATGCGATTTTCCCTTCAGCGACTTCCCGTTTCCAGTTGCTTAATTCGTCTCTGGTAATTCCAAATGCCATATATATTCCTTCCTTGTTGCAATACTAATAAGTTATTAATGCACCTTTGTTTGTATAAATATTAAAGTATTACGTATGAATACCTCTCCACAGAAAGGAGACGATGGTTGCGGCAGCTTCCTGTTCAGTGGTAAAAAGCTTCTGATCGACATCATATTGGCGCTGCCCGGCTCTCAGCATTGCTACATAAATATATGCAGTGATCTTGGTATCCTCACAATAAATTTCATGGTTTGCAACTGCCTGATCAAAGCCAACCTGAAGTGTGTCATAGAGAGCATTTTCACTTTGGATTAACTGTTGCTGCTGTTCTGGTGTAAGGTGGTGCTTGACCTTCTCAAACATACCGTTCAGATGAACCTGAGGTATTTTTAAATACTTCTCCGTAATCAATGTCAGTCGTTCCTTAAAAGACCCTGATTGATCGAGAATATCCTGGATACGGTTCTTAACCTGAACTAAAGTTTCAACCATAGACGAGACAAATAAATCATTTTTGGTTGGGTAGTAGTAGTAGATCGTTGCTTTAGTAACGCCGCAGTGCTCAGCAACCTCGTTCATGGAGACAGCGTCGTAGCCTTTTTCCATAAAAAGAAGGGAAGCAGTGACAAGAATTTGTTTATGAGTTGGCATGCTGTCATGCTGCAGAACGGGGCGACCAAGCGGTTTTTTGTTCGGTGTGTTCATCATATCACCTCAACACCTTATTCTGAGCAATGATTATACCATAAGCAAATTGTTGAAAGAAAATTTAATTCAAAAAATATTGATAATTAACCTTCCGGTATATATAATTAATATGACAAATGTCACAGAGAAATTTAAATAAGAACCGGGGGATGGAGGAGTGAATGGAAATGTTTTTTGAACGAATGGGCCGCTTAGTTGCTGGAAAAAGAACAAAATGGATTACGCTGCTCGTTTGGATTTTGCTTGCAGCTGTGCTTAGCATCGTTTGGCCAGGCGTAAAATCAATGGAACAAAATAATGCGCCTAACTTAAGTAACGACAAGCCTTCTGTTCAAGCCAGCCTGCTGGCTGAGCAAGAGTTTCCAAACGATAGCGGCATACCTGCTCTGCTGGTCTGGAATAGAGAGGGTGGGCTTAATAATGAGGATTTTGGCAATATCCAAAAGCTGACCGCTTATTTCACGGAAAATCCGGTGGAGGGTCAAGAATTGGTTCCGCCATTTGATCGTATACCATTGCCTGCACTGAAGGCGGAGGCATCAGAGGATGGTACTGCGTTTGTACTGCCGTTTTTCTTTGAAAAAGCTTCAGATTCCGAAATCATGGAATCGGGAGTAGAAGAGATAAGAAAACAAGCCGAGGTTTTATTCGGCTATGATCCTTTTGCTGTAAAACAAGGAGACGAAAATGAAATATCGGCCAGAGTATCTGGTCCGGCGGGAATATCTATCGATGCTGTCGGGTTATTCTCCCAAGCAGACGTATCCCTGATGATTGCCACGGTTCTTATTGTTCTAATATTGCTGCTGTTGATTTACCGTTCGCCAATTTTGGCTATTATTCCGATTATTGCAGTAGGCTTCGCTTATGGGGTATCGAGTCCCATTTTGGGCAAAATGGCCGAGCTGGGCTGGATTACATTTGACTCCCAAGCTATTTCGATTATGACCGTATTGCTGTTTGGGGCAGGAACGGATTATTGCCTGTTCTTGATTTCGCATTTCCGTCAGTATTTGACAGAAGAGAGCAGCAAAGCTAAAGCGCTGCTTAAATCCTTGAAGGACTCGTCAGGCGCCATTGCAATGAGCGGATTTACAGTCGTTATCGCGCTGCTTGTTCTGTTGGTTGCTGAATATGGAGCGCTGCATCGTTTTGCCGTTCCATTTAGCTTGTCGATCCTGATCATGGCATTTGCCAGCTTAACACTGGTTCCTGCGTTGCTTGCTATTTTGGGTCGGGCTTCATTCTATCCGTTCGTTCCGCGTACACCAGAAATGCAGGAGGAACGTGCAAGAAAGAAAGGCAAGAAGCTCAAAGCAACGAATAAAAAACCTATTGGAGGCTGGATCGGTCGGGTCGTAACGAAAAGACCATGGGCCGTCGTATCCATTACGGTCGTTATACTTGGGGCCTTGGCTCTTAACGCTACAAGAATTGAATATACGGTTGACCTGTTATCATCGTTTCCTGAGGACACTCCATCCCGTGAGGGCTTTGCTGTAATTGGAGAAAAATTCACACCTGGAGAGCTTGCGCCAGTCAAATTGATGGTAGATACCGAAGGGAAAGAGGTAGCGTTACAGGACAGCTTCAAGGATCTTCCGTACATTAGCAAAGTGTCTGACCCTGCACAAGGGGCAACGAATACTAACATTCAGGCAATAGATTTAGAGTTTAATATTAATCCTTACACGAATGAAGCAATGAATCATATTCCTGATATTCGAGCAGAGGCAGAAAAATCGCTGCAAGACGCGGGTGTTTCTTCTCCAGAAAATAAAGTATGGATCAGTGGTCAGACGGCAACTCAATATGATACTGAAATGACGGATAGCAGAGATGCGAAGGTCATTATTCCGATCGTTATCGGACTCATTGGGCTGTTGCTGTTAGTTTATCTGAGATCAATCGTTGCGATGATTTACTTGATTTTGACCGTTGTATTGTCTTATTTTTCAGCGCTCGGTCTAGGCTGGATCGTCATTCATGATTTTATGGGAGCTGCTGCTATTCAAGGCTTGATCCCTGTCTATGCTTTCGTGTTCCTTGTAGCGCTCGGTGAGGATTATAACATCTTCCTGATCTCAAGCATTTGGAAGAAAAGAAAAGAGATGCCTCTGAAGCAGGCGATTCAGGAAGGGGTAACGGAGACTGGCGGGGTTATTACATCGGCTGGCCTGATTCTCGCAGGGACGTTCGCTGTACTGGCTTCTCTGCCAATTCAAGTTCTGGTACAGTTCGGGATTATTACGGCAATCGGCGTGCTTCTTGATACCTTTGTCGTAAGACCATTCCTAGTTCCAGCGATCACGATGCTGCTTGGTAAATGGGCATTCTGGCCAGGACGTCATAAGGAAAAGGCTAGTGGTAAAAAATCGCATGATCGGGTTGAGACACTAAGTAAATAACGGAATAAAGTTTGCAATAAAACAGATGGGATAGTTGATAATGACTATTCCATCTTTATTTACATACAAAGGTTGAAAAACTAATGGTATTAGTTTATTATTTAACTAATACCATTAGTTAAAAGAGGGGAAATCCCATATGAGAATTATTCGTAAAGGAAAGCTGTCACAATTGACGACTATGCCAAGGCTGTTTCCAGTCAATTGTTACTTAGTTGAAGAAGATGAGGGAGTTACACTTATTGATGCCGGGTTGGCTATCAGTGCAAAAGGAATCATGGATGCTCTTGATAAAGAGGGTTCAAAGCCGTTAACACGAATCATTCTAACGCATGCTCATGGAGATCATGTAGGTGCGCTTGATATTTTGAAATCAGCTTATCCCGAGGCCACTGTTTTCATATCGTCCCGTGATGACCGTTTGCTTCGTGGAGATGTGTCACTGGATATAGATGAACCGCAATCTCCAATTCGCGGAGATATCCCTAAAAAAATATGTACCAGAGCGGATGTGCTGCTTGAAGACGGAGATCTTGTAGGTTCACTGCGGGTAATTTCTACTCCAGGACATACGCCAGGTTCCATTTCGCTAATAGATACCCGAAGTGGAGCGTTAATAGCTGGGGATGCTTTTCAAGTTCGAGGTGGTGTTGCGGTTAGCGGTGTGGTGTCACTGCGGTTTCCTTTCCCTGCTTTAGCGACCTGGAACAAAGAGATGGCATTGACCAGTGCGAAGCATCTAGTTGATCTGAAGCCTGCACTTTTGGCAGTTGGACATGGTGAAATGATTGACAAACCAGTTGATATTATGATGAAGGCGATAGATAAAGCCGATAAGAAATTGAACGGGAAATGATATGATTAACAACAGTATATCTAACCACTAGGAGGAGGAGGTTTACTTCATGTCGCCAAGAGCAGGGATTGATATTCATATAGTAATGAAGGCAGTAATTAACATTGCTGATCAACATGGGGCAGGTGCGGTGACGATTGCTTCTGTCGCTAAAGAGCTGGGTATTAAACCCCCCTCTCTCTACAATCATATAAGCGGTCTCGATGAGCTTAAAAAGAAGCTGGCGATTTATGCAATGGATGAATTACACCATTATATCGCTCAAGCTGTAAAAGGAAAGAACGGAGAGGCTGCTATTCACGATTTTGCGATATCTTATATTTCATATGCCCGCGAGCACCCTGGACTTTATGAAGCAACTCAGTTTGCACCTGAAGGTGAAGATGCGGAGATCAATGAGGCTAGCTATCGTATTGTAAGCTTGGTAATGGACTTGCTGCAAAGCTATCATTTACCCCAGAAGCAGGCACTGCATACGATTCGGGGACTTAGAAGCCTTGTGCACGGCTTTGCTACCTTGGAGCGGCAAGGCGGATTCAGAATCCCTCTGGATCTGCAAGAGAGCCTTGAGTATAATTTGGAGCTCTTTCTTAAAGGACTATCCTATAGTTGACAATATTTTTTACTCTGTGATACTTTAGGCTTGAAATCGAGGTGAGACACTATGGCAAAAAAGAAAGGTCGGAGCGTTCCAACGGCTGAGGTTAGTGATAAACCGGCTACCCTGAAAGACTTGCTAGGTGCAGATACGATAGCCAAACTAAAGGAACAGGCTAACGAATTGAAGAAGGAAGAACAGGAGCGCCGTGAGGCTGAGCAGCTTAAAGCAGAGGAAGCTCGCAAGGCGGAGCAAAAGCGATTGGATAACGATTTTGAACATTTGTTAAGTAAGAGTGATCTGGATTGGCATAAATACAAATAGAAAGTAACATATGTATAATTGTAATGAAGCTCCTAGCTTAAATGGATAGGAGCTTTTAATATGTTTAAGCGAGGTCAGTAGGAAAATGAACCAATTGGAAATCTGGATATTGCTCTGTGCATTCATAATTTTGCTTGTCTTGTTTAACAAAAAGCAAAAAAAGTCGGCTCAGATCCGAGATGCGTACGAGGAGCTTGAGGGATTAGCAAGTCGAACGCGAAGAGGACGCTCTACATTCAATGATATTAAGAGATGGGAGCGATCACTTCAACGCCTTGAAAAATACCCAAAAGAGCTCAATAAATTGGATTATGATATAAAGCTTCGCCAGGCATTTATGGTATACTTGGAACGTCATTATCCAGAGGATGAACGACTTCAACAGCTGCAGGAAACAGCAGGGTATCAGAAGGATATTTTATGGAGTATGAAGAAAGATCGGTAATGCAATCAAAATGCCAAAAAGGTGGATGAGTTATACTTCTATGAGTAAATTCAACAGCGATTATATAATAACTATGGATGATATCGTTAGGGAAGGCGACGATATTCTGAGAGTAGTAACAGCGCCTGTAAGCGTACCGCCGAGTCAGGAAGATCGGGAAGAAATGGCCTCTATGATGATGTTTTTGAAGAATAGTCAGGACCCGAAAATGTCAAAAAAATATAAGCTAAGAGCCGGGGTAGGGCTGTCGGCGAATCAAATTGGACTTAACAAGCGGATGTTTGCTGCTTTACTTAGCGATGAGCAAGGACGCAACCGGGAGTATGCTTTATTCAATCCGAAAATTATAAGTCATTCAACAGCTATGGTGTATTTGCCTGAAAGTGAAGGCTGTTTATCTGTCGATCGTGATGTACAGGGGTTTGTGCCCAGGTATGAGAAGGTACAGATTAAAGCCTATGACACTGAAGGTAATGAATTAAAGCTGCGCTTCAAAGGCTTTGATGCTATCGTAATGCAGCATGAGCTAGATCATTTAAATGGCATTATGTTTTATGACAGAATTAATAAAGATAATCCTTTTAAGCTTCCAGAAGGCGTGCAAATTTCAAGCTTGTATTAAGAACGGGGGAATATGTCCATGACTGCAAAATCAATCATTTCCAGAATTGATCACACATTGCTTAAGGCGGATGCTAATAAAGAGAGTATTTTAAAGCTTGTGGAGGAAGCAAAGGAATATCAGTTTGCTTCGGTATGTGTAAATCCGGTTTGGGTTAAAACTGCATCCGAGGTGCTAAGGAGTGCCTCCAACTCCAAGGTGAAAGTATGCACCGTAATCGGTTTTCCTCTTGGGGCATCGGCTCCTGAAGTTAAGGCATTCGAAAGCACGCAGGCTATTCAAGACGGTGCAGACGAGATCGATATGGTTATTAATATCGGAGCTCTTAAAGATGGAAATGATGATTTGGTCGTTCGTGACATGGTCGGCGTGGTTCAGACTGCAGCTGGAAAAGCGTTGGTTAAGGTGATCATCGAGACCTGCTTGCTGACTCCTGACGAAATCGTTCGGGCTTGTCGCCTTGCGGTATCCGCTGGTGTTGATTTTGTGAAGACATCAACCGGTTTCTCTACAGGCGGAGCAACAGTAGAGGCTGTAGCTTTGATGGCGAAGACTGTTGGACCGGGCATCGGCGTTAAGGCTTCAGGCGGTGTGAGATCTCTTGCCGATGCTGAAGCGATGATCGAGGCAGGAGCAACACGGCTTGGCACTAGTGCAGGAGTTGCTATTGCACAAGGCTTAAGCGGAAAAAGCGATTATTAAAGTTTTAGAAGCACCGATTAGCTCGAATCAACGTCAAAAGTAACGTTGTTTAAGCACCAGAAGCACTAAGGCAGCGCCCAACAGCTTAAATCTTCTTATCTGAGACGCCATAAGGCGTCTTTCTTATTTCAAAAAAAGGCAGAGTTTAACATTAACTTTTTTTCAGGGTATCCCGTTATAGCTACAGATAGATTTCGCGCGGAGTTGCCAAAACGATAGGGAATGAGGATGGATATGATTCAAATAGACCAGTTATCTAAAAAATATCGATGTGGAAGCTGGGCGCTTCAGGATGTTAATTTAACTCTGAATGAAGGTATGATCGGATTGCTCGGCCCTAATGGAGCTGGAAAATCTTCGCTGATGCGTATTTTGGCTACTCTAGTAACGCCAACTTTTGGAGAGGCATATATCCATGGAATACCGCTTAGCAAAGCAGAGGAGATTCGCCAATTGCTTGGATATCTGCCTCAGCAGTTTCAGGTATATCCTCAACTGACGGGAAGAGAATATTTGGATTATGTTGCAACAATGAAAGGGATCAAAGACAGTAAAATGCGCAAAACGGAAGTAGAACGATTATTAGAAGAGGTTAACCTGACGGATAAGGCAGACAAGAAGGTTCGTACGTATTCCGGTGGAATGAAGCGAAGACTGGGTATTGCACAGGCGCTTACAGGCTCACCCTCCGTACTCATTGTGGATGAACCGACAGCCGGACTCGACCCAGAGGAACGCGTGCGGTTCCGTAATTCGCTCACAAGGTTTAGTCTGGGACGGATTGTTCTGCTATCAACACATATCGTTGCAGATATTGAGAGTAATTGCAGGCAAATTGCGGTTCTGGACAAGGGCAAGGTTAAGCTGTCTGGACAATTGTCGGATTTGCAAAAGCGCGGTGAAGGCCAAGTCTGGGAAGGGATTGTAACAGATCAGGAATATGCTGGACTTGATCCCATGTCTATCGTTTCGACCAGACGAACGGATGACGGATTGCTGTGTCGGATCATAGGGGAGGAGCCGCCGCATGGGATTGATGCCATTTCCGTAAGCCCAACGTTAGAGGACGGGTATATGGTATTGCTTCGGTCCAGTCTTGAGGAGGATTGTTGGACATGAACAAATGGTTACGTCAGTTCCGCTTTGAATTGGGAATGATTTTTCGTAATCCGTGGCTGCTTATCCTGCTAGTGCTGTTTGGAGTATTGATTCTCTGGGTGGTACATGATGCGCATGCAAGTCAGGTTTTTCATGCACAGTCATACAACGCCTTAACCTTGGTTCATACGTTGTCACTGGGTCTAGTCATGCTGATGGGAATATTGGCGATCAGGCGGGATATTAGACGCAAAACCTATGAGTGGAGCGATGCTATACCTTTATCTAATACAACAAAAATAACGGCAAAATATGTGGCAACCCTGCTGTATTTTACGCTTTTCACTATCGCTGCTACCGTGATATATGCTTATTATTCAGCAAAAACTGGAGGAGATGCTTCCGTTACTCTGACCCTCAGTAAGTACTATGCAACTACTTTTGAAGTTTCATATGCAGTTACCTTGGCCTTGTCGATTCTGCTTGCCATTTGCATTTCAAATCGGATTGTTTATTTGATCGGATTTTGTGCGTGGATGTTTGGTACGTTTTTTATGGAGATTTTCTTAATTGACAGAATGTATTTATTCCCTCTGCGGACGTTTCATCTGAGCCAATTGTTTATTTCAATACAAATGGATAACGAAGTTTGGGCGACTGCGCAGATGGATGAAGAACTCATGTATTCACGGTTATTTGTCCTGGCGTTTACCTTGTTACTGTTAGTTGCAGGAATTACGATATTGAACTGTCTTCGTCGAACCAAACATTTATTTCTCGTGTGGGGAACTGCAATTACTGCATTACTGCTTGCCTGCGGGAGCTTCATGCCTTATGGAGGTTTATGGCAGGGGAGATATGCGCAGTACAAGGAGAAATTGGCTGATCCTACGATCCAGACGATGGAGCAATTTACTCCAATTCAGAATCCAACTTACGAGATTACGGATTACGATGTTTCGATGCATAGGAGACAAAATGATTATCTTGAGACGAAAGCTACTATAAAACTGAATGTACCAACCGACGGACATGTAAATGAGCTGCCTTTTACGTTAAATCGTGCATTCTCGGTAAGCCAGGTGAAGGTAAACGGTGTTGGAGTTTCTTTTCAGCATCAAGGTGAACAATTAACCATCAAGTTAAATGAGAACATCAGCGGACCTGTAAAAGTTGAAATGGACTATGCGGGAGTGATGATGGATTACTATATGCGGTCAAATGGAAACGGGGAGTTTACTGCTTTTGTGAAGGGTGGAAATGTATTTTTGCCCCAATATATTGGTTGGTACCCTTTGCCTGGTTATCAGTCGGTATACGCGAAAGAGGTAGACCATTCTAATGTAAGGCTTGCACCAGTCCATTATGAGATGGATAACAGAGCCCCAGCAAATTTTCGCTTAACCTTAACCGGGTTTAAATCACCGTTGTATACGAGCATACCGGAACAAGAACGTTCTGAAGATCGCCAAATCTTCGCGGGACCTGTCAATAATAAAATTACGTTGTTTGGTGGGGAGCTTAAGGAGATGAAGCGTTCCGGTTTACCTGTTACCGTGGTAACTTCTCCGTATAATGCTTCTGCGGTGAACGTCATTTTGGATCATTTGAGTGAAATGAATGATTATTTTGGTTCATGGCTGCAAAATTACAAACCTAATATCAATCAGTTCATATATTTTCCAATCAATAACTATATGCCGTTTACATCGGAAAATCAGACTTACGTGGTCACTCAGGGGTATTGGGACAATAAGTATATATCCGAGATTCTAATGAATGCAATGATGATCGGAAGCAGGAATGGAAGTTACTTGATTGAAAATACAGAAGACGATGTCCGACTGCAAATTCGGGCATTGCTGTGGTATGTGTACTATCGCGAGCAGGAGGGCCTTACAGACAAGGAGCTAAAGGATGGTTGGGGAAATAACATGCTTTGGGAGCTATATGATTCCAATAATAGTATAGATCCCGCACGACTAGGGCTCCGAATGTCAGAGCAAGTGGGCAAAGCTATTGATGAAGGAAAATCGAAACAAGTGAAAGAGGTGCTGAGCTTCTTTTATAATCAGAATCTTGAAATAGTCGATGACACTGGGGGGGATTCTCCCTCCGGCAATAGGATCTCTTATGCACAATGGGAGAAGGAATGGAAGAGAGTGATGGAAAGTGAGAGCGGCAGCTGAGCTTTTTCGCCGGGGAGTTATATATGATCTGAAAATACACAAAGGAGGAGGAATGGAGACGATCGATACCTATCCGGTATCGCTTCGCTTTATGGCTATGCGTAAATGGCTCGAGGCCATACTCCTGTCTCTTATGGCTAGTGCCGGGTGGATCGGAGTGTATACGTACAAGTTTGGACGGTGGACGCTGTATACAGTTTATTTATCTGAGGAATCCACCTTTTTAATCAAGCTAGTTTTTGATGGATTGCCGTGGAGAAAGAAGGTGAAGAGAGATGATCAGCGACCAAAAGCTGACGCAGCGAATGGCCGATGGAGAGCAGGAAGCATTTGAATTGCTAGTCACCAGATACCATGGGCCTCTTCTAAGCTATGTTACCCAGCAGCTTAAGGATCGCTCAAAAGCGGAAGATATCGTTCAGGAGACGTTTATTCGGTTGATTCGACATTTGCGAAAATATGGGCAATTAGAACAGCTTCGGCCATGGCTTTATAAGGTTGCGCTAAATCTGTGCCGGGATTATTGGAGAAGCGCTGCGTATCGATCAGAACAAACGGCTGTGGATGAATTTCCCGATGAAGCAGACCCCTCGTTTGGTGCAGAAGAGCTGCTGGAAAGACAGGAGACCGTCGAGCAAATATCGGATTCGCTGTCTTGGCTGCCTGATGTACAGCAGGATGTTATCAGGATGCGCTTTTTTCATGACCTCAAGCTCCACGAAATAGCTGAACTGCTAGATATTCCTTTGAGCTCTGTGAAGTCTCATTTATACGGTGCGCTGAGAAAACTCAAGCGTGCCCTTACTAAAAAGAATGATGTAGCATCTTTCGGATCGGGTCGGCGATCCAAATCAAATGAGGAAGCTGAGGTGACATTGCATGAAACACTCCATTGATCAAGAATTGGGGCAGCTCGAGCGGGAGCTGAGAGAGCCTCTTCGTCAAGCAGTTTTACCGCCGCCTTCTCCTTCAGAGACATCGGCACTAATCACTGCGCTGCAGCCAGAGTTCGATATGCTTAAGGCAGAATCAGCTTCTGCCACACTAGATTTCAATCCTCAAGTCGAAGTGCCATCACTAATGAAGCTGCTTTGGAACCAATTCCGTATATATCGGAAATCACTTGTTTTGATTGGCTCCTTCGTGTTTTTGATGATGATTTTATTGGTTGATCCCAAGCAGCCTATGGATAGTCTTATCATTGTAGGATTTGAGGCGACAAGTCTGTTTCCAGTCATTACACCTCTTTTGATCATGGCTTCAATGCTGTTCAGCAGCCGTACCTCTGATCGTGGGATGAGAAATGTTGAGAGCATTACGCCGTATCCTCCGGCATTGGTCATGTATAGCAGAATGGTGATGGTGATCGGACTTGTTGTCGGCTGGGCTCTGATCAGCTCCATTGTTGTGGGGATGCGTGTATCGGCTGAAGGTGCGGTGACCCTGCCATTCATACCCTTTTTGCTGCGGTGGCTCGGGATATCTCTTTTGGTCGGCGGTGTACTCATGTATGTCATGTTTCGAAAAGGAATAAAAATGGCGTTGTTTTTTTCTGCGGGGATTTATATAGGCTGGATACTTATTGAAAATTTCATGATACTCTGGTCCGTGCAGTCCAAAACAGCTCTTGATACGTTAATGTTAATTTCCGGGGCACTTCTGATGCTGAGAGCTTATTATCGAAGTCGTAATATGCGGGTAAGCAGTCCAGACAGGAGAAAATAACGCATGATAACCATTGATGGATTGCACCAGCCGCAGGGTGATTTTTCGCTGAAAGTAAATCGTTTGAGGATCAGCCAGGGGTTGACGCTTCTCGTCGGGGCAAATGGGGCAGGGAAGTCAACGCTGCTTGAGTTGCTGGCGACGATTCAGATGCCTGCCCAAGGCAGTATATTATATCGTCAACGTTCTGCATCCGGGCATCTTCCTCTTCTTCGAAGTCAAATTGGTTATGTTCCTTCGGATATTGAGCTGTATGAAGAGATGACGGCCTATAAGCTCCTATGTTATTTGGCAGAGCTTAAGGGTGTATATCGTAAGGAACAGGTGGAAGGCATAATGCGGGAATTTCGTCTAGAACCATACCGGAAAGTTAAAATCAAGTCTCTCTCACAGGGCATCTGTCGCAGAATCGCTATCGCTCAGGCGCTGCTGGCTAATCCATATTATTTATTCCTTGATGAGCCGCTGAATGCTATGGACATTAGCGAGCGAAAATTGACAATCACATTTCTGACTCGTTATGCGATCGGAAGAACAGTAGTTGCCGCTGTGCATGAATTAAATGAGTGGGAGGCTGCTGCGGATGATGTGCTATGGTTAGATCGGGGGCGGATTGCTTTTTCAGGTGACCGGGGGCAGTGGACTGAAGATTTACCTTGCCGAGTATGGGAAGGGCCTGTCACGAATGATCAATTTACGAGCTGCTCAGAGAAAACGATGATTCTTTTTCGGGAGCTTCCGGAAGAAGGTATGTTTGTGAGAATTATCTCTGACAAGAGACCGTTCCCAAGTATGAGCGAAGCTGATCCGACGATGGAGGATGCATATTTTGTTCGGAAATATAACCTCAAAGGCTCTATATAATTAAGGACATGACAAAGAATCGATGGAGCAATGTATCCAACGATTTTTTGTTTTTATAAAAAAAACCAAGAATTTATATCGGTTTACTATTTTCAAATTCGAAAATTTATGAGACAATAGGTAAAATAAAATGAATATATTTAATCTTTAAATATTAAGGGAGGAATTATCCATGTCAGAAGAGCGCCAATTTGCACCCGAAACGTTAGCCGTTCATGCAGGTCAAGAAATCGATCCAACAACATATTCACGTGCAGTGCCACTGTACCAGACGACATCCTACGGCTTCCGTGATACAGAGCATGCTGCCAACTTGTTTGGTCTGAAAGAATTCGGCAACATCTATTCCCGTATTATGAATCCTACGAATGATGTGTTTGAGAAGCGGGTTGCAGCGCTCGAAGGAGGCGTAGGAGCACTTGCTACAGCTTCGGGTCAGGCAGCGATTACATTCTCCATTCTCAATATTGCCGGAGCGGGTGATGAAATTGTAGCTTCCAGCACTCTGTATGGCGGAACTTACAATTTGTTCTCGACGACACTTTCTAAGCTGGGCATCAACGTGAAATTTATCGATTCCTCGAATCCGGAAAATTTCCGTGCTGCCATTACAGATAAGACTAAAGCACTTTATGCTGAAACGATCGGAAATCCTAAGGGAGACATTCTTGATATTGAAGCAGTAGCAGCTATCGCTCATGAAAACGGAATTCCGCTCATCGTAGATAATACGTTCCCAAGCCCGTACTTGCTTCGTCCGATTGACTTCGGCGCGGACATCGTGGTTCATTCCGCTACGAAATTCATCGGGGGTCATGGTACGTCGATTGGCGGTATCATTGTAGATAGCGGCAAATTTGACTGGAAGGCAAGCGGGAAGTTCCCAGGGTTGATTGAACCAGATCCAAGCTATAACGGGGTAGTTTATACCGATGCAGTTGGACCACTTGCTTACATTATTAAAGCGCGAGTTCAACTCCAACGTGACTTGGGCGCATCCTTGTCACCGTTTAACGCATGGCTGTTGCTTCAAGGACTTGAGACGCTTCATCTGCGCGTAGAACGCCATAGTCAAAATGCATTGAAAGTAGCTCAATTTCTCGAAGCTCATGACAAGGTAGAATGGGTAAGCTATGCTGGTCTTCCTAGTCATGAATCCTATGAGCTTGCGCAGAAATACCTGCCAAAAGGTCAAGGTGCGATCCTGACTTTTGAGATCAAGGGCGGTGTCGAATCCGGTCGTAAACTGATCGAAAGCGTGAAGCTGTTCTCGCACCTTGCCAATGTCGGCGATTCCAAATCATTGATTATTCATCCGGCCAGCACGACACATCAACAGCTTACAGAAGAAGCACAAAAAGCTGCAGGTGTTACACCAGGCTTGATTCGTTTGTCTGTAGGTACAGAGTCGATCGATGACATCCTGTATGATCTGGAGCAAGCAATCATCGCCAGCCAAGCGTAATAAGGCCAGTATCACTATAATGTGTTAATTGGATAAAGTCATTATATTTAATATAATACAAAGAACCGTTGTTCGGATAGTCTGGACAGCGGTTCTTTTTTTAGTTTATTTACTCGATAGGATCGCTTCTCAACTGCCTCTATTCAAAATATCCAGATTGAATATAGTTCGTTGAGATAAACTGTACTTTTACAATAATTTTGACCAGACCTATTTACAAGGATCGCCAAAAGGATTAAACTTTAATTAAAGTTTCTCAAAGGAAAAATTATTGTACTAAACCAAAAATGATTATCGTTCTCAATTACATGCTGCTCCGGGATATCCCGGGGCGGCATGTGTCATTTTAAGGGCATTAAAAATGGTACTCATTCTCAATTACAAGCTCTTAGAGGTCGACTTTTTGAACTCTAACTATATTAAGGAGGAGATTTATATGCAAGCCATACAAAAAACGATGCCGGTTAAGCAAAATTCAGCCAATTTACCAACTCCGGGTCCACGTCGCCGCAAGTCCCTTGGCAGACTACTTCGTCATAAAGAAATGATGTTTGCGATCATAAGTGGTGTGTTGATGTTAGCAGGTTGGGGATTCGGCTCATGGTCCCAAGTGTTATCGATCATTCTTTATATCGCAGCTTATGCCATTGGTGGATTCATGAAAGCGAAGGAAGGGCTTGAAACGCTGTTTAAAGAGCGCGATCTTGATGTGAATTTGTTGATGATTGCCGCAGCGCTAGGGGCAGCCTCGATTGGTTACTGGAATGAAGGTGCGATGCTGATCTTTATTTTTGCACTGAGCGGCGCGCTTGAATCCTTTGCAAGTGAGCAGAGTCTTAGAGACATTTCAGCGCTTATCGCGCTTAGACCGGAAAAGGCTCTCAAAGTAGATGACAATGGTGTGAGCTTGGTGAATGTTGAAGAACTGGCTGTAGGAGATCTTGTACTGGTGAAACCGGGAGAGGTTATTCCAACGGATGGTCTCATTCGTAGTGGTAGTTCAGCTATTGATCAGGCGACGATCACAGGGGAATCCATCCCGGTCGATAAAGCACTGGGCGACGATGTTTATGCTGGTACAATTAACGGAGAGGGAGCACTCTATGTTGAGGTCACTAGTCCTGCTGAAGGGACGCTGTTCTCCAAAATTATAGCCATGGTTGAGCAGGCTCAGAACGAGGCTCCTCAAACGCAGCGTTTTATAAAACGACTTGAAGGATTCTATGCAAAAGGTGTTGTCATAACAACGGTAGCTCTTATTGTGCTGGCTCCACTGCTTCTGGACTGGTCATGGTCATTTACTTTTTATAAAGCGATGGTATTTCTAGTTGTTGCTTCTCCGTGTGCATTGGTCTCATCAGTGATGCCGGCTATTTTGTCAGCTATGTCCAAGAGTGCGAGGAAAGGTGTATTGTTCAAGGGCGGAGCGCATATGGATCATTTGGGAGGAGCTAAAGCTGTAGCTTTTGATAAGACGGGGACACTTACTGCTGGAGAACCTATTGTTACAGAGCTGTATGTTACGGAAAAGTATGATCGTCTGGATGTATTGGCTGCTTGCGCATCGGCTGAAAATCTGTCTCAGCATCCTCTGGCTCGTGCAATTGTACGCAAAGCTGAAGAGGAGGGCGTTATTTTACAAGGAGCGGACGACCTTAAGGCTCTGCCCGGCTGGGGAATTGAGGCATCCATCGGTGGAGTGATTTGGCGGATCGGTAAAGCAGATGAGAATGATCCAGAGCTGCCAACTGTGCTTAGAGAACGTCTGCGAAAGCTGGCTGAGGAAGGTAATACTGTATCGGTTATTCAACAAGGTGAAGAGTATGCAGGGATCATTGCACTTCGTGATCATGTTCGTCCGCAGTCCAAGGTTGCTATTCAGCGTCTTCATGATATGGGGATCGTTACGGTTATGCTGACGGGTGATCGCAGTGGAACGGCTGAGGCGATCGCAAGAGAGGCGGGAATTGATCTGGTGTACAGCGATCTGCTGCCACAGGATAAAGTGAAGTATATCAGTGAGCTTCGTGAAGCGTATGGAAATGTAGTTATGGTAGGCGATGGTGTGAATGATGCGCCGGCACTCGCTGCAGCAACTGTAGGTATTGCAATGGGCGGCGGTGGAAGTGGCGCTGCTCTTGATGTAGCTGATGTCGTGCTGATGAATGATAATCTTGAGAGGGTTGCGGAGACTATAGGATTAGCACGTAGAGCTAGAGTGATTACGAAGCAAAATCTAGTTTTTGCTGGGGCTGTCATCTTGCTGCTTATATCTAGTAACTTCATACAAGGAATTCCTCTACCTCTTGGTGTAGTGGGCCATGAAGGAAGCACAATTCTTGTGATACTCAATGGATTGCGTTTGTTGAGATAGAGATATAAAATTAATCTATTTCATCATTCCTTCATTCAAAATTCACTGAACTACTACGCTACTATTATTGACACTCATTCGACGATTTACCATAATTAGTGATAGGTAAATAAAAGCACATTACGAGCTGTTTTTTCCTGCCATTATAAATTGCCTGTGAAGGAGGATTTTATATATGTATAAATCTATTATTATCGGTACTGGACCAGCAGGGTTAACGGCAGCTATCTATTTGGCTCGCGCTAATATGAAGCCCCTCATTATTGAAGGGCCACAGCCTGGCGGCCAATTGACGACTACAACTGAGGTTGAGAACTTTCCAGGGTTTCCTGAGGGAATTATGGGGCCAGAATTAATGGACAATATGCGTCAGCAAGCGGAGCGCTTCGGTGCGGAATTCCGTACTGGCTGGGTAAATAGTGTAGATATGAGCAACCGCCCCTTCAAGCTTCAAGTGGAAGGTATTGGCGAACTGATCACGGATACAATCGTGCTTTCTACAGGTGCGAGTGCAAAATATTTGGGCATTCCAGGGGAGCAAGATAATGTAGGTCGCGGCGTTAGCACTTGTGCAACTTGTGACGGGTTCTTCTTTCGCGGTAAAGAAATTATCGTAGTAGGCGGTGGAGATTCCGCTTTGGAGGAAGCTGGATTTTTGACTCGCTTTGCATCCAAAGTAACGCTTGTACACCGTCGTGATGAGCTTCGTGCATCCAAGATCATGCAGGATCGCGTGCGTAGCAACGAAAAAGTAGAATGGGCCTTAAACCGTACGCCGGTTGAGGTTGTTACGAATGAAGCAGGTGTAACTGGCCTTCAGGTTCGCAACAATGAGACTGGTGAAGAGGAGCTGCTTACAGCTTCCGGCGTATTCGTAGCGATCGGTCATCATCCGAATACAGGCTTCCTTGACGGACAAATCGATACAGACGAGAATGGTTACATTATCGTGAAGCCGGGAACCAGTGAAACTAATGTACCAGGCGTATTTGCTTGTGGTGATGTTCAGGATACACGTTATCGCCAGGCGATTACCGCGGCTGGTAGCGGATGTATGGCTGCTATCGATTGTGAGAAATATATTGAAAATCTTGAACATGAAACAGCAGCAGCTGTTAAATAAGAAGGGAAGGATAGATTTATGGACAACGTGATCGTCTATACAAGCACAAACTGCCCTCATTGCCGTCAAGTGAAGAGCTTTCTTAGCGAAAAAGGTATTTCTTATGAAGAACGCAACATTGAGCAAAATGATGAATATGCGCAACAAGTGTGGGATATGGGCTTGCGTGCAGTTCCTGTTACATTGATTGGTGAACATCGCATTATAGGAATGAACAAGCTGCAATTTGAAAAAGCATTGACTTAGTAAGCCCGGTAGCTGTTATCACTTAATGAAAAAGAACCTTCAATTTCATCGTTAGGTGAATTGAAGGTTCTTTTTTCAAGTTCAATCAGTGCTGGATTCACATTTATACTTTAATCAAGTAAGTTTACAACAAGTTGAAAAACCAAATAAGTTGCGATGCTGCCGCCAATTAGACTGAAACCGATTCTTTTTTTGCCCTGAAACAGTCGCAGTACTCCAAGACTCACAAGCGGGGCAATGATGAGTAGAAAAACCATAACCGTAATAAACAATTCGATAGAAATATCCGAGATATCGACAATTGTCATAAAATTGAGTCTCGCTCCGTTTCTGTTATAAATAGCGATGCAATGATAAAAGTCATATATTATGAATTTTATTATATCAAAACATTAGTTATATGGTTAAAGTTGAATTAGGAAAATATGTGAAATTCAATCGACAAAACTAGAAACCTTTTGCAGGACAGCCTGTGATACAATGAGCGTGGAATGCAATTTTTGCTGCAGAGGAGTGGGTAACATGAGGCATGGAATTGTTAATCAGTGGTTGAAGATAGGTTTGATAACAGCTCTTTTAACTTTTGCTATTCCTCCAGGCTGGGGGACAATCCCTGCGTACGCCATTTCGAATTCGAGTTCAGGCTATGTCATTTCGTCCAAAGAAATTCAGCAAAAATTGATAGAAGGTTTGGAAGCTCGCAAAAATGCGATCACTTTAAAGTATAAAGGGAAAACTAAAAATCTCGATAAAATATTAAAGCAAGCCATAGCGGACGCTCTCGATATTGATCCGTATACGAAATATATTGTGGATCGGTATTCATTTTCATGGCGTGGTACGACAGGCACAGCAAAAATAAACTTTCAAGTGTATTATCGTGAGAGTGCCGAGCAATCTGCTTATGTGGACAAGCGAATAGATGGTATTTTAAAAAGCATAATGCAGCCTGGAATGAATCAACATCAGCGTATTAAAGCTATTCATGATTATGTAGTGCTTAACCTTAAATATGATGAGGATCTGCAAAAATATACTGCCTACGAGGGTCTCAGAACAGGAGAAGCGGTTTGTCAGGGATACTCGCTTTTGACTTACAAGCTGCTTAAGACAGCAGGATATACGAGTCAGATTGTTGAAGGAACTGCGGGTGGTCAGGCTCATGCATGGAACCTCGTACTGCTGGATGGAGAGTGGTATCATCTGGATACGACTTGGGACGATCCGCTTTCTAATGAACCGGGACAGGTTCGATATGAATATTATTTACGCACAGATCATGAGATGAAAGTGGATCATAAATGGACAAAAAAATACCCCGCGTCCTCTGCGCTGTATAGAGAAACCCTCCGTTTCTTATCAAGCAAGAGCGGAACAGAGAAGGGAGTCTATACAGCTTTAGAGGAGCAGCTAGGGTATAGTCTGTATTATGCTGATGCAGCTGTCAGCGATGGAGCCGGGCTGCAGGGAAAAGTGAAGCAAAGTATATCGGCTGGTAAAGAGACGGTAACCGTAAGGTATGCAGGTGCTGAAAATCAATTGATTAAAGATTTGAGCGCTCTGTACGATCTCGATATCGAAGATATTCGTTACTCCGCGAAATCTCTGGAGGGTACTGAGGATCTGCGGGTTGAAATATTCTGGAGAAATATCATTTAATTATTCGGCAGGTTTGACTGTAGGACTCAAATCACATTCATTTAATGGAATCAGCTTTGTTCGTTTGGTCCACTTATATCCTAGCCATAGAATGAGAAATAATGGGATGCTGATATAGGTGACGACAAAGCCGTACCAGTCTATTTTTTCTCCTGTAAATACAGCTGTGTTTTGGCCTAGAATAACGACGATACAGAGCACAAATGCAAAGATCGGTCCGAATGGGAACCATCTTGCTTTGTAAGGAAGCTCGTTCAAATCGCGACCTTGGGCTTGGAAAGCCCGACGGAAACGGAAGTGACTGATTGCGATTCCCAGCCATGTAATAAAGCCGCACATTCCGGATGCATTCAGGAGCCATGTGTAAACAATGCCATCCCCAAACATGGAGGCAAAAAAGGCAGTCATTCCGACAAGAGTCGTAAGAAGCACGGCATTGATCGGTACCCCGCGAGAATTCAGCTTGGCAAGAGCTTTAGGCGCTTTGCCTCGCTTAGCCAGAGAATAGAGTACACGAGAAGAGGCATACATTCCTGAGTTCCCTGCCGATAGTACGGAAGTCAGAATGACAGCATTCATGACGGAAGCAGCAAAGGCAAGCCCGGCTTTTTCAAATACAAGAGTAAACGGACTGACGCCGATATTTTCAATACCACCCTTCAGAAGATTTGGATCAGTATACGGAATTAGAAGGCCGATAACGAAAATCGCTAGTATATAGAAAATCATAATACGCCAGAATACTTGGCGAATGGCACGCGGTACATGCTCCCGGGGGTTGTTGCTTTCTCCTGCAGCTACCCCGATCATCTCGGTTCCTTGGAACGAGAAGCCTGCTGCCATAAATACACCAAGGAAGGCAAAAAAGCCGCCATGAAAAGGTGCATCTCCTGCTGTGAAGTTTTTGAAGCCGACAGCTTCTCCTCCCATAATGCCGAGAATAATGAGTAGACCGACAATGAGGAAGATGATAACAACGGTTACTTTTATTGTGGCAAACCAATACTCCGATTCCCCATAGCCTTTAACGGATAGTACGTTAAGACCGAGAATGAGAGCAAGGAACAGTACGCTCCATAAGAAAGATGAGCTTTCCGGGAACCAGTACTTGATAATTAGAGTGGCTGCTGACAATTCGGCAGCGATGGTAATCGCCCAGTTGTACCAGAAGTTCCATCCCATAGCAAAGCCTAACGATGGATCAACGAAACGGGAAGCATAGGTCTCAAAAGATCCAGAGTCAGGTACATATGTTGCGAGTTCTCCAAGACTGGTCATCAGAAAATATACCATAATACCTACAGCTATATAGGCGAGCAGAGCTCCACCCGGACCAGCCGAAGCGATAGCGCCACCACTGGCGAGGAACAGCCCAGTACCGATGGAACCGCCAAGAGCGATCATCGTCATATGCCTGGCTTGAAGTCCAGGCTTCAGTGACTTTGCGCCCTGGTAGTTTGTTTTGTTGTTCTTGCTCATATTACAACACTCCTTAAGTTTTCCTTCTAGGAGAATGACATGAATGACAAAAAGACCGCGGAAAGGACTCCGCGGTCTTTAATTCTACCGTGTATCCGCACCATTCTTCCTGAAGATAGCTCAACACGAATGTCCCAGATACAGGATCAAACGTGACAGTCCTGTCCCTTTCGGTAACAGTCCCAGCATGCTTGGTGATTGAAGCGAACCAAGCAAACTTCGGCGACGGTGCCTTTTCACGAAATTCCTCGGCGGCTTCAAGCGCCTCCTTCCGTGTACTCTTCACAATCGCGACCTCTACCTCATCCTTGTGAATGATGAGGCTTATTTAGTTGTTTTAGCTGTTCAAAGTATATAGCAAGTCCTAGAGCAGAACAATGTCTAAATAATGACAAATGCAGCTTGCATCAGCCTGATAAGACCACATCATTCTGAAGTAGGAGTACGATCACGTTTCGCCATTTGCTGCCATACTGTGCCTGCTGCAGCTTCACCTGATTCAATTCGTTCGACAGCCATTCTCGCCTGAAGACTCACTTCAAATTCGGGATCATCAGATGCTATTCGCAGCGGATCAAGAGCGTCGTCAGTACCGGCTTCATACAGGAAGCGGGCAGCGCGCCAACGCACGAGCTTGCTGCTATCTTGCAGTGCAGCGATCATCGGACCCGTTGCGGCTGGATCTCCGATATCAGAGAGGGTATCACCAGCTGTGCGGCGAACAGCGGCTGAAGAATCTCGTAAAGCATTGCAGAGTAATTCCATTGCTTCGGGTGTTCGAAGGTCACCCAAATAGACGATTGCAAGGCGGCGAATTTGCATTTGGCGGTCTTTCAAGGCATCGGCAAGAAGAGGAAGTGCATTTTCGTCTATTTGCTGCAAAGCTTCGAGTCCCGCATAACGCTCATGCCAGTCTTCAGCGCTGAAATATTCGCGGACTTCGTCAAGACTGAGCTTCCGGCGCTGCTCAATGAACTCCACCTCACTTTTGCCATGAGCGATCGCTTGCTTGATAATGTCCTGCAAACGATCATGAGGGAAGGCCGCTTCAAGCTCCTGCTCAACTTCACGAGCGATGTCGGGAAGCTCACCGTAGCGAACGCCGTAATCAACAAGCTTGCGCTCCTTGATGAGTGTAGCGCTGGCTACTTCAGTAACAGCCGAGACAAAGCGTTGAGAGAGTGAAATACGTTCCTCTTGAGTTCCCGCTTTTACCCGAATTTGCATCGGAATGCCACGGAAAAACTGCACAAATACTTGTGCCTCCCCATATCCGCTAATTTCAAAATTCTCCGAGTCCCATATGGATTCTACATGGTCTTGTCCAAATTGCTCCTGAACCTCGGACAGAATGGCCGCCCAATCTGAGCTGGCTTTGCGGTCTAATGCGATAAAATCTGCGGTGTGGAAAATACTCTTGACGCCGGAGATATGGAGCATTTTACGAATCCAGACAGGGGCTGATCGTTCGTTTTCCAGTGTATATGTTTTTCGAATACCCGGTTCCAATGATTCATCAAGGTGAAGCTTCATGGAATTGGGGCTCGGTGTTGGTTCAATAAATACAATTTTCATAGTTTGTTCACATCTCCTTCAAACATTATTTTACCGTAATCGCTTAGGAATAAAAAGGAATCCGTTCGGCACAATAAGCATGATGCTTGAAAAAGGTGGGTGGAAGATGTTCAGAAGACAAGAAAGGATTTTGATCATCGTCTGTTTCGTGGTAGCAGTAATCATGCTGTATGCCTTAATAAAAAGTGTAGCTCGAATGATGAACTATTATTAGAGGCTAGAAAAGTTCATAAGGAGATGATCATCAAATGGTTGATTTGGACCCCGTAACTCTAAGCCGGATGCTGACCGGCCTTACATTAATAGTACATATTGTATTCGCGTCAATCGGGGTTGGTGTTCCTCTTATGATCGCTCTCGCAGAATGGAGGGGAATCCGCAAAAATGACCCTCATTACACGCTTTTAGCGCGCAGATGGGCACGAGGGTTTGTTATTTCTGTGGCAGTAGGCGTAGTAACTGGTACGTCTATTGGATTACAGCTTAGCTTGCTATGGCCAACATTTATGAGAGTAGCCGGGCAAGCCATTGCGCTTCCATTGTTCATGGAGACGTTCGCTTTTTTTGTAGAGGCGATATTTCTTGGGATTTATTTGTACACTTGGGAGAGATTCAAGAAGCCAATGATTCATTTGCTCTTGTTGATTCCTGTAGTGTTGGGGTCTTCGGCGTCTGCATTTTTTATAACCTCACTAAATGCATTTATGAATGCGCCTCAGGGATTTACGCTGAAGAACGGGGTTTTTGCCGAATTCAAACCATTAGTGGCGATGTTCAATCCGGCGACTCCGACTAAAGTATCTCATGTACTTGCATCCTCATATACTGCCAGTGCGGGTTTGCTTGCGGGTATAGCAGCTTATAGTCTGCTTAGAGGGAGAAAGGAAGCTTATTTCAAAAAGGCACTGAAACTAACCGTTATCTCAACATTTGTTTTTGCTGTATCGACAGCGATTATCGGAGACTTTTCAGGCAAATTTCTTGCCAAGTATCAACCGGAGAAGCTAGCAGCAGGGGAATGGCATTTTGAGACAACTGATAGGGCGCCATTAATATATGGTGGTGTTATGGATGAGAGCGGCAGCATTAAATATGCAATCAAAATTCCGTATGCGCTGAGTATATTGGCGGGGAATTCTCCTAATACGGAAGTCATTGGGTTAAATGAGTTTCCTGTGGATGAACGACCTTCATTAAAGATCCATTATTTGTTCGACACGATGGTGACAATTGGTGGTTTGCTTGTATTAATTCCGCTGATCTATATGTTTAGACACAGGTTATCCAGGAAAGGGAACAAACGAGGATATCCCAAATGGCTGTTGGTTTGTCTCGTTCTGCTGGGACCTTTAGCTATGGCCGCTACTGAACTAGGATGGTTGTATGCAGAATTCGGACGTCAGCCTTGGATCGTTCGAGGTTATATGAAAGTAGCGCATGCGGCTACAACGCAAGATACTGTCGGTTACATGATTATTCTGTTCCTCGCGTTGTACATTGTACTATGTCTATCCTGCGTGAAGGTATTAGCCAAACTGTTCCGTAACAAGGACGTAGTAGAGGAGATGCGTGAGCTTGGTATCCATGCTAAGGGAGGGATGAAGCCGTGAGTTATGAAGTTGTGGGGATTACGATACTGTGGACGTTTTTGTTCGGATATCTGATCGTTGCGTCAGTAGATTTCGGAGCAGGCTTCTTCAGTTACTATACTGCGGTTGTTACAAGGCATGAAAATAAAGTGCATAACATTATTCAGCGATATCTGACTCCAGTGTGGGAAGTGACAAACGTATTTTTGATTTTCTTTGTGGTCGGTCTGGTCGGTTTTTTTCCAGATACCGCTTATTTTTACGGCACAGCACTGCTGGTTCCAGGTAGCCTCGCAATTGTCCTACTGGCACTTCGGGGGGCTTATTACGCTTATAATACTTACGGCAGCAGCAAGGAAAACGACAAAATTTATATGACGATTTACGGGGCGACGGGTTTGTTGCTCCCTGCAGCACTATCGACGATATTGGCTCTTTCCGAGGGCGGAATCATTACAGAAACGAATGGCAAGGTCAGGTTGGATTGGATACAGTTTTTTAGCAATCCGTATACTTGGTCTGTTGTCATACTCGCGCTGGTATCGGTGCTTTACATTTCAGCGATGTTTCTAAGCTATTATGCGAAAAGAGCAGAAGATCAGCATTCGTTTGAATTACTCCGCAGGTATGCGCTATTTTGGAGTGGACCAACAATTCTGGCCTGTGTATTCGCCTTTTTTCAAATTAACCGTCAAAATCCAGAGCATTTCGAGAATATGTTAAATATGTCCTGGATGTTTATAGCTTCACTGATTTGCTTTCTGATTGCCGTTTATTTTGTATGGAAAAAGGTGAATTTAGGGTGGGCGTTTGTTCTCGTCATGCTGCAATTTGCTTTTGCTTGGTACGGATATGGACGATCTCATCTACCGTACATTCTGTATAATCAGATTAGCATTTACGAGAGCTTTACGAATGAGACGATGGCCATCGCGCTTATTATAGCTTTCATTGCAGGATTGTTCATTTTGATCCCATCTCTAATTTTGCTGTTGAGGTTGTTTCTGTTCGATTCTAAATATGTACGTGGACATTCGCCAAAGAAGGGGTGAGCGGGATGGAGGAATTTCTCATTATGATAGCGCCGCAGGCTGTTATTGTGATTACAGTACTGTTTTTGTTTCTGTATGCAAGCAAATACAGGGACCCGGCAGACTGAATTTATAAAAATTTGGAATAACGTAGCGGTTGTTTTAAAATGAAAGAGTTAACGGGATTTGGAAGGAGGTATCCTCACTATGCCAAGAACACGCTACAACAATTTGGATAACGTAAATACAGACCGAACGTTGAAGCAGCTCAGGCAGTGGAGGGAAGAGAGACGGAAAAAGAAAAAGGATTATTCTTATATTATTCCTAACATGCCGCCGCAGCTCGATTTTTTGTTGCAAAATCAAGGAGAAGTGTCCATTACGTGGATTGGCCATTCTACCTTTTTGATTCAGTATGAAGGGTTAAATATTGTTACAGATCCCGTATGGGCAACCCGAATGGGATTCCAGCGCCGAATTGGCACTCCGGGTATAGCGATTCAAGACATTCCGAATATAGACATTATTCTCATATCCCATTCTCACTATGACCACATGCATCTGGCTTCGATTCGAAAGCTGTACGGTGCTGAAACAAGACTTATTGTTCCGGTTGGGCTTGGACGCAAAATGATTCGCAAGGGATTCCAGCGCACCTACGAGCTCAAGTGGTGGGATGATCTTCAAGTAGGTAATGTAAAAATTTCCTTTGTACCTACGCAGCATTGGACGCGCCGAACTCTGTTTGATTTCAACACCTCTCATTGGGGAGGTTATATATTAGAAGCAGTGGAAGCCAGGGAGGGTTATCATCCGCAGGTTATATACTTTGCAGGAGATAGCGGGTATTTTCGTGGATTTATAGACATTGGCAAGAAATATGAGATCGATGTTGCACTTATGCCTATAGGGGCGTATGAACCTGAGTGGTTCATGAATAGTCAGCATACGACACCTGAGGAGGCTCTTCAGGCGTTTATAGACGTTAATGCCAAAATAATGGTTCCTATGCACTATGGAACATTTCGCCTTGCGGATGACACTGCAAGAGAGGCGCTTGATCGGCTTGAAGCGGATCGGCAGCGTCGCAGCGTTCCGGCGGAGAGTATCCGTGTGCTAATGCATGGGGAGACACTTCGATTTCCAAAAGAATGAGGATGAATAAATTATAATGGGGTTATCCAATCTGAGGGGTAACCTTTTGTTTTTGTATTCATCAGATGTCGCAAGGTGACATTCCGCTTCTCTCAACTTATGCAGCGATCTATGGTATAATATTGTGCCAGTAGCGCTATTAATAAAAAAGGATGGTAATGCCTAATATGATTAGCACAAATGGTGTAACGCTCCGTTATGGAAAACGAGCACTTTTCGAGGATGTGAATATAAAGTTTACACCGGGGAACTGCTATGGATTGATCGGAGCAAACGGTGCCGGCAAGTCAACTTTTCTTAAAATTTTGTCTGGTGAAATCGAAGCTAACCAAGGCGAAGTAAGCATGACCCCGGGAGAACGTATGGCAGTACTGAAACAGAATCATTACGAATATGACGAGTTTCAAGCTCTTGAAACGGTTATTATGGGCCATGCAAGACTCTATTCCATTATGAAAGAGAAGGATGCTCTGTACGCCAAAGCCGACTTCACAGAAGCAGACGGTATGCGTGCAGGTGAGTTAGAAGGCGAGTTTGCCGAGCTTAATGGTTGGGATGCTGAGCCGGATGCGGCTGCGCTCTTGATTGGACTGGGTATTCCACGCGAATTGCATGATAAGAAAATGGCTGAACTTAGTGGGAATGAGAAGGTACGTGTACTCCTTGCACAAGCTCTGTTCGGTCGTCCGAACAATCTGTTGCTCGATGAGCCTACCAACCACTTGGATTTGGAATCTATTCAATGGCTGGAGAACTTCCTCATGGACTACGAGGGAACAGTTATTGTTGTATCCCATGACCGTCACTTCCTGAACAAAGTTTGTACGCACATTGCGGATATTGATTTCGGTAAAATCCAGATGTATGTAGGTAACTATGATTTCTGGTACGAGTCGAGCCAATTGGCGCTCACGTTACAGCGTGACGCTAATAAGAAAAAGGAAGAGAAGATTAAGGAACTACAAGCCTTTATTCAACGTTTCTCCGCTAATGCGTCTAAATCGAAGCAAGCGACTTCGCGTAAGAAGCAGCTTGATAAAATTACGCTGGAAGATATTCGTCCTTCGAACCGGAAATATCCGTTCTTGCACTTTAAGGCTGAACGTGAAGCGGGTAAGCAGTTGCTAACTATTGATAGTCTGAATAAGACTGTAGAAGGCGATAAAGTGCTGGATAACGTGAGTTTTGTAGTCAACAAAGGCGATAAGATTGCTTTTGTAGGACCTAACTCGCTGCCGAAGTCTACGTTGTTCCAAGTTGTCATGGGCGAGCTTGAGCCGGACGCTGGCGAATATAGCTGGGGCGTAACGACCTCGCAAGCGTATTTCCCTAAAGATAACTCTGCTTATTTCGATGGAATAGAGATTAATCTGGTAGACTGGCTGCGTCAATATTCCAACGATCAGGATGAGACATTCCTTCGTGGATTTTTGGGACGTATGCTGTTCTCTGGTGAAGAAGCACTCAAGAAAGCAAGTGTATTGTCCGGGGGAGAAAAGGTACGTTGTATGCTCGCTAAAATGATGCTGAACGGAGCAAATGTTCTCTTGTTCGATGAGCCTACCAACCACCTTGATTTGGAGTCGATTACAGCGCTTAACAACGGGCTTATTGACTTTGATGGAACGATCATGTTTACATCGCATGACCATCAATTTATTCAGACGATTGCTAACCGCATCATTGAAATTACACCTAATGGAATTATCGATCGTGTCATGTCCTATGACGAATATCTGGAGAGCGAAGAAGTTCAAAATTTACGCAAGAGCATGTATCCAGAGGAAGATAAATAATGTATGAACAAGTCGCCAGCGTAATGCTGCGGCTTGTTTTTTTGGACAAAAACAGGAATAGGGAGTGGGGAGGAATCGCGATAAGCTGATTCCTCCTCACTCCCTATGGTCTGTGAACAAGAGTCGATTCTATGAGCCACCAGTACGACGGCGCTGGTTGTTAGGCTTTTTATTGTTTTGACTCTTCAGCATTTTAGTCTGCTGACCACCATTTATTCCTTGCTTGTTACCCGTTTGCTGCTGTTTTTTTTGCTGCAATTTTTGCCGCATTGCTTCAGCCAAATCGATTTTACGGGGTTCGTTTGTTTCCGTCATCGATATCATCTCCTTAAATTAAAAAAAGGGGGTTGTCCCTATTTTATACGTTTTTAAATAACGGTACAACGGGAATAATGTTTAAGGCTCGCTTTAGCCTTGTGCAACACTGTTTCTCTAGACCCACACGGATATTGTTTGCTACGATGATGTAACGATTTGAAATTCTTCAAATAGGGGAGAAACCTGGAGGTGCGCAACATTGAATGTCTACGATGATATTCGAAAGGGAGAACGCGGTGCTTGGGTGAGTATTTCCGCTTATATAATACTATCTGCGTTTAAATTAATTAGTGGATATTTATTTGTATCTAGCGCATTAATAGCGGACGGTTTTAATAATTTGACTGACATCGTTGCGTCGGTAGCAGTATTAATTGGATTAAAAATTTCACAGAAACCACCTGATTCTGATCATGCTTACGGCCATTTCCGCGCGGAGACGATTGCTGCGCTGGTGGCCTCATTTATTATGGCTATGGTAGGGATTCAAGTCATTATTGGGGCGATTCGCTCTCTGATCGAAGGGAATAATACAGAGCCTAATTTATGGTCTGCGGGAGTAGCTGTTGTGTGTGCGGTTGCTATGTGGGGAGTCTACATATATAACAGCAGACTTGCGAAACAAATTAACAATCATGCTCTTATGGCTGCTGCAAAAGATAATTTATCCGATGCTATGGTCAGTGTAGGTGCTGCTGTCGGTATTGTTGGTGCTCAATTCGGACTTCCGTGGCTGGATACAGTTGCTGCCTTCGCAGTAGGCCTGCTGATTTGCAAAACAGCCTGGGACATTTTCAGAGATTCTACACATAATCTTACGGATGGTTTTGATGAGAAGGAGCTTAAGGATTTACGCAGCACGATTGCACGAATTGAGGGAGTCGAGGGAATAAAAGATTTAAAGGCGCGAGTACACGGTAATCACGTTTTGGTTGATGTTGTGATTGAGGTTGATCCTGAATTAACTGTAACGGAAAGTCATCATATCAGTGATCTTGTTGAAGAGCGTATGGTAAAGCGCCAAAATGTAATGCATGTTCATGTACATGTAGAGCCCAAATCTTAACACTGAATGGTTTGCATGGAACCTCGTTATTTGCGGAGATTGCTGCCAAAGTGCATCTTTTTATCGGATACACTGATCAGTAATGAGAATGCGTGCAAAAGTACATCTTTTTTGTGTCAGAACGTTTGTTTTGACTAAATTAGATTAATAAAAATGTACTTTTGCAGGTTTTCATCATGATTAGTGATATTCATTGTAAAAGCATGTATTTTTGCAGTAATTTGCGTAGGGTAACGGGGTTATTTTTTTGCCTGATTTTATAGATTTGTAGTTCTTTAGTACTACAATTGCAGGCAATGGAATCCCAAATAACTAAATAATGTGAAAATCGACTTATTTAGACAAAGTTCGACAAGAGATATAATGGAAGAGAGTCCAAAGAAAGGAGGGAAGATGTAATACTCACCTAATACATCCAAGATTATCAACATCAAGGAGGCGCATCTATGAAACGCAGTATAGCAATTCTTACAATGAGCGCAATGCTCTTATCTTCCTACATGACCATGCAAGCCCCAGCTTCGGCAGCGGCTTCGACAACGACAGCAATTTCTTCATCCATAGCGAAAGGTCATATCGTTGGCGGCGTTAATTTACGGAATAAGCCATCACTTTCATCAGGCAAAATAATTGGATTTTTGAAGAAGGGCACTAATGTCGCTATTCTGGATAAAAGTAATAAATATTACTATAAAGTAAAAACTTCAGGCGGCCACACTGGCTATGTAAGTAAATCAAGTAAGTATATTAAATTGAGTTCAAATTCCTCACAGAGTAAGCCCGGACAAGGATCAGAGGTTTCTTCGTCATTAACAGAGAAGATTAATTTGGTAATAAAAACAGGTAAAAAATATTTAGGAACTCCATATGAGTTTGGTTCAGATCGAAGTACAACGTATACGTTTGACTGTTCGGACTTCGTGAAACAAGCATATAAGGAGGCATTAGGTATCGTCCTTCCCGCAGATTCCCGCAAACAAGGTGACTGGATCAAGGAACAAGGCACAGCGGTTTATAATATCGGAAGCTTGAAGGCAGGAGATTTGGTCTTTTTTATGAGCTACAAAGGATCATCAGCCTCTGCTTACGCTGGAGTTGACAAGAGTTCAGAAAAAATAACACATGTGGCTATATACCTTGGAAATGGTCAATTGCTTCAGACTTACTCCAATAAATCGGGTGGGGTACGTATCGATACGCTTTCCAAGTCGTGGGAGCATCGTTTTCTATTTGGAGGCAGTGTGTTGAAATAATGTAATTGAAAGCAATCATTATCATGCTATATATAAGCTTCAACGGGTCGATAGGGAATACATTGATCCGTGAAGCTTTTTTATTATGCAACGGGTGCGAACACAACTAGTGTAAACTTGCTTTGTACTCGAAAGACTAGTATTTTGTAATTGGATAGCGAAAAGGAGGAATGACGGATGGGAAAACGCCGTTTGTTAGTAGGATTGATACTTATGGCACTCGTGCTTCTGCTAGCCGCCTCTTGGCTGTACATCCGGCCATCTAAAACTTTGGATATGAATTATACCGAAATCGCATGGCGGGATAAGCTGCGGCAAATGGTAGAGACTCGTAAACCTGAAATAACCATTACACAGTCTGAGTTGAACCAGTTAGCGAAAAAAGGGCTTGCTGAAAATATCAGCAGCAAGGAGCTGCCATTCGAAGTTTCGGGATCAGAATTTCAATTAAACGGAGACATGCTTCTTGTATATATTAATGGTGCTTGGGGGCCAGTAGAATTTGGAGCAGAAGTGGAATATTCTCTGGTATACAGTGAGGGAAAATTAATTTTACAGCCTGAAAAAATATCGATAAGACATATTTCTGTTCCTCCTCAGCAGATCGGACTTGAACCCATTGTGATTGATATGACATCTTATTTCCCTGATTTCATAAAAATTGAAAAGGTCGATTTTCCCGGAAAAGCCGTCACTGTTAAATTCGCACTCGACTGGCTGGAGATCGCAAGTTATTTGAATTTATTGTAAAATACAAAAACAGAGATGGTCGGCCAAGGGAATTTCTTGGCAACCACTCTGTTTTTGTATTATTTATGGCTTATTGAGTTTAGCCTTTTCTCCTTATAAGGAACGGCTTCTTCCAGTGAATAGCGAGATGATAAAAATGACCAGAAATAAGAAGAAGAGTACTTTTGCAATGGAAGCGGCAGCCGCTACGATGTTAAAGAAACCGAATATACCAGCTACTAGAGCTATGACAAGAAAAATTAATGACCATCTTAACATGCTAATCATTCTCCCTTCATCGTAAAATATTGTATAGTGGTACTAGGGACTTGTAGAAACTTTAACCAAGCCATCTGTGATTGAAACAACAGATCTTCGGGTACAAAGTGACAGAAAGAGAGGGATTTATATGATTTGGCAAATAAGTATAGCACTCATTGCGGTAGCCTTTGTAGTATTAGTCATTTTCCTTATTAAGACGCTGAGGGCAGCTGAGAAGTCGTTACACACTACTGCCCAGACTTTGCAGGACGTACAGAAAACGATTGATGAGCTTAGTGTTGAAGTGAAGCAGGTAGTGAGGCAAGCCAATGAAATAACGAGTGATTTGCAGCATAAGATGGATCAGGTAGATCCTGTACTAGAATCCGTAAAAAATGTAGGCGATGTATTGAATGAAGTAACCCTAGCTGCCAAGCAAGTGTCATCTTCACTTATTGGAAGAATCAAAAATTCTCCAAGAAGCCCAAAAGTCACAACCAATGCTCCAGGTGCTCCAGTTGGAATATCTAGTCCTGTACCAAAGTCTCACAATGCAAGCAATGAATCCGCTTCAGATGCTCATAAACAGAGGGGCTGGGTGAAGTGGGTCGATATCGCAGCTACCGTGTGGCAGAAATATCGTACGTGAAATGTTGTTTCAAAACTGAAAGGATCGGGTAAATATAGTTCAAATTATAGATAAGGAATGGGAATTATTACCCATTCCTTATCTATGTTTTGCAGATGTTGCGACAGTAAAGGGTTGGAGCCGGAATTGGAAGGTTTTTGCAAATGTTAAAAAGAGGGATTTTGTTCCTTTTTGACGAAGAAGACGGAGTCGAGATGTAGTCACAGGTCAATTATTAGGATTTCGGCAATTTTGTAGAAACTAAGGAGTACTATTGTATGAGAATATTAATCGTTGACGATAATCCGACAAATGTGATCATTATTCGTGAAATTCTGAAAAAAGAAGATTACTGGGATACTGTCTCGGTATCTTCAGCTTTTGAGATGTTGGAAAGATTGGGAATTACCCATCCGGGAGAAAATTTGAAGGCTGGTCCATCGGATATTGATTTGATATTACTAGATATGATGATGCCAGTAATGGATGGAATCGAAGCTTGTCGTATACTGCAGCTGTACGATAATTTGAGAGATATCCCTATTATTATGGTTACAGCTGTCGGAGATTCTAAGAAGCTCGCTGAAGCTTTGGATGCAGGAGCTGTTGATTATGTAACCAAACCAATCAATAAGGTGGAGCTGATGGCAAGGCTAAGGCTCGCACTCAGGCTTAAACAAGAAAAGGACTGGCATAAGGAACGGGATCAGCGAATCCAGGACGAGCTGAAACTAGCGGCTTTGATTCAAAATGCAGTATTAAGTTCTCCGATTCAGGATCCTCATTTCGAGATTGATGCTCTGTATAAACCCTCATTTGAACTTGCTGGAGATTTGTATTCCTGGTATCCGTTGGGAGACGGCAGGTACGGAATCATCCTGCTAGATATGATGGGTCATGGCTTCTCATCATCCCTGTTCTGTATGTTCATTGCCTCTGTTTTGAAAGACATCGTAAATACCTATGTGGAGCCTGAAAAGGTCATCCAGGAATTAAACCGCAGATTCAATCAATTGCATATTGAGAACCAGCTTGTGCAGTATTATTTTACGGCGATTTATCTTGTGGTGGATACGAAATACAAAAAAATCGATTATGTAAATGCGGGGCATCCTCCGGCGATTTTTTATCATGGAAGTAATCAAGCTATTAAACTGGATGTTGTGTGTCCGCCTGTAGGATTATTCGACAAAATAGATGCAACCACTCAAACGATCCCATATGAAGATGAAGGACATATCGTAATGTATACGGATGGTCTTATGGAAGTGATAGAGGGGGCGCGCGAAGAACAGATGGATATGTTGGACAAGACGTTCCGGGGTAGTCACTTTTTTAATAAAGGAGAAATGCAGGCTATATTTTTCGATGATCAGGTCCTTCAGGAACGTGAAGATGACAAGTGTTTAGTATGGATATCGCTTAAGGATTCATCGATAGATAATATGGTATAAGCGGGAGGATTTCATGGGGGTTGAAGAGCCAATTCATATCTTGCTGGTAGATGACTGTCCCAAGAGCTTGGTAGCCTTGGAAGCGGTTCTGGATAGTGAGCCATATAATTTGGTCAAAGCTGCTTCTGGGGAAGAAGCGTTAAGATTGCTGCACAGGGATAGTTATGCAGTCATTGTACTTGACGTTCAAATGCCTGGAACAAACGGAATTGAAACCGTTAAGCTAATCAAGACCCAGGAGAAGTCGAAGGAAATACCTATCATTTTTACCGTTGATGAATGCACGGAAGCAATGCAATTGTATGCCGGAAGTTCGACGGGTGTCATTGATTATGTAATGAAGCCATTTGTTCCTCAGGTGATTAAATCCAAGATTGATGGGTTTGTCGATATGTATCAGACTAATCAACGCCTTAAGGCACAGAGCATGCTGCTACAGCAAAAAACTCAAGAGCTGGAAAGAATTTACGAAGAGCTGATGAGGGCGAGAGAAGCGGCTGAAATTGCAGTTAGAGCAAAAACTGAATTTCTAGCTATGATGAGTCATGAAATTCGTACCCCAATGAACGGGGTGATCGGTATGATTGACGTTTTGATGGAGACTGAGCTTAAGGATGAGCAGAAGGAATATGCCCAAATCATTCGGGGCAGTGCTGATACGTTGAGTACGGTAATTAATGATATTCTGGATTTTACGAATATGGAGTCCGGTATTATGGTACTGGAAGAGAGTCCTTTTGAATTACGCGCTGCAATTGAGGATGTAATCGGTATGTTTGTTATGGACGCACGCAATAAGAATCTCGAGCTTGTGTGTGTCATACAAGAGGATGTCCCCGCTATTTTGTATGGGGATATGGGAAGACTTCGGCAAGTGTTGATTCAGCTGATTACGAACGCAATGAAATTCACCGAAGAGGGTGGTATTTACCTCTTTGTTTCTGTCGCAGGTAAAGATGAAGATAAATATGTACTGGAGTTTACCGTCAAGGATACGGGAGTTGGCATAGCTCCTGATAAGATCGATAGTCTGTTTAAGCCTTTCTCTCAGCTTGATTCTCCAATGACTAGAAAGCATGGCGGTACAGGCCTTGGGCTTGCGATTTGCCAGACTCTTGTTCATATGATGGGTGGAGAAATTGGACTTGATGTGGAGAATGAGAACGGGGCAGCATTTAATTTTACAATTTGTGCGTATAGTGTCGAATCTCCCGAAGCGCCGGGAGTATATTTTGATTCACGTGTCGAAATGAAGGGTTATGTATAGTGAAAACAACTTTCAGGAGAGATTGTCTATGAATATGAGTAGGAATGAGAAGTTTAATGTTACGTCTCATTTGGAGGATGGCATCTGTACAGTCGCTTTAAGTGGTGAGTTGGATTTGTCCGTTGCACCTGAACTTCGTCAGGTCATGGAGCCTCTGGTTGTCGATGAGACGATTGATTTAGTTATCAATTTGAAGGAATTAAAGTACATCGATAGCACGGGCATAGGAATTCTACTGTCAATTCTAAAGACAAGGAATGGAATGAATTCCGGTTTCCTTGTTGAGGAAGTTCCTGATCAAATACAGAAATTGTTCGATATGACCGGGATCGCGAAGTTTTTTGCTGCTGAGAATTCCCATTAGGAAAGGAAAGATTGATTGTGACAGTGACAGACGAAGCGCAGAAAGTAGTAATCAGTTTGCCTGCAAAGGCTGAATATGTGGATATAGTAAGACTAAATCTCTATGGAGTAGCCTCCAAAATGGGTTTTTCCTTTGAAGAGATTGAAGATATGAAAGTAGCCGTTTCAGAAGCATGTAACAACTCGGTTCTTTACGCTTACAAACATGACCAGGGCAACATGGAAGTCACCTTCGATATCATTGCAGATGAATTGCAAATCACGGTCAGAGATGAAGGGGAGAGCTTTGATGCGTGGGGCAAGGCGGCTGGACGAACCGGACTGCATGATAAGGATCTGGAGGATGCACAGATCGGCGGTTTAGGATTCTATCTCATGCAGGCGCTAATGGACAATGTTAGCGTTGAGAGTGAGTCCGGCAGAGGTACAAAGGTGGTCATGTCACGAAGGCTCATACCAAGCGAGGAGAGAGTATGACCGATAAGTTGACTACTCCCCAGTCGACTAATGAAGCAATAGAACTTATTAGAAAATACCAGCAAACGATGGATAATGAGATTGCTACAGTTCTGATTCAAAAATATGAACCTATGGTCAAGATGGCTGCAGGCAAAATTTCACGTACTCGTACTGACTTGTATGAGGATTTGTATCAGGTTGGCAGTATGGCACTCATTCGTCTTCTTCAGCAATATGATATCGAGCTGGGTATTCCCTTTGAACCGTATGCGATGAAGAGCATGATCGGGCATATGAAAAATTTTCTGCGAGACAAGTCATGGTATATACAAGTGCCCCGAAGAATTAAGGAAAAGGGTGCGCTTGTTCAACAAGCAATCGATGAACTCACTATAAAATTGGAGCGTTCTCCTGATGTAACGGAAATTGCAAATTATTTAGAGTTATCTGTCGAGGAGACGGTTGAGGTTCTTGCCGGGCGAGAGTGCTATCATTATGTATCGCTGGATTCTCCCTTGTCTCAGGAGGAGAGTGCTGCAACTCTCGGTGAGCTCATCAGTTCTGAGGCCAACGACTATGATACGGTAGAGAAAAGAATGGATCTGCAGCAAGCCTTGGGTCAGCTTAAGGAACAAGAGCAGCAGGTGCTGATTCTAGCTTTTCAGGAAGGACAGTCTCAGCGTGCAATCGCACAGCAGTTAGGTCTTTCTCAGATGAGCGTATCCCGTATTCAGAAGCGGGCGACAGAGAAATTGAAACAAATTATGTCTAATTCTAGTTAAATATATTACTTCGATACGCCACTCTTTGGATGTGGCGTTTTTTTTTTGCTTCGGCTGTACTATACTTTAATGACGGTATCAGTGTGGATTTGGAAGGAGACAGCAATAGAATGGATACGACTTTGATACAAGAGTTTCGCGGGGGATTACTGGAATGTGTCCACCGTGGTCATATATGTGTAGTAGACGAACATGGGCAGGTGGTCAAGTATGTTGGCGATCCTCATTACAGAGCTTTCACGAGATCATCAGCCAAACCGATTCAGGCAATTCCGGGAATCCGTGCAGGGCTTATAGAGGAGTTTGGGTTGACTGAGGAAGAGGTTGCCGTAATGACCGCTTCCCATCGAGGTGAACATATCCATGTTCAAGCGCTAGAAAACTTGATCAAGAAGACAAGTCTTCAGGAAGATAACATGGTGTGCGCTCCTAGCTTGCCGCTTAATGAAGAAGCTGCGGAGTGCTTGCTGCGCGAAGGGGGGCATCGCCGTCGCCTGTATCATAATTGTGCGGGTAAGCATCTCGGCGTTCTTGCCTGCTGTAAAATGCGCAGTCTCCCGCTAGAGGGCTACAATGACCGTCAGCATCCTGTTCAGCAGGAGATTGCCGATACGTTCGCAAATCTGGCGAATATTCCGCAGGAAGAAATCGGCCGTGCAATTGATGGCTGCGGATTTCCAGTCTTTAATCTTCCGTTATCGGCTCTGGCAACAGCATACATGAAGTTGGCTTGCCCGGATTTGATTATAGATCCAGCGACAGCTAAGGCGGTCTCAACAATAACCTCAGCAATGAATCATTATCCACACTTGGTTGGTGGAAGTGGCAAAGTAGATTCAATTATGCTTGAGGATGACAATCTGATCGCCAAGGGTGGCTTTAAAGGGGTATTCGCTTTTAGTTTACGTAAGGAAAGATTGGGTGTTGCTTTTAAGGTGGCGGATGGCTCTGAAGAGGAATGGGGACTTATTGCGCTTGGCATCCTGGAGCAGCTTGGATATAGCAATCAGAACACAATACAGCAATTACGTGATACCTTCTCTACAGATATCAGAAATGATGAGGGATGGACGGTAGGAAATGTTGAATCGGTGTTCACTCTAGAGTAATAACAATGGGGCTGTCCCAAAAGTAGGATTAGTGTCAAAACTAGAAATAGCGGTGCAAGGAAGCTGATCCCTGCACCGCTTGATCCTGCCACACATTCTATGACCGTATCTCAAGTGTAATAGTGTCATGATGCGGAATTCCTGAAATTCCTGCAAATATACAGGCTTTGTTTATGTAAAGCCTCTAAATGCCCTAAATTGCTGCAAATGTGCAGGCTTTCTCTAAGG
>RCUF01000136.1_pt1 | contig 38517 bp, 34 predicted proteins | sample 2166311 | NCBI WGS metagenome assembly RCUF01 (sample SAMN09932608, study PRJNA488358) | compost metagenome | feature: garden; material: soil; isolation source: compost soil in 4-hydroxybenzonitrile-enriched culture | place: Germany: Experimental Botanical Garden Goettingen | collected 2016-01-27
CCCGAACGCTTCACGCCGCCAAACGGCATTTCTGCACCCTCTGCGCTGGCTGCATTCACGTTGGTCATGCCGGACTGCAGCTTCTGAGCCACCCTGGAGGCACGCTCGACGTCGGTGGAGTGCACCGAACCGCCCAGGCCGTAAATGGTGTCGTTGGCCAGCTCGGTGGCTTCCTCGTCGCTGGATACCTTGTAGACCACTGCTACCGGGCCGAAGAGCTCCTCGTAGTAGGCACGCATCTCCTTGGTGATGCCGGTGAGCACCGCAGGGGAGTAGTAGGCCGAAGGGCCGTCGTGCAGCACGCCGCCGGCGTGCAGGGTAGCGCCCTTGGCCACGGCATCCTGGACCTGCTCGTGCAGGGACTCTGCCGCCTTGCGAGAGGACAGCGGGGCGAAGGTGCCCTCGGCTTCCGCCATCGGGTCGCCGGGCTGCAGCCCTTCGGCACGCTTGGTCAGTTCGGAAACGAACTCGTCATAGATGTCTTCCATGACGATCATGCGCTTGTTCGAGTTGCAGGCCTGGCCGGTGTTGTCGATGCGGTAGCCCCAAGCCGTATCAACGATGCCGGGTACGTCATCGGAGTCCAAGACAACAAATGGATCCGAGCCGCCCAGCTCCAGTACGGCCTTCTTCAGGTTGCGGCCGGCCTGCTCGCCGATAATGGCGCCAGCGCGCTCCGAACCAGTCAGCGAGACACCCTGGATCCGGGCATCGGCGATGATGGTTGAGATCTGGTCGTGGGTGGCGAAGAGGTTGTTGTAGACACCTGCAGGGACGCCGGCTTCATCCATGATTTCCTGGATGGCCAAGGCCGAACGCGGGCAGGACTCGGCATGCTTCAAGATGATGGTGTTGCCCAGCATCAAGTTAGGTGCCGCGAAGCGCGCTACCTGGTACAGCGGGAAGTTCCACGGCATGATGCCCAGCAGCGGACCAACCGGGCGCTTCTGAACGACGGCCTTGCCGCCGGAGAAGGACTTGATCTCCTGGTCCGCTGCCAAGGCTGGTCCCTCGGTGGCGAAGTACTCGAAGATCTCCTGGCAGAATTCAGCTTCGCCCACGGCCTCGGACAATGGCTTGCCCATTTCGGTGGTCATGATCCTGCCGAGTTCTGCTGCGCGCTCGGCGAAGAGCGTGCCTACCTTGGAAACAATCTTGGCGCGTTCGTTGATGTCAACGTCCTGCCATGATTCGTAGGCGCTCTGCGCGGCAGCCAGCGCCTGTTCGACTTGCTCATCGGTGGCCGCGGCGAATTCCTCGACGACTTCACCGGTTGCCGGGTTCAAGACCTTGTAGGTTGGGGCGCTCATCAATGCTCCTGTCGTATGCACAAAAGTGGTCAGCGTAAGCCGTGTGGATCTAACGCTAGCGGACTCCACGCAATAAATGAATGTAATTCACTTCATATTGCGTCTACTCCGAGCTTATCCGCAGAAACAACATTCAGCCACCAAGGAACAGCAGGTATTCGGCTTGAGTGGAAGTTGCAGACGGAAGCGAATGAAAAAGCCGCGGTTTCCAAGACTTGTCTTGGAAACCGCGGCTCAAGAACACAGGTATTACCCGTGTGATCAGTGGATTACTAGCCGATCGCGGAAGAGCGCCACCAGTCGATTCCGGCATCGCCCTGGGCGATCTTGGCAATCTGGGCCAATTCCGCCTCGGAGAACTCAAGGTTGTCCAGCGCACCCAAGTTCTCGTCGAGCTGCTTGGTGGACGAGGCGCCGATCAATACCGAGGTTGCCGCGCCATCGCGCAGCAGCCAGGCCAGGGCCATCTGCGCCAGCGACTGCCCGCGCGTCTGCGCAACCTCGTTCAGGCTGCGGACCTTGGCCAGGTTCTGATCGGTCAGCTGGGCTTCGAGCGAACGGCGTCCGCCTTGGCGAACCACATCAGTGGTTTCCAGGTACTTATCGGTGAGCAGGCCCTGGGCCAACGGGGTGAAAGCAATGGTGCCCATGCGTTCCTTTTCCAGTGTTTGCAGCAGGCCGTGCTCTACCCAGGGGTTCAGGATGTTGTACGACGGCTGATGGATTACCAGCGGGGTTCCCAGGTCCTTGGCGATTGCGGCAGCCTCGGCGGTGCGTTCTGCCGAGTACGAGGAGATGCCCACGTAGGTGGCCTTGCCCTGGCGAACCAGGGTATCCAAAGCGCCGATGGTTTCTTCCAGGGGAGTCTTCGGATCGAAACGGTGCGAATAGAAGATGTCCACGTAGTCCAGATTCATCTTCTTCAGTGAGGCTTCGCAGGAGGCCAGCAGGTACTTGCGCGAGCCGAAGGTGCCGTGCGGGCCTGGCCACATGTCGTAGCCGGCCTTGGAGGAGATGACCAGCTCGTTGCGGTAGGGCTTGAAGTCCTTTTCCATCATGCGGCCGAAGTTCTCTTCGGCTGAACCTGCCGGAGGACCGTAGTTGTTGGCCAGATCGAAGTGGTTGATGCCGTTATCGAAAGCGTGGCGCAGGATCTCGCGCTGGGAATCGAATGGACGGTTATCGCCGAAATTCCACCACAGTCCCAGGGATAGCGGGGGCAAGCGCAGGCCGGAATCGCCAACGCGGCGGTAGCCGAAGTGCTCATAGCGGTCTGCGGCAGCAGTGTAGGGACGGTGCAGTTCCGGGATGGACGGGAGGCGTTCGTATTCCACGAGGCACCTTTCTGCCAGGTCAAGCGCTGGCGAGCGGAAATCGATTTGACGTCAGTTTCCACAATAGGCCAGAGCCTGAACTAAATAAATAGCGCAAAGGTGAATCCGCTGTGTGCGTAAAGGTTTCGTGGGTTTGGATTAAATGATGAACCGACCCGCCAGGCCAAGGAGGTAACGCCTGTGCGGATCGGTTCATCTAGATCACTCGCACCTTGAGAAGGTAATAACCACACTAGGAGCTGAAACTTGAAAGTAGCTGAATGCGAGGTGTGCGGTCTCTTGGGAGAAGGGTTTTGCTAATAATTCGAGGGCGGATCCGAAGCCGGGAATGACTCGTCTTCCCACTCTTCGACGAGAGCTTCATCGTGCTCGTCATGGCGCTTCTTTTCTTCTGCGGCCAGTCGCAGCTTTTCCTCTTCAGCGCCACCGGGCTGCCCAGCAGCTGATTGTTCAGGCATGATCTTCCTCCCAACTTCCGTGGGCCACCCCCTGCGGATGGCTGGACCCTGTGTCTTCAGTGTTCACCTATTAGCCGCGGATGTCGAGGGCGGCGGCAAACACAGATTTCGCCTTCACCGTCAATACAGGATTTAATCGAAGGCATGCCGATGATCAATAATCCCGCAGATGGTTCCGAAATCTTCTTTGACGATGACGGGGCTGCCGGGGAGCCGATTCTCTTCCTCCATGGCTCCGCCCTGTCCCGGTCCATCTGGAGAGGACTCGGCTACACCAAGGCGTTGGGCCAGGGGCACCGCACCATCCGCATGGACCTGCGCGGGCATGGCAAGTCGGCCAAATCCCACGACGTGGCCGACTACACCATGGACAAGGTGGCCGGCGATATCCGCGCGGTGATGGATCACCTGGGCATCGGACGTATTCACATTGTCGGCTACTCTTTTGGCGCACGCACCGGGCTGCACATGGCCATGCACCACCCAGAGCAGGTGATCTCGCTGATCATGCTCGGCGGCACCTACGAAATTACCCCCGGCGAAATCGGGAAGCTCTTCTTCCCCGGCTACCTCGAGGTCCTGCGCAATGGCGACATCGAAGGATTCGTCACCGGACAGGAAAAGAATGGACGCCTGGATCCAGCAACCCGCATGGCCTTCAAGTCCAACGACCCGCTGGCCCTGGCTGCCTACTACGAGGCGGCCGAGACCCTGCAGAACATCAACCTGTCCGAGCTGGGCAAGATCAGAATCCCGACCTTGCTGCTGATCGGCACCCGGGACCAGCCGCGCTTCGACCAGAACAAGATCATGGTCCGCACCTTGCCCAACGCGCGCATGGTGGCTTTGCCGGGGCGAACCCACGGCAGCACCCTGTTCCCGATTGAACCTGTGGTCAAGGCCATCGAGTCCTTCTGGGCTGGACGCCAAGCATGAGTTCGGCCCGCTTCGACCTGAACAGGATTGCTTCAGGGCTGGCTTTCGGTCCCAGCAGGGAGGAACTCCAAGAATCCTTGGCGGCTGATCCTGCCCAGCCGTTGGTGATCCAGGCGCCACCGGGATCCGGCAAGACGACGATAGTTCCACCCACGGTAGCCAACGCCCTGGACCAGGCAGGACTGGCTGGCAAGATCATCGTGACCCAGCCACGCCGTGTCGCTGCCCGGGCTGCTGCCCGTCGCCTCGCCCAGCTTGATGGATCGGTTCTGGGCCAGCGTGTTGGCTTCGCCGTGCGCGGGGAACGGCAAGCTTCGGCGCAGACCCGCGTGGAATTCGTGACCGCAGGCCTGATGCTGCGCAGGTTGCTGGCCGATCCGGATCTTGCCGGTGTGAGCGCGGTGATCATTGATGAGGTCCACGAGCGGTCGATCGATACGGATTTGTTGCTGGCGATGGCCAACCAGGTCAGCGAATTGCGTGATGACCTGTCGCTGATCCTGATGAGTGCCACCTTGCACGCCGGGGAACTCTCGGCGCTGCTGGCCCGTGGCCAGGCCGCTCCAGTGCTCAGCGCCCACACCGCGCAGTTTGCCGTGCAAGAAGCTTTCGACAGCTTCGCCGGAATCCGGAACACCGAACGCGGGCTGAACGATGACTACCTGCGCCACGTTGCCGCCGTCGCGGTACGCCACAGCGCGGCAGCCAACGCAGCAAGCGCAACCCCGGTGGACACCTTGGTGTTCGTCCCCGGGGTACGGGAAGTCGACCGCGTCTGCTCGCAGATTTCTGCCTCCGGAGTGCAAGTCCTGGCCTTGCACTCGCAGATCTCTTCCAAGGAACAAGACCGGATCCTCAGTGAGCCGGAGGCCGGCAGCGCCCCGCGGATCATCGTCTCCACCTCCATTGCCGAATCGTCGGTGACCGTGCCGCGCGTGCATCTGGTGGTGGACGCCGGCTACGCCCGCGAGCCGCGCCGAGACAGCTCGCGTGGTTTCTCGGGGTTGATGACCGTGGTGGCCAGCCGTTCCGCGGCCACCCAGCGGGCGGGCCGGGCAGGACGACTCGGGCCGGGCAAGGTGGTGCGGACCTTGGACCCCAAGTCCTTTGCCGCCGCCCCGGCGCACTCCACACCGGAAATCCGCACCGGCGACCTGGTCGCCGCCGGCTTGTCGCTCGCGGCATGGGGGACCCCGCGTGGCGAGGGGCTGGCCATGTGGGAAGCGCCGCCGGCTAGCGCCATGGCCAGCGATGAGCAGATCCTGCGCAGCCTGGACGCGGTTGACGGCACCGGGCAGATCACCGCCCTGGGCGAGCAGATGATGAAGGTTCCAGCAGACCCGCGTGCCGCCCGCGCGTTGCTCGAAGGCAGCCGGATTTTCGGCACCCGGGCTGCCTCGGATGCTGTCGCATTGCTGGCCAGCTCGGAACGCATTGCCAGCGCGGACCTGAATGAATTGCTTGCCGCGGTGCGCCGGAGTTCGCATCCGGCGCACCGTGCCTGGAAGCATGAAGCGCAGCGCCTGGAAAAGCTCCTGGGCACTGCGGAAAACCGCACCGGGCGGCAGCCTGCACCGGCAGCTGCGGCCCTGGCAGGCGTGTGCGCTTTGGCGTACCCGCAATGGATTGCGCGCAAGGTCGGCCCGGAGGAATACCTGTTGGCTTCGGGGACCCGGGCAACCTTGCCGCGCGGCAGCCAGCTGATGCATGAGGAATTTCTTGCGGTCGCCGAAGTTTCCCGTGCCGGATCCAAGGCGGTGATCCGACGGGCCGTTGGCATCGAACTTGGCACTGCCGTCGACCTGTTGCCGCAGATGCACCAGAAGCGCGAAGTGGCGGAGCTGGTTGACGGCAGGATCACCGCTCGCCAGATCGAGAGCTTTGGCGAGATCGAGCTGGCGGCCCATCCGGTCAAGGCCACCGCAGAGCTGGGCATGCAGGCTGTTGCCAGCGCCATAGCTACGCAGGGGATAGCCTTCTTCGGCACCCATGAAAAGTTTGATGCCTTGCGCCGGCGGATGGCCGTGGCCCATCGCCTGCTGGGCGAACCCTTTGCCGCGGTGGATGACCAGGCCCTGATTGCCTCGGCGGGCAACTGGTTGCAGCCGGTCTTGCGGCAGGTAGCCGCCGGCAAGAACGCGGCCAAGGTTGACCTGTATTCGGCATTGCGGACCTTGCTGCCGTGGGAGCATGCCCATGATTTTGATTCGCTGGTGCCCGAACGGCTCCAGGTGCCTTCGGGATCAAGGATTTCCGTGGCCTATCCCGAGGTCGGTGAAACCGGTCCAGCGGTCGTCGCCGTGAAATTGCAAGAATGCTTCGGGCTCGATGAGTCGCCGCGGCTGGTCAAGGGCAAGCTTGCCGTCCAGTTCCACTTGCTTTCGCCCGGTGGCCGGCCGCTGGCGGTGACCGATGACCTGGTTAGCTTCTTCAATGGGCCCTACGCCCAGGTGCGTTCTGAAATGCGCGGGCGCTACCCGAAGCATCCTTGGCCGGAGAATCCATGGGATCACGTGGCAACGGCAAAGACCAAGAACCGATTGGGCCGGCAGTAGGCAAAAGCACGCCGGGGCCGGGGCCCGGAAGAACGGGCCGGGTCCCGGCGTACTTTCCGGCGCCCAGGTTCTAGGCGAACGCTGAGAAGCCGGTGATGTCGCGGCCCATGATCAAGGCCTGCACGGTTTCGGTGCCTTCATAGGTGTGGATTGCTTCCACATCGGCGAAATGGCGGGCCACGCGGTTGCTGGTCAGGATGCCGTTGCCGCCGAGCAGGTCGCGGGCGTTCGCTGCGATGGCGCGTGCGGTGCGGGTAGCGGTGTACTTGGCCAGCGACGCCTGCGGGCCGGTCAGCTCACCGGAAGTTTCGCGCTTGGTCGCCTGCATGACCAGAACCTGGATAGTAGCCAGTTCGGACTGCATGCGGGCCAGACGCTCCTGGACGATCTGGCTGGCGGCAAGCGGACGACCGAACTGCACGCGCTGCTTGGCGTAGCTCACGGCCGACTCGTAGCAAGCGGTCGCGTGGCCCACGGCAGACCAGGCGACACCCAGCCGGGTGGCGAACAGGACGCGCGAGGTGTCTTTGAAGCTCTTGGCTTCGGGCATCACATCGTGGTCCGGAACGAAGACGTTCTCCATGCGGATATGCGCCTGCCAGATAGCGCGCAGGGAGAGCTTGTTTTCGATGGTGGTGGCCTTGTAGCCTTCGGTATCCTGGTGCACGATGAATCCGCGGACCTTGCCTTCGTCGTCGCGGGCCCAAACGATGCTCACGCCGCCGACCGAGCCGTTGCCGATCCATTTCTTTTCACCGCTCAGGCGGTATCCGCCCTCGACCTTGGCGGCACGGGTTTCCAGCGAAACCGAGTCGGAACCATGAGTTGGTTCAGTCAGCGCGAAAGCGCCTGGAAGTTCGCCGCGCAGCATGGGGATGGCGTACTTCTTGATCTGCTGGGCATTGCCGCAGTACAGCACGGAGCGCAGAGCCAGACCGCCCTGGACGCCAACAATGGTGGAGACCGAACCGTCGCCACGGGCCATTTCCATGTTGACCAAGCCGGCAGCCAGCGGGCTCATTTCCTCGTAGCCTTCCAGGTTCAGGCCATCGCGCAGCAGATCCGCATCGCCAAGCTTCTTGAGCAGATGCAGCGGGTAGTCGGCCTTGTCCCAGTACTCGTGGATGTCGTCCTTGACCTCGTCGAGGATGAATGCGCGGGCCTTGGCTCGCCACGCGTTGTCCGCTTCGCCTACTTCGGCGAAGATTCCGGTCGGATCGATATTGACGTCTCCGGACCACAGGTCGTATTCGGGTTCGACAACGCCGGCGGGAAATTCAAAACCGGTCTCCAGCTGGGACATTTCAGATGCTCCTAATAGCTACGGTGAAAAAGCTTCACTCCTAGACTAGTGGAACGCAGTGCCATGTCAAGAAACTTGGTTTCAGAAGTTGGGTGGAATCGATTATTTTCCGTGCTCTTTGAGCGCGCGGGAGACGGCCTGGAGAATCGCCTGCTCATCGGCGCCGGCATCCAAGACGGAAACCACCACGCTGGGGGCCGCCGGCTTGGTGGCAGTCGCTGCCTGTCCGGGGTCGAGCAGATCTGCGAAGCGGTTCAGGAACTGGCGCACATCGTAGGCCAGCTTGGTGCGGTCCGTGCTTTGCGCGTCTTTCAGCCAGCTGCGCAAATGATCGTTGTGGATCGCAACCAGGCCAGCGCTAACGCCCAGGCACAGCGACTTCTCCGTGGCGCTCTTTGCCAAATCGCGACGGTTCAGGAACCCGTAAAACGCCCGTTCGTAGCGGTGAGTGGAGACCAGCTCGCGCTCTCGCAGCGACGGCACCGAGGAGAGCAGCTTGTGGCGCAGCTGGGCTCCTTCGGGGTTGACCGTGTACTGGTCGAAAACCACATGCGCGGCATCGATGAGCGTAGTGATTGCATCAACCGACGAGGCGGCCAGCGTGGTCTCGACGTGTGTAATGATCATTTCCTGGTCGGCGAAGACCATATTCTCTTTCGACCCGAAACGGCGGAAGAAAGTGGAACGGGAAATGCCAGCGGCAGCTGCCAGCTCGTCGACGCTGGTGGCATCGAAGCCCTGGGTAATGAGTAGATCAAGGGCTGCTGGGGGTACTGCGGAAGAAGCGATCATGATTCACGAATTTAGCACGATTCAAGCTGGGAAATTCTTGGGTTCAGCTATGCGCGCCGCGCAAATGATTGTGAACTACTGCGCCCATGACTACGCTGAACATCAGGGCGTTCCATGCCGGAACGCCATTCTTGGACGAAATGAAAGAGAAGTGAGGGCCCATGGGAATCTCGATTGCAAACGCCGCGCTACGTTTGGTCAGTGGTGCGTTCATTCTCAACAGCGGCATCAACAAGTTGCGCATCGATGAAGCCAGCGCCGCAGGCCTGCAGCAGATGGCAGCCAACGGCGTGCCTCAGCTGGCCGAGCTGGAACCGGCAGTTTTCGGCAAGGCCGTATCCATCGGCGAGATCTCGCTGGGTAGCGCCTTGCTGCTGCCGCTGATCCCATCGCGGCTGGCCGGCTTGGGCCTGGGCGCATTCTCCGGTGTGCTGCTGGCTTCCTACCTGCGCACTCCGGGCATGACAGAATCCGACGGCATCCGCCCAACCGCGGATGGCACCGCCCTGGCCAAGGACGTATGGCTGGCAGGTATCGCTGTGGCATTGATTCTTGGTCGCAAGGGCGCCAAGAAGATCAAGAAAGCAAAATAAGCGGACGGAATCGCTTGAGCAAAACACTCGGCACGCCGTAAGTTGATCTTGGAGACTGCGGTTTTCAGCGGCCACATTTGAACTACAAGCTAAGAGGAGAACCAATGGGTTTCTTAGATGATGCAAAGAAGAAGCTGGGCGAGGCAGTCGAAAACGCGAAGGACTTCGCAGGCGACGCTACCGAGAACGTGAAGAACTTCGCAGCGGACGCCCAAGAAAAAATCGGCGAGAAGGTCGATGAATTCAAGAACGGCGATAGCAACGAAGAACCTGAAGACAAGGTCTAGCGACCACGAAGCCAGCGCCTGATCCAGCGACTTTCGAGTCCCGGACCAGGCGCTGGCTCCGTTAAGAGCTGCCTCTGGCTAGTGGCGCTGCGCCTTCTTGCCATCGCTGAGGAACGCTACAACGAGCACAGCAGCCACGCCGATGAAGCCTGGCAGCATCAGTGCCTGTCCCAGGCCAACAGACGTGGCTTCCATGATCACCGCAGGATCCTTGGAATCTGCCTGCGCGATCTGTGCCGAAATGCGGGCATCCATCATCACCGCGATCAGCGCAGAACCAAGCACTGAACCGATTTGCCGGGTGGTGTTGTAAATCCCTGAACCGGCACCCGCATCACGCGCGGTCAAGTCCTTGGTGGCTGCCAGCGACAGCGATGGCCAGATCATGGCTGAACCGATGCCTTGAACCGCTGAAGGAATCAGCAGCATCCACAGCGGGATATCGGCGTGCATCATGAAGGCGTAGACCACCGTGGCACCGCCAAACAGGAAGAACCCGGGCACGGCCAAGATCCGCGGGCTGAGCTGATTGACCTTCTTTCCCAGCTGCGGCGCGAGGAAGATCGCCACGAAAGCCATCGGAGAAATCATCAACGCGGATTCGGTGGGAGTCAGGCCTCGGACATTCTGCAAGAAGAACACCATCGGCAAGGCGATGGTCGCGATGGTCAGGCCCATGAAGGTGATCGCGACATTGGCCAAGGAGAAATTGCGGACCTTGAACAATCGCAGCGGAACCAGCGGTTCAGACGTGGTCTTGGACTGCCACCAGATGAAGGCTCCCATCAGCACCGCGCCGATGATAATCAGATGCCACGAATTCAGCGGGCCAATGAATGGTTCCCAATTGGTGGCATCGCCTTCCTGGATGCCGAAGACCAAGCAGAACATGGCCAACGCCGAAAGGATGACGCCGAACCAGTCGAAGGAATGCGCTTGGGATTCAAGGGCTGGCACGAATTTGAAGACCATGGTCAAGCTGACTACCGCGATGGGCAAGTTGATGAAGAAGATCCATTCCCAGCCGATGGAGTCCACCAGCAGACCGCCGGCAATCGGACCGATCAGCGAAGCGATGCCCGCCACTGCACCCCATAGGCCCATGGCTGCACCGCGGTGCTGATAAGGGAAGAGGCGGGTAATGAGCGTCATCGCCTGAGGGGAAATCATCGAAGCGCCAAGGCCCTGGACGGCGCGCGCCGCCACCAGCGAGCCGAGGGAATCGGACAAGCCGCACCACAGCGAGGCCAGCGAGAAGACCACCATGCCGATGAGGTAGATATTGCGCGGACCGAAGCGGTCACCGAGGCGCCCGGTGACCAGCAGCGGCACCGCGAAGGTGAGCAGGTACGCGCTGTTGACCCACAAGATGCTGGAGATATCGGCGTCCAGCGACGTCATGATGGAGGGCATTGCGGTGGACACGATCGTGGTGTCCAGCAGGATCATGAAGAAGCCGATGACCAGTGCCCAGAGGGCACGCCAGGCGGCTTTCTTGTCGAAGTGTGTTTCGGGATTCGCAGTTTCAGGCACTGGTCAAGGCTAGTCCCTATCAGCCCTGTGCGGAACGGATAGCGAAACTATGCATAGGAAATCAGTCGAAACTCACATCGCCCGAGATGCGGGTGGCGACATCGCCACTGACCCAGACGCCTTTTTCGGTAGCTTCAATATGCAAGATCGCTTCGCGGCCCAAACGCGTGCCCTGGCGCACGGTATAGCGCTGGGGTGCATAACCGGTCTGCGTCAGCCAGATGCCGAACGCAGCATTCAGCGAACCGGTGGCAGGGTCTTCCGGAACAGCCTCGCCGGGAATGAAGGCACGGACCTCATAGTCCGCCGGAGGCTGCAGCACCACATTGCGGAAGCGCTCTTCGGAACGCTCAAAATCAGAGAAGTCCAGCGGACGCAGCTCTTCGCGGGTACCGGAAACGCGCGGCATGACCGATCCGCGCGGTTGCCACACGCTCTGCGAAACGCTGGCTGCGGTGTAGGGGCCGATGACGCCTACTTCCAATCCCTGCAGCGCCTCATAGTCAGGTTCGATGCCCAGCACGATATCGGCGTCACGCAGCACCAGGCCCGCAGGATGCGGACCGTTGACCAGCCACTGGTGGTCCACCACGTCTTCTTCGCGAATGCCCAGCCCGGCAATCGCCCATTGCAGGACATCTGGTTCCAAAGGGCCCGACCTGGTCAGCGGGGGTGCGAGGAAGGCCAAGCGCCGCGAGTGGCGGTCGCTGCTTTCCCGTTCCACACGCACCGGAATCAGTCCGGCACCGCATTGCTGGATCAGATGGCCTGCGGGACCAGCCTCGCCACCGGACTCCAGCCAAGCATGAGCCGCGCCCAGCGTCGGATGGCCAGCAAAGGGCAGCTCGGTGCTCGGGGTGAAAATGCGAATGGCGTAGTCCGCTTCCTCATCAGTGGGCTCGACGAAGAATACAGTTTCCGCAAGATTCATCCACTGCGCAAAGTGCTGCATCTGGTCATCGCTCAGGCTGTCGGCATTGAACACGACTCCCAGGCCATTGCCGTTGAAAGCAGTGGGTGCAAAGACATCAACCTGCTGATAAGAGAATGTGCGCGACATACTTAGCATGGTGGCACATTAATCAGCAGGTTGACCCGGTGTTACGTGGTACGTCACGCAAAAAGTTGCGAACGCATCAAGGAAATGAACCTTCTTTACCAATGGTGCGCAACATCGATGACCAAGCGTGAACCGTCGCCAGGTCCAGGCAGTGCGAACACGCGCATGGGCAGCCGTGCCCTGGTCGAGAGCCCCACTTTGGTTTGGCCTTCAAAGCTGCCCAGCCACACCAATTGGCGGAACGTCGTGTAGCCCAGATTCTTCACTTCGGCGCCCGGGTTGAAATCCTCGGTTGCCGGGGCCTGCACCAGGATTTCCAGGTTGGCACCGCCAGTGGTGTCCACCTGCAGGCCGGAACCGATTCCGGTCAGTTCGCTGACATACCTGGCTGAATGGCTGGCAGCTGGTCCTGCGAGATCGATGACCAGCCGGTCAAAGCACAGGTGCCGTCCGGTCCGAAGATTTTCCACTGCGGAATGCGTGGACAAGGAGCTGGTTTTGGCCAAGGATCCCCAATAAACCGTTGGGCAGGAAGCAGACGCGAGGGCGGCCGGAGCGGGGGCCGCCGCGGAAGCGGGCGTCACCACGAGCAAGGCTGCCGCCACCGTGCCTAGAACGATTCCAATTTTTCCGTTGCGCATATGGATCACCGTCTCTCTTGGTTTGCGCCCGCAGGCAGAGCGGACTGCCAGTGAATCAACTAAAGGCCTGGAATGCGGCAAGCGCAAGGGCAGAAAAGAATTGGAACCACTCTGAGACGCTTCTGCAATGGAGCCGGAGAACTCCCGGGCCGTAGGGCGGAAGGCAGGTTCCACACAGCATTTATTTAGCGCCATATGACATGCTTTAAACATGTCACCTACCCCCGTTGAACCCATCGGCGAAACCGTCGAGGAAGTCATTACAGCCTCAAGCTTCCTCCCCGAATCGTTGCAATTTTGGGTTGTCCTGCTCATCGGTGCGCTCGTAGCCGCAATCCTGGCGTTTGTTTTCAGCGGCGTTGCCCGCCGCGTGCTGCGCCGGATCGGCGTGGACGAAGCCGACGTGAAAGCCACCAGATTCCCGTTCTTCGGCCTGGTTACCTCGATTATTGCCAAGTCGGCCTTCGCAGTCTTCTATCGAGAACGCACTTGGTACAACCCCTGGCAGTTCGCCATCCTGATCATTCTGGTCTTCTTCCTCACCTGGTTCATCATCAAGCTGGTGCGCGTGATTGAGACCGGCATGATGGCACGCTTCGAGGCGAGATTCGGTCCAGGGCGCAGGCTGGCCAAGGTCCAGACGCAGGTCGGCCTGATGCGACGGGTACTGGTTGCGGTGCTCTGCATCATTGCAATCGCCGCGGTGCTGCTGACGATCGAGCAAGTCAGGGCGCTGGGCGCCGGCCTGTTGGCCTCGGCTGGCCTGGCTTCGGTGGTCGTTGGCCTGGCCGTGCAGTCAACGTTGGCGAACGTATTTGCCGGTTTGCAAGTGGCCTTTACCGACTCGATTCGCGTGGACGACACAGTGGTAGTCGAGGGGGAACGCGGCACGGTAGAGGAGATCACCCTCTCCTACGTCGTGGTGCACCTGATCGACGGGCGCCGGATGATCCTGCCATCGACCTACTTCACCACGACGCCATTTGAGAACTGGTCGCGGCGCAGCACGGAGATCTCCGGAAACGTAGCACTGCAGCTGAAGCTCAATGCGCCGATTTCCTACCTGCGCCAGCGTAGCAGCGAACTGCTTGAAGCCTCCGACTGGTGGGATGGCCGGGACAATGAGCTGCTCGTGACCGACGCGCAAAACGGCTTGCAAACAGTGACCATTTATTTATCCGCGCGCAACGCCGGGGACCTGTGGAACCTGCGCAATATGCTTCGGGAGAAGCTGCTGGCCGAGCTGGTGGAAAACTACCCTGATTGCCTGCCGGATCCCCGGATGATTCCAAGCAACCCGGTCTAGCGGCATAACGGAAGCCGCTGATCCCAGTACTGTGAACTGGGATCAGCGGCTTTTGCCGTTTCCGGGGACCTAGAGCCGCAACGCAGCGGGTCCGTAGTCGTTGTAGCGCTCCTGGCGGGCCGTCGCTTCGCGCAATGCCGAGATGAGCGACTCGGCCTTGCCGATGAGATCCTGGATCAAGTCATCGTCACGTTCCACCCAAAGGTATTCGGGAACCGCGCGCACCGGCACGAAATTATCGTGCTCTTCCCAAACGAACAACGTGCGTTCGGCCCCGATCACATGCTGCTGCCAGAGCACCTGGCGCAGGTAGCTCTTGGGGATCTTCTTGAAGGGCTTGTTGGTGGTCTTGATTTCAGCCAAAACCGGAACTCCCGATGCATCGAAACCCAAGCCATCGGGAGTCGCCAGATGGAGTCTCGAATGCTGCGAGTGGAAGAGCTGGGAGGAGGGGAAAATATTGAAATTCTCTTGGACCCAGGCAGCGATGACCGGTTCGCGCTTGCGCCCGTGATCGGTGTAGGGATTGCCGGAGAAGCCATTGCCGTAGAGCTTGTCCCATGCGGCGTTCTTGATGGACTTCTCGGTGGACAACTTGGCCACGTCCGTTGCGGTGATGCCCTGGGCCCGTGCGCGGAGCCACTCAATGCGGTTGGAAGAGTCGGCTAGAACACGTTCGAAGCATTCATGTTGGACGCCGGGCACAGTAATCACTTGACCTATTCTTCCCCATGAATGGGCAAGAACCGTGCACCTTGGGCTTCGAGCTGGCGTGAGACTAGTCGCTGGCTTCAGCGATAGCGGTCAACAGCTGATTGATAGTCGGTGTCTGGCTGGCACGGAATTTCTCCGTGCCTTCCTGCAATAGCCGAATGACCGGGGTGCTGGTGATTCCCATTTCCTCGCCGCGCTCAACCTGCTCCACGACATTGATCTCTTCGACCTCCAACGCGGGCAGCAGTTCCTGCACGCGGGCGACAGCCAGCCGCGTGCGCACGCACGGTGCGCAGAATGGTTGCGTATACAGTTCCAGCTTCATCTGTTGCCTACTGCTCCTGCTGTCGTCGTGAACCAGCTGCCGGCTGCTCCTACCGGGGGATGAGCCTGGCCGGAGGCTACTTGGAACCCTGCGCTGATGTGCGCGGGTGCCATTTGTTGAAAACATTGGGTCATGCTTGAAAATTCCCTTGGCCATCCTCCCGTACTCGCCGCTCACGGACTCTACCGCAGCTTCGGTTCCACCACTGCACTGAACGGCGTCGATCTGCAGATTTCACTGGGCCAGTCCCTTGCCATCATGGGCCCCTCGGGTTCCGGAAAATCCACGCTGCTGCACGCCTTGGCCGGTATTGAACTTCCCGACGCCGGCAGCATCATGCTGAACTTCCCGGGCCGTGCACCGGTGGATATCCAGGGGCTCAAGGATAAGGCGCGCACCAGGCTGCGCCGTGAATCCTTCGGCTTCGTCTTCCAATCCGGACTGCTGATTCCCGAGCTCACTGCCGAAGAGAATGTGGCCATGGCCTTGATGATCAACGGCGTGCCACGCAACGCCGCCATTTCCAGTGCCGGGGCGGCCCTGGCGGAACTGGGCCTGGCAGGAATGGAGCAACGCCGCATCGGCCAGCTCTCCGGCGGGCAGCAGCAACGAGTAGCCATTGCCCGCGCGCAGGTCACCGGGGCGATGGTGGTCTTTGCCGATGAACCTACCGGCGCGCTGGATTCAACCACGGGCTTCGAAGTGCTGGAGATCTTGCTGCAATGCACCGTCGGTGCCGGAAAATCCCTGGTGATGGTGACCCATGATCCCAATGTCGCCGCGCGCTGCGACCGTGTAGTGCAGCTGCAGGACGGCCAGCTGATCAGCGACAGTCTGCACCCATCGGCCACCGTGGATGGCGGTGCCCAGAAGTGAATATCCTGCACCTGTCATGGATGCTTGGCCGGCCGGCGAAGTCCCGGCTGGCACCACTGATCCTGACCGCCAGCGCCTACGCCATGGTCAGCGCGATCCTGCTGATCGTGCTGGGAGGCGCCTACTCCTTTACCAGTTTCGAATCCGCGGCCCAGGGGATGTACCTGCCATTGGCAGCCTTCGCCGTGGTGCTTCTGGTAGTCCCATTGCTGGTGCTGGGATCGGCCGCTGCCCGGCTCTCCGCGCGGTCCAATGACCGCGCCCTGTCGTCCTTGCGCTTGCTCGGCGCGACCGGGGCGCAGATCGGCCTCGTGGCCGTGCTGCAAGCCGCCGGCACGGCGTTGGCCGGCGCACTCGCCGGAATCGTGCTCTACCTCCTGGCCGCACCATTGGCTTCGCTGATTCCGTTCCAAGGTGCGCCGATCGGTTCGGCCATCTATTTGCCGCTGTGGGTGCTGGCGATAGCAGTAGTCGCTGTCGTGCTCCTCTCGGCAGGCAGTGCAGCTGCCGGCTTGCGCAAATTGGTGATCACCCCGTTGGCGGTGGCAACCCGCAGCACGGTGCCCACCCCCAGCTGGCTGCGCGCGGTGATCACCCTTGCCGGCATTCTGGTGCTGTACATGGTGTTCTCCAACATGGGCCAGTTCGTGCAGTCCATCGCCGCGATCATCGCAGTGGTGGTTGGCGGTTTCGGCTTCGGCCTGCTGGTGATGAACCTGGTCGGTCCGTATCTGGTGGCGAAGGTGGGCAAGGCCAAGCTGCGCAAGGCCAGAACTCCGCAAGAGCTGCTGGCAGCCCGCATGATCCTGGAAAGCCCTGCCGAATCCTGGCGCCAGGTATCCGGGGTTGCCATGGCTTCGTTCGTCGCGGTGGTGGGCGGCAGCGGGGCCGCCTTGATGGAGCTGACCGGAAGCGAACTCGATCAGGGCACCTGGCTGGAGCATGTGCCGGCCGATGTCACCACCGGCGTGCTGGTGACCTTGGCGATCAGCTTCATCTGCGTGGCCGCTTCGGCGGCGATCTCCCAAAGCGCCAGTACCCTGGATCGCGCTGAGCTGTATCGCGGGCTGAACCGGTTGGGCATGCCCTACGAAACGATGAACGCCGCGCGCACCAAGTCGATCATGATCCCGGCGCTGGCTGCCTCGATCGGTTTCGCCATCGCCTCCACGGTGCTCGTGCTGCCCCTGGCCGGGGCCGCCATCCTGCTCAAGCCGCTGACGGTCATCACGGTAATTGTCTCCGTGTTACTCGGCTTGCTGCTGGTGCGGGGAGCAATTTTGGTGGCTGATCCGCGGAAGCTGCTAGCAACTAGAGAATAAAGTCTCTGGTCAGCCCACCGAAAAAACCGCCCGATTTGGTTAGGGTCACTTCAGGGTCGGTGATTAGGGACGTTTCGTGTTGCGTAATGCGCAGAGAAACGCGTATCGTGGCATACGGCCCGGATAGGCTTGCCTAACCTAGCTAAACAAAACGTTGACAGAACCTCGCATAGTCTGGAATCACCGACCCATGAAAAATTCACGTCGCGCCGGAATTTTCGCCGCTTCAACTGCCATCCTCGCCTTGGGCCTAACCGCCTGCGGCGCGTCGAGCAACTCAGCGGATCCGTCGGCTGACACTTCAGCCAAGGCCGCAGAAGACTTCACTCCGGTCACCATCGAGAACATCTATGGTGAAACCACGATCGAAAAAGTCCCGGAACGCATCGCGACCATCTCGTGGGTCAACGCAGATACCCTGCTGGCTCTGGATACCGTGCCGGTCGGCATGGACACCGACACCTACGGCATGAACGAGAACAACTCCACCGCATGGAAGGACGCCGCTCTGGAAGAGCAGGGCGCTTCCATCGGCTCCGAGAAGGCGCCCGTGCAGTACAAGGTGGGCGATGACATCGACTACACCGGCATCGCCGCCAGCAAGCCCCAGGTCATCTTCGCTCCATACTCGGGGTTGAAGAAGGAGCAGTACGAGAAGCTGCAGGAAATCGCTCCGGTCGTTGGCCCCATCGAGCCTAACTACCTGACCAGCTGGGAACAGGTCACCGAAGTTGCCGGCCAGATGCTGGGCAAGGAAGAAGAAGCCGACGCCCTGATCGAAGAGATCGAAGGCAAGCTGGCCAAGGTCGGCGAAGACAATCCAGCGCTGAAGGACACCACCTTCATCGCAGCTGACCTCTCGGCGCCGGATACCGCCTACATCTACTCCGAAGGCGACACCCGCCCGCGCTTCCTGAGCGCACTGGGCATGACCCAGGCCGAGTACGTGCAGAAGAACGCCGCCAAGGACACCTTCTTCTTCACCGTGTCCCCGGAAAAGGTCAACGAGTGGGATTCGGACATCGTCTTCGCTTCGGCTGTTGCGGGCAACACCATGGAAGACGTCGTCAAGGGCCAGCCGCTCTACGGCCAGATCCCTGCCGCGAAGAACGATGCCGTAGCGCTGCCAGGCACCGATGAAGCAACCCTGGCAATCTCCGCGGCTTCGCCGCTGTCCATTGAATGGGCACTGGATAACGTAGTTCCAGGCATCGTCAAGGCTGCTGACAACGCAGCTGCCGCGAAGTAGCTCCGGCTAGGGATTCACTGACAGATAGTGCAATTGGGCTTCCAGGGAATGGGTAGCTGCGCCCACCAATCGCGCATCGAGGTCGGGGTAGACATGCTCCAGCAATTCAGCTGGCTGCGTGTGGACCCCGGCCTTGCCGAGTTTCTGCAAAGCCGCACGCACCTGGTCCAGCCGCGCATGCCGATGCTTGATGTACATCTGCAGCAGCGGATGCGAGGAATCATGCTGCTCGCCGTGCGCCGGATGCAAAGCCATATCGGGCAGCGCGAGCAGCCGCTGCAAGGAATCCAGGTAGTCGGCCAATGTGCCGTCCGGGTGTTCCAAGATGGTGGTGCCCCGGCCCAGCACCGTATCCCCGGTGAACAAGTGGGCAGCCCCGCCCTGGCGGATGAAGCACACCGAGTCCGAGGTGTGGCCAGGGGTAAAAACCACCTGGATGCTGGCCCCGGCGGCGCTGATCGTTTCGCCATCGGTGAGGACCGGGGCATCCCGGCAGTACTGCTCCAGCATGGCACGTACCGGCGCACCGGTCATCCGGTAGAGCGCATCGATGCCTCCCGTGTGATCGGCATGCCGATGGGTAACGAGCACCAGCTGGATGTCGAAGGCCGCCAAGGCCTGCAGATGGTCCTCGAGCTCAGGGCCCGGATCAATCAGGACGACCGGAGTTCCAGGAACAAGTTCGTCCACAGCAGGGTCGAACAGCAGATAGGAATTAGTCCCGTCCAACGTCATTTCAGAAGGGTTCTGCGCGCGAAGCAGGCCGATGCCTGGAGCGATAATAGTGGGCAAGGGAAGAAGAGCCATAGCAATGAGTGTAGGAACCAATGACCGCGACTGAAAGTATTACGCGCCAAGCACCGGGGGCCAAGTCGCCAAAAGCCGGCCGGAAGCTCGGCGCCTTGCTGCTCCTTGCCCTGTTGCTCGGGCTGGCGCTGTTCGCTTCGCTGCTGCTGGGCGCGCGAAACGTCTCGATGGGCACCGTGATCGATGCCATCTGGAATTTCGACCCGTCCAATGGCGACCAGGGCGTGGTTGCGTCCCGCTTCGCCCGCACCATCGGAGCCATCGTGGTTGGCGCTGCCCTGGGTTTGGCTGGCGCCGGATTGCAGGGGCTGACCCGCAACCCGCTGGCCGATACCGGGATCCTGGGCTTGAACGCCGGATCCTCCATGGCCGTGGTGCTGGCGATCGCCTTCCTGGGCGTCAGCTCCCTGGCTGGAATCATGGTGGCCGCCTTCCTCGGCGCTGCTGGGGTGATGGCCCTGGTTTATCTCGTGGCCAACGTGGGCCGTGAAGGCGCCACACCCATTAAGCTTGCGCTGGGCGGTGCCGCCATGGCTGTGGGCGTGGGCGCGATTACCAATGCGATCCTGATGATTTCCGATGCCACCATGGACCGTTTCCGCATGTGGCAGATCGGCACGTTATCCAGCAGCGGCATCGACACCTTCCTCGGGGCCATTCCCGTGGTGGCCGCCGGCGCACTGATCGTGCTGTCCACCGCCAAGGTATCCAATGCCGTGTCCATGGGCGATGACACCGCGATCGCCTTGGGCTTCAACTTGAACCGCGCCCGGCTGATCGGCTCCATCGGGGTGGTCATTCTCGCTGGCACCGCCACCGCCGTGGCCGGGCCCATCGCCTTCGTCGGCCTGATGATCCCGCATGCCGTGCGCTTGCTGGTCGGTTCCGACTACCGCTGGCTGATGCCAGCGAGCCTGATTGCCGGGCCGATCCTGCTCTTGCTGGCTGATACGGTGGGACGAATCATCGCCCCGCCCAGCGAGATCCAGGTAGGCGTCATGTGCGCCATGCTGGGTGGACCGATCTTCATCATCATGATGCGCAGCGGCATGAAGTCGGTGAGCCTGTGAGCACGAGCGAAATGACAGCAGCGAACATGACCCAGCCCCGCAGCACCACGGAAACGGCCGGACCGGCGACGGCCCCGGCCTCGAAAGCCGCACCGGCGCTGGCAGCCCGCCGCAGATCCCGGGTGCGCCGCACCGCCTTGTGGATGGCCCTGGCCCTGGTGCTCGCCGTGGCGGCCTACCTGTTCTGGGGGCGGGACCGCCTTCCAGCTGCCGAAGTCTTCCAGGTTCTCAGCGGTGAAAAGGTGCCGGGCACCAGTTTCATCATCATGTCCGACCGCCTGCCGCGCATCGCGGTGGGTGCCCTGGCCGGTGCCGGCCTGGGCATTTCCGGTGCCTTGTTCCAGCGCTGGCTGGGCAACCCGCTGGCCAGTCCCGACGTGATCGGCGTGGGCTACGGCGCATCGGCGGCCGCGGTTTTCGCGATGATCACCCTTGGCTATGCCGACTGGAAGCTCAACGCCTTCGCACTGGCCGGCGGGCTGCTGGTCGCTGCATTGATCTACTGGCTCTCGGCCTCGGGCAAGCGGACCGGTCCCCGGCTGATCCTGGCGGGCCTGGCCATCGGCGCGATGCTCCAGGCGCTGATCCAGTACCTGCTGACCCAGGCGCAGGTGAATACGGCCAGCGATGTGATGCACTGGCTGACGGGTTCACTGGCCTCGAGCAACTGGGAAAATGCGCTGCTGCTTTTGGCGTCCCTTGGCGCCATCGGCATCCTGTTGCTGCCCCTGGTGCTTCGCCAACTGAAAATGCTGGAGCTGGGCGAGGACACCGCGGCGGCCCTGGGGCTGCACGTGGGCTGGGCCCGGGCGATCTTGGTCTTTGTTGCGGTGGCCATGGGCGCCTTGCCGATTGCGGTCACCGGGCCGATGGCGTTCGTTGCCTTCCTGGCCGGCCCGATTACTGCCGCGCTGACCCGCGGCCCGATCAACATCCTGCTTTCCGGCCTGACCGGGGCAACGCTGGTGACTGTTGCCAATTTCTTTGCCGCGAACCTGTTCGCGGATCTTTCGCTGCCGGTGGGCGTTATCACCGGCGCATTCGGTGCACCCTTCCTGATTTGGATTCTGGTGCGCGCAAACTCAACTGGAAGCGGGGCATAACCCATGGCCACTTTGCAGGCAAGCGATCTGACCCTGGCCTATGACAAGGTCACCATCGTCGACGAGCTGTCGCTGGATATCCCTGCCGGGCAGGTGAGCATCGTCGTCGGGGCCAACGGTTGCGGCAAGTCCACCCTGCTGCGCGCACTGTCGCGGTTGCTCAAGCCAGCCGGGGGCCAGGTGCTCCTGGACGGCGCGGACATCCACTCCAAGCCGGCCAAGGAAGTCGCCAAGACCCTGGGCTTGCTGCCGCAATCGCCCACCGCTCCGGACGGCATCACCGCCCGCGAGCTGATCAGCCGCGGCCGCTACCCGCACCAGGGCCTGTTCAAGCGCTTCTCTGCCGAGGACGAGGCAGCGGTTAATCGCGCCATGGAGCTGACCGGCACCACCGAGCTGGCCGACCGCTCGGTGGACGAGCTCTCCGGCGGTCAGCGCCAGCGCGTCTGGATCGCCATGGCCCTGGCGCAGGAGACCGACCTGCTGCTGCTCGACGAGCCGACCACCTTCCTGGACGTGGCGCACCAGCTCGAAGTCCTGGATGTGGTCAGCGAGCTGAACCGCAGCCGCGGGATCACCGTCGTGATCGTGCTGCACGATTTGAACCTGGCCGCCCGCTACGCCGACTACCTGGTGGCGCTGCGCCACGGCAAGATCTACGCTGCCGGCCATCCCAACGATGTGGTCACCGAAAAGACCGTCAAGGATGTTTTCGGCATGCCCAGCCGCGTGATCCCCGACCCGGTGGGCGGCACTCCGCTGGTGCTGCCCATTGGCCGCCACCGGGTGCTGCGCACCGAGCAGGTGCTGGCTTCCCAGGGCATTTTCCGTACCGAAGCTTCGGCGAAGAAAACTGCGGTGAAGCAGGCGGCAAATGTGAAGCAAGCTGCCCAAGCAGCCGCCGCGCTTGATCCGCAATCGGAACGCCCGGCCCATGAGCATGTGCCGACGTTGGCCTTTGACACCACTGTGGTCAATAGCCAGCAGCTCGCGCCATCCTTCCGCCGGGTGACCGTCAGCGGCGAGGACCTGGAGTACTTCGGCACCAACAGCCACCCGCTGGATATGCGCATCAAGCTCTTGCTGCCACCGGCTGGCGGTACTGCGCTGACCGACGAGATCGCCTCGATGCGCCCCGGGGCGATGACCAGTCCTGCCGAGCAGCAGGGCTGGTACAAGCGCTGGTTGTCGATTGATCCCGATACCCGCGGCCACATGCGCACCTATACCGTGCGGGCCTTCCGCGAAGCCGGGCACCGGGACAATATCGGGGCCACAGCCGAGCTGGATATCGACTTCGTGATGCACGGGCACATGGTTGACGGCCAGCTCCAGGGCGGGCCGGCTACGGAGTTCGGCGACCGGGCCAAGGTGGGCGACCAGCTGTTGCTGCTGGGCCCGAACAAGACGCTGAACGACTCCAGCTACGGCGGTATCGAGTTCCGCCGCGGCGAGGCAACCCGCGTGGTGCTGGCCGGTGACGAAACCGCCGCCCCGGCGATTTGCGCCATCCTCGAAGCCTTGCCCTCCAACGTCACCGGCCATGCGCTGATCGAGGTCCCGGAGACCACGGATATTCTCGGTGCCTCCACCCGCTCCGGTGTCTCGGTGCAGTGGCTGACCCGTGGCAGCCATGAGCATGGTGAATTGCTGCAGTCGGCCTTGCGCCAGGTAGTCGCGATTCCAGCAGCCGGCGTGGTCCATACCAACGCCGAGCCGGAAGATATCGATGTTGATGCGGACATCCTGTGGGAGACGGGCCAGGAAAATTCCGCACCGTTCTACGCCTGGATTGCCGGTGAAGCCGGCACGGTCAAGGAAATGCGCCGTTATCTGGTGCGCGATGCCGGCGTGGACCGCAAGCAGGTAGCCTTCATGGGCTACTGGCGCCGCGGGAAGACCGAGAACTAGCCAGCAGCGGCAACCAGCGCTCGAGGCCCCGGCACGCATATGCCGGGGCCTCGGGTTCTATCCGCTAGCTGGCAGCTAGTTCTCTTTCGCCGGGTTCTTGCAAGCGCCGCGCACCGGCCGCGGGTTCTCGCGGTCCAGGATTGCCAGCAGCCGTGTGAGTTCGGCGCGGTCCTCGTCGCCGAGCTTGTCGAAATAGCCGTCCATGCTCGAACGGCGCAGTTCGGCGAGCTCGCCGAGCTGGGCGCGGCCCGTGGCACTGAGCGCAATCAACGTGGCGCGGCGATCGGCCGGATCGGGGGTGCGCACGACAAGCTCCTTGGCTTCCAGCTGGTCGACTACCTCGGTGGTCGAGCGCGCGGCGATGTGCAGCTGTTCTGCGAGCTGCGAGTTGCGCAGCCCGATCTTATCGGCCCGGGACAGCAAGGTCAGCACCCTCGATTGGTGCGGAGTGATGCCCAGGGGAGTCAAGCTGTCCCTCCATCTGCCGCGAAGCATGCGTGAAGCGTGGAGGAAAAGATCTGCCAAGTCAGGCTTGGGCTCTTCGTTCTGCATATGTTCAAGGATAGTGTGTTTCTGGGAACAATTTCAAGATGCAACCACATAGTGAGGTTCCCTCTGTTATTCTGGACTTGAGAAATCCAGAGGTAGAGGGGGAGTCCATGAGTGCAATGGGAATGCCGGGGCCGCATCCGGGCGGTGGCGGGCAAGGACGGTCCGGCAACGCCGCCCGGGACAAGCAGCGGCTCACCGAGCACCCGGTGTCCCTGGCGCGCATCGCCGCGCTCTTCCGGCCCCATCTGGGATCGGTGATTGCGGTCATGGCGCTGATCGTGGCAGCGTCGGTCATCGGCCTGGCCCAGCCGTTCATCATCCGCGAACTCATTGATGACGCGATTCCCAACAGCAATATCCGATTGCTGCTCTTGGGTGCCGGGGGACTGGTGCTGATCTCCCTGGCTACCGCGATTCTGGAAGTCGTCCAGACCTGGCGGGCAACCCTGATGGGCCAACGCGTCATGCATGGCCTGCGGACCGGGCTGTTCACGCACCTGCAGAAGCAATCCCTGGGATTCTTCACCAACTCGCGCTCCGGGGACGTGCAGTCGCGCCTGGTCAACGACGTGGGGCAGATGCAATCGGTGATTACCAATTCGGCCACGAGCATTGCCTCGAACCTGACCACCGTTGTGGCCACCGCCTGCGCGATGGTGGCGATCTCGTGGAAACTGAGCTTGATCTCATTGGTCGTGCTGCCGCCAGCGGTGCTGCTTGCCAAGCAAACCGCGAAACTGCGCCGCGCCGTGACAGGAAAGCGCCAGCGCGAGATGTCGAACCTGGCTTCGCTGATCGACGAGCGCCTGAGCATCTCGGGGGTCCGCCTGGCCAAGATCATGGGCACCGGAGCCGCTGATGCGGCGGCCTTCGGAGAGTCCAGCCACAAGCTCATCGACCTGGAAATGAAAAGCGCTTTGGCCGGGCGTTGGCGCATGGCCACGATGAGCATCATTTTCGCGGCCATCCCCGCAGTGCTGTACATCGTGGCGGGGCTGCCCGCCACCGGGCAGGGAATGAGCATCGGCACCTTGGTGGCCTTTACCGGGCTGCAGGCCGGAATCTTCCGTCCGGTCATGGGCATGATGCAGATTTCGGTCCAGTGGGTCTCGGCCTTGGCCTTGTTCAGCCGCGTCTTCGAATACCTGGATACGGACCAGGCGCTGCCGGTACCCCAGCGGCCGCGAGCGGTCGAACCCGGGAAGCTGCGTGGCGAAGTGCAATTGCGCAATGTCAGCTTCCGCTACCCCGAGGCGGACCGCGCCACCCTGGAGCAGCTGAACCTGACCCTGGAGGCGGGAACCATGACCGCGGTCGTCGGTTCCACCGGTTCGGGAAAGTCCACCCTGGGATCCTTGCTGCCCCGGCTGCTTGACCCCACCGAGGGCCAGGTATTGCTCGACGGCATTGACCTGAAGGAATTCGACCCTGAAGGCATCGCCCAGGCGGTCTCCGTCGTTGCCCAGGAAAGCTACCTGCTGCATGCTTCGATTCGGGAGAACCTCCTGTGGGCAGCGCCCCAGGCCACCGAGGAAGAGCTCTGGCAGGCGCTGGAAGCCGCGCAGATTGCGCAGCTGGTCCGCAGCCTGCCGCAGGGCCTGGAAACCCAGGTGGGGCAGCGCGGCCACCGTTTCTCCGGAGGCGAGCAGCAGCGGCTGGCTATTGCCCGCACCATGCTGCGCAAACCCAAGGTCTTGGTGCTCGATGAGGCGACCAGTGCCCTGGATACGGTCACCGAAGCTTTGGTGCAGCGGGCGCTGGACGAGCTCGCACTGGGGCGAACCACCTTGCTGATCGCGCACCGGTTGAGCACCGTGATGCGAGCGGACCGCATCGTCGTGCTAGAAGCTGGCCGGATTGCCGAAGCGGGAACTTTTGACGAGCTGGTCCAGCTTGGCGGGCAATTCGCCCAGCTGGTAGCCAAGAGCGAACTGGCCGAACGAGCCAGCTAGCACTGGCCATCTTTCAGTCCCTGCTTTTCCAGCGAGGCCAGGATCTTCGGCAGTGCCGATTCCAATGCCGTGCGTTCAGAGGGGCTCAGGGAATCGAAAATGGTTTCACGCACGAAGCTCACGTGGGTTGGCGCGGCTTCCTCAATGGTCTTGCGCCCCTGGGCGGTGAGCGTAATCTGGTGCCCGCGGCGGTCGGTCTCATCTGAGCAGCGGCTGACCAGGCCCTTGGCTTCCATGCGGCGCAGCAGGTGGGAGAGGCGCGAGCGGTCCCAGCGCAATGCGGTCGCCACGTCGGCCGGGCGTAGACTTGGTTCGGTTGTTTCCGAAAGCACAGCCAGCACCGAGTATTCACCGGAGAGCATGTTCGAATCGCGCAGCAGCTGGCGATCCATGCCGCTGGGGAACTGCCAGAGGAACTCGCGTATGGTGCGCCAGAGGTCCTGCTCGCTGTCGGTGAGCCAGCGGGTCTCTTCGCTCTTCATTCTCTTTCCTAACCATGTTGTCCCCAGGGAGGGGCATTCAAAATATTGTTGACGTATCAATCATCTCCTGTATAGTGGGATTTAGCAAGAGAAGATGACGTGTCAACTACATTGTTGGCCGGAGAACTCCAAGGAGAGCAACTTGTCGAAGATCGCTATCGTTACCGGTTCCACCCGTCCAGGACGTGTCAACCAGGGCGTCGCCCAATGGGTGCTGGCCAGGGCCCAGGAATTCGGTGGTGCCGACTACGAGCTGGTGGACATCGTTGATTTCAACCTGCCGATGCTCGACGAGCCGTTCCCGGCCGCCTACCAGAACTACCAGAACGGGCACACCAAGACCTTCGCCGCCAAGATGAGCGAATTCGATGGATACATTTTCATTGTTGGCGAGTACAACCACTCCGTCCAGCCTGCATTGGCCAACGCACTGAGCTACCTGAATGCAGAGCTGAACAACAAGGCCGCTGGCATGGTCGGATACGGTTCCGCCATGGGCTCGCGTGCCGTGGAGCACCTGCGCGGGATCCTCTCTGAACTGCAGATCGCCCACGTGCAGAAAACCGGCATGTTCTCGCTATTCTCCGACTTCGAGAACTTCTCGGCTTTCGCTCCGACCGAACGGTCGGCCAACAGCGTGCAGCCCATGCTTGAACAGGTGCTCGCCTGGAGCAAGGCGATGCGCACCGTGCGCGAAGGCGCCTCGGTCAACGCCTAGACCGGGTTGAAATCGGCGGGGAGTGGAAAAGTGCATTGCGCCATTTCCATACCTGCCCAACTGCCATAGTCTCGAGGTGAATGGTTTATGCACGGGACTTCAAAACTCTTTGGAAGGAATGCGATGAGCGAGGAATATTCGACCAAGGGCGCCTACGTCGCCGGCGGAGAATTCACCCGGGACACCAACTACATCCAGGACCGCATCGTCGCTGATGCCAGCGCCGAGCACTATGGCGAGGGAAACAGCCACAGCAAGATCGGGCATCCCAACGCGGGGCTTTCGGACGGGTCCCGGCTTTGGCCGGTGGAAGCTGGCCGCTACCATCTGGTCGCAGCCCGCGCGTGCCCCTGGGCCAACCGCACCCTGATCGTTCGCCGCCTGCTGGGCTTGGAAGATGCGCTGTCCGTCGGACTGCCCGGCCCAACCCACGACGCACGCAGCTGGACCTTTGACCTGGACCCCGGGGGCAAGGACCCTGTCCTGGGTACCGAGCGGGTCCAGGAGAACTACTTCAAGCGCTTTGCCGACTATCCACGCGGCATCACCGTGCCGGCAATCGTCGATATCCCCACCGGTGCGGTTGTCACCAATGACTACCCGCAGATCACCTGGGACATGTCCACGCAGTGGAAGGAGTTCCACCGGGAAGGCGCCCCGGACCTCATTGCGCAGGACCAGCTCGATGAGATGCTTCCGCTGATCAAGCGGATTTTCACCGAGGTCAACAACGGCGTCTACCGTGCAGGGTTCGCGGGGGACCAGCAGGCCTACAACGATGCCTACGACCGGTTATTCGCCACCTTGGACTACCTCGAAGACCGGCTGGGCACCCGACGCTTCCTGATGGGTGATTACATCACCGAGGCCGATGTCCGGCTGTTCACCACGCTGGTTCGATTCGACCCGGTCTACCATGGCCACTTCAAGGCCAACCGCAACAAGCTCATCGACATGCCGAACCTCTGGGGCTATGCGCGGGACTTGTTCCAGACCCCGGGTTTCGGCGACACCATCGACTTCGAGCAGATCAAGGCGCACTACTACGTGGTTCATGAGGACATCAACCCGACCCGGATCATCCCGAAGGGGCCGGAGTTGGCGAACTGGCTCGAAGCGCCGGGCCGAGACGAGCTGGCCGAGAACGGTCCGTTCCTGAACGGTACGGCACCGGGCGAAGTCCGGGCCGACGAGCGAGTCCAAGCCGGGCACAACCCGTTGTACCCCGCCTAGGCGCGCTGGCGATCCACAGCGGATCGGCTCAGGAGCCCGCTATTTCGAGGGGTCCTGGGCCGATCTGTCCTAATCGAAATCGAAGCCTTGCCCCTCGCAAGCTTCCTGGAAAGCGGCCAAGTCAATAATTTGGGGATCCCCGGATTCATCGGCGGCCACCGCAGCGCTGATCTGTTCGGTGGAAGCCTTCGCCCCATGATCAGCGGCTTTCTGCATATTCGTTGCGCCGATGCCCTCGGGGTCAACCAGGCCCCCGCTAAAATGCACGCAGGCGGTATGGCCCTCGGGATCGAGCTGGCGCAGCTCGTCGACCGAGGGGCCAGCGCATGCGGACAGAACCAGAACCAGGGTGGCCAGTACAGGCAGGATTTTCTTCACATTCCAATCCTAGGCATGGACCTGACTGGATGCTGTGATCCATTGTGCAAGTATTCGCTGGCGACATGGCCCAATACATGGAACCGAGTGCGGGCGTCAACGTGGCAGGATTAAAGCATGACGATCATTGCAGCTGCGGATGGATCAGCCCTAGGAAACCCCGGACCGGCAGGTTGGGCCTGGTACGTGGACCAGGACAACTGGGCCGCTGGCGGTTGGGACCACGGAACCAACAACATGGGGGAGCTCCAAGCGGTGCTCGAACTCTTCCGGGCCACCGAGCACCTGCCAGAAGAAGAACTCAGAATCCTGTGCGATTCGCAGTATGCGATCAACTGCATCAGCAAGTGGATGCCGGGTTGGAAGAAGAAGGGCTGGAAAAAGGCCGACGGCAAACCGGTCTTGAACCAGGACATCCTCAAGGAACTTGACCGGGCCATTGCCGGGCGCAAGTACACCTTCGAGTGGGTCAAGGGCCATGCCGGACATGAGCTGAATGAAGCTGCTGACGGCCATGCGCGTGCGGCTGCGACCGCGCACCAGCAGGGCTCTGCAGTAGAGGCCGGACCGGGCTACACCGCCGTCGGCGGCCCAGCGGCTTCCAAAGCTCCAGCGGCTGAAGATGCCGTGCTGGCACCCGGCGGGCAAACCGCCGCCGCACCGGAACCCGGCGTGGACATCGCGGCCACCGTCTTCGAACTGGAACAAGGTTTCCTCGACCCGCAGATCCGCACCAGTTTCGCGGAACTCAACGACTTCCTGCATCCGGGCTACCAGGAAGTGACTCGCCATGGCGGCCTGCTGGATGTGGCCACGGTCCGGACCATGCTGGAATCCGGGGCGAGCCTGCCCAGCACCGGTGCGGTGCAGGTCCTTGCGGCCCGGGAAGTGGATGCCCAGATGGTGCTGCTCGCGTACCGCATGAAGCCTGCAGAGGGCCCGGTGCTTGTCGTATCTTCCTGGTGGCAGAGCACCGAAGGCGGCCTGAAGCTTCGTTTCCGCCAGGAAACGGTCGAGCAGACCGCATAGAAAACACGCGTTAAAGCAGTGATGCCCGCCAAATGGCGGGCATCATTGCTTTAACGGTCTGGGATCAGTACTGTCCCGGGCGGGTTTCGATGACGCCCTTCTTGTAGTTGATCCGGTTGACCAACCAGGTCACGGCCCACAGCAGCACGCCGATGACCAGCAGCAGGCCGGCAATCTCGTACTGGACCCAGTCCTCACGCGAACGAGCCCATGGGCCGGCAAGGAACAGGCAGAAGAACACGCCGAGGATCGGGATGATCGTTGGAGCGCGGAACGCATCGGGTTCCGGCTTGTCGCGGCGCAGCACCAGCAGGGCTACGTTGACTACGGCGAACACGCACAGCAGCAGCAGCGCGGTAGTGCCGCCCAGCGAGCCGACAATGCTGCTTCCGTTGCTCAGGTTCACGTAGACCACCAAGGCGATGGCCAGTACGGTGCTGAACAGGATCGCAACCCATGGCGAGCGTCGGGTCGAATGCACCTTGCCCAGGAACTGCGGCAGCACGCCTTGGCGGGCCATGCCGTAGAGCAGGCGGCTAGCCATCAGCATGTTCATCAGCGCGGTGTTGACCACGGCGAAGACGGTCAAGAACGGGAAGATCGCGTCAACCGGCAGGTTCGGCAGGCCGATGCGCACGACATCCAGCAGGATGCCGGCATCCGGGTTCTTCGGGTTCAGCAGATCGCCGGTCGGAATCACCATGATGACGGTGACGGCCACCAGCATGTAGATCAAGGCGCAGATGCCCAAGCCGATGAGCATGATCTTCGGGAAGGTCTTGTTGGGATTCTTGGTTTCCTCAACCAGGTTCACCGAATCCTCGAAGCCCACCATCGCGAAGAACGCAATGGCAGTACCCATGGTCACGGCGGCGAAGACGCTGCGGTCGGTCGGGGTCTCGAAGACCACCAGGCGGGAAATGTCACCCTGGCCCGAGGCGATCACCGCGAAGCCGATGCCGATGATCGCGGCCATGATGGCCAGCGAAACTATGGTCAGCACGAGGTTGAACTTCACGCTCTCGCCTACGCCGCGGAAGTTGATCACGGCGAGGATCACGATGATTGCAATAGCTGCCCACATGCCCGCTTCCGGGGTGTTGGGAACACCGTCGACAAACTGGCCAATGCCAATGAGCAGGTTGCGCCCCACCAAAGTGGCCGAGGTGGCGGCACTGGTGATGCCCGAGCAAGCCACGGTGAACGCCACCAGGAAGGTGACGAAGTGGATGCCGAATGCCTTGTGGATGTACAAGGCGGCACCGGCCGCGTGCGGGTATTTGGTCACCAGTTCGAGGTAGCTGAAGGCGGTGAGGGTCGCGATCGTGAAAGCGATCAGGAACGGCAGCCAGGCGGCTCCGCCCACCTGGCCGGCAACTTTGCCGGTGATGGCGAAAATTCCGGCGCCGATGATATCGCCCATGATGAGGAATAGCAGCAGCTTCGGGCCAATCACCCTGCGGAGTTCTGTTTCTTTGCCGTCGGTAACGGCCGTGTCACTGTTCACAGTCATGCGATCGAGATCATCTCCTTCAATTTTGTAGGCAAACATTACAACTTTAGGGTCAGCGCATGAAGTGGGCAAACCGGCTTCAAGGCTGGCTCACAGAACTTGGGGTCCAGCGGTAGTGAAATGTCGATTAGTGGCTTAAACAAGCCAATGCTGTGAGCTGACGTACCTATATGCTAGGTGTCGGGTCAGCGTGTGGAACTACCGGGACATGGGATCGAAGCGGTTAGGGTTAGTTGACGAGAGACAAGCACTTTGAAGGATTTAGATGCAATCGGTGATCACTGAAGAGTTCGCGCCCCTGGCGGAAGCACTAGAGGCGCGAGCCGCTGAGGAAGAAGGCTATTCGGCGCAGCTGGCCGTGTACCACCGCGGCGAATTGGTGCTCAGCCACAGCGTCGGCGAGCACCTCTCTGGTGACGCGCTGACCTGTGTCTTCTCCTGCACCAAGGGCCTAGGCGCGCTGGTCGTGGCACTGCTCGTGCAAGATGGGCTGATCGATCCGAACGCGCCAATGGCCACCTACTGGCCGGAATTCGGGGACAACGGGAAATCCCAGCTCACCGTCGGCGAGGTGCTCAGCCACCAAGCGGGAGTGCTCGGCGTGCCCGGGGGCGTGCCCAGCGAGATCCTCCTGAAATCCGCCGAATACGCCAAGGTGCTCGCTTCCATGCCAAGCGTCTGGCCGCTGGGCCAGCACATTGTCGGCTACCATGCGATCACCCTGGGCGTGCTCATGGAAGAACTGGTACGCCGGGTCACCGGCAAGGAACTGAAAGACGTCTTCGAGGAGCGCATCCGCAAGCCGCTGGGAGCCGAAGCCTACATCGGCCAGGACCCCGCGCTGGAATCGCGCTACCGCGATGTACTGCCGGGCGCTGACGCCGCACCGGAATTCTTCGATCCGTTCTCCCCGGCCGGGCTTTCGGTGAACTCGGCCTCCGGTTTCGCGCTGGAAAACGGCCCGGTCTACAACTGGCACGAACTGGCCAACGCGCCTCAGGTGCGCGAACTGGGCCCCGCATCCATGGGCGCGGTCGCCAATGCCCAAGGACTGGCCGCAATCTATGCCGCCTCATTCGGTGCCGTGCCGGCACTGGGCGCCACCCGCGGATTCCTCACCGCCGACACCTGGTCCCAGGTTTCCACCGAACTGGTCTACGGCCATGACCGGACCAATGGACTGCTGCAGGCCTTCGCCCTGGGGTTCATGAAGGCCACCGCGCGCAACAACTACGGATCGATTTTCGCCTACGGCCATGACGGTGCGAACTCCTCGCTGGCCTTTGCCGATCCAGCCCACCAGCTGGGCTTCGGATTCATCCCCTCGCGCAATGAAGGCGCCAAGGAGATCTCCACCGGAGTCAAGCTCAGCCAGCTGGCCCGCCAGCTGATCATGCAGAAGAACATGTCGGCCCAGGCTGCCGGCAGCAACGCGTAGTAAACCCATCGGGAATGGAACGAAGCAGGAGCGAAGTGAAGAAGTTTGTGGCACTAGGTGACTCGTTCACCGAAGGCGTTGGCGATGTGGATCCGACCCGGCCCAACCAGGTCCGCGGCTGGGCGGACCGGGTTTCGGAAGTGCTCTGCGCCGAAGGCGAATGGGAATACGCCAACCTGGCGGTGCGCGGCAAGAAGATCGGGCAGGTGATCAACCAGCAGCTGGACCAGGCGCTCGCACTGGCCCCGGACCTGGTCACCATCTATGCCGGCGGCAATGACATCCTGCGCCCGAAGGCGGACCTGGATGCGCTGATGCGCGGCTATGAAGGCATGGTGAGCCGCTTTGCCGAAGCCGGAAGCGCGGTCGTGCTGTTCACCGGTTTCGACACCGTGGAATCACCGTTGTTCTCCAAGACCCGTCCGCGCACGGCCATTTACAACGAGAAGGTTCGCGAAATCGCGGACGAGTACGGTGCGGTGATCGCCGATTACTGGCGGTGGCGAGAATTCTCCGATCTGCGCTACTGGGCGGTGGATCGGCTGCACATGAACGAGCTGGGCCACACGCTGATGGCTTCGAAGGTCCTTGACGTGCTCGGCACCCATCGGATCACCGAGGGAAACTGGTCCTCCAGGATCCAGCAGCCGTCCCTGCCGGAACTGGCCGTGAACTCGCGCGGCGAAAAGCTGAAGCAGGAATTGGGCTGGGCCAGAGAGCATTTGGCTCCGTGGGTCAAGCGCCGGATCACCGGCACCTCGTCGGGTGATTCCTTGTCAGCGAAATATCCTGATTACATCCGTTTAACTGCCGACGCCAACTGAACGCATTTATGACTTTTCCGGACCCCGCTCCTGTTTGACCTTGGGGGCGGGGCAGGTAACATGGTGGTGTGCTGCAGGTCTCCGGCCGGCAGCGCGCGCCATAGACGGATGGCGGGAGAGTCCCGTTCACACCATGGACGGGCGCCGTAGGAGCAATTCCTCCCCAGGAAACTCTCAGGCACCCGTACCGCCATCATGAGGCAACTCTGGAAAGAAACCGGCCCGTTCCGGTTCACCGAAGGTGCAAGTGCCCGGCTTGGTTTGCTGGATGCGTAAAACTCTCAGGTTATGCAACAGGGATGGGGAGGTAAAAAGACCTTCCTTTGGCATGCGCCAAGACAGATCCCATGGAGATACCAGCACCATGACCATCACGCAGACTTCGGCACGAGCGAATACTGAATTCGTTTCACGCCATATCGGCCCACGTCCTTCCGACGTCACCACCATGCTTCAGACCCTGGGCTACGACAGCCTGGAAGAACTGATCGACACCGCCGTTCCGGCAGACATCCGCCAGGACTCCGCACTGGATATCCCAGACGCCCTGAGCGAAACCGAAGCCCTAGCCCACCTGCGTGCGCTTGCCTCGAAGAACGTCATGAAGACCCAGATGATCGGCCAGGGCTTCTACGACACCATCACCCCAGCCGTGATCCGCCGCAACATCGTGGAAAACCCAGCCTGGTACACCGCTTACACCCCGTACCAGCCGGAAATCTCCCAGGGCCGCCTCGAAGCCCTGCTGAACTTCCAGACCATGGTCATGGACCTGACCGGCCTGCCCATCGCCAACGCGTCGCTGCTGGATGAATCCTCCGCCGCCGCCGAAGCCGTGCTGATGATGCGCCGCGCCAACAAGAAGAAGTCCAAGGGCAAGACCGTGCTGGACTCCAACATCTTCCCGCAGACCCTCAAGGTCGTGCAGGGCCGCGCTGACGCGCTGGGCTTCGAAGTCGAGATTGCCGACCTTTCCGCAGGCTTGCCAGAGGGCGAGATCTCCGGCATTGTCCTGCAGCAGCCTGGCAACGACGGCTCGATCGCGGACCACGCTTCGATCATCGCCGCCGCCAAGGAAGCCGGCGCCATGGTTACCGTGATTGCCGACCTGCTGGCCCTGACCATGATCACCCCTCCGGGCGAGCAGGGTGCCGATATCGCCGTGGGCAACACCCAGCGATTCGGCGTGCCGCTGTTCTTCGGCGGACCGCACGCTGCCTACATGGCCGTGGCCGATGGCCTGACCCGTTCCATGCCAGGACGCCTGGTGGGCGTTTCGGCCGATGACGCCGGAGTCCCTGCCTACCGCTTGGCCCTGCAGACTCGTGAGCAGCACATCCGCCGCGAAAAGGCCACCTCCAACATCTGCACCGCACAGGCCCTGCTGGCCATCTGCGCTTCGATGTACGCGGTCTACCACGGCCCAGCCGGACTGAAGCAGATCGCCTCGCGCGCCAACAACCACGCCCGGGTGATCGCCAGCTCGCTGGTTTCCGGCGGCTACACCCTGGCTTCGGACTCCTTCTTCGACACCGTTGTGGTGAACGTCGAGAACGCCGATGCCATCATTGCCAAGGCCATCGAAGCAGGCATCAACCTGCGCAAGGTGGGCGAGACCCAGGTGGGCATCTCCACCGACGAGGCCACCACCTCGGGCGTAGTCAAGACCCTGCTTGAGGTCTTCGGCGCAGAGCTCTCGGCTCCGGAAGGCTTCGAGATCCCGGCAGGGCAGGTGCGCACCAGCGACTTCATGACCCACCCGATCTTCAACACCATCTCCTCCGAAACCCAGATGATGCGCTACCTGCGCCGGCTCTCGGACCGCGACCTGGCCCTGGACCGCACCATGATCCCGCTGGGTTCGTGCACCATGAAGCTGAATTCGGCCGCCGAAATGGAATCCATCACCTGGCCGGAATTCGCCTCGATCCACCCCTACGCGCCTGCAGCGCAGACCGAGGGCTGGCGCGAGCTGATCACCGACCTGGAAGGGCGCCTGACCGCAATCACCGGCTACGCTGGCGTTTCGATCCAGCCCAACGCCGGCTCGCAGGGCGAATACGCGGGCCTGCTGGCCATCTCGGACTACCACCGTTCGCGCGGCGAAGGCCAGCGCGATCTGTGCCTGATTCCGGCCTCGGCCCACGGCACCAACGCCGCGTCGGCAGTGCTGGCCGGGATGCGCGTGGTGGTCGTGAAGACCGCAGCCGATGGCACCATCGACGCGAATGACCTGGATGCCAAGATCGAGGCCAACAAGGACGTCCTTGCAGCCATCATGATCACCTACCCATCCACCCACGGCGTCTACGACGCGGACGTGCGCGAGGTCTGCGACAAGGTCCACGCCGCCGGCGGCCAGGTGTACATCGATGGCGCGAACATGAACGCCATGGTTGGCTTGGCCCAGCCAGGCAAGTTCGGCGGCGACGTGTCGCACCTGAACCTGCACAAGACCTTCTGCATCCCGCACGGCGGTGGCGGCCCAGGCGTAGGCCCAATCGGCGTTGGCGAGCACCTGCTGCCATTCCTGCCAGGCGATGCTTCGGGCACCTACTCCGAGCGTGACGGCGTGCCGGTGGTGGCGACCGCTTTCGGCTCGGCCGGCGTCCTGCCGATCTCCTGGGCCTACATCGCGATGATGGGCGGGGACGGCTTGACCGAAGCCACCAAGCACGCGATCCTGAACGCGAACTACATTGCCAAGCGCCTGAACGAGCACTTCCCGGTACTGTTCACCGGCAATAAGGACCTGGTTGCCCACGAGTGCATTCTGGACCTGCGTGAACTGACCGCCAAGACCGGGGTCACCGCCGAGGACGTGGCCAAGCGCCTGATCGACTTCGGTTTCCACGCGCCGACCCTGTCCTTCCCTGTGGCAGGCACCCTGATGGTGGAGCCCACCGAATCCGAGGACCTGGCCGAGATCGAGCGCTTCATTGAAGCGATGATCACCATCCGCCAGGAAATGGACGAGGTCCTCTCTGGTGCCTACAGCATCGAGGAATCCCCATTGCGCAACGCTCCGCACACGGTCTCCGCCGTGGTCAACAGCAAGTGGGACCGCAAGTACTCGGTCGAGCAGGCGGCCTTCCCGGTCCCGGCGCTGAAGTTCGACAAGTACTTCCCAACCGTGGGCCGCATCGACGGCGCCGGTGGCGACCGCAACCTGATCTGCTCCTGCCCGGCTCCCGAAGCCTTCGAAGACTAAGGAAGAGTTAGAGATGACTGAGACTACCCAAGCACTCAAGCACACCGCGCTGCACGCGCAGCACGAAGCTCTCGGCGCCAACTTCACCGACTTCGGCGGCTGGGACATGCCGTTGAAGTACGGTTCGGAACTGGCAGAGCACAAGGCCGTGCGCTCCACCGCTGGCCTGTTTGACCTGTCCCACATGGGCGAGGTCTACCTCTCCGGCCCGGAAGCCGGCAAGGCGCTGAACACCGCCCTGGCAGGGAACCTGGGCATCATGAAGGTCGGCAAGGCGAAGTACTCGCTGATCCTTGACGCCGAGGGCAAGATCATCGATGACCTGATCGTCTACCGCCTGGAAGAGGAGAAGTTCCTCGTCGTGCCCAACGCCGGCAACGCCCCGGTGGTTGCCGCCGAGCTGGCTGCCCGCGCCGCCGGCTTCGACGTCGTCGTGGACGACGCTTCGGACCGCCAGTCGCTGATCGCCGTCCAGGGACCGAACGCCGAGGCGATTGTGCGCAAGCTGGCCGCCGACGAGGCAACCGCCCAGGCGGTCACCGAACTGAAGTACTACGCTGCGGTGAAGGTGGTGCTCGGTGGCATCGACGTGCTGCTGGCCCGCACCGGCTACACCGGCGAAGACGGCTTCGAGCTGATCATCGAAAACGAGGATGCGGCAGCCCTCTGGGAAAAGAGCGTTGAAGCCGGCAAGGACCACGAGCTGGTTCCTTGCGGCCTGGCCGCCCGCGACTCGCTGCGCCTTGAAGCCGGCATGCCGCTGTACGGCAACGAGCTGTCCCTGGAACGCACCCCGTTCGATGCCGGATTCGGCCCGGTGGTCTCCTTCAAGAAGGAAGAGGACTTCGTGGGCCGCGAAGCCCTGGAAGCGTTGCGCGGTGCGACCCCGCCACGCAAGCTCGTCGGCCTCAAGGGCCTGGGCAAGCGCGCCGGCCGCGGCGGCTACGCCATCGTCAAGGACGGCGCAACCATCGGTGAAATCACCTCCGGCCAGCCTTCGCCAACCCTGGGCTACCCGGTTGCACTGGGTTATGTCGACGCCGAATTCGGTGCAGTGGGAACCGAGCTGGAGGTAGACCTGCGTGGTAAGATTTTGCCTTTTGTCGTAGTCGAACTGCCGTTCTACACCCGAGCCAAGTAACGTTAAACATCAGTAGGGCTAAGCAAATCGCCCGCTAATTCCCTTGGGAGAGGAAATACCGTGAGTAAAGTTCTTTCGTCATTGCGCTACTCGGCCGAACACGAGTGGATCGATGCATCGTCCCCAGCAAAGATCGGCATCACCCAGGTTGCCGCCGACGCCCTGGGCGACGTGGTCTACGTCGACCTGCCAGAGGTCGGCGACTCCGTTACCGCAGGCGAGACCTGTGGCGAAGTCGAGTCCACCAAGTCGGTTTCCGACCTGTACTCGCCAGTGACCGGCACCATCGTTGCCATCAACGACGAGGCAGTGGACAACCCAAGCATCCTGAACGAAGACCCATACGGTGCCGGCTGGCTGTTCACCGTTGAGGTCGCCGAAGAGGGTCCGCTGCTTTCGGCAGCTGACTACGCAAGCGCGAACGGTGGAAACGTCGAGTAATGAGCAACCAGACTTTTGAATCCGTTGCCGCTGCAACGTTGACCCAGTCGCTGGCTTCGCTGGACCCGGAGATCGCGCAGCGTATTGACGCTGAGCTGGCTCGCCAGCAGCGCGGCCTGG
>RCUF01000137.1_pt1 | contig 37046 bp, 30 predicted proteins | sample 2166311 | NCBI WGS metagenome assembly RCUF01 (sample SAMN09932608, study PRJNA488358) | compost metagenome | feature: garden; material: soil; isolation source: compost soil in 4-hydroxybenzonitrile-enriched culture | place: Germany: Experimental Botanical Garden Goettingen | collected 2016-01-27
AGGAATTCTCGTTGAGTTTCCTTGCCAGCGCACCGAGGCGCTGGACCAGTTCGGCGAACCCTGCCTCGGGATCATTTGATACAACCACGTGGGCATTCGCCGGCTTGCCCCACAGCCCGCGGAAGTCAGCCACGGTGGTACCGAAGAGCAACGGCGATTCTGTCTCGACGTCCACCGTAGCGGGACGGGTCTCGCAGTCCAGCGTCCCGGCGCAAACACCGGCGGCAAAGAAGTCGTGCACGTGGGCGATGTAGCCCTGATCGTATTGCCGGTGGAATTCGAAGTAGAACCGCAGAGCATCGGAGAGATAGCGCACCAGCGGATTCGATGACTTGCTCAACGTCCCTTCCGGGTCGCTAGCCTGGACTATTTCCGGTCCAGCGCATCCAGCTTCAATGGAGAGCTTGGCCAGGAAGTCCGGCAGCATCTCAAAGCGCTCCGTGGTGTCCAGAGAGCAGACAATCGGCAGCTTCGATGAATCCAGTCCTTCCTCAGCGGCAGCAGTGTACGCAGCAAAAACTTCCTTTGCTGCGTGCGGGTCCACATGGGTATTCCATTCGGCCGTAGGTGTTGTATTGCCTTGATAATAGAAAGCTCCACCCATGATGACCACTTTCCGCAGCAGCCAGGGAAGACGCGGTTCGCGGCGGAGTGCCAGGGCGAAGTTGGTTAGGGGCGCAGTGAGGAGGACAGTCAGTTCGCCTGGGTTGCCGCGTGCAGCTTCGATCCAATAATCGATGGCGTCGGAATCCGCGGATACTGGGTCCGCAGAGTCTGGAAGGGTCGCGTACCCTACGCCTTGCGGCCCGTGAGTTTCTGGCGTGGTCACCAAAGGAATTTCTAGTGGCTCACGCGCACCTACGAACACTGGAATGTCCGGCTTTCCGCAGAGTGTAAGCAGTGCACGATTGTTCGAGGCGACCTGATCGACATCGACGTTGCCCGGGGTGCTGGTGACAGCTTCTATCTGCACGTGATCAAGAGAACTCAGGTAAGCGAGAGCCAAAGCATCATCGATACCGGTATCGTTGTCGATCAGGATACGGATTATCAGTGCTCGTTCGACTCCTCGTGCGGCTTCAAGCTTTTCGGCCATATCGCTTCTTCATCCTCCTGACAGTGCCGACTTTTGCAACTAATTCTCAATGTAAACTAAAGCGCTCGGAGGTCTATACAGAACTTGAGCAAGTTTCAATCAACAGTAAAGATCACCTAGTCAATTTCAGCCAAGGTTCTCTCTGGGCATCCGCAGTGAATGACGATGACATGCACGCATCAGAGAAATCGAGAATCATAGGATCAATGGATCTCTAGTAATATTGGCAGGTCCGAAACCCGCTGGCAGGATAGGTTCCACCCACCACGATGTGACTCGCCACATATCTGTTCGCTCACTGTATGGATCACCCCTACTAGTTTGCGCATATTTCGCTGCCCAACCTCAGAACCATGCTTGTGCCAAATAGCGCCAGGTGGAGTCAATGTTCCGATGGCTTGGTGCGCGATTTCGTCACATTGGAGACTCCAAGATCCGATACGTCGCGGACTGTGGATCTTATGATTCGTGAACAGTTACCACAGACCTTCCAACGCCCTCCAGATGGTAAAAGGAACGTCCGCCATCGCGTTCAAGCATCACCCGGATCAGCACCAAACGCTTGGATTTGGTATCGCTAGGTGCGCGGGACCTTAGGGCTCTCTTTGAGGATAACGCCGGCCACCCAATGAGCATCTCCCTAGATGTATCTACGGCCAATCTTTCTCACTCCAAGATATCGATCGTCGAGATAATTTTGGCGGACTGGAAACTTCGGGTCCACCGCACGACTGCACGTTGGCCCTCCAACCGATAGCAGTATGCATCGTGCCGTACATAAGTACATGGTTTCAGCAGGAATGCCAGTTCTTCCGAACGCGATCACCACCCAAGACTAATTAGCGCAAGCCATCGTTGCGCTTCAATTTACCGCACTTCCATTACCCTGTTAAACTGAAATCACGCCACTGCAATTAGGAGTACTCATGTCGTTACGTGCCGTCGAACTTTTCGGAGGCGCCGGAGGTCTAGCTATTGGCACTCACAATGCTGGTTTCAAAAATGAAATGTTCGTGGAGTGGGATCGTTGGGCGTGCGACACCGTTCGGGAGAATGCACGAGCCGGACATCCCGCTGTCAAGGACTGGGTAGTTAAGGAAGGCGACATTAGAGGAGTCGACTTCTCCGGCATTTCCGACGGGCTCGACCTGGTAGCTGGCGGTCCACCCTGCCAGCCATTCAGCATGGGCGGCAAGGCCCGAGCGTCGGCAGACAACCGCGATATGTTCCCAGCGGCTGCCGAGGTTATTCGGCAATTAAGGCCGCGAGCTTTCCTACTCGAAAATGTGAAAGGCCTAAAACGCGCAGCCTTCGCTAACTATTTCGAATTCATACGCCTCAGAATGCAATTCCCTGAATTAGTAGCTAAGGTCGACGAAACATGGTTGGAACACCTTGCTCGTCTGCAAAAGCACCTAACATCGTCCAGTCCGTCAGGCCTCAGCTATAAAGTTAGCGATACTTTGGTCAATGCAGCTGATTATGGAGTCCCGCAGCATCGCCATCGAGTATTTATAGTTGGATTCCGCGAGGACGTAGACGCCGAATGGGCCTTTCCAAAACCTACCCATTCACAAGATGCATTATTGTATGCAAAGTGGGTGTCCGGCTCATATTGGGAAGAGCATAGGGTTGCAAAAAAAGATCGACCAGAACTAGACCCGAGATCCCAACGACGAATCGACCGACTCAAGAGTGGTGACATAGAAATTTCGGGCACCCGCTGGCAAACTGTTCGCGATGCTTTAAGGGGGCTTCCTGAACCGACTCTTAATGGCGGCACGAGATGGAAAAACCACAAACTGCAAACCGGTGCAAGATCTTACCCAGGGCACACCGGCTCACCCCTCGATGACCCTTCCAAGACATTGAAGGCGGGCGCTCATGGGGTTCCTGGTGGCGAGAACATGCTTCGGCATGTAGACGGCACAGTTAGGTATTATTCGATTCGCGAAGCGGCACGCATACAGACATTCCCGGATGATTACGAGCTGCACGGTTCTTGGGGTGAAGCTATGCGACAGCTAGGAAACGCCGTTCCAATTCAACTCGCTCAAAAAGTTGCTGCATCGGTCGCGGAACACTTGAACGAGGCCTCCGCCAAAATAGGAAGTGAACTAAGAGCTGTGAGTTAAGCTGCCCGATTCCACAACCTCAGCATCGCTCGATGATGCGTCTAATCTATTCCTGAGCTTTCCATGCCTACTTGATCGTCTGCTAGCGATTCTTCTTGGATCTTGCCATCTGTACCAAACTTGGCTTCATGGCGCGAAAAATCGACAACACCCAAACCTGTTGCCCATGAACCTGTTCTAGACTCGTAAACTGCGGGATTACTCTCTGGATAACAAATTACGTAGCCAGGTAGTGATATGATTTGCCAACCTACGGGCAAATGCAACGATACGATATCAAACCATTCCCTAGCTCGTTTGGTCTGCCCAGCATATTGCCTCAGATTCTCATCAGCCACACTCAAAATCTTGTGTTCCGACGAATTTCGTGCCGGGAATCGAAAGAGATACGGCAAGGATCTTTTGATTCCCGTCATCAATCCAAGGACTGAATCAGGCTGAGCGTCTTTATCATGGCTGTCCAATGTAATCTGAATTTCAAGATCTATGGGATGAAGTCGATCGAAATGGTTGCGTTTAACCATTGATCGGTCACGATTTCGCCCCGGATCATTATTTCCGAATCCGTTTACGTTCCACTCTGATTTACCGTCAGACCTATAATGTTTTATTAACATTTTTTCTGGTGCCATCGAATTCAAGTCTTCCATTACATATAAGCAAACAAATTCGATACGTGCAAGCAAAGGAGAAGCTAATTGGACAGTTTTTCTGTCGTCGGACGCCATGGAAACTCGACCGGAAAGTTTAGTGTAGTGTTTCATAATTCGAGCCCGAAGCGATTTGTCAGCCTTGCCAATATAAACCGGCTCGCCATCCAAAAACAATTGATAAACACCAGGTTCGTCATGTAGCGCAGATAAAGCCTCAAATGTGAGTTGTATAGGTACAACTTTCTCCTTCAAAAGGCTAAGAAGTTGGTCTTCCATGGCGCGAGTGATACTCAGCGAGAACCGAGCGACATGGTTTGATGCTGAATTTACTTCTCGACTCGTCATTTCCATCCCAATAGTGAGCGATCTTTTATTTTCCATATATAGCGCATGATTAACTTCTACTAAATTGAATTTTTTGATATTCCTGTTGCGGAGCCTAGGCTCGAAAAACGTAACCTGGTCGAAGGCATCCATATCGGTCCAATTCGATACTGGTATTCCATAGCATTTTATCGTTGAATGTTCCAGGGTTACTCGCCTTGCAAAGCAAGAACTGCAGTCGATGCTCACCCCTATTTCCGTCCCGTTGAACCGCCAAGCAGTTCAGCTAAATTCCGCGAATAGGCCACGATGATATGAATTTGACTCGAAAATTCACCTCTTTCAGCGGGAGTGGGAATGAAAGAATAATTCCATCTGTCTCGGATTCGCGTGAAATTACCATCTGTGATCTTGCGACAGGACTGTTTTCCTCCGAAGTGCTCAGGCGAAATACATGGTTGACATCTCCGGAGATATATCGGTTACACCACAGAAACTCAGAAACCGCTACGCCATTGGCTCTTCGCCGATTTGCTCCAAGGGGTGCTCCAGAAACTCCAGGATGACATCTCGTCTAAATCGAAGAGCAATAGCATCATTCGGGCTCTGGCTGAATCGATCAAACTCATTAAATTGATATTCACCCGCATTATCAGAACCTCTTGTCCGAGAGCGGTTAAGCGCGCGAGCTTCTTCAAACTGCACAAAGTTTTGACGCGTTATTTCATGATCCCAACCATCGAGCATAGCCTGCCTAATGACCAGGTAATAGACACTTGACATCCCGACTGATTGCAGAAGGTAGTCCCTGTCAATAAACAAATCTGTCATACGGTCGAGAAGTTGACGCACGCACTGCTCGGCTCGTATAATATCTCCGCCGAGGGAACTGGCGTTTCGGACGAACCTATCTAAATACGTCTTCTTTGTGTCCGCAACACCCCTCCGCTGTTCAAAGTAAAGGAATTTTGTAGCCATGTCATAATGCCGATAACGAGAATTGTTAAATGGGAGGCAATCAACAAAAAACTTATGAGTCGAAAGTTCTCGTGCCGACGATGGAACTGGCCCAGGAAAAGCATTTCTTTTTTCGGCCGCATTTAACGGCGTAGCTTCGTTCAGGCGGAGAAACATATCATCAATAACATCAAGATCATCCGTTTCGACAGTGACAAGATCTAGTGGAAACTTTAGAAATCTTCGAGCTAAAACCGGTTCCTCATCAAACAGCCTGCTAAATTTCATTCCATTTAGATTCACGCTATTCGAACCATGGGGAGCTTCCGTCTCAGATCCAAGACTGAATTCATCGTCCAAGAATTCAAGAATCGTTTCTATGCGCTGACGTCCATCAATTACCGCGAACCGATATTTAACTCCATCGATAATCTCCATAGGTGAAAAAATGCGAAAGTATAGCTTTGGAATATCATATCCCTGGAGAATACTGTCTATCAGCAGACGTTTTCTTTCAGGATTCCAAATGGCCCCATTTCTTTGGTAGGTAGGATCCATTTGAATTTCAAATCGGATATTATTTAATTCCTCGACAGTGAAATCCTTCTTCCTACCAACTTCAACGTATGTCATGACAACCTCCCTGCTATCCTGCGTCCCAAATGTTCTAGATCCGGGTACATTGCTGCCGCATGAAATCCTAGGCGGTGAAGCTCTTCTCGAATAATAGACTTATTCTCATTTAAAATAATGTATTTAGTTAATGCTTGCGGAACTTCTAGTTCAAGTGGTTTTGGGTTTCTATGAACGACTGTGAATACGCCAAGTTGGGCTCGGATTCTATCGAATCTCCGCGTACCAGCTACGGCAAGTGGCTCCAGTTCTCGATTACCACGACCAAGCTGTGAGGGCAGATACTTGTTTACATCCACATCGTCTACATCGCAAAGTGGTACTTGCCAGGAATAATCGGTAGTTATGCGCGCCGCTTCATTCATTTTTTTTGGTTTAAGCACCCAAAGCGCTGCAGGGCCTTGCTCCTCATCCACCATCGCATCGTCTAGTGCGAAGAACAATGCAATTAAGGGCGATTCTGACCAATCCATCAGTCGAGTGGGAATCTGGTAATGCTGCATGACGAACACCCAATCCCATTCTGTCATGGGCTCTCCCGACAGATCAGCTCTACTCAACAGCGGAATTGCGTCACGTTTAAATTCGTCAAGGAGTGATTTTTCGGCACTTAGACCACCTTTTCGTACCAGCGAAGGTTCTAATGTCCAATGAGACCGTGCGTGGCCCCTATACCAGAGCAACTCCTCTGCAGAGAAACGAGCGGCCATGTCATCTAGTAGTTTGCTAATCGACGTTATTTCGATTTCTTCGGGCGCTTGGATGGACGTCATGAATCCTATCTAATCATAGAGTTTTCATATACTGAAAGTAATTACCTAATTCCTGCAAATTAGAATTAGGTTACTCGTGTTCCAGGCCAAGTGTATAGCAGACGTATTTGATAGCACCTGGGGGCATCAGGAAGTACTAAGATCGGTTGTCCACTGAGTGATGAGTTTCAGTGTCTACGAAGTCACGAGATTTCACACCGTTTCGGTACATACGCGCTATCAAATACCTCTGCTAGTCAGCCAAGACGTGAATGGGTCATTATAATTGGCCAAATTGATCCATTTATGGTGGTTGGGTCCCTTTGAGCAGCAGGGCGTCTGCAAATTCAGTGCGCGGCACCCAATCCAATCATGGCCAACACCTCCGCCTACTGATTCCGGAGCTTGCGCGTAGCCCTGGCCCATTCCTGTGACCACACTACTTCAATAAGGTGATGGCGATGTTCCGCAGAATTGCCATCACCTGTGTCGAATTACCCTTCCTCACTTGCGTCTTCTCTTCGTTCCAAGTCACTTCTCGCCGCCGATGCAACCCATTCTGAATGCCCCCAGTGACCTCTGATCGGCCCACCAAGGTCCTCAGGACCGGCCATCTGAGTCGGCAACGAAGGTATTGCATGCACCATTTCCGTACGATACGTCGTTGGCACAGCTGCTTTTGATTCACGAGTGGTCTGCAATGCTTGGGCGGCATGAGAAAAGCCGATCCCAGTTGTCACCGTCACGCATTTGATGGTCCGAATGGCGCGGCGACCGTTCTTGACTTCTACGCTTCGATGCCCGGCCCGTACGTGGTCCCGGCCCAATGGATCTGCAGCAGTTCGTCCTGCAGCTTGGGCTGGTTGCCTTTGAGCGTGAACGCATCATGTGCCCCGCGAGCATGCAAGTAGTGGACGTGCGCGGTGCCGAATAGGCCCACTTGGTACGCCTATTCCGGCGAGTTGGTGCGACGTCTCATGACTTCGTAAACGCTGAAACTCATCACTTCGTGCACAGTGGGTCTCAAGGCTTTGTATGTTGGCAGAACGACGGTACCCAGTTGCAAGAACAGAAGTAACTCCAAACGCTATTCTGCGGCGGTCTGGTTATGTAGTGCATTGGCGGTGATGACCTTGCCTTTGAAATCCAGAGAGTGACCGAGAAGTCTGGAGAATTGCGTGATCTAATAGGTCTTCGTCCCGACGGTTACTTGAGAACGGACGGTATCGTCGCCACGGTCGATCGCGGCCAACAGTTGCACGCGGTCTTGCCCTCCGATCTTCGCTCCACGGACCTCTTTGCCGTCCACCCCGATCGCCTTTCCGGTCGCCAGTGCTTGGGCCCAGCTGTAAAGTGAGAGTTCGATAGTGTGGGTGTCTAGGCGTAGGAACTCGCAGCAATCGTTGCGGCCTGCGGTGCGCGAATACCGTAGCCAGACAGCTGCTGATAGGAGGTGTCTTTGACCTATTCAGCGATTTACTAGTTTTTTCGCTCCGGCGATTGCCGCGCAGATCACGATGACCAAGATGCGCGCAAATGAGTGGCGAAACCCGCGCTTAGCGCGAGGATCAGCTAGGTCAGACTAAGTTTTGAGCAATGTTTGTAGTTGGCAAGATGCCGGGCCAAGACCTTCAAATTGGTCACTGCAGGCATGCAAATGAAACGATGACATGGTAGGCACTCCTATGTACATGTGGGGGTGATTATTCACATGCTTAGCAGGGGTTCTTGCACCTCAAAAGGGTTTTGATCCGACTGACTTGGATTAAAAGTTCCAACGCCGGCATCAAGGTATTGCATATGGTGCCGGACCTGCCGGCCGGCGGCGGCTGGCTCATGGTGGAAGTCGGCGGTGCCGACAGCGACGCGGCGGTAGCCAGCGCGTAACGCCTGGTCCAAGCCGACTCCGCACTGGACTCTGCTGTGCTGCCAGCCGGGGCCCAAGCGCGCCGGCTGTGGCAGATCCGTGCCGATGGAGCCGGGTTGGCCGGGCGCACGCCGGACGGGGCGCAAGCCTGGCCCGGATGGGAAGACTCGGCCGTGCCCCCGGAGCATCTGGGAAACTACCTGCGTGAATTGTTCGCGCTGATGGAATCCGAGCGGCTCGACGGCCTGGCCTACGGGCATTTCGGCGACGGCTGCGTGCACCTGCGCATCGATTTCCCGTTGGACTCCAAGCCGGAGACCTTGCGCGGATTCATGGAGCAGGCAGCTGCCCTGGCTGCCAAATACGGCGGCTCGCTTTCAGGTGAGCACGGCGATGGGCGGGCCCGCGGCGCCCTGCTGCACACCATGTACTCTGCCGAAGCACTGAAGGCCATGGCCGAATTCAAGGCGCTCTTCGATGAAGCACAGATCCTCAACCCCGGCATCATCGTCAATCCTGCAGCCCTGGATGCCGACCTGCGCCGCCCGCAGGCGCTCACGCTAATGGCCAGCGACGGCTTCGCCTTCGCCCACGATGCAGGAAACATCACCAACGCCGTGCATCGCTGCGTCGGTGTTGGCACATGCCGGGCCGACAACCGGGATAACGGCGGATTCATGTGCCCCTCCTACCAGGCCACCCGGGACGAGAAGGATTCCACCAGGGGCCGCGCCCGGGTGCTGCAGGAGATGCTCAACGGCGGGGTTATCCAGCTCGGGCATGCTTCGCCGGAGGTGCACGAGGCGCTGGATTTGTGCCTGAGCTGCAAGGCCTGCGCCAGCGACTGCCCGACCGGGATCGACATGGCCATGTTCAAATCCGAAACCCTGCACCAGACCTACAAGGGCAAGCTGCGCCCGCTTTCCCACTACACCCTGGGCAGGCTTCCCACCTGGCTGCGGTTGCTGTCCCCTTTCGCCCAGCTGGTCAATGCGGCAGGGAAGAGAGCGCCGTTGCGCCGCTTGATGATGCATGCCATCGGGGCTGATCCGCGCCGCGGCCTGCCCGAGCTGCCCGAGGTGCCCTACCGACGTAGCGTCGCTGCCCGCAACCTGCCGCAAGCCAAGGACGCGCAGCACAAGGTGCTGCTCTGGGTGGACTCGTTCACCGATGCCATCACCCCGCAGATCGCCGAGGATGCCGTTCACGTGCTGCATGCTGCCGGGGCCGATGTGCAGTTGGCGGCTCCCGGCGCCTGCTGCGGGTTGACGCTGATTTCCACTGGGCAGTTGGACAAGGCGAAAGCCACCTTGCGTTCCACCATCGACCTGCTGCTGCCGGCCGTGCGCGAGGGACGCACCGTGGTGGGCCTGGAGCCCAGCTGCACTGCCACGTTGCGCTCGGATCTCGTCGAGTTGCTGCCGGATGACCTGCGGGCCAGGGAACTGGCGGACGCCGTCAGCACCGTGGCCGAGTTCCTGTCCTCCACCAGTTTCGAACCTCCGCAGGTCGGCGGCCAAGTCTTGGTACAGCCGCACTGCCACCAGTATTCGGTGATGGGGTTCGAAGCCGACCGCAAATTGCTGGAATCCATGGGCTGCGATGTGCAGGAATCCGCCGGGTGTTGCGGGTTGGCCGGCAACTTCGGCATGGAGAAGGGGCACTACGAGGTCTCGAAAACCATTGCCGAGCAGGGAATCCTTGCCAAGGCTGCTGAGTCGCCGGAGCGGGAGATCATTGCCGACGGGATCTCCTGCCGCACGCAGATTGCGGATCTCGGCGGACTGGACGGGAAACATCTGGTGCAGTTGATTGCCCGCGGCTTGGAAGACAAATCCGGCCGCTGAGCGCAAAGGAAACTTTCTAAGGCCCAGCTTCCCGCCCTCGGGAAGTTGACCCGTGATTCGGACATCGTGTAGCTGGCTGGCGACGAATTCACGTACTGCGTCTTCCCCGGTCCGGAAAAGATCGGCGTCTACTTCGACATCATCCGCACCCCGACCAGCCACCCCTAGCCAACTGCTGCTGACCAGCATATTAAGCAATCCATCAGGCCACCACTGCTAGGAGCACTCCGGAAATGGCGGGCTGATGGACAGTCGGCAAGCAGGCTAGATTCAGCCAGTCAGGCCACCACTGCTAGGAGCACTCCGGAAATGGCGGGCTGATGGACAGTCGGCAAGCAGGCTAGATTCAGCCAGTCAGGCCACCACTGCTAGGAGCACTCCGGAAATGGCGGGCTGATGGACAGTCGGCAAGCAGGCTAGATTCAGCCAGTCAGGCCACCACTGCTAGGAGCACTCCGGAAATGGCGGGCTGATGGACAGTCGGCAAGCAGGCTAGATTCAGCCAGTCCTCGCCGGCACTCGTGTTTTGCCCGAAATCGACCGAATTTGGTGTCCTTCATGGCCTTTGCCGCGACGGGCACAAGATGTCCTGGCAGTGCCTTGCCGAAAAGTTAGTCCAGTTCAAGGATCCGGGTCATGTAGATGCTGTTGGGGTCCTCCAGATAGGAGCCGAAGGGCTGGCATTGCTTGAAGCCGTGCTTTCGGTACAGGGAGCGTGCAGGTGCGAAGAACTCCATCGCTCCCGTTTCAAGGGATATGCGCGATAGCTTGCGCTGCGCGGCATCCTCCAGAGCATGGAACAGCAACCGGGAAGCGACGCCTTGCCCGCGGAAGTCCGGGTCCGTCCGCATGCTCTTGAGCTCCTCGTGGGCCGGCTCCAATACCGCCAAGGCGCAAGTGCCCACTATTCGATGGTCCTTCTGCGCTGTCCAAAGCCGGACGGTTGGCTGGCGTAGCGCAACCAAGTCCAAGGCATGCTGGGACTCCAGCGGCGACTGCGGCGCCATATCAGCAAGGTGGGCTTCGAGGAAAGCTTCCAGGGAGGGATCCTCGAAGTCTGCGGGTTCAATGGACAACGTCATGAGCGACAAGATATCAGCAGTTTGTATCGCAGATGTTACGGGCAGCTAGTTGCCCTATCGCCATCAGACCTCATAAATGCTCGGGCCCGGCTTCTTCTGTGTGGCCTCCCGATTCTCCGGTTGCGCCCTCCTGCGGATACAAATCAGCTCCGGTGCGATCCTTCAAGGTCAGGGTTGCGATCAGCGAAGCGCCCACCCAGATGAACAGGTAAGTCGAGACCGCCACGGTGGTATTGAACTGGCCCACCATTGCCGCGGCAATGGTCGGGGCGAACGCGCCACCGATCACCGAGCCCAGGGCGTAGCTGATCGAGGAACCGCTCAGGCGGATGCGGGCCGGGAAAAGCTCGGCATACAGCGCTGGCAATGGTCCGTAGGAGAAGCCCATGAAGGCGCCGAAGACCACCAGCGACACGGTAACCCAGGTAAGGTTCCGGGTCTCGATGAGCAGGAACAGCGGGAACAGCCAGACCAGCAGGAGCACCCAGCCGATGATGAACATCTTCTTGCGGCCCACCCGGTCGGAGACCACTCCGCCGATCCAAGTGGAGATCAGCCAGGCCAGCGAGCCGATGGTGATGATGTTCAACAGGTCGCCTGCCTGCAGGTCCAGCTTGTTCGTTGCGTAGCCCAGGATGAAGCCACCGGTGAGCATGTAGCCGGCAGTGTTGTTGCCCATGAAGACCAGAGTTGCCTGGATGACCTTCTTCGGATGCTTGCTGAACAGCGTGGACAACGGGGCAGACTCGGTCTGCTTGGTCTTGGCCATTTCCTCGAATACCGGGGATTCCTCCACGCGCCGGCGGATGTAGTAGCCAATGAGGATCAGCACGAAGCTGAGCAGGAACGGGATGCGCCAGCCCCAGGCGCTGAATTGCTCCGGGGTGACCATAGCGGCAATGATCGCGCTGACCGCGGAGGCCAGGAGCATGCCGGCCGGGACTCCGAGCTGCGGGAAGGCCCCGAATTTTCCGCGTGCATGATCCGGTGCGTGTTCTACTGCCATCAACGCCGCGCCGCCCCACTCGCCGCCGGCGGAAAAGCCCTGGACGATGCGCAGGAGGATCAAGAGAATCGGAGCCCACACGCCGATGGTTGCGTAGGTCGGCAGCAGACCCACCAGTGTGGTGCCTATGCCCATCAAGACCAGGGTGATGATGAGTACCGCTCGGCGTCCGTATTTGTCTCCGACCCGGCCCATTACGATTGCGCCCAATGGGCGGAAGAGGAAGCTGATGCCAACGGTGGCGAAGGCAATGATGGAGCCCAGCGACCCTTCGGCGGGGGTGAAGAATTGCGGGGCCAGAACCAGTGCCGCCGCGTTGGCGTAGATGAAGTAGTCGTACCATTCCACGGTGGTGCCCACCATGGTCGCTCCCGCAACGCGCTTCTGCTCCTTGGTCATGCGCCCGGGTACTGCAGCTGGAGTGCTCATGATTCCCCCTCGTTGTTGCGAGTATGCAGGAATCACTTTCCTCCGCCCCAGCACCCCAGTGCTGGCCGTTCATGCAGGATCGACTCCCTGCCTTGATAGTAGGCCTCTGCCGAACCCGCTACAAGCGGTATTTCTCCATGCGCGCCGCTCCCCTGGTTGTACGCGCTGCTCCTGCGAAAACCTGTCAGGCTTGCGCGAACAGCTTGGTCGCATCAGCCACGACCTGCTTCGCTCCGCCCAGGTTCCAGCTCTCGAGTTGGCGCGTGGCACCATTGCCGAAATTCGCGAGCGAGTCCAGGTAATCGGCCACGAACTGTTCATCACCATTGCGCTGCAATTGACGGCCCGCGTAATCGAGCACCCGCTGGATCATGGCCTTGGCAGGCACGGGAGTCCTGGATTCGCTATCGAAATAGGTGCCTTCCACTCCCGACTTGGCCGCTTGCCACAGGCCCAGGTCGAGAACCTCGGACGCTGCCGTGCTGGCAGGGCTGTCCGTTTCCGAAGCGGTATCCGCAATGGCCCGGATGAGCAGAGCCAGGGCCATGGATTCGCTGGCTGCCATCTGCGTGTCCGCCGCCCGGACTTCGATGGTCGGATGGTTCACCGACAAGCGGGCGAACCAGCCGATATGCCCCGGATCGAGCAGCGCCCCGGAGGCAATCATGTCCTCAATGCGCTGCTGGTATTCCTGCGCTGTCGCGAAAGCCGGCGGGATGCCTGCCGCAGACCATCTGCGGTAGTGCACCGTCCGCCACGAGGCGAAGCCGGTTGGCTCCCCGTTCCAGATCGGAGAGTTCGCGCCCAATCCCGCAATCAGCGGTAGCCAGCCGCGCAAGGCATTCAGCGCCCGGACTCCGGCAGCGGCATCCGGGACATGCACATGGATGTGCAGTCCGTTGATGAAATGCTCGCGGGCGATCCCCGGAACGAACTCATGGATGGTTGCGTAGCGCTGGCCCTTGGTGAACTCCGTAGTGCTCGGAAGCCCCAGCGCCGTTCCCGAAGCAAAGGGAAGCACCTGGTGTTCGCGGCATATCCGCTCAATGGCGGCGCGCCGCCGCACCAGCGCTTCCACGGCTTCTTGCGCAGAGGTGCAGATTCCGGTGACGATTTCCAGCTGGCTGGCCAGAAGTTCGCGGTGGACCGTGGTGCCCGGCAGTTCGAGGCCAAGCAACTGGGCGCTGAGCTCATCGGACATCGGCACCGGGGCGGCAGTTTCCGGATCCACGAGGAAGAATTCCTCTTCGATCCCAAAGGTCCTGGTCATGGATGCTGGTTCGCCTTCCCTGGGCAGCAATACGAACTGAACATTAGACTGCAGCTGGCCAGGGACGGCCGTTCCCGGCAGGAAACCCAGCGATTTTCCAGCTTCGCCGCAGCTGCGGACGCGGCTGTCCGCAGTCACCCGTGCACCCGCCTCGCCCTACGCCCGATAACTGCCCCGGGCACTTGCTGACCGCTTTTCACAGCTGCTACTGAGCTTGCGGCCATGCAAGCACAAGCCCCAGCGCAAGGGCTTGCAAAGTGTGCCACGCTCTAATCACCGCGGCTCGGCAAAGCACCGCAAGAAGCCAAGCTGCGGGCCGTCACGCCCACTTGGAGGCGCAGCTTCAGCCGGCCGGCCGCTGGCCTGGCGGACTGGAATTACTGGATTGATCCGAAGTCGAACGCAGCAGGAGGACAGACCCATGATCAGCACAGAACAACTTCAGGAACTCAGCGCAATTGGCGGCACCGTCATTGGACCCGACGGCCAGAAGATCGGCAAATTCGGCCAGATTTTCCTTGACGACCGCAGCGGGCAGCCGGAATGGGCGACCGTCCGCACGGGCCTCTTCGGCCTCTCCGAGAGCTTCGTTCCGCTCAGCCAGGCAACGGTCGCCGGCGATACGCTCTCGGTGCCCTATGGCAAGCAGACCGTCAAGGACGCCCCGAACATCGATCCGGAGGGCCAGCTCACCCCAGAGCAGGAGCAGGAGCTCTACCACTACTACAGCCTGTCCTACCAGGAAGCTGACCAGGCCGCCGTGCAGCCCGGCATCCCGGAGACCGAGGCCCGCGCCGAGTATTCGCGGGAAGACGTGCGCGATCCGGAGGCCGGCACTTCCCAGGCCTCTGCCATCCGTTCCGAGGAGCGGCTGCATGTGGGAACCGAAAGCGTGGAAACCGGCAAGGTGCGCCTGCGCAAGCACGTGGTCACCGAGGATGTGGCCACCACCGTGCCGGTGAGCCATGAGGAAGTGCGGCTTGAGCGCGAGCCCATCACGGATGCCGAAGCCGCTGGCACCAGCGGAGAACTGGTTGAAGACGAGCAGGAGGTGACCTTGCACGAGGAGCGTCCTGTCGTAGAGAAGACTGTTGAGCCAGTTGAGCGGGTCAGCCTGGAAAAGGAAACAGTCATCGAGGAAGAACGCCTCGAAGCGCAGTTGCGCAAGGAACAGGTGCAGGCCGAGGGCTGGGAAGGCGGCCGGCAAACCCGCTAGCGCCGGCGCGCTGGCTTAGCGCAGGAGCTGAACCTGCACGCAGCGGTGATCGGGGCGGATTCCGGCGGGTGCCGGGTTCCGCCCCGATCCGTTTTCCGGAAGCATGCTGGGTATCCGCAGTTGCCCTCGAATCCATTGCCGCACCCGGTTAGATTCGGGATCCAAGGAGGCGAGCACCATGGCGAAGCAAAAAGGGCACCGTCTCTACCGGTGGGAACGGGCCGAACTGCTTGCCACTCGCCTGGACCGTCCCATGGGGATGCTCGGCGTGATCTTCCTCTTCGTGGTGCTCGGGCAGTTGCTGGTGACCGACCCGTTCTGGACCCGGACGCTGGCCATCGCAGGATGGATTTTCTGGGCAATCTTCGCCGCTGAATTCTCCTTGCGGGCGATCATCGCCAGGTCCCAAACTGATTTCTGGCGCCGCAACTGGTGGCAGATGCTGTTCCTGCTGTTCCCTTTCTTGCGTTTTCTGCGCGCTTTCCAGGCCTCCCGCCTGCTGCGGGTGGGCCGTGCCGCCCGGGTCAGCGGCATCCTTTCGGCGGGGGTCCGCGGTTCGCGCTCCGCAGGCAGGTTGCTCAGCAGCCGGATCGGCTGGCTGGCTGCGGTGACCGCCGTGGTCATCCTCGCATCCAGCCAACTGCTCTACGCGATGGAATCGACCAGCGACTACTCTTCGGCACTGTACGAGACCGCCATGGCAACGATTACCGGCTCCGGGATCACCAGCACGGATACGTTCTCCAAGGCCCTGCAGCTGATACTGGCGAGCTACTCGGTGGTGGTCTTCGCTACGTTGGCCGGCTCCCTCGGCGCGTACTTCCTCCAGACGCAAGACGAAGCGAAGAACAAGGGCGACGCCCCGCGGCACCGTTGATCCGCGCACCACCGATTCTGGACGTTCCCTAGGTACTGGAAGATTCCCGTGCCATCCAGTCGGCAATCCCCTAGCGTGGCTTGCATGACGGCGGCCAGCATGCCTGGCCAACGTTTCCTTCCGATCGCAACAGCCAGAATGAAGGAGCAAGATCATGGAACATCCAAAAGATCCTGTCATAGCAACACGTCCGCTGGTGCAAAAGGCCGCATTAGCGATCGGCATCGTGTTCTTCCTGGTCGGCGTCCTCGGATTCATTCCGGGAATCACCACCAACTACGAATCGCTCTCTGGTGCCGGCCACCACTCTGAAGCCAAGCTGCTGGGAATTTTCCAGGTCTCGTACCTGCACAATGCCGTGCATCTGTTCTTCGGTGTTGCCGGCTATCTGATGGCGCGAACCGTGCCTGCTGCCCGCAGCTACCTCATTGGCGGCGGAATCATCTACCTGGCCCTGTGGTTCTACGGGCTGGTCATTAATTTCGACAGCGCCGCCAACTTCATCCCGCTGAACGATGCCGATAACTGGCTGCATGTGGGGCTCGGTGCGCTCATGATCATCTTGGGATTGTTCCTCTCCCGCAAGGCGACTGGACAGCATCGGGACCCGCAAGCGGCGTGACCAGATGCTCAATTGCTGAAGCGGGCACCCCGGCATGCCGGGGTGTCCGCTTTTCCATGCAGTCCATGGCAAAGTCCTCAGCGTCATCGCCATACCCAATTCCTTGGAACGCCTAGATGGCCGAACGCCGGGATTCTGGGAATCCCAGGAATCTAGGCGAGTTCGCTGGCGCAGTCGCGGCAGATGACGCCTAGGCCAGTCTTCTGCACGGCTTGGCTGCGATGGCGGATAGTGGAGCAACTGGCGCAGTGGAACTCGTCCGCTGCTTGCGGGAGGACTTCAACGCTCAGCTCTTCCTCGACGATGGCGCCAGGGAGCTCCACGCCATCGGAAAGGTCGGTTTCTTCAAGCTCGGCCACAACGCTCTTCGCGTCGGGGGCATCGGCTTGTTGCACGTCCTTGAGCGTCTTCTCGGACGCCGCGGCGAAATCCGGACGAACCTCGTCATAATCTGCAGCCATGTTCCTGCCTCCACAGGTGGGAGAATACGCGACAACCACAACGTGGTGGCGTGCCCTTCGATCGCCAAAGCCCTGGATGGCGGGCTCCGGTCCAGCGCAGCGAAGCCGCCGTCCGGAAGGCTGGCTTCGACGGCGGCTTGGCCGGCTGGCGGCCAATTGCTAGGAGCTGAGCTCCGCGGCAATGGCGCTGTTGAACGCATCGAGGTCGCCTGGATTGCGCGAGGTAATCAGCACGAAGCCGTTTGCCGGGCAGCGGAAAACCTGTTCGTCCTTCCAGGTGGCGCCGGCATTGACGACATCGGCCTTGATCGAGGTGTACGAGGTCAAGGTCTTGCCCTTGGCCAATCCGGTTTCCACCAGCAGCCATGGCCCATGGCAGATGGAAGCGATCGGCCGGCCAGAACCGGCAAAGGACAGGGCAATGCGCTGGGCATCGGCATCCAAGCGGAGGTTGTCGGCATTCAGCGTTCCGCCGGGGATCAGCAGCAGATCGAAATCCTGCTCGTTCACTGTTGCCAGCGTTTCGCTGGCTTCGAAGACCTCCCCCAGATCCCAATCGCCGACCAGCGACTTGACCTGGCCGGTCTCCGGGGCCGCGATCACCACCTCTGCACCGGCTTGGCGCAGATGCTCCACTGGCTTCTTCAGCTCATCCTGCTCGACTCCGCGGTTGGAAACTGCCGCAAGAACTTTCTTGCCTGCTAGGTCTGGCATATTCATGCTCCTTTCATCGTCCACAGCCCACTGTGCTCTGGGCAGCTACCGCAGGCAAGCCGCAGTCAGGAAGCATCCAGCTGCCGGCTTCGGATCGGGCTTTCGCCGCGCTGCCATGCGCCTTGAACGCGCACAGCAGGCCTTGCCGCGGTAGAAGCGGCAAGGCCTGCTGTGCTGGGAAGAAGATGATCAGGCGTTGATCAGCTGGGCATCTTCCTTGGCCTTCTTGCTAGCACGCACGTGCTTGTAGGCGGTGAAAGCCAGCGTCAATGCGAGGATCGAGTACAGGGTAATCGTGATTCCGCTGGAAACCAGGATGCTCGCATCGCCTTCCGAGACGGTCAGTGCACGGCGCAGCTCGGTTTCGGCCAGCGGGCCGAGGATCACTGCAATCAGTACCGGAGCCAAGGGGATCTCGTAGCGACGCATCACGAATCCAACCAGTCCCACACCCAGCAGGATCCACAGATCCAGCAGCGCGGCGCTGATGGCGTAGACGCCGAGGACCGAGAGCACGGTAATGCCTGCGTACAGGTAGTGGCGCGGGACCAGCAGCAGCTTGGCCCACAGCACCGCGAACTGCATGTTCATGACCAGCAGGATCACCAGTCCGATGAACAGCGAGGCCAGCAGGGTCCACACCATGGGGCCGCTGCGTTCGAACAGCAGCGGGCCTGGCTGCATGCCGTACTGCTGGAAGGCGGCGATCATGATCGCCGCGGTAGCGCTGGTGGGCAGGCCCAGGGCCAGCAAGGCGCCCATGGCGGTGCCGGCGGTGGCATTGCCAGCGGCTTCCGGAGCAGCCACGCCTCGGATGGAACCGATCTGGCCGAATTCGATATCGCCGCGGCGCTTGGCCAGGCGCTTTTCGGTGCCGTAGGCCAGGAAGGTCGGAACCTCGGAACCGCCAGCAGGGATGATGCCGAAAGGCAGGCCGAAAGCGGTACCGCGCAGCCATGCCGGCAGGGCCTTCTTGATGTCGTGGCGGTGCAGGCGCGGACGGCCGCTTGGCTTGATCTTCACGGCTTCCGGATCGCGGTGGATGCGCGAGGCAATGTGCAGTACTTCACCCAGGGCCAGCAGGCCTACGGTGATCACCACAATGGAAATCCCGTCGAAGAGCTGCGGCAGGCCCAGGGTGTAGCGGATGGTTCCCGAAGGCCCATCCACCCCGACCATGGCCAAGACCAAACCGATGCCCAGGGCCACCAGGCCCTTGACGATGGAATCGGAGACTACCGAGGAGATTGCAAGGAAGGCGAAGACCGCCAGCGCGAAGTATTCAGCCGGACCGAAAGCGGTGGCCAGCTTGACCAGGGTCGGGGCGAAGAACACCACGACGGTGGTGGCCAGCAGGCCGCCAATGAAGGCGCCCATGGCCGCAGTTGCCAGGGCCTTGGCGGCCAGGCCGTTGCGGGCCATCCGGTGGCCTTCGAAGGTCGAGGCGATCGCCGAGGAATTGCCCGGCGTATTGAGCAGGATGCCCGAGGTGGAGTCGCCGAACAGCCCGCCATAGTAGACGCCGGCGAACATGATGAATGCCGCGGTGGGATCCAGCGAGAAGGTAATAGGCAGCAGCAGCGCCACGGCCATTGCCGAGCCCAGGCCGGGCAGCACGCCTACGGCGGTGCCCAGCAGGGCGCCAAGCAGCACCCACAGCAAGTTCATGGGGGTCAGTGCGTTTGAGAATCCCTCAAGCAGCAGATTGATCTGTTCCATCTAGAGCAGTCCTTCCAAGAATCCCGCAGGCAGGTTCAATCCCAGTCCGGCGTTGAAAGCCAACTGGATCACGCAGGAGAAGAGCAGTGCAATGCTCACGTCGAATAGCGCCTTCTTGCTGCCCAGTGCGCGGGCAACGACCCAGAACAGGGCGGCCGCGCTGAGGATCCAGCCGGCGTAGGGCAGGATCAGGATGAAGCCGATGACGCCGGCAACCACCATGCCCATGGTCTTCCAGTCCGACTGGGTCTTGTACTGCTTTTCTTCCGCGGCCGGCGCGGCTGCGCCGCCGCGCGGGGAGCGGAAAATCTGGATGGTGTGGGCGATGACCACACCGTAGAGCAGCACGCACACAATGGTCGGGAAGAACTGCGGGCCGGGGACCGACTTGCCCAGTACTTCCATGGTGGCGGTCTGCCAGGTCAGGAAGACCGCCAGGGCCAGTACCAGAGCCGGGACGATCAGTTCGCTGCGCCCGCTGAAGAAGTTCTGGGCAGGGGCGGCGTTACGGCGGGTGCCGGTGCCGTTGCCCTCTGTTGCTTGGGGTGCTTGAATGCTCATAGTCCCAGTCCCTTGACGATTTGTTCCGTGACTTCGATTTCGCTGTCCACGTAGTCTTCGAATTCCTTGCCGACCATGAAGCTGTCGGTCCAGTTATTGCGCTCCAGCGCATCTTTCCACTGCTCGGATTCATGGATTTCGTGGACCATGTCCACGAAGACCTGCTTGTCCTCTTCGGTGATGCCCGGGGCACCGACGAAGCCGCGCCAGTTGGCCATGACCGCGTCAACTCCCTGTTCCTTGAAGGTCGGGACGTCGACCCCCGGCAGCCGTTCTTCCGAGGAGATGGCCAGCGCCCGCAGGTTTCCGGCCTCGATCTGGTCAGCTACTTCGTTATAGCCGGACATGCCGCCAACGGTGGTGCCTGCCAGCATCGAGGTCAGTGCCTCGCCGCCGCCGGAGTAGGCGATGTAGTTGGCCTTGGACGGGTCGATGCCCACTTCCTGGGCCACCGCACCGGTGAGCAGGTGGTCAATCGAACCCAGCGAACCGCCGGCAATCGAGGTTTTCCCCGGGTCCTTCTTCCAGGCCGCGATGAACTCGTCCAGGGTCTTGATCTCGGACTTGGCCGGCACTACCAGCACCGCGTAGTCATCAGACATGCGCGCGATCAGCTCCACGTCCTTCATGGTGGCTTCGGAGTTGGCCAGCTCGATTGCGCCGATCATCACCCCTCCGGTGGCCATGAGCATGTCGTGGCGCCCGGTCATCTGCACGAATTGGCTCAAGCCGATGGTGCCGCCAGCTCCGGGGATGTTCGTGACCTGCACGTTGTTCACTGCGCCGATGGACTTCAGTGCCTGCTGGGCTTCACGGGCGAAGCCGTCCCAGCCGCCGCCGGGCGAGGCAGGTGCCATGATGACCAACTTGTTCCGCGCCGAGGACTCTCCGCCCGACGCTGCCGCGTTGGTGAATGCGAGTCCCGCTACCGCCACGACGACAACGCCGTACAGGGACCGGCTCAAGATGCGTTTGCTCACCATTTTCCGTAACCTCATTGTTAGTGATTCACCTCACCGATTCCCGGTGCGGCCTTTCCCAGTGTGCGGTCAAAGTGAGCCGAAACACACCGGGAATGCGGTTCTGGTCATAACGGGCAATTAAGAAAATAAAAACAACGGGAGCAAGCGGGTCCACCATGCAATGGATAAAGAACAGCCAGCGCTTCCGGATTCGCATCCTGTTCCTGCAACTAGCCATCGTGCTGATCACGCTGCTGGCAGTTTCGGTGATCGTGATGCGCTTCGAGATCAACCGGGTGGAGGACAGCGCTTTCAGCCGCGTCGCCCTGGTCGCCGAGGAAACAGCCCAGCTAGCCCCGATTGGCCACGCGCTGGCAAAAGATCCCGAAAACGCAGCGGAAATCGTCGCCCCGCTGGCCCACCTGGCCGAATCGGCATCCGGAGTGGACTATGTGACCATTGCCGATTTGAACGGCATTCGCGTGGCCCACCCCGATCCCGAGTCCATCGGCCAGCCGGTTTCCTCGGATCATGAATCCATCCGCAACGGCGAGTCCTTCAGGGGCGTGGAGGAAGGCCCCCTGGGCGTCACCCTGCGGGTGAAGCAACCGGTCTTCGAGGAGGGGAAGATCGTTGGCACCATCTCCGTGGGCATCCTGCAAAGCAAGGTGCGCGCCAGCCTGGTTGATATCGTCTGGGCGTTCGCGCCGTGGATTATCCTGGCCGTGGCCATCGGCAGCCTCGCGGCCGCGCTGGTCGAACGGGCCATCCGCAGGATCTACCGGGTTGACCCCGAAGAGGTGGATTCGCTGAAGCAGGCGCAGCAGGCCGTGCTCTACGGAGTCAGCGATGGCGTACTGGGCGTGGATGGCAATGGCCGGCTCACCTTGATCAACGGAGAAGCGCGCCGGCTGCTGGATCTTCCCGAAGACACTGTGGGCCAGCAAGCCGAAGAGGTCCTGGACCAGAGCCTGGTAGACCTGCTGCGCAGCGACTCCCCCGAGGCCGAATCGGTGCAGAACGTGCTTTCCGGAGAGCGTGTGCTGATTGCCACCCGCCGCGAGGCGATGCTGGGACCCAAGCACTATGGACGCACCCTGACCTTGACCGACCATACCGAGCTGGAAGAGACCTTGCGCGAGTTGCGCGGCCAGAGGTCCTTGGCCGATACGCTGCGCGCCCAGGCCCACGAATTCACCAACCGCTTGCACCTGCTCTCGGGGCTGATGTCCATCGGCGAATACGAAGAAGCCAAGGAGCATATCCAGCGTTTCTCCGGCGCTCGCGGCGAGCATCCGGAAACGCATCTGGGCGACCCCACCCTGTCAGCGCTCTTCGTTGCCAAGCAGGCCGTGGCCAGCGAAGCCGGGGTCCGGCTGGAACTGCACCCGTTCTCCGCGGTGGTGCCCGGAACCGCGATTGACGACGATGCCATCACCGTCGCCTCGAACCTGCTGGCCAACGCCATCGAGGCCGCCGATGATGGCGGCGTGGTGTCATTGCACTTGAACGCCGGGCCCACCGGCATGCGCATCGCGGTCAGCGATTCCGGCCCGGGCATCAAGGAAGGCGACGCGGCCCGCCTGGTGCAGCTTGGCTACAGCAGCAAAACCGGGGCGCCGGGAGCAGTCCACGGACGGGGCATCGGCTTGGCCCTGGTTGACCGCATCCGGACCCGGCGCGGTGGTGTGCTGAAGTTCGGGTCCAGTGATCTGGGCGGAGCGGAGGTCATCGTCGCCTGGCCTCCGGCGAAGCGACCTATGGTTAAGCAGAGCATTCCCGTTCCCGCGCAAGGAGATTACTTCAATGATTAAGACACTCGTGGTCGATGACGACTTCGCAGTGGCCGGGCTGCATCGCCGCTACCTGCAGGGCATGGAGCATTTTGAAGTGGTCGGCGTGCTGGAGCGCGGTTCCGGCGTGGTTCCCTTTGTGCAATCCGGGCAGGTGGATCTGGTCTTGCTCGATGTGCACCTGCCGGATCTGACCGGGCTGGAAGTATTGGCCCAGCTGCGCGCAGCTGGGTCCGACGCGCACGTCATCATGATTACCGCCAACAATGAACGCGATGCGGTGCGCCAAGCAGTGGGCCACGGCGTCGAGGATTACCTGGTCAAGCCCTTCACCGTGGACGAGTTCAAGCAGCGTCTGGCGCTCTATGCCCAGCGCGTTTCGGAGCAGCCCGGAGCGGTGGCGCAGCCAGAGGAGCAGATCGACGAGCTGGGCCAGGCCGAGATCGACCAGCTGCTCCAGGCCGCCAGTGGACGAGGGGATGCCAGGATCCCCGAAGTCCTCGAACTGGCACCCGGGGCCGTCACCGGCGCCCAGACCGAACGATTACCCAAGGGCTTCACCGCGCCCACCATGGCACTGGTCGGAGAAGCCTTGCGCAGCGCACCTGGCCAGCCGGATGGCACCTTGTCTTCCTTGGAGGTTGCCGAAATTTGCGGGATCTCCCGGGTCAGTGCCCGGCGCTACCTGGACTTCCTGGTCACGGCGGGCAAGGCTCAGCTGCGTCCGCGCTACGGTTCGGCAGGCCGTCCCGAGCACCGGTATTCGTGGGTCGGCTGAATTTCCTGCACTCCACTGGCTTTTAATGCACATTAGTGTATACACTAATTTCGGATCCACGTTTTCCCACGTCTTCATTTCCGAAAGGTCATCCCATGACAACCCATGCTCAGGAAACCGCTGCCAACGTCGCAGACGTCATCGTGGTCGGCGGCGGCAACGCTGCCTTCACCGCAGCGCACGCAGCAGTGACCCGCGGCCGCAAGGTACTGCTCCTGGAGAAGGCACCCCGCGACCAGTTCGGTGGCAACAGCTACTACACCGCAGGCGCAACCCGCATCGCGCACAACGGCCTGGAAGACCTGCAGGACCTGGTCGAATTCGATGAGCGCCACCCGCTCTCCGAAGTTCCGCCCTACTCCGAGGCCGACTACGCCGGCGACATCGCCAAGGTGACCGAAGGCCGCAACGACAAGGAAATGACCGAAGTCCTGGTCAAGGAAGCAGCACCCGGCCTGCGCTGGCTCAAATCCCTGGGCCTGAAGTACCGGCTGATGTACGAACGCCAGACCTACAAGACCCCCGAGGGCGGCTACCTGTTCTGGGGCGGCCTGCACGTGGGCAACGTCGACGGCGGCGAAGGCCTGATGAAGGACCACCTGGAAGTAGCCCAGAAGCTGGGCACCGAAGTTCGTTTCGAGCAGGACGTCTACGGCCTGATCGTGGAAGAGGGCAAGGTGGTGGGCGTCAAGGTCCGCGCCAACGGCGAAGAGCAGGAACTGCGCGCCGAGTCGGTCATCCTCGGCGCTGGCGGCTTCGAATCCAGCCCGCAATGGCGCCAGGAGCACCTGGGCGAAGGCTGGCAGAACGCCAAGGTCCGCGGCACCCCATTCAACAATGGCGAGATGCTGGCCGCCGGCCTGGAAATCGGCGCCGCCAAGGGCGGGGACTGGAGCACCTGCCACTCGGTCCAATGGGACGCGCTGACCCCGAAGAACGAATCCAACCGCGAGCTGACCAACCGCCTGACCCGTCAGTCCTACCCGCTGGGGATCATCGTGAACAACCGCGGCGAGCGCTTCCTGGACGAGGGCGCGGACTTCCGCAACCTGACCTACGCCAAGTACGGCAAGGTCATCTTGCAGCAGCCGGACTCCATCGCCTACCAGGTCTTCGACGCGTCGCTGCGTCCGATGCTGCGCGCCGAAGAGTACGAGATGCCGGAGATCTCCGAGGTCATCGCCGACACCGTTGAGGAATTGGCGCAGAAGATCGGCGTGGATCCAGCGGCGCTGTCCAAGACCGTCTCGGAATTCAATGCTTCCATCGACACCTCCATCGCCTACGACCCGAACGTGCTCGATGGGCGCGCCGCGAAGGTAACTCCGCCTAAGAGCAACTGGGCCAACCCGCTTGAGACCGGCCCGTTCTACGCCTACCCGGTCACCTGCGGCATCACGTTCACCTTCGGTGGCCTGAAGGGCAACACCGACGGCCAGGTGCTGGACGAGAACGGCGAGATCATCGAAGGCCTGTACGTCTGCGGCGAAATGCTCGGCGGCCTGTTCTCGGCCAACTACCCGGGCGGTTCCGGCCTGGCTGCCGGTGTGGTCTTCGGCCGGCGTGCCGGTAACCTTGCCTAAGTACTAAATCCCATTGTTCCGCCAGTACGCCTGTACTGGCGGAACAATGGTTTTACCCGCCATCCAGCCTTAGACGAGAATGGGGATCATGGCCAAGCTCGATTCGGATTCAATCCATGCCCAGCTCAAGGACGACTTGCTGCAAGGCGCATTCCAGCCCGGGGATGCCCTGCGCGAGGTCGCCCTGGCAGAACGCTTTGGAGTTTCCCGCACCCCGGTGCGCGAAGCCCTGACCCGCCTGCTGCATGAAGGGTTGCTGGAACGCCGCGCCCGCGGTCTTTTCGTCAAGGAAATCGACCCCGAGCAGATCATGCAGGTGTACGACCTGCGCATCCTGCTCGAGGGCCAGGCCGCCCAGGAAGCCGCCTCGGTGCGCACCGAAGTGGACCTGATGCGGCTGCAGGCCCTGGTTGACCGGGACCGGGCACTGTCCGAACCAGATGACGCCACCCGCTTGGCCACCAACATCGAGTTCCACCGCGCGCTCTGGCGCGCTGCGCATAACCCGGTGCTGGAAGATCTGCTGGAGCGCCTGGCCACCCACCAGATCCATGCCCCTACATCCACGCTCTCGGTCGGCTCGCGGTGGACCGAAGCGCTGGAGGAGCACCAGCGCATCGTGGAGAACATCCGCGAGCGCGACAGCGCCAAGGCCTGCGGACTCATCCAGGCCCATATGGCCACCGCCAAGGCGCTGCGCTTGAAGATGTTCGCCAGCCTGATGCACTAGCGCCAGGCCCACGGCAGCCGGGACGTCTCGAGTTAGGCCAATGCATCGCTGGTCTGTAGACTGGAAGCATGGCTCTGGTTGTCTCAACGCATGCGCAGCGGCTTCTCGCTGCCGTTTTCCCCAAGGGAAAACTGCTGACCAAGCTAGCCAGCGGCACCAATGGGTGGTTGAGTTCCTGGGGAACCAACGCCCACGGCGAGATCGCCGGCTGCCCGCCACCGCGCCACTAGTTGCGCGGTCCCGATTCCTGGTTTTTCTCCGGTGGATTCCGCGCGCCCTCGTGCCCTTTTCCCGGATCCCAGAAAGACCCGTTACTTTGCCATACCCCTCAACTGGCGTATCCCGCCAAGCACCCCACGCCCTGTGGCGTGGAATCCGCCAAACCCTCAAGCAGGACTCGATGGGCGGGCTGCTGCTGCTCTGCGCCACCCTCGCCGCCTTGGTCCTGGCCAATTCCCCTGCAGCCCCATGGTACGAGGGGTTGCGCGACTTCCGTTTCGGCCCCGAGTCCCTGCACTTGAATCTCTCGGTCGGAGCCTGGGCCGCTGACGGCCTGCTCGCCATCTTCTTCTTCGTTGTCGGCTTGGAACTCAAGGAAGAATTCGTTGTCGGCAAATTGCGCAATCCGCGCACGGCGATCGTTCCGGTGGCCGCAGCCGTAGGCGGCGTGGCGCTGCCGGCACTGTTCTACGTCCTTGTCATCTCCGCATCGGGAAGCTCCGCCATCAACGGCTGGGCAATCCCCGCAGCCACTGATATCGCCTTCGCGATCGCCGTGATCGCAGTGGTGGGCAAGTTCCTGCCACCTGCCCTGCGCACCTTCCTGCTCACGCTGGCGGTGGTCGATGACCTGCTGGCCATTTCCATCATTGCCATTTTCTACACCGATAACCTGGCCTGGCTGCCGCTGCTCCTCGCGCTGCTGCCACTGGCGGCATTCGCGCTGGCAGTGCAGCGCGGGGTCCGCGCCTGGTGGGTCCTGATCCCGCTCGGCGCCACCGTCTGGGCATTGGTGCATGCCTCGGGAATCCACGCCACGGTGGCCGGCGTGCTGCTGGGCTTCATGGTTCCGGTGATTGCCACCCAGCGGGCGCATGTGCGCACCGGGAGCACCGAGCAGGGCGAAGCGATCCACGAAGGCCTGGCCGCCCACTTCGCGGACCGGTGGTCCATTCCCTCATCCATCATCGCCATTCCGGTGTTCGCCTTCTTCGCTGCCGGTGTTCCGGTCGGCGGCCTGTCCGGACTGGGCGAAGCGCTGGCCAGCCCGGTGGCACTGGGCATCATTGCCGGCCTGGTGCTGGGCAAGTCGATGGGCATCACCGCCGCCACCTTCCTGGTCACCAGGCTTCCGGGAATCAAGCTGGATGGCAGCATCAAATGGCCTGATGTGCTGGGGCTGTCCTTCGTGGCAGGCATCGGCTTCACCGTCTCCCTGCTGGTCGGCGAGCTGGCCTTCGGCCAGGGCGGCGAGGAAGCGCAGTACGTGAAGGTCGGGGTGCTGTGCGGTTCGCTGCTGGCCGCGGTCATCGGCGCGGCGCTGCTCGGGTCGCGAAATCGCGCGTACCGCGCGGCGGCCAAGACTGCTGCATAGCTAGCCCTGCTGCATCCGTCCTGCGGATGGATGCAGCAGGGCTGTTCCCGAATCAGGAACGCGCGGTGATCGAATCGATGGCTTCGCGGGCATCTTCGGCCAGCTGCTGCGGCATCGGCGCGCTCTTGGCCGAGTCGGACGCTGTCTTCTGCCCCTGGTCGCTGACGACGTACTGGCCGAAGGTCTTGGCCAGTTCCATGGTCTGCGGATCCTCGTAGCCGCTGCAGAACAGCAGGTAGGAGACCAGCACCATCGGGTACGCGCCGGCGGCGGTGGTCTTGCGGTCCAGTTCCAGGGCGATATCGTGCTCACCGCGACCGTGGACCCGTTCCGATTCGGCCACTGCCTTGGCCGCTGATTCCCCGCTGACTGCCACGAATTCCTCGCCGACCTTCAGCTTCACCTTACCCAGCGACTTATCCACCAGGGAATCATCGGCATAGGTAACCGCGCCCACGGCGCGGGTCACGGTGGTCACCACACCGGCATTGCCCTGGGCCTTCTCCAGGCCGGTGGCATCCGGCCAGCCGCCATCCGGTTCGTGCGGCCAGGCTTCGGGAGCAACCGCATGCAGGTACTCGGTGAAGTTCTCGGTCGTGCCCGAATCGTCGGCGCGCGCCACCCCGGTGATCGGCAGGTCGGGCAGCTGGACCTGCGGGTTCAGCTGGGCGATGGCCGGGTCCTGCCAGGAGCGGATCTCACCGGAGAAGATCCTGGCGATCGTTGGGGCATCCATGTTCAATTCCTTGATGCCCGGCAGGTTGAAGGCGATGCTGATCGGCGAAATATACGCCGGGATATTGATCGCACCCTGCGGGCCGCAGGTCTCGATGGAGCGCTGGACTTCCTCTTCCTTCAGGTAAGCGTCGGATCCGGCGAATTCGGTGCCGCCTGCCAAGAGCCCGGCACGTCCGGCGCCGGAGCCCACCGAGGCGTACTGCACCTGGACCTGGGGATGCATGGTGGAGAATTCGGTGGTCCAAGCGTTCATGGCGGAATTCTGCGCGGTGGATCCGCCGCCGGTCAGCGTGCCTTGGAGGCTAGAGCTATTCGATTCAGCGGCCTTGCGCTGCTCTTCTCCCAGCGGGTAGTCCGACCCGCAGCCCGAAAGCAGCAGGACCAGGCCCATGCTGGCAATCGCGGTGAAAGCGGCGGTTCGAGGCAGAGGTGGCCGGGCAGGTCCGGTGGTTCGCAAAACTTCTCCTGGGGTCCAAGGTGAACGGCGGATGAACTTGAAATTCCAGTGAATCATCATCCCTGCACTTTCCGAAATCATTCCTTGGTTACAGCCGATGAATACTCGGCGGGCGCCGTGGGCGTCGAATTGCTTTTCCAGACACCTAGTCCCCTCCGGTGCCAGTCCTCGTGTCAATGGCAGCGAGGTCCTGCGTAGCGGACCCGGTCAGCCCCGCGCCTACGACGATGGCGTCATAGGTTGCGCCCGGCTGGAATTGGTCGGCTCCACCGGAAGAACGCTTCGCCTGCCATAACGACTCCATCATCGCTTTCTCCTCTTGCTCAGTTTGCTGCCGCACCCTGATTCCACGGTATGCACAAGCGCCGAGGTTCGGTACGGCCACGAAAAATTAGGCGAATTCACCCAGCTTGGCCAGCAGCCGCGGCCCGCCACGGCCGCCTTGCCGATCCCGGAGGCTGATTTGCGCTGCCGAGAAAACTTAAGTGATAATGATTCTCATTATGACTCTTGAAGAGCCCGAGCTCGCCCGCCAGCCCCGCGCCCCACTGCCGCCCAGCCCGGCCTTGTGCCTGCGTAACGCGCGCCTGGGACTGCCCGGCGCCGCCAGCCCGCTGCTCGACGTCGAGGAGTTCATGCTTCTTCCCGGCGAGCGCGTGGTCATCACCGGCCCCTCGGGTGCTGGCAAGTCGCTGCTGCTGTCGATGATCACCGGGAACTGGGCACCCGGACTGGAATTCACCGGAACCCGCACTCCCGGATCAACGCGCATCGGCTACATCCCGCAGCGCGGCCAGGACGCCCTGCATCCGCTACTGCCGCTGGGACGGCAACTGCGCAAGGCCACCGGCGCCAGCGCGCAGCAAGTCCGCGGCATCCTGCAAGACGCCGGGCTGGGCGATCCGCAGCTGCTCGCACGACGTCCCGCAGAACTCTCCGGAGGGCAAGCACAGCGCGCCGCCATAGCCCTGGCCGTGCTCAGCCAGGCCCCGGTGATCCTTGCCGATGAACCGACCAGCGCCCTGGACCACACCGCCCGGGACCTCATCCTGGAACTGCTGGGCACCCTGCTGGGCCAGCAGCAGGCCCTGGTGCTGGTCACCCACGACGCGGCAGTTGCCCAGGCGCTGGCCACCCGGCACCTGGTCCTGGACTCCGGGAAGATCGCCAGCACCCGCGCGCCCCGGCTGGAACGGGTACCGGCTTGAGCATCCCCGCATTGGAAGTATCCGCGCTCAGCGCACTGCGCGGGCACGGCGCAGCCCGCCGACTGGTCCTGGAGCCCCTTGGCTTCACGCTGGCCCCGGGCGAATCGGTGGCCGTCACCGGGCCGTCCGGCGCCGGCAAATCCACCCTGGCCGACATCGTGCTGGGCCTGGAACTGCCGGACTCCGGAGAAATCCGCGTGCTGGGCCAGCACTGGAGCGCACCGAAGCGCAGCCACGCGCCAGCACGCCGCCGGCTGGTCCAGGGCGTGCCCCAGGATCCTGCCGCCGCCTTCGTGCCGCGCTGGAGCATCCGCACCTCGCTGCAGCAGGCCATCCACCGGCTGGCTCCCCCAGCCGGCCCCGGGACGGGCATCGACCGGGCTGCCGAGCTGGCGCAATTCGACACGGCACTGCTGGATCGGCGCCCGCACCAGCTCTCCGGAGGACAGTTGCAGCGGGCCGCGCTGGCCCGTGCCGTGGCAGTGAACCCCTCGGTGCTGGTGGCGGACGAGCCGACCAGCGCCCTGGATCCGGACACCGCCCAGGCAGTCGCCGGCCAGCTGCTCTCCACCGCCGCCAACTCGGGCATTGCCTTGCTGCTGATCACCCATGACCCGCAGCTGGCCGCGCAATGCTCGCGCACCATCGCCATCCGCCCACCGTCCCGATAACCCGCCCACCAGCTGATCACCCATCACCGATCACCCATCCCCAAGGACCTCGCACCCATGAATCGACCCCGCCCCAAGACCCTGGCTTTGCTCACCATCCCGCTGGCCGGGGCACTTGCCCTCAGCGGCTGCTTCTCCGCGGCCGCCGAGCAGGCCGGAAGCACCGACCGCATCTCCGTAGCCCACATGCAGCCGCCCCGCTCCGGGCTCAGCCCGCTCAGCGACGACGCGTTCAAGCTCTCGCGCTGGTCCACCGCCGAAACCCTGGTCAATCTCGACGCGTCCGGGGACGCCCAGCCGGCATTGGCTACCAGCTGGGAACGCAGCGGCGAGCTTGCCTGGGACTTCGAGATCCGCGAAGGCGTCAGCTTCCACAACGGCCAGCCGCTGACCGCCCAAACGGTGGCGAACTCCTTGCAGCGGGCCATCGACTCGACCCCGGTGCCGCGCATCCTGAACGGAACCGCATTGAAGGTCGCGGTGCGCGGGGAGCACGGACTGCGGATCACCACCGCGGACCCCGACCCGCTGCTGCCCCAGCGGCTCTCCAGCCCGCAGCTGGCCATCTTCGCCGCCGAAGCCTACACCGCCAACGGGGTGGATCCGGCCGGCCACGGCACCGGCCCCTTCCAGATCGTGGACGTGGACGGGATCTCGGGGGCCACCCTGGACCGGTACGAGGGCTACTGGGGCGAAAAGGCCGCAGCCTCGGGCATCGACGTGAAGTTCGTGCCCGATGGCACCGCCCGCGCCGCCGCGCTGCGCACCTCGGAAGCAGATGTCATCGAGGCCATCCCCGCCGGGCAGGCCGCCACGGTGGACCAGGAGCTGCTCACCGAAGTGCCGATGCCGCGCACCAACACGCTGTACCTGAACACCGAGAAGGGCCCATTCGCCGACCCGGCGGTGCGCGCCGCAGCCCGCGAAGCCATCGACCGGGCGGCCATCGTGGAGTCGGTGTACGAGAACCGCGCCGATATAGCCGAGGGCCTGCTCGGCCCGGCCCTGCCCTACGCCGCCGGGCTGCGCGATTCTGGAGAATACCGGCAGCTGCTGGCCCAGCGTGCCGAACCAGCCAAGGTCAAGGACGTGGAAATCACCCTGGGCACCTTCACCGACCGCGCCGAACTGCCAGAAGTCGCGGTGATCCTGGAGCAGCAGCTGGAAGCGGCCGGATTCATCGTGAAGCAGGATGTGCGCGAATACCAGTACATCGAGGCCGACGCACTGGACGGCGCCTTCGATGCCTTCATCCTCTCGCGCGCCACCGTGCTGGATTCCGGGGACCCGGTTGCGTACTTCGCCTCCGACTTCACCTGCGAAGGCGGCTTCGCCATCGCCCAGCTCTGCGACAAGGACGTGGACCAGGCCATCGCCCGGGCCTCGGAAACCGAAGCCGGGGAACAGCGCCAGCAGCAGATCATGCTGGCCGAAGCCCGGATCCTGGGCACCGACGCGGCCATCGCGCTGCTGCACGAACGCGTGATCCAGGGCGAGGGTCCCGCCGTGCGCGATGCCGCGCAGGATCCGCGCGAACGCGAGCTGATCACTGCGCAGACCCGCCTGGACAGCGACCAGGAGCCGCAACGCTGATGAACTGGTTCGCCCTGAAGGCGCGGCGCCTCTCCTGGCCGTCCTTCGCATCCTGCCTGCTCAGCGCGCTGGCCCTGCTGCTGGTAGCCGGCGCGCTGCCCTGGCTTTCGCGCACGGACCCGGCCGCCGCGGTGCTGCGCGCACGCTATGCCGAACTGGAACCCACCGAGCAGGCGTTGGCCTCCGTGCGCGCGCAGCTGGGCCTGGACCAGGGCCCGCTGGCCACCAGCCTGCACTGGTGGTCCGGGGTGCTGCACGGGGATCTGGGCAACTCCTGGGTCAGCGGGGCAGAAATCGCTCCCGGCGCCTGGCGGGCCCTGTCGGTCTCCGCCACGCTCACCGCCTTCGCCACCATCATCGCCCTCGCCGTGGCCTTCGCCCTGGTGCTGCCCGCCGCGCTGCGCGTGCTGCGCAACCGGCAGCATTCCGGTTCCGGGCCGCTGGGCGTGGCGCTGACCGCCTTGCCCGAATTCCTGCTGGCCAGCTTGCTGCTGGTACTGGTGGCGGTGCAGCTGCAATGGCTTCCGCCCTACGGGTGGACCGGGCTGGACACCGCGATCCTGCCCGCGCTGGCCCTGGGCATCCCGGCCGGCGGATTGCTGGGCCGGCTGCTGGCCGATGCCATCGCCTCGGTGGCCGCCGAACGCTGGGCCGGGATCTGGCACCTGGCCGGAGCTCCGGCCCCTGCCATCCTCTCCGGGGTGCTGCGCCGGGCCGCCGCGGCAGTCATCGACCAGCTCGGCTTGGTGTTCATCGGCTTGCTCGGCGGCGCGGTGGCCGTGGAGCAGGTCTTCGCGGTGCCCGGACTTGGCCGCTACCTGCTCGGGGCGGCCAATGCGCAGGATATTCCCGCCTTGCAGGCCGGGCTGCTGCTGATGGCGGGATCGGCGCTGCTGATCGGAATGCTCACCGCAGCGGCCCGGCGCGCGCTGCGCGGCGGCGCCCTGCCCGCAGGATCGCTGCCAGCCCCGCCCGAGGCGCGCGGCAACGGCAGGATCCAGCGCTGGACTGCGGCGATCACCTGCACCGCGCTGCTGGCCATCCTGGCTTTCGGACTGCCGCGCGACCCCTACACCCTTGCCTTCCAGAGGCTGCAAGCCCCGGGGGCCGGTTTGCCATTCGGCGCCGATTCCAGCGGACGGGATCTGCTGGCCCGCGTGGCCCACGGAACCTTGGGCACGGTAGGCCCGGCGCTGGGAATCGTGGCCTGCGCAATCCTGATCGGCCTGCTGCTAGCGGCAGCAGGCGAGATCTCGCGCGGGCCGGCGGTAATCGCCAACGCGACTCCGCCGATTCTGGCCGGGGTGGTCATCGCGGCCTTGCTGGGCCCGTCGGTGGGCGGTGCGGCACTGGCCGTGCTCTGGGTGAGCTGGCCTCCGCTGGCCACGCATGCTGCCTCGCTGCTCGACGAAGCCCGGGCCATGCCGCATATCCGCTGGCTTCCGCTCTCCGGGGTGCCGCGCGGCCGGATCTGGGTCCAGCATCTGCTGCCCGCGGTGCTTCCGGCCCTGCTGAGGCACGGGATGCTGCGGCTGCCCGGGGTGGCACTGGCCTTGGCCGCCCTCGGCTTCCTCGGGCTCGGCGCGCAGCCGCCCACCCCGGAGTGGGGCCTGCTGCTGGCCGAAGGCATCGGCTATGTCGAGCGGGCTCCGTGGACTGCCATCGCCCCGGCTACCGCGCTGGTGCTCACTTCCGTATGCGCGGTGGCGCTCGCCGGGATTCCGGTGCCAACCGGCCCTCGAGACGGGTCCCGGGGACGGCAGGAAGCGGCGGGCAGCGATGCGGAGCAACCCGCGACCGCGCACTAGCTGGTTCGGTCCGCGGCTATTGGACGACGGCAACCGGACATTGGGCGTGCTGCAGCAGCGATTGGGTAACCGAGCCCAGCAGCAAGAAGCGCAGTGCATTATGGCCGCGATTTCCAAACCGAAGGCCTGGCATCCGCAAGATGCCAGGCCTTCGATTTCTGAGCTTGCACTTGCTGGAAGCATGGAAACCATGCCCGCCTGGCTCCTCGCCAAGCGCAAGGCTAGGAGCCCTTGATGCGCTCCCACAGATCGTTAACTCGTGTCTCGATATCGCTGAAGATCTCGTTGGCCTTCTCGAAGGTCACATCCTGGGGATCGGCGATTTCCCAGTCGAGGTATTGCTTGCCTGGATAAATCGGGCAAGTGTCTCCGCATCCCATGGTGATGACATAGTCGGCGGCGCGAACCACGTCGTCTGTCAGCGGCTTGGGGAACGCCTCTTCCACATTGATTCCACGCTCGCTGAGCAGTTCGACCGCGAAGGGATGAACCTCGCCTGCCGGCAGCGAGCCGGCGGACCGCACTTCGACAGCGCCCTGTGAAATCCTGGACAGCAGGGCGGCGGCAATCTGGGACCGTCCCGCATTCTGCACGCAAACAAACAGCACCTGCGGGTGCTCGTTGGGCATGGCCCCCATCGACTGGGCGAGAGCATGCAGCCTGTCATCGGCAAAACGCCCGGCGATAGACGCCAAATACGTTTTCACGCGCGCGGTGCGGCCCAACGTCGCATAGGATTCGAAAAAATATCGTTCGACCGTCTCGAGCGTAAAGGTACCCGCATATTTTTCCGATAGCTGTCCCGACATCCGATGAAGTACATGGGTGTCCAATTCGGACTTCGCATCATTCGGCAACTGGCTCACTGGCACTCCCTGGTAGAACTTTTTCCGTAGCAGATTTGCAAAGCATTCGATCTCGCTGGCCAGTCGATTCCGGTTTCCGGCTTGGCGCGCCTTGGGAATTAGTCCCAATCCGCCGGACCCGTGGATCGTTAGTGCTCGCTGGTTCCTGATCAAATGCATATTGATGAATATCAATATTTAGTATTCTTGGCATATCGAAACTCGTCAATATCCTGGGGAAACTGTTCACCGGGAATTAGCTTTCGGCCCGCAACGCATGGTGCGCCGCCCTGTCCCGCCGCGGGAAACCGCGCCCAAAAGATAAGCAGAACCGCCGCTGGGCGGTTCTGCTTATGAACTTTGAATAGTCCCGTGAATTCCGGCCGTGCCCCCAGAGAGACAAGGGTGGAATCCCGCTACCTTGCCTGGGTCAACTCGGTATTCCCGTGCAAGGTTCCGGTGGACAGCCCCAAGGCCACCGGCTGCGGGCCGCTGCAGCAGGAGTCGGATTCCGCCGGCTCGGCAGCACAGCTGGACTCGCTGGCCGCCGGAGCATCGCAGGAGCCTCCCAGATCCGTGGAGCACACGCCGGTTTCCGGCAGATCCAGCTCCACGCGCCGCGCGGCATCGAGGTCGCCGGCAAGATGGGCCACAATGGAACGCACCTGTTCGTAGCCGGTCGCCATCAAGAAGGTGGGCGCCCGGCCATAGCTCTTCATCCCGGCAATGTAGAAGTTCTTCTCCGGGTGAGCCAGTTCCTTTTCACCGTGCGCGCTGACGGTGCCGCAGCTGTGGAATTCCGGGTCGATCAAGGGGCCGAGCTGGCGCGGCGCTTCAACGCATTCGTCCAGCTCCAGGCGCAGCTCGGAGAGCATGCCCAGATCCGGGCGGAAGCCGGTGGACGAGACCACCTTGTCCACGGCGAGCTCGCGCCCGTCAGCCAGCTGGATTTCCAGCTGGCTTCCGGTCTTCATCGACGCCACGGAGACATTTTCCAGCAGGCTGACATGCCCGTTGTCCACCAGGCGGCGCAGGCTCGTGCCCAGCTGCCCGCGGGCCGGAAGCTGATCCGCCGCTCCCCCGCCATACAGGCGGATCGGGTTGGCGGCTCCGCGCAGCCCCCACAGGACCTTGGTATCCGGGTGCTGCTTCCGCAAGCGCCCCAAGGCAATGATGGTATTCGCCGCCGAATGCCCGGCACCGAGCACCAGCACGGTTTTCCCGGCGAATTCCTGCTCATCAGCCCCCAGCGGGTCCGGCAGGCCCGGAGTGATGAACCCCTTCTCCCGGGCGTCGGCTTCGCCGATCGCTTCGATGCCGGCGCGGCCGACCGGGTTGGGCTGCTTCCAGGTGCCGGTGGCATCGATGACCGCCCGCGCCACGAAATCGGCCTGCCCGCTGCCGGTGGAAACCCGTACCAGGAACGAGGCCTCATCGCGGCCAGCGGTGCGTGTCTTGTCCGCTCCGCGCCCGTCGTCCAGGATCCGGCTGACCTTCATAACCCGGTGCCCGTAGCGGATCTTCGAGGCCAGCCGCGGGTGCGCCGCCAGCGGTTCAAGGTACTCGCTGACCAGTTCCGCCCCGGTGGGGAGCTTGCTTTCCCGTGGTGCCTGCCAATCCCCGGCGTAGTCCCCGCTCGGGGTCTGCAGCAGGCGGCGGGCCGCGGCGTCGATGTTGAATCGCCACGGCGAGAACAGCTTGATGTGCCCCCATTCGGAAATGGCTGCGCCTGCGGCTTCGCCCGATTCCAGCACGAGGACTTCTTGCTGGCGTTCAATCAGGTGGGCGGCGGTAGCCAGTCCGATGGGTCCTGCACCGATTACGATCACTGGGTCAGTGGCGTTCATTGCGTCTCCTAGTAGTTGCCGGGGATGGGGAGGTGCTTGTCAGGCGGCGGGAAGCAGTTCTGCGATTAGCGCTTCGATTCGTCCGCGGATCTCGTCGCGGATCGGCCGGACAGCCTCAACGCCCTGGCCTGCCGGATCTTCCAGCTTCCAGTCCTCGTAGCGCTTGCCCGGGAAGAATGGGCAGGCATCTCCGCAGCCCATAGTGATCACCACATCGG